>OGQJ01000188.1_pt1 | contig 65241 bp, 59 predicted proteins | sample 1553161 | NCBI WGS metagenome assembly OGQJ01 (sample SAMEA2579923, study PRJEB22360) | human gut metagenome | biome: human gut; feature: human-associated habitat; material: faeces | place: Denmark | collected 2008/2010 | reverse complement strand
CATTTCGCGCCGCCGAAAAAAGAACCATTAAACGAGGCTTTACGTTAGCCGAGGTGTTGATAACCCTGGGAATTATCGGAATAGTAGCCGCAATGACAATGCCGACGTTAATACAAAAGAATCAGGAAAAGGTAACAATAACGAAATTGAAAAAGATGTACAGCATATTATCTCAAGCATATTTATATGCAGTCGAGGATAATGGTACTCCGGATTTGTGGGGCTTTGGAAACAGAGATGCTGGTGCAGAAGAAGACGATGATATGGATTATGAGGCATCCAATGCACAGATTTTGAAAAATAAGTTATTCTCTCAGGTTAAAAATATAAAAATATGTGATAAAGGTCTAAAAAAGTCTGAGTGCGGTTTGGCTGACCATTATTATTATGCAAACGGCTCAGTGGCAACAGAACTTGATAGTAAAGTCTCATCTCTTTCCATGATAGATGGAAGCGGTATTATTATACTTGTAAACAGTGGAGATTGCACAGAAGCACGAGGAACGGGGAAATATTTAACTAACATTTGCGGCTGGATATTTATCGATGTCAATGGTAAAAATGCACCAAATACACTGGGGAGAGATCTCTTTGGTTTCTATCTTACTAAAAATGGGATTATTCCGTCTGGTACACAGGATGAAACAACGTATTCCTTTACACATAGTACCGGTCATGGGCGTACGGCCTGGATAATTTTTAATGAAAATATGGATTATCTCCGTTGTCCTGATGATTTGAGCTGGGATGGAAGAAGCAGCTGCAAGTAGCATTACTTGACAAATTTTTTTGTTATCGTTATAGTAACTGTATGAGAAAGAACTTATCTAATTTAAATAGAAATTGGTGGCGCCTGTAGAAAGTACAGGTGTATAACGCATAAAATTTTTTATGAAAGACCTGTACTATAAATTATGTACAGGTTTTTTAGTTTTTTAGAAAGGTTTTTAAAATTTTATGCAAATCAATTTAATAAATACATTATCCAACCCCCTCAAAGCAGCTGCACGTTTTGTTAATTCACAGGAACAGGCTTCAGGTCTTTCTACATCGCGGTTTATTCAGGATACAGGAACATGTCTTGTTCCGAAGGCAACTTTCGCACGCAGCAAGGCTGATTTGGCGGAAAATGCTGTTCTGGAACTTTCTGAGAGTGCTCTTGTTTATTTTGCTCCGGCTCTAATTGGTGAAAAGATTGCAAGAAAAGCGTTTTCTAAAAATCTTAACAAGGCTGAAAAAGAAATGGTTTCAATGAGTGCTAAAAAGCTTATGCAGATGAAAAATCCTGCGGCAAAAAAAGTTCTTCCTGTAAAAGCTGCAATTGCGCTTACTGCAATGCTTATTCCGTTAACAGAATTTACACTTAATTATTTTAAAAACCTTTTTACATTGAAAGTATTTAAAAAAGGCGACTTTAATACAATCGCAGCTCTGGACAAATCTCCGGAAGACAAAGCTAAACAGAAAAAGGTTGAAAAAAGTGCTTATAAAAATATTAAAAGAGCCGGTGCTGTTTTTGTCGGATGTCTGGGGCTCGGTGCTTTGATTGCTAAAAGAGGGCAAAACTCAAAAACTTTGCAGAATATTTCAGAATTTATTCTTGCTCCAGGGTCAAAACTCTTCAGCAAAAATAAAAATGCCGAAAAATTCTTTAACAAATATGCAAGCATAGACTTCGCATCACAAAACGGCAAACTTGTCTTAAGTAAAGGACAACTCACCTCCTGCGTTTTCATAGGAGGTGCCGGCTACTTTGGCGCATCAAAAGACAGAGGAAAACAAAACTTCCTTGAAACACTGTTCCGCTATCCGCTTGTCGGATTTTACATAATCACAGGAAGCGAGCTTTTTGAAAAAGGATTTAAAAAAATGCTTCAAAAGATGGGCAAATGTAAAGAAACTATTGACAAAAATCTTAATACCCCAAATTTTGATAAATTAGAAGAACTTGCAAAAAATCTTGCGAAAAAGAACGGTACAAAAGTTGAAGCAGAGTTTAAAAAGCTTGCTAAGCAGAAGGTTTTAATCTCCGGCGTGCCTTATCTTTTCAGTATCGGAGTTATGGGATTTTTTGTTGCAGGAATTTCAAATCTGTTTACAAAGTTCCGCTACCAACGGGATTCTCAGACCAATAAAGCCGTATAAAAAAGCAGGCAACATGCTGGACAGAATCCACCCTTACCCACTGGCGTGTGGCTTTAAATCTTATTCCATGAGCGGACTTTGCGGGATTTCTATGAGAGAAACCGGATTTTTCATCATTAAATAGCTGAAACTGGCACTTTGCAGCCTTTTTAGCTGTATCAAGAATTTCAGCGGCAAGCTCTTCTTCGCCTTGTTTTTTAGCAAGGTAGTAAGCTGCGATTAAACCTTCTGAACGCGCTCCGTCAGGATAAAAATGATCGCCGTAGTTGTAGTAATATCCCCCTTCATAATCTATATAAGGACTATCATTTTTTTTGTAGCACCTTTCCATCATTGCTCTTGCATCAGTGTAGACAAAGTTCAGCCAGTCAGGTTTTTGAAATTCTTTATCCTCAGCCCACTCTTCTATCGCCTGCATCAGCCAGGCATCGGAAGGAAGTGCTGTAAATAAGTCTTTATAAAACTTCGGGCGTTCATTTACAATCCAGTCAAGTGCAGTTTTTGCCATACTACGCACTTCTTCTACCAGTTCTTTGTCTGCATCATTAGCTTTTCCCTTGTTTTTACCCGATGACTTTTCTGAAGGTTTTAGGAAGTGATTTGCAAACAGTGCCAGCCCCAGAAGTGCTTCACCCGGATAGTAGAATGAGAAAGTTTCTTTTCTTTCCTCATCGGTTAATTTTGTCAAAGGGTTTCCGTCATTATAAGCCGGATGGATATAATATCCAAGGAGTTCTCCTTCCTGTGTCATACGGCTCATAATATGTCTTGCGTAACCTTTTATATATTTATCGTATGATTTGTCACCTGATGCAATTCTGTACTGCATCATCATAATCAATGCAAGTCCTGTTCCTCCGAGTTTGCCTTTGTTATTATAATGAACGTACATTGCTTTTTTCTTATGGTATGTATGTTCGCGTGAGATTGAAACAGTGAAGTCAATTGCACGCTTTGCAGCTTCCAGATATTTTGTATCGCCTGTCTGTGTATAGGCTCTAACCAGTGTTATTGCACCGCCGCAGTGTCTTAAATCATTATAATAAAGATTATCAAGAGGTCTGTTAGGGTGTTCGTGATCTTTATTGTTGTCCTGAGAGCAGTCGTAGTAATACATAAATCTTCCGTCATCAAGCATATTTTCTATCAGCCAGTCTGATGATTTTATAAACTGTTCAAGAAGAGTTTCATAGCTGAAACTGTCATAGAGAATATTTCCGCGGTAGAGCGGCACACATTCATCTTTATAGGTTACGAAGGCTCTGCTTCTGAGTTTAAAAATTTCGTATTCCCCGCATGTTTTAAATATTTTCATGCGCTCGGGAATTTTATCGGAAAGTTGTCTTATAGGTGTCCGGCTTACTGCAAGCCTAAGCGCTGCCTGAAGCCCCATATGGCTGTTGATTGTTGCATCGGTCGGCATGTAATAATATGACATTTTTTCTTTTGTATTTTTCAGTTCAAGTCCGTTAATACCGATTTCAAACCTGTATTTGTCAAATTTTTCCTGCTGGAGCTGTTCTAAAGTTACAGGCTGGCGTTCGATTACGTATTCAATCAGGATGCGGCATTTATTTTCATCAGCAACGTTGAATTTTTCAAAGAATTTATTTTTTCTGAGGACTTCAATATTTCTGTTAATAGTCATCATGAGATTTTTTTTACGGTTGCCGAAGCGTATTGGAGCAAGCCCGCTCTGGAAAAGACTTATATAGGTCATAGAAAGATACTGGTCGTAATCCCAGATGCCTTCAAAATCAAGATCGCTTATATCTATATTTTCACCTGTAACAAGACCATGTCTGATACGTTTGAGGAGTTCATTTATTACACTGAAATCCTGCTTGTAAAAATTTCTCTCTATTCCATTTGCCAGCTTAAAATCCATGGTATCTGTTTCCCCGTATTCCCTGCCGAACGGTTGCTGCGCTTGGAACGCCGGATTGTTCGGGCAAAGTAATGTATTTATAGTATGATTTATATATGGAACTATTTTACATTAATTCTCAAGAATTTCTACATACACATGATTTAGATTTTTTGAAATCATACTTGGAAGGGCGGAGTTTTAAATCAGAAAAACGGTTTGTGGAATTTGCTCTGGGACGGTTTCTTGTTAAAACTGCCGCTGAAAAATTTTACGGAATTAAAGATACAGCTATTGTTATAAATAATTCCAAGCCTGAATTTGAACATGGCGGGCTGCATTTCAGTATAACGCATTCTGCCGGAGTTGTTATGGCGGTATTTGACAAAAAACCTTGCGGAATTGACTTGGAAGTTATGAAGCCGCGGGATTTTAAGTCGCTTTCAGCCCGATATGATAAATGTTTAACTACCGCGGAGGAGTTTTACAGTTTCTGGACGGAGCTTGAGGCTGGAATAAAGCTTCAGATGCCTGTGCGTGGCAAATTTACCCGAAGATTTCAGGACAAATTTATGCTTACGGTTGTATCCCCGGAGGCTATTTCTTCACCGCCATCTTGTACAAATCTTCCCGTTTCTTAATCATTGCAGGATTTTCAAGGTAATCGGTATATCTGCTGCGTACATTTATAAATCCTTGCGGTGCTATTTCGATAATTCTGTCTGCAACAGTGTCTATAAACTGATAGTCCTGCGATGTAAATAATACTGTTCCTGTATAGTCAATAATAGCATTATTCAGGGCGGTAATCGCTTCCAAATCAAGATGGTTTGTAGGTTCGTCCATTATCATAACGTTAGCTTCTTCAATCATCATTTTGGCTAAAATACAACGGACTTTTTCACCTCCGGAAAGGACATTAACCTTTTTATCGGCATCTTCACCTGAAAATAACATTCTGCCAAGGTAGCCGCGCAGGAAATTTACATGCTGGTCAGGGGAATACTGTGCCAGCCATTGCATAATTGTCAGGTCTGATTCAAAATAAAAGTTATTGTCTTTAGGAAAATATGAGTGGGTTGCAGTAACTCCCCATTCAACGTTTCCGGCATCAGGCGGAGTTTTGCCTTCAATTATGTCAAAAAGAGTTGATATTGTAAGAGGATTTTTGGAAATAAATGCAACTTTTTCTCCCTGATTTATTTCAAAGCTCATATTTTTAAATAAAAGTTCTCCCTCAATTGACTTTGTCAAACCTTTTACCTGAACAACATCTTTACCTGGTATTCTCTGGTAATTAAATCTTATACGCGGATACTGGCGTGAGGAAGGTTTTATTTCTTCAAGTGATAATTTGTCCAGCATGTTTTTTCTGGAAGTTGCCTGTTTTGCCTTTGATGCGTTGGCGCTGAACCTTGCAATAAATGCTTTTAACTCTTCCATCTTTTCTTCTGTTTTCTTATTCTGTTCTTCTTTTTGTTTCTGGATTAACTGGCTTGCCTGTGACCAGAATGAGTAGTTTCCTGTATATAGCTGGATATTTTTGTAATCAATATCAGCCATGTGTGTACAAACTTTATCGAGAAATTTTCTGTCGTGTGATACAACTATAACAAGGTTTGGAAAATCAATCAGAAATTCTTCCAGCCATGCAATTGTATTAAGGTCAAGGTGGTTTGTCGGCTCATCCAGAAGCAGAATGTCCGGATTTCCAAAAAGAGCCTGCGCTAGAAGTACACGAACTTTTTCACTTCCTGCTAAGTCTTTCATCTGAGCATAATGAAGTTCATCAGGAATGCCGAGTTCAGATAGAAGGCTGGCTGCCATAGATTCTGCCTGCCATCCGTCCAGTTCGGCAAATTCTTCTTCCAGATGTGCTGCCTTTATGCCGTCCTCATCGTTAAAATCAGGTTTTGCATAAAGTTCATCGCGTTCTTTCATTAAATCATACAGCTTTTTGTGTCCGTATATTACCGTATCAATTACGCGGAATTCATCAAATTCAAAGTGGTTCTGCTTCAGAACTGCAATACGCTGACCTTTTGAAATATGAACTTCTCCTGACGTTGGTTCAATTTCTCCGGATATAACTCTTAAAAGGGTACTTTTTCCCGCACCGTTTGCGCCTATTACGCCGTAGCAGTTGCCCGGTGCAAATTTTATGCTTACATTTTCAAATAAAGTCTGTGATCCAAATCTTACTGTTAATTTACTAGTCGTTATCATTGTTTTTCCCTTATGTTTCGGCTGTGTCTTTTATTATCTTATCATAAAAAAATTTCTGTTTCCTGTTGCTGCTTTCTTTAGAAAAACCGCTTTGATAGTTTACATTTGACATATGATAAAGATTTAGCCTTAATGCTAAGAGCCGCCATTATTCAGCGTAACAGATAATATTAATAAATTTTTTATTATATACCCTTGACAAAATGTTAGGTTTGCCTTACAATAAAAATTGTTAGGCATGGCTAACAGGATGGGTTAAATGAGAGTAGACGCAATTTCGTTAATGCCGGTTCAAAACCGTAATATAATATTTCAAAAACCGCAGAAAGCAGATAGTCTGCCATTTACATCAACCTGTCCGGGCAGAGAAAGTTTAAAAGAACAGATTTCTGATCTGCGTGTTTTTAATCACCATATTTATGAATATGAGAAGGGATTAAGAAACCTTGTTCTAACAACAGAAAAAGCTAAATACAGAGATTTTATCGAAAATAAATTACAAAATCGGAAAATAGATTATGCGATAAATGATATAGGAAATGGAAAAATAAATGTCTTTTTTGGTGAAAAGAGCTGCGTTAATGTCGTTAAAACGTTCAGCCCGCGATTGAATGAATTGTCCGCTGAGCAGGATTTTATTCTTGGTATAATGCTCGGCTATGACAGGGTAAAACAGTGTGACAGATATTTAAAGATTAAAGACAAAGTTGTAAAACTTAGAAATTAAAAAGAACCCTTTTTTGTTTATCATATTATTTATACTTAATTACTACTTGTTTATTGAAAGATAAACAAGTTTTTTATTTTCTTATATTTCTTGTTAAGTATTCATTATAAATCTCTTCAAACTTTTCATAGAGATTATCTATTTTTGATGATATGCAGCCTGTCATACTATAAAGATGAAAAGTATCTTTCGCATTATCACTGCAATATTGCACAGCGTCATCCATTACAGTTACAAGATTTTTTATATCTAATAATTTCTTTTCAAAGTCTGATAATTTTTGTTTCATGATAATTATAATACCTTTTTAGAGAATAATAAGACATAGAAAATGGTTTGTTAATAGTGTACTATAATTATCATTATGTTAGCTAAAGGTAAGAAATATACAAAAAAAGTAGGCATGAATGTAAAACTTGCCAGAATAAAGGCAGGTTTAAACCAGGAAGAATTAGCAGAAAAGGCTGATTTGAGCCGGGAAACTATAGGGGCTGTTGAACGGGGAGAAAAATCTCCTACTATAGAAACAATTGGCTCTATCGCCGATGCGCTTGGAATTGAAATTCATAAACTGTTTATTTTTGACTAGCTTTTGTTCGCATGCTGTCCGTTTCTGTAACCTATACCCGCTCTGTAGCCGGAGATTGCATATAATAAAGGAAGTGCAGGTTCTATCCATTTTAAGCCTGACATTACAGCTACTGTTGCTATATCGTCTGTGTGAAGCCCTATATCCAGAGGCTCAGGTCTGCGTTCATCAAATAAATGCCGGTCTTTACCATGAGGTTTGTGATGGTGATGTTTTTCAAAACAAGGATTTATAACTTTATTTCCTATGTAATTTGCAATTGCACTTCCGCCTATTACGCCGGTTGCAAGAATCCCTGCAATCATGCCGATTGCACGCTGGCTTTTTGATTTAACCTTGTATTTTTCCATTATCGCAAGCGCTCCGCCCGCACCGATATTACAAAGGAATATGTTTGCAAGGTACTGGTAGGAGCCTTCTTTTATCTTATCAGGAATTTTGGATTTCCAGCGTTTATCGGTTAATCTGTCCCCTGTTATTCCTCCGGCTATTCCGCCTAGTACAGGAATAAGACCAAACACTGAGAGTCGTCCTATTTCTGAAAAAATTTTCTTTGAACTTATATTCTCAGGGTCCGGTATTAGTTTATTCAGAAGTTCTTTCCCGTCAAAATCATTTTTGAATGTTTTAAATAATTGTTTTACCTCTTTGTATTTCAGAACTTTTTCTTTTGCTTTTTCAAGTAGTTTTTTAGTGGCGTCATCCACTTTGTTAAATTCTAAAAATTCGTTTATTAGTTCTTTATTGTGTTTTTTTATTTCTTTTAAAGTTTTAGGTATTTCATCTGCCTCTTTAAAAATTTTGTCTGTAATTTTTGGGGCTGCAAGCGCTGATGCTACTGTAAATGCCATTATTGCCGCTGTTCGTATGGCGGCTTTTTTCTTTTTATGTTCCGGGGCATGATTTACCTGTTTTATTCCGTATACTGCTGCGCCGGTTGTAAGTAGTGCAGGTACTGCACGCTGAAATTTCGCAACTAAAACCGGCTGGTCAAGAAACTTGCCTGCTACTTTTAGAGTATTCATAATATCTTACCTTACCTATTTTCCTGTATAAGTTTTTTTAAATGTTTCTATTTCTTCGGAGCGGCGGGTTTGGTACTCTGTAAATGCTACAATTCTGTCGAGCGCGTTCTCTGAGATTACGTGCTCAATTCTGCATGCGTTTTCTGATGCCTCTTCAGGTGATAAACCGAGTATGCTTTCAAAAAAATGATGCAGTGCTTTGTGCTTGGATATTACGCTTACAGCCTGTTTCTTACCTTCTTCGGTCATTGAAATAACATCGTATCTGCCGTAGTTAATCAAATTTTTTGATGCAAGCTTTTTTAACGCTTCGGTTACTGATGCCCTGCTTACATTCAACGCATGTGATATATCTATAGCGCGGATGCTTTTGTTTTCTTCAATGAAGTTGTAGATTGTTTCAAGGTAATCCTCTAAGCTGGACGATAATTTTTCCTGCACAATTTTCACTCCGTTTTCTACTTGTAAATTAATTGTAAGGTAAGCCTAACATTTTGTCAAGCCATGATTTTTAATGAATGCTGGGTAATTGTTTCCGGTTTAGCTTTAAATGCCTGTATTGCGGCATTCAGACCGGTTCCCAGAGCAAGCACACCGCCGATTATAATTGCACCGGTTTTACTTGCTGCCAACTTTTTTATAGCTCCTTTTATTCCGCCTGATGCGGCAGATTTTGCCCAGTTTTTAGTAAAGAACAATTCCTGAGCATTTTCATAAAATAATTTGTTTATCAGAGCTTCTGCATTGTTAAATCTGCCTCTGATTGCAGTTTTTATTTGTTCAATATTTTTTCTGTAATACTGCGGGTCTTTCATTCCGTCAGCACCAAATTTCCCAAGCGGTGCATCTGTTCCGAAAAGAAGCCTGTTTGTCATATCGCCTTTTGAAGTATGCTGTAACTTTTCTAATGTATCAAGGATAACTTTTTTCTCAGGTTTTCCGTCATCTACCCATGAAATATCTGCATAGATAAGGGCATCGCCTTTTTCAATAGAATCGAGAAGTACTTTTACAGCGCGTGAATGGCTTTCTTCTCCGGCACCCATATGGGCAAGTATTACCGGAACTTTCGGATGGCGTTTTGCAAGTTCATAAACCTGTTCAGGCGAAGAGTAAGGGCATCTTACTCCATCGGTATGGAACAGGCATGGAAAATGGTTTTCTTGTGCAACACGCATGTAATCATCATATTTATAATCATCTGCTGCCAGTTTCATATGCAGTGGATGGAATTTTAAGCCATAGAACGTTCCTTCTCTTATTACACTGCGGATTTGATTGGCATTTGCTGTTTCATTAGGCTGGCATACGGCAAGCGGTTTCAGGATTGGAAATTGTTGTGATATTTTCAACATGTCACGATTGCCGTCAATTTCATTAAGATATTTCAGCTGTATACCTTTTTGTCTTGCTTTTTCTTCAAGAGCCGGAATTTTGTTATTTATGCAGTCTAAGTTTGATACAATAATTTTTTCTACAGTATCTGCTCCTCCGCTTATCGGCTGTGAAAGAATATCCTGAAAGTGGCGGATTTCAAATTTGTCGCAGGTCCCGAAAAGACCATCGGTAAATGTCCCTACGTGGGTATGGGCATCTATTATTTTGCCGTTAAAATTCGGGTTAACCCGGTTGTAAAGTTGTACGTTTGGAACTTTCATGAAAACCTCTTATTAAATATTTACACCATGAGACCTTGGTGGCTTTACACTATTTTTGTTATTTTTTGCTAGTTTCGGGAAACACTACATCCCGGTAATTCATAATTCCAGTTTACTGTTTAGTTTAAAAATTCTTCCAACACCTTATTATATAATTTATATTTTTGTGTGTCTTGTAGTTTACAAAACTTATATATTGAAGATATTTTTTGTGCCGGCATTTGTATATAACTCCTATTTGTTATTTTTTTCTATATCTTCTTTTATTACATTAAATAATGAAAAACAACAGCCCCACATTGACACAACACTTGGTTTAGCTGTTTGTTCGTAGTTACACTTGTTAAATAAAATAGTGCCGTCGTCCCTTGTACTGAAAAATAATTTTCTTTCGGCATCGGTATACTCACCCTGAAGATAAATTCGCTGGTTTTTTATTTCTTCAGGCGAAAAAGCTTCTTCTATTGGGAAGAGTTTGCCTTTAAAATCGTTTAATTCAAATTGGCTGTTTCCGTTTAAGAATTTTTTGAAGTTTTTAATTTCTTCCGGATTTGCCTCAACTTCGTTAATATTTTTCCCTACATATTCCAGCAGGTTTTCGATATTTTTTATCATCTTGTATTTGTCTATAGGGTATTCGACAGTTGTTTCATCGGTAAAACTAAATCCTTTCACCTTGCCATCTGTGCCTCTTACCGGCGTGAAATTGTAGACCCCTCTGGCACTGCGTGTTATACAGCCGTCATATGAGGTAAATAAGTGATCATTATTGTTTTTATCTTTTAAAGCAACTTTTTCCGCATTTGAGAGTGAAAGCAGGTTAAAGTCATACCAGTTGCTGTCTTTCACAAATTTTTTCATTTTTTCTACGGTATTATCTATATCCTTGCCATGTGAGATATAATAGTAAAATTCCGGCTTAAGTTTTTTATCTCTGGCAAGCCATTTAATTGAATTTTCAGTTGGATGACCGGATGGGATATATACCTTTATTCCGTTAGATACAGCTTTATTTATCTGCTGTATTATTGGATAAGTGTATTCAATCCCCTGCCCCAGAGGGTCAAGTGCTTTTATATAGTGGCGGTTGTCATTAGGATATTTTGAAAGAATTTCAAGCATCTTCAAAATTTTGCCCCCTCCCCCCTCGTTGGAAAGTGTTGTATCTTCGGGTTTAAGCTGGATATTTTGTTCGAATATTTTGCTCATCTGGTTAGACAGGTTCTGTAAAGGTACGAATACACCGAGTGGTATTGCTATGTAATCCGGCTGTTTATCTTTTGGAAGATTGTTTATTTTCACCATTGCGTCTTTTAAGCTTTTTAGTTGTTTTATACGTGTATCTTTGGAATTTAGTTCCAAAGGCATTATTGTTAAGTCAAAATCTTTGTCGATTGCTTTTGCAAAATAATACAGGTCATCGGCATGCTGACCGCCGTCGAGCATATAAACATTATTGCCTGTAAATGCCGGCATAGACGGCGCAGTATAAACCTCACGTCTTCTATTTTTTGGTACAGGAGATGTGTGTGTTATATTTGAATAAAATTTTTGCTTGATATTATTTATACTTAATTGCATGATATTTTAATATTATTTTTGTTATAAACCCCGTGATTTTATTTTTTTGCGCTTTATAGGTAATATTCCATTATGTAGTCATCCATAACGAAGCCGGATCCTATATCAGTAATTACCGCATCCGTTATTATAAACCCCCATTTTTTATACGCATTAATTGTATTTGTGTTGTATTTATTTACTGTTAACCGTATGGTACTCATATTTTCTTTTGCAGTGAGCTGTTTTATTTTTTCAAATGCTGCTTTTCCTATGCCTTTGCGGCGATATTCTTCTGACAGATATAGTTTAGACAGAAACATATAGTTTTCTTTGTTTGAAATTCCAAAGTAGCCGATGTTTTCGTTATTTTCATCTGAAATAAAATAGTAATTGTAATGCTCTTCTGCAAGCTGTTTTTCAATAGCATTTACAGATTGAAAATTCTCAAGCATATATTCAATCTGGCTTTCTGTTAAAATTTCAGTCCAGTATTCATGCCAAATTTTTGAGGCAAGTGCAGCCAGTTTTGTTATATCGTTTTCTTGCACTTTTTTAAAGGCTGTCATAGGCTCCTCCATTCACACCTCAGCAGGCATAAATCCTCGCCGGTTTTTAAATTTTTTAAAACATGAACCGTAGTGCATTCTTCTTTGAAATAAACCTCAGACAGAACATCTTCACCGAATTTTATTTCTTTTTTGAATACCATATCCAGAGTTTTTAATTTATGAGCTGTTTTGAAATCAAAACTTAACGGTTCAAACGCCCATATAATATAATTTCCGTTATTAGCATGCTGATTAACATCAATATCGTTATATCTAACTTCAAATTGTTTTTTTATATCAGCTTCTTTGTCAGGAATTTTTATTTTTTCATACTTTAAGTCATCTTCCTGTTTTTCAAATGGCGGCATATGAGGGCTATGTAAAACTTTATCCATAGGTGCTAGTGATTTGTTTGTCATATCAACAAGCGACCAGGTGCTTGCAGCTCTTCCAAGACATCTGTTGTTTTCCCATAATTCAAAGTCACGAAATGCAAAGAGTTTGCTGTAACCTCTGGGACATGTTTTTACCGTTAAATCATAGACACCTGCAGGATAATCTTCAAATTCCATCCTGTATTTCAGCAAAAACCACATAAGATTCTGTTTTGTTATATAGGAATAGCCAAAATTAAGGCTTTCTGCGTTTTCACTGGCAAAATCCTGTAGATAGTTCAAAAGGGCGGAAGGCTTCAACGTAAGGTTGTAATCCATTTCGGAATACTTAACTTCTATATTTTTTACAAACCCTTTCTCAATCATAAACACTACCTTTTATTTTGGTTAATTATACAACAAAAAATAAAAAAGGCAGACTGTTAAGTCTGCATAAATATCTGTTCATATACCAGTATTATTAATTCCATAGCCTTTTTGACTATTTTATTAACTTATAAATTATATTATAAAATAATAATAACCATTTGTCTAGTATTTTGAAAGTTTTTTTATTGTAAATATCTTAACATTTAGATATATTTTTATTGAAGGAACTTTAAAGGTTCAAGTTTTTCACATATTCTATATCTTCAGAAATCTTGCTTTTTCTGCTGTTTGATTGTTTTAAATAGATGTAATAAGAATTTTTAATGACAGTTTCAAAATCTTCCTGTGCGGTTATTTTATCTGAAAGCAGGTGAAAATCATTGCAGCAAACATAATTTTTATTGAAATATGCTGCAATATATTCTATGGATTGTCTGCTGTAAAAATTTATGTGCTGCCCTGTTTCTGCTGCATAATACCACCAGTCATCCGGCTTTGGCAGAGGAGTTGGCAGAAAAGGCTGTGAAAATAAAATATTTGGTGAGATTTTGAACATTTGTTCAAGCTCTTCCATCGGGCTTACCAGATGCTCAAGTACTTCAAATGCTGTCAGAAGTTCAATTTTATCACCAGGTTTATATTCAAAACCTCTTGCAAAAAGGTTTTTGCTATATTTGTCACACCATACAAAGTCATAACCCTCATCACGCATCAGCCTTGTTAATATTCCCCACCCGCCTGCATAGTCCAGAAATCTGGATTGTGCATTGAAAAAAGCTTCTATTACCGCAGAAGTTACTATTCTGTTATCATAGTTCCTTTTTAAAATCCCTGTATCTTCTGCCGCAATAGTATTTAAATATGCCTCATCAAGCCAGTAGGGTTCTTCTGTTTGAAGATGCCGGCATGTGAGGCATAAGTGATATTTTATATTATATTTCTTTAAAATTTTTGCTTCAAAAACTTCTTTACAGTTATTTGAGCAGATATTGCATTTCATAAAATAATCATAATGTTATTTCAGGATTTTGGCAACATCATCAGAAATAAGTTCTTTTGTCAGGCGATAGCGATTATATAATTCTTCAAGAGGAACTCTGTCAGTAAACTCTTTTTTCCCGCCGTAATTCAGAACTTTCATATCGGAATTACCATAAAATCTTGCAATTTTTTCACCGAATCCTCCGTCAAGGATTCCATCTTCCAGAGTTATAACAACACTATGATTTTGCTTCAAATTCTCAAGAAGCTCTTCATCCAGACCGGTTATATAAACCGGATTTATAAGGGTAGCATCAATGCCGCAGTTCTTTTTCAATTCATCTTTCACTTCTTTTGCAAGACTGTAGAAATTCCCCAAACCAAGAATGGCAGCTTTTTCTCCCTGCTCTGTGACTTTGAATTTATTTAAAACAGAGTAGTCGGTTTTGTCTTCTTTTCCGCTTGAAACGAACTGACCAAACGGTACTCTTATTGCAACAGGGTAATCTGTTTGCTTCAATGACCAATCAAGCATAGCGATATATTCTTCCTTACAAGTCGGTGCAAGGTAAACAATATTAGGAATATTGCTTATTAAAGGAATATCAAATGAACCGAGGTGTGTTGCATCGCCGTTTGAAATTCCGCCCCAATAAACAAGCATTGTAATTGGTGAATTGTTCAAACACAAATCCTGTGACATCTGGTCGTAAGTTCTTTGTACAAATGAACTTAATATTGCAAGTATAGGCTTGGCTCCGCTTTTTGCAAGAGCAGAAGCATAAGCTACGGCATGTTCTTCTGCAATACCTACATCTATATACTGCTTGCCAAGCTTTTCTCTAAACTCATGAGTGAAACCATAAGCCCCGGGCGTAGCAGGTGTAATTGCCACTATAGAGGTGTCACTTTTAGCTTTTTCAAGAATAAAACCTGTTGTTATTGTATTATAATCCTCTGTTGCCTCAGCCGGTGAAGAAGGTTTGTTGTCAAGAGTTCCCGGTAAAATCCAGTGGAAGGCTTCTTTATTTTCTTCTGCAATAGCAAGTCCATGCCCTTTGATTGTGTGCATATGTACAACAACAGGGTGATTTATATCTTTAACCTTTTCAAAAGTTTCAATAAGTTTTTCTATATTGTTTCCTTCATCAATGTAGTAATAATCAAATCCTAAAGATTTGAAGAAATTACAGTCGCTTTTACCATTTGAATCCCTGAGGTCTTTAAGATTTTGGTAAAGACCGCCCTGATTTTCTGCAATTGACATATCGTTGTCATTTACCAGTATTATAATATTGCTTCCAAGAACAGCAGCATTATTTAACCCTTCATAAGCTTCTCCTCCGCTGAGCGAGCCGTCGCCTATAAGAGCAATTATATTTTCTTTTCCGCCTCTGAGATCACGTGCTTTAGCTAATCCCGCAGCCAAACTTACAGAGGTTGAGGTATGTCCGACTTTAAAAATATCATGAGGACTTTCCTCCGGAGCAGTATAGCCTGTATATTTGTGGTACATTTCAGGATTTGTAAATCCTTCTTTCCTTCCGGTAAGTATTTTATGCGGGTAGCACTGATGAGAAACATCAAAAACAATTTTGTCCTGTGGAGAATTGAAAACATAGTGCAGTGCAATTGTTGCCTCAATAATCCCAAGGTTAGGTCCCATGTGCCCGCCTGTGGTGTTAACTTTTTTTATAATAAGTTCCCTCATTTCATCTGCAAGCATATCTAACTCTTTAACAGGAACTTTTTTTAAATCGTCAGGGGTGTTAATTTTGTCTAAAATCATACTTAATTAATCTCCTTTTCTGTTGTTTTCAAGATAACATTTATATTTTACAACCTGAGAGCAGCTATCAGTCAAGCCCTTAAGTTAAATTTAATTAACCCCTTTTTATGAATGCTTCTCTAAAACTATTAAATGTGAACACATTATTAGCCAAAAAGTAAATATTGTATGAAGAATATCAGAGCAGAATAGCGGTAAGTTTGTAATAAAAAGAGGGCTGGACTTCAATTCTCTTTCTTATATGGTTGTTGACATCAGGATTGATACTTTTAAATTCGGAAAAAGCTTCATTGACGAAATCATGAAGCAAATGATATAATAGTTTATCACCGCTCATAATCTTGAAATATAAGTAGCACGCAAAAGGGTACAAAAGTACCTTAATTTTGCAATGAAAACGAAAGACGGTGATGCCTATGAAAAATTAAGTTTAAATCAATAATTTGTTTTTAATTAAATGAGAAAATTTGCTTCAAGAATAAATAAAACAGCAAATAAAGCAGGCCCAATGGATAGTAAAAGTCCGGTAAAGAAAAGAACTGAATATAGAATATCTAAGAATTTTGGCAGTTTGATGGGAAAATTAAATTTAAAATGAAAATATTTATTAATAACAAAGGTTCTGATTAATATTTCAATTATGGCAAATCCATAAGAAAGTAAAACAACAAACGCCCAGAGAAATATATTAACAAAATGTGGAAATCTATTTGTAATAATCGGATCATCAAGTTCCAGAGGAAAGTCTATTGTAAAGTAAATATAAATAGACCTCCAGAAGAGGACACTAAGTGCTGCGGCCATATTAAGGAAAAGATATTTTCTGATTTGCAAAAATTTCATAACCGGATATTACTACAAATATAAATTGAAAGGAAGGAAAACAAAATGAAAAAATTATACGATGAAATTAAAAAAGTTCTTGATATGTACAATAGTCAGACAAAACGAAAAGAATTCAACGAAGAAATGGTAAGAAAGACCTGGGAATATCAGAAAAAATTCGGGTTTGAAACAAGCCCGCGTCAAGGTCATGAGTTTTGGAATAATGAAGCAGATGCGTTTAAACACGCCTTCGGAAGTGCTGATATGGCTTTAGATATGGGGCAATTAGGGAGTATTATTGGTGGGATTTATCATGAAAAACAAACAAAAAATAATCCTTATGGTGAATGGAACATGGATTCTTGGAATAATAATGAAGGGCGAAAAATTGCGGAAGAAATAAAAAAAGAGTATGGAAAAAATTTCGCCAAGCTCTCAGATAAAGAAAAAGATGCAATTATTGCAGCAAAAGTTATGATGAAAATGCGAAACGGTGAATTGATTAAGCATCCATCAGATAATAGAAAGTTTAAAGGATTTTTTGAAAACTTGATTTACAAACAGAGTGCACTAACAGGCGGAGCGACACCAATAACAGATGTGTTTACTGCTGACCAAATCGGAGATATGACATCGGAAGAATTTATGCAAAATGAACCCGAAATCATGCAACAATTAAAAGACGGTCTGATAAAATCCGAAACCCCTGAATTAGATTACTCCGGCTACCTGAATCCAGTAAGCGGTAACAGCAAAATTTTTTCCAGAGAAGCCATCTCTCAAATGACTGGTGATGAATACTTAGCAAACGAACCGGAAATAATGGCACAGTTACAATCAATCGGAGTTCCAACCGAAAGCGAACTTCACACCGCAAGCCTAAAAGGAGGAACGATTTATGTTAGACCATATACCAGAAGTGATGGAACAGAAGTCAGAGGATATTATAGAGCTGTATAATTTCGAAACGGAGTGATTAATTCACTCCGATTTTTCATTCATGAATTTTATATTAAATTTCTCAAGATACAATGAAGTGGCTTAGGGTTTTTGAATTTATTTCACCAAGTTCGATTTATTCGAAATTGTGGGCTTTAGACTGTCCTGCCCACTTGCGTTTAACATCTCTACGGAAAATTCTTTTTCAAAGTGAGGATTGTGTCAAAGAAAAGTCCTTGCTCTCAGCTTGTTTGAGTTTGAACCAGTTTTATTGTTCTTATCCTGCTAATACAAAACAAAAAGATGATTAGGAAAAAACTATACTTTTTTATATGTAGATTAATAGACAATCTTAGAACTTTTTTAATTCAAAATTTCTTTGCTCGAACTCTCTAAAAATATACTACGACTGTGGAAGCAGGCATCAGCAATAAAAAAAGAGAACTTCTAAAAATCGTTATAAACAAACTCTCATTATAAGATTCAAAACACCAAAAGATGAGATTAATTTAAAGAAGAAAATTTACCGTGCGGTAAATTTTGGCACTGAATTTGTCCTTTTACAAGTAATTTTTACCGTTCGGTAAAAATTATTGATTTTTTTATAAAAATAGTGTAAAAGAATTTTAGTCTAGTTAGCTTTAAAAAAGGAATAAATTATGAAAAAAGTCAAAATAACAGTAATGGAATGTACTTTTAATAAAGAATTGGCTCAAAAATACGCCGGAGAAGGCTTAACCCCCTTGCACTTATAATCAAAGCGGGCAAGTATTTTACACAAACGGCTGGCAAAAACCGGAAGGCTTATGTGATAATGCATGGAAATCAATGATGGAATATGCAATGACGCTGGCTCATGGTGGCAGTGATTTTTATGACGGATGGATGAAAGATAAAAAATCGGCAATGGTTGCCTGAAATGACGGATTTCGCCCCGTAATATTTTTACTGGAAGCAACGGATGAGGAAGCCCCCGTATTTCAATCATAAAATTAATCAAATAACTTTTTGCATTTTTCCTGAATATCTAAGGCAATATCTCTGGCAACTTTTTCCTTAAGCCCTATATTTTTTGCAACCGCTATGATATCATCCAAACTCGGATTTTTCCCTTCTCCGTTGATTGTTGTTGCATGTTCTCCATTGAAAGAAGAACTGTGAGTCAGATCATACGCAGGTGACAAGTGCCATTCCTTTTTATTGTCATCATAAAGATAAGAAAAATTCTTTGAATGGTCATCTCGATTATGTGCAAAAACATTGAAGCACATCAGCCTGAATAGTTGTTCAATATCATGATAATTTCTTGTAAGTTCAAGCGTGAGTTTCAGCAATATATTATAATCAAGGTTAGGAAGCCTGTGGCTTGTTTCTAATAGCCCGCTTGCCGATACCATATGGACTTTTTTACAGTTTTTGCGGTCAAACCTTTGGACTCCAAAATACCCCGAACAAATTTTTGATGGAAAAAGCCTTGTTTCAGGCATATTTATGCCGCAATCTTTTGCACATAATGAATATTGATACTCTTTTTCGCCAATATTTTTAGGGTCAACTGATGACGGAAATTTAATTATCCAATCTTCGTTATCTATAGAAGTTAAAATTTTGGGTCTTGCTCCGCCGGATGAACCGCCCAGTTGAAAAAGTTCATCTAAGTTGTCCGAATCTTGTGATTCCAGTATTTTTGAACACTCTTGAGCAAGAATATCATAATCACAAATTTTGTTTTCCGTTTCAAATCTGTGTTCTGGCTTATAAGTCAAAGCTCCCATTCCGCTTTGTTGAACAACAGCAAGACGATTAAGATTATCAATTTCAACAGGGTTTATTTTATTTTTCAAAAACAATCTGTCAACAAGCAACCGCCCCCATCCGTCAGGCAAACTGTCATTGAAAACACCAAACAATCCGCCAAATGGTTCGTATTTCGGAATAAAAACTTTCTTGACAAGGGGCAGACTAAAAGGCGAAATGCTAAACCCGTTATTTAACCAGTCAGAATTATATTCAAAAGCAACAACCCTTTCGGGAGTTTTGGCAAGAGTCCCAACTAAAATATCGTTATAAAATACTTTTAAATATTTATAGTTGTCCATTTATAACCTCATCAATGGAACTGTAGTTTTTTTGCGTAAACAAATTTTCTAAATCCCCTTCTAAATTAAGAGCAATCAGAATTTTTATGAAAGAATTCAAAGAAATTTCATATTTGGACTCAAACCTTTTGATAGAGCCAAGGCTGACACCTGATTTTGAAGCAAGTTGAATTTGTGAAATTTTAAGCCTTTTGCGTTGCTGCTTAATTTTTTCAACCAATTCCTTTGCTATTTCATTAGGAGTTTTAGGGTTAAATAGAAAACTGTTCATAGATAATATGTTATACTATTTTGATTAAAAAGTCAATATCTAGATAATATGTTATCTAAAACGATATACAATTTTCCCCTCCCCCCCCCCCCCCCCAAAAAAAAAAAAAAAATACAACAAAATGAAGTTGTGCTGTATTTTGAGGTAAATAAATGTGGGTAGGGGTGAATGAATTTTTTGCAGGTGGAAGTACATTTTGAGCATTGCCGAAATTTTTGAACACTTTTTAAACGCTGTTTAAATACCGTTTAAATAGTGTTTAAATTTTGTGTCATTAGACTTTACTTTTTATAGGAAAGAAGCAATCATCGTCTTTGATTAGACGAGTTTAAAATGAATGTAGTACAACCTACAAAAAAGATAGAAGATATTCAAAAGATTAAAAAATATTTGGCAAAAAAGCCAAGAGATGCACTACTTTTTAGTTTTGGGATAAATACAGGACTTAGAATATCTGATATCTTATCGCTTGATGTAGGGGACGTAAAGGGCAGAGGTTATATTGAAATTAGAGAGAAAAAGACAAATAAGTATAAGAAATTTCCGCTTAATAGGTTTTTAAAAGCGGAGATAGAAGAATTTGTAAAAGATAAACCGCTTGAGCAGCCACTATTTTATACACAAAAACATTGCAGGCTTGATAGGGCACAGGCGTATAGAATTTTAAATAATGCAGCACAAGCAGTTGGGGTGAAGGAGAGAATCGGAACTCATACACTAAGGAAGACATTTGGGTATCATCATTATAAAAAATATAATGATATAGTACTCCTGCAAAAAATCTTTAACCACTCCTCACCATCAGTAACACTCCGCTACATCGGCATCGAACAAGACACAATCGATGAAAGCTATATGAATTTTTATTTATAAATATAGTAAAAGTTAATTTTATAAGAAACCACTTATAAGCTTTAAAACTTCAACTTTGTGGCTAATTATAAAAGTATATTTGTGATATTATAAATATGATGTTAATTAATCTAGGAGTTTTTATGGCTGGAAATGGCAGTGTAAAAATTGGATTTGAAAAACAAATATGGAATGCAGTGTGTGTTTTATAAAGACATTTTTCTGCTGTTGCATATAGAAAAGTCATTATTGGTTTAATCTTTTTAAGATATATTTCTGCAGTATTTGAAAAAAGATATAACGAACTTTAGCCGAAGGTGATGGATTTTAAAATAATAAAAATGTTCATACAATGGAAAATGCAATATGGTTGTTCAGTAGGTAATCTATACTATATAATTTTTTAAACAAATTAAAGCAAATTACTTAATTTGTTGCCTAAAACACTTTTCCCGTTCTTCTATATCTTTTTCAACTTCATGAAAACTTTCTGCGATTTCAGGTATTTTATTTTTCAAAAATACAAGTTGGAAAAGTTGTTCGGTATCAATATTTAGTGATAATAAAGCCGAGATTATATCTAAAAGAGCTCTCATTGTGAGTTGTGCTGGGTCTGTGAAACCAAAATTCGATTGTGCAATTATAATAGAATCTTTTTCAGAAAGTCCGTGTATCTGTCCAAGGTCAAAAAACAACCCATTCACTCCACCATGATTGTAATTACAAGCGAATTTATAAAATGGTTCATAATACTCAATATCTGTTTTCTCAACTATAGCTTTAAATGTAGGATTTTTCACTTTCGGTTTTGCCCAAGAATAGTCTCTTTCATTCAAATCTGGGTAATTTAACATTGCATCATCACTCTTTTTCTTTAGTTCTTCCAACTCTGATTTAGAAATATCGTTAAATTGCAATGTTTTCGAGTGTTGTGCATATACTTTTGCTTCCTTATAGTTTGCAATATCTTTATACGCTAAATATTTCTTTGCATACTCTTCGCCAAATTTTACTAAAAATATTGAAATAACACTATATTCATACAAGGTTCTCCATCTTGCTAATGCCCCAGATGCAAACCCGTTTTTTATAAGACACAATATTTCATTTGTAATAAGAACTGCTCTTGCTGCTATCCCATTTAAAACTTTACATGTATTTGGGAGTGTTTTATAAGGATATTTAAACTTTTTTATAAGAAAAATACAGTGTTCAAGAAGGATTTCGAACTGCACAATCGGTTTATGATATTCGAACATTATGCGAGATACAAAACCTCTTGAATATTCTCTATTTTTTAAAACCTGTTCAAATCCATCTTTTTGCCAGAAAAACTCCATAGCTTTGTATTCTTCGCTATTCAAAACTTCTTCTATAACTTGTTCTACAACAATTATATTCTCAGGTTTACAGTCTTTCTTTATGTATTTTACTATTGATTGTTTGAGTTTTTCATCTATTTCTACACTCATAAAGCCTCTTAAAGAACGATTATTGTCTCATCACCGCAAATATTACGAACTTTTAGTCTTAGAGGTTTTTGTTCTGATTTTATTGTACCGTTCCAAAATTCTTTAGTCTTTTTACCGTTTACAATAACATAAGAGCTTTTATCAATTTTAATCTCACTATCGCTTTTCCACGCTCCTTCTTTATTCGTACAATCAAGCGATAAATATTCTATTGTTTCTAAGCCGTTTTCGCTTATTGTGATAGGCTCATATTCTTTAGCAGATTTTAAACACTGCGCCTGTCTTTTAGCATTATAATCTTCAATTTTTTGAATAACTCTATCACTAACAAAGTTATCAATTCTTACTTCATATTCTTTAAATAGTTTTTCTTGAACTTCTTGTATTGAATATTCTACGTAATCTTCAACAACAACATCTGATAATAACTCTTTTAAATCTCTGAGTTCAATTTCAACAAGTGTTGTATCATCATCTTTTATTACTTGTTGAATTTCATCTAGTGAGGTTATGTCGATGTAGTATACAATTACCTTTTTTACATCATCCGGTAAATCAGGAATTGCTTTTCTTATTATATCAATCATTAATGCTTTATCTAACAATTTTGTAGAACTATCCATTAAGTTTGGTACATATACAGGAATTAACCCTTCCTTACTGTCTTGAATAGCTCCTTCCCAAAATTCGTCCAATGAATCTTCGTTTCTTAAACCTTTAATTAAACTTTTCATCTTGTCCATTGTTTGAACTGGATTGCGATATAAAGACACTCCATCTTTAATTTCAAGAACATCAAACTGAGCAGCATTTTTTAATAAATTATCCCTTGTACATTGAATACTATTTATGCCAATATCGCAATGTATAAAACGTCTTTTATTTCTATATGCTGATAATGCTGTTGAACCACTACCACCAAAGAAGTCTGCAACTATCATTTTTTCATTTGAGCTTGCTCTTATTATTCTGTCTAGCAATTGAACAGGCTTTTGAGTTGCATAATCCACTTTATCATCCGAAGTAGGCTGTTGCTGAAAAGACATAATATCGCTCCAAACATCGCCGTAAGGCTTGCCTTTATCTTCTACCTCATCCCTATATCTTTTCGTTCCATGAGCAATCATATAATGTCTGCCATCATCGTCAATTTTATTAAATGAATTTAAATATTCTTCTGTATGAGGTTGCATTAGTTTATTAAAGATACGAGATTCAGACTTGGAATAATAATATATATTATCGTGTCCCCTGACCCAATTTGGGGCTAATGTTTTGAATCCCGATAAAACCTGAATATCCCAAACAATTTCTCGTTGAAAATTATCCTCTCCAAAAATCTCATCCATAAGAATTTTTACATAATGACCTATATGCCAATCAAGGTGTACGTATATTGAAGCTGTTTCGGACATTACACTTTTTATTGCAAGAAGATTTTCATACATCCAATTCAAATAATCTTCTTTATTCCAGACATCACCATACATTTTTTCTTCAAAAGCCTTAAAATCTTCATTCATTTCAATTTCTTCTTCAGCTTTTGCAATAGCTTCAGCCACTTTAGGATTACGTCTTAGATAAACTTTTTTAGCATAGTCAGCACCTGATGCAAAAGGAGGGTCTATATATACAAGGTCAACACTAATCCCTCTATCCTTTAAATAAGCACAGGCAGAAATACATTCCCCTCTTATAACCATATTGTTATCAGGGTTATCACCAACACGCTCAACTGTTTCAACTTCGTATAACGGCATACCTCTTTTCAAGTTTTCTTTAACTTTGTCATTACCGTAATATTTTAATGTGCGCGTAAAATTATTTAGTATTGCTTGTCCTTCTATCGGTTCAGGAAAGTATGGTATATATCTTGTTGCCATTAACAGACTCCTTTAAAAAATTCTTCAATGTGTTTTGTCGTTTCATATACAATTTTCTCACTTGACCAATCATCTTGTAAGTATAGAAAATCAAATCGATTATATTTAAACTTTTCGTTATTTTGTCTTACAAATTCCTTCATAAATTCTTTTTTATCTTTAAATTTATCAGCAAAAGCATTTCCCTTTGTTTCTACTATCATAACTTTATCAATTTCATCATTATTTCTTTTAATAATAAGAAAATCAGGAGTGTATTTACCTATATATTTCCAACCATTAGCTCCCTTTTTATATGTTTTAAGAGTAAAATCAGTTAAAGTTTCATCACCATTGTAGTAAACTTCAAGATTATTATCATTAAATGCTTTTAGAGCCAGCAAATTTTTAAGATACGAAATTTCAAAATTGCTATCTGTTTTATAAGGCAAATAGTGATATGTTTTATCTTTTTCAGGATGGGTAATAACTGCTTTATTTTCAAGCGTTTTTGCCATTTCTATGTTACCTGATTTTTTTAGCATTTCAACAATTTTATGTTCTTCATCTGTTAGAGACTTTGCACTGTCCTCTTTTATTATTGTCTCTACTACATCAGAATTTGGTGTAAAACGTTCTTTATTAAATGTTTCAATAGGGCTTGTTAATTTTTCCACAACAATAAGACTTGCGCTTTTCTTAATCAATTCTTCTTTTGTTTTGACATCTCTTACATCTGCAAATACTTTTCTTATGTTTGCTTCTATATTTTGTGTGTTAAACTTTGAAGAAAAATATTTTATGCCATCTTTTATATAAGTGATTTTATCAAAAATTTGTTTAAGTTCAGATTCATATTGTTTTAATGTGCTGTATGAAAGGGTATTGTAACTTCCTTTTATAATAGAATGAAGCCAGATATTGAAGTTTGCCACAATATCACCTCTTTCATTTGTATTTGGGTCAAAGCTAACAATTTCACCAGTCATAAAATCCTGTTCCATTATAGCTTCACTTCTTGCTTCATTATCTGCAACATTTACGATTTTACTTGGGTCAGATTTTTCAACTATAACAGTATTGTACTCAACTCTCATTTGATAAAAATCTATAGGAGGAACTTTTTGTTTATCCATTCTATTATAACGATTTAACAGGTCGGGTTCTTTTTTTCTGCCGTTTTGGAACTCTTGAAGACCTATATGATGTTGTTTTTCAAGCTGCACCTTTAATTTATCAGCATTACTTTTGTTAAGGTAAATAAGAGCTGTTTCTTCGTTTGTTTTATCAACTTGTCTTAAACATCTACAACTTGTCTGTAATACCATATTGGTAGGACAATCACCCTCTTGAGATAAGATAATTCCAGTTAGACTCTTACAGTCCCAACCTTCTTTACCTATTTGAACAAGAAGAACTATTCTAATCTTAGACATATCGCTATCAAGCATTGCAAATTCTTTATCAGAATTAACTGGCTCTGGATATTCTTTATTTCCCTTATGAAATTTTAAGATTGTTTCATCAGGATTAAGTTCATATTTGGCAGCTATATTACAACATAAAGGATAGATTTGTTCTTCAAGATTTTCAATAGACCCACAATATATACCAATTTTAGCTTTTGTTCCATCTGAATAGACTGTATATTTATATGCATTAAAAAATTCTACAAGACCATTTTCTACGATAGATAATCTATCTGAGGTGTCAGAAATTTTAACAACAGGTCTTTTCAAGAAATTTCCAACCCCTTCAACTAAAGGATAATAATATACGACATTTGTAATCTCTTTATTTTGAGTTCTTAATTCATCTGAAATAACTACACTATCAGCTTTCTCAAGATACGGTGTCCCAGAAAACCCTACAACAGAGTTTAGGGTTTTATTCTGTCCCCAAGCACTTACAACAGTTCTTAATTTAATACTATCGCTTGTTGCGTGATGAACTTCATCGATGAAAACTGATAGGTTCGGAATTTTTCCGATTAATGATCTTAATTCATTTGATGCTCTATATTTTGCAAGTTCTTCTTCGCTCATTAATTTTTGCTGTTCATCGGATTTCTTTTCTACTCTATCTAAAATGACCTTCTCTGCATTTGTTACGGCAACAAGCCCAAATAATTCTTCAAAAGGTTGATATATAGCTATTTTTTGGACATTAGGGTTTTTTATTTTATTACTTTTACTTGCTGTTTTCCCTTGGTCTAAGACTTCAAATTTAATTATTTGTTTCAATTTACTTGCAGTAGGCTCAGGAATAACCCATTCTGGGTTAAATCTTTGTATTGTTTTTAAACTTGGAATTACTGAACTCTTTAAGCCTGAAGGAGCTAGGATAATAAAGTTGTGTGCAAAATTATTGTTTTCAGGTTCATTAAGAGCAAAATATAGGTCAAGGTATACAAAACAAGCCATTAAATATGTTTTACCTGCACCCATAGGCAAGCTAAAAAGGTAGTCTGTATAATTTACACCATAAAAAATATCTTGGAATACTTGCTTATAGTTAATTCTATCAAAATGTTGTTTTATTTCTTTTTCTAATTTTATAGAAACTTGTTCGCCTTTATCGTTTTTAGTTGTTGCATATTGGTATAACGCTAAAGCGCAAGGGTTTTCAACAAAATAATCTCTCGTAGCTTGAGCAATTTCAAGTGATGAAACATCTAAAGTATTAAAAACACCTTCATAAAAAAGTTCCCATAAGGGTTTATTATTGCACTTAATTTTTAGAAACAGATATGTTTTTATAGCATCAATCTGTACATCTCTTAACTTATTAGCATTAGTCATGTACTCAATAAGTTCTTTAACCGTACATTCTGATGAATTATACCATCTATCTCTTTTTTTCTTAATTAATGAATAAAACACTTATATACCTACCGAGCTCAATTTGTTATTCTGACTTGCAACACCCTATAGCATTCTATCATAAACATAATAAATTATATAATTTATATATTAATAGACTCCTTACTTTTGCTATTTTTATATAAATTATTAAGTTGAACATTCAACTTTTCAATAGAATCTTTTTTGTTTGTCCACCAATCTGTAGACCAAACTCTAAGAATATTCCATCCTAAACCTTCTAATACTGATTGGCGAAGCTTATCTCTGTCTCTAGCAGTTGCTGAACTATGGTAAGTTGCACCATCGCATTCAATACCTGCAAGATATTCACCAGGCTTATCTGGGTGAACAACTGCAATATCAATTCTATATGACGACGCTCCTATCTGTGTATGTATATTCCACCCCTTATTTCTAAGTTGCTCAACCACTTCTATTTCAAAAGGAGATTCTGCTTCTCCTAAAGAACGAGTCGGTAAAGTTCCTAATGCACTTTTGCCTTGCTTTGCATATTGCAAGAATGCTTTTAAGTCTTCCACACCCTTAGCATTTGTTCTATTTAAGTCTATTTGGTCAGGTTGCAAGGTAGAGAAGATAACCATTTCATACTTTGCTCTTGTGAAGGCTACATTTAATCTTCTTTCTCCTCCTGTACGATTAAGTGGTCCAAAATTCATTAGAAGTTTGCCTGCATTGTCAGGACCATAAGTCACACTAAATAGAATAACGTCTCTTTCATCACCCTGAACTGTTTCCAAATTTTTCACAAATACAGCATCTGGATTGTCTTGGCTAAACGCAAACTCAATATCTGGATTTTGTTCCCGTTCTTTGTCCAATAAGTCTTCTATTAACTTCTGTTGATCTGAATTAAATGTTACAATTCCTATACTTCTATGTTTTGTTTCCGAATCTTTTAATCTTTTAACACATTCTTTTACAATCGCTTTTGCTTCGTTTGGATTTATTCTTGCGCCACGTTCGTAACATCCATTTTCTACATATCTAAAATACACAGATTTTTGATTAGTTCTTGAAGCTGGAAATGTTACAAGAGAACTATCATAATATGTTGCGTTTGAAAAGGCAATTAAACTTTCACAGCGAGAACGATAGTGCCAATTTAATTTCAATGTTGGCATTGACGAACCAATAAGTTCGTCTAAAATACTTTCTAAATCTTCATCTAAGCCCAATTCTTCTTCGTTATATTCAATATTTCTACCAAAGAAATTTGAAGGTGGCATTTGTTTAGGATCTCCTGCAACTATTACCTGTCGTCCTCTGGATAAGGTTCCTATTGCGTCCCAAACTGTTATTTGAGAGGCTTCGTCAAATACAACTACATCAAAACTATCTTTTGATACAGGTAAATATTGTGCTACTGATAATGGTGACATCATAAGGCACGGCGCTAAAGTTTTAACAGCATCTCCTGCTTCTTTTAAAATTTGCCTTACTGGTCTTATCTGTCTTTGTTTTTGCATTTCTCTTTGAATAAATTTCCATGCAGCAGGCAAATTTTTATTATCTTTGCCTGGAATGTTTTCTGATAATTTTGCCTGAATATATTTAATTGTTAATTTTTGGAATTCATCATCCAATTTTATAAATCGATGGATTTTATCTTGATGTTGTTCGCTGGAAAATTCTCTTAATATATCATTTTCAGAAATAATTGCGTTTATCCACCAATTACAATAAGCTGTTTCAAAGGCTAATTCTATATTGTCTATATTAATAATAGATTTTTCTATTGCATAAATTAAAGGTGATAAATTACATGCAACAGCTTGTTGTTTTAATTTCTGCCACAAACACCAATCTTTTAATTTATATTCATTCAAAGCTAATTCATTAGCATATTCTATAAAAGCAGACAAAGTATTTATATTATCAAATTCATTATTTTTATCATCTTGAGTTCTATTACACAAATTTCGCAAAATATTATAATTTTCGTTAAATTCTTTATATGCATCTTCAAATAATAAAATTTGTTGTCCTATATATCCATCATCAGATAATAGCTCTTTTCCTTCAACTAACAACTTATTTAATTGTTCTTTTATAGTATTTAGATTGTCAGAATCTGTTGCTAATTTAGTTGCAAATTTTCTTAATTGTTTTGCAAAATTAGCAGAGTTTTTAAGTTCATGAATATTTGAATTTTCCAATTTCCAAACTCTAACATCATTTAAGATTTTGTCTAAATCCTGCAAAATCAACCCATGTTCTTCTAAGATGGCAATTGTTTTCGCATCTTCTGGCATTATTATATTACCTTTAGCCCCTGCTTTTTTCAGTTCATTTTTTATTTTATATTTATCAATAAACTTTGGCAAAAACCACTTTTGAAGTGCAAGTTCCCATCTTTCTAGTAACTCTTGTCCATTTATATTTTTCCAAATATCCGGTGGGCAGATACAATTTAATTGTTCACGTGCATTTATATAGTGAGTTAAATGAGTAATTGCATTTTCTAATGACTCAATTTTTTCAATACCATTTTTATTGAATGCATAGTCTGCTATGTCTATTGAGTTATCTTTTAATAATAAAGCTAAATCATATAAAACCCTGATTGTATCAATATTATGAATTTCAATATTTAAATTCATTGCTTTTAATAAATCACTAATGATTTTATTTAATTTTGTACAACTATATGACAATAATTTACTTTGTGAAGTTATAGAATGTTGCCAAGACGGTTCCCAAGAACTATTTATTATAGTATTAAATGTTTTTAATTTAAATAATTTATCACATGTTTCAGCTTGAATTCTTATTTTATGAACTAACTCTTTTAATTTTAAATAATCTTCTCTTGTGTGAGTATGTGGTGAATCCCAATGCAATTCAATTAAATTGGCAAAATCGTCATACCTTATACACATACCCATTGCATGATATGGTGTTAAACCATTATTATCAGGTGTATGTAATGTTTTGACAACTTGGTTTAATTCATTTCTAATATTTAATAACTCAGATGATTTAGTATTCCAATTAGTCTCAATATCTGAATTTGCATTATCCCAAGAATGTTTTAATTGACTTAGTACATCTTTTTTATTTGCCTTGTTAGAATGCAATTGTAGACAAAAACGACCAAGACCAATTTGTTCAAGACGGCGATATACAACTTCAAGAGCAGCCATCTTTTCTGAAACAAATAATACTGTCTTTCCCTTTGCAATTAAATGTGCAATTAAATTAGATATAGTTTGACTTTTACCTGTGCCAGGTGGTCCCTCTATTACAAAACTTTTACCTTGATCGGCAGCTGCTAACACTGCTAATTGAGAAGAATCCATAGGTAATGGAGCAAAGAAATCTTGTGGTTTATATAATTTGTCCAAATTGTTAGGTTCTACGAAATCTCCGTCATCAGGAATCTTTTTAGTTTTATCAAGCAATGATGCTACTAGAGGATGCTCCATCATTGCATCTGTTCTATCTATTAAATCTTTCCACATGAGGTATTTATTGAAAGAAAAGTGTCCCAAGACAACATCTTCAACAACTTCAAAGCCATCAACTTCCTTTACAGCTTTTCTCACAATGTTCCATATTTTAGGAACATCTAATCCACACTCGTCAGTTGGTAAATCGCCTTCTAACGAAGGAATTAAAATCTCAAAATCTTGTTTTAACATCTGCAATAAAGTTGTATTAAAACGTGATTCATCTTCATGGGCAGATAATTTTACTCCACTTTGAATAGATGTTCTGTCAAGTTTTACAGGACATAGAATCAGAGGAGCTCTATATATTTTATCTGCTTTATCTTTTTTACGCCAATTTAAAAAACCTATTGCCAAATATAAAGTATTTGAGCCACTCTCTTCCATTACAGATTTAGTTTTTCTATATAGTGCAATTAATTGGTTTTCCAATTTAGCTTCCGGAACATTAACCAAAAGTTGTTTAGCTTTTAATGCTTCATTTGCTTGTTCTTCCCATAACGTCTCACCAGTTTTTAAAGTTCTTAATTCGGCATCAATTTTAGTTTTTAACACTTTTTCAGCGGCAACCAAAGACATTTTTACTCCATCAGCTAGAAAATCTTCCAATTTAGCAGGATCTGGGCATAATATTGCAAGATTAGTTTGTGTAATTTTGCAATTTAATAAAGGATTACTAGGTGACAAGTTAAGTAATTTCTTTTGCCAAATATTTAATCTTGTTGCTTCAGAGACGTCAGAGGCGTTGTAACCTTTCTCATCACTAAAGTCCGGTAAGTTATCAGGTGCAATTTCAAAATTCAATTGTAACTGTTCATCATTTTTAACCTCAATTTCTGTAGTTTGTTTACTTAAAAAAGAGAGAGGTTTTATTTTATGAGCTCTTGCCATATGAATGTCTAGCATGTATTCAAAATTATCATCTTTACCATATGCAATTTTGTCTTCAGCAAAAGATTTTGCTACAGAAAATTTCGGTACAGGAGAATTTGCTATTGCAACAGCCTCAAATATTAATAATTCATTTAACTGAACCCTTTTACGAACCGATTCTGCTTCATAAGTAATCATATCTCCCAAAGATGTTTGTTTTAACCATACCCCAACAAAGGCATGCCCTTTTAAAACGATTATCACAGGATATAAACCCATCTGTTCTAAAGCTGAGGCAAATAAAATTGTGGCATCTAAACAGGTAACAACTTTGTTATTTAACACATCTTTTGTTAAACGAATTTTTTGTCCGTTATTTTCAAAACTCGTTGGAGGTAAACAATATGTGAAATTCTTATTTGCTAATATAGTGTATAAAGCAGAAACCATACTCCATACCTTTGTTGCACTATTATCTTCATATCCGTTTAAAGCAGAATCTTTACCGCATTTTGCTAATATTCTTCCTGTTTCCCCTAAAATAGAATCAATACCTTGAGAATTTGGCATAACGAAAGCAGCTAATAATTCAGGAATATATTCAAGTCCGCCCCATTCGTTATAAGCTAAAACTTCTATATTCAAATTGATTTTTTCAATCAAAGTTTCACCGGTAAAAATTGAAAAAGTTACAATGCAACTTGCTGATTCTTCTTGATTTCGTAAGAAGTTAGCATTTAGTTCTATTTTTCTATCTTTAATAAAAATTTCTTCAGATGGATTTATAGTACTGATTTGCCAAGTTTTAGGAGTTATAAAATTTAAGGTAGAGTCCATGACAACTTTAATATCATTCCAAATAGAATCTGAATTATTTATTATTTTAAGTTCTTTTAATATTGCTATATCATTTTGATAGCATGCATAGTTGATTTTAGGTAAAAAATTCACATTTATAACTTCTGACACAGTATCCACTCCTGAAAAAATCTTGCACATTATTATTGTAGCAAAAACATGAGTATTGTATTATACGTACCCCGCTTGTTTACAGTAAAAAATAAAAAAGAATTGAAATAAATTAATAAACTTCGAAATTTTAAAAGAAAATGAAAATCTGTCGACCTCTGAAAATTAACTTTGTGTTGATATGTAAAAGTTTTTACAAAATAATCTATGTTATACGACTTTCACGCTAATGTGTTGTGAACACTAGGAGGTCGTATGAGTAAAAGTAAAAAATACAAGATTAAGCAAAAAGATTTTAGGCAGTTAGAAAAATTAGCTGAGCGGATTTATAACACTTCTGTTGTGATTGATTATTTTTGCAGGACGCAACAAGAGATTGAAAAGCTGTATAATCTTGCTCCTATTGTAGAAAATTTAAGACGAGATACAGATACCGTCAACGCATATTTTATAAATTATCCTGACAACAAGAATTTTTAAATGGTATTTAATCACTGTTTTAATACCGTTCAAAATGTGTTCAAAAATGAATTGTGTCTGAATGATACGTTTTGAGAGAGTTTGCTTGATATTTTACTCATTAAGAGTGATGAATGTCATTGCTGATAAGAGGTGACAATGATTGAATTAGGCAAAAAATACAAGCTTAAAAAGATTAAAGGTTTTAAGAGCTCTGATAATGAGTATTACAAAGTAATTGGCTTCTACAATTTCGACACTGTAATTTGCGAAAACACTTGCGGAGAAAGGTTTGTATTTATGAAAGAGTTTTTAATAGACCCACAAAAGCCTGATGATATCTATTCAGATTTGATACTTGAAAGGAAAGAATGATGACAGAGAAAGACTATGCACTTTTTGGTACAAAGGTTTTGAATTTAAAAACACAAGAAATCGGTTTACTGATTTGTATTTGGAAAAATAAATTTGCCGATGCTGAGATAGATTACGCAACTTGCGTTGATAAACAAGGCAAAAGATACAATATAGAACTTGATAGTATAAGAGGGTTTGAAGATGATTTTTTCAAAGCCAATAGTTGAACATATGGTAAAACTTGTGAGCCTGTAACTGAAATGGAACATAGCGAAATAAGTGTGAAAAATAAACTGGTTTAAAGACTACTATTTAGTATAGTATATTATCTATTGTTTTTATTAAAATTTCTTTCTCGTTGCTACCATTGGTTTTAAATCTTAACAAAGGAATACCATACTTTTTAAGAATTTCATTTTTTAAAATGTCTCTTTGGGCTTGTTTAGTTCCTTCAGAATGGTATTTATAGCCATCTACTTCTATTGCTAAAAATGGAGAATTATCAATATTTTTATAAATAAGAAAGTCAATATGAGTTAAGTCATTAAGTACATACTGTAGTTCTCTGTTAGTAGTTAATAAAGACTTATCTTTTAAAATAGTTTTTAACATTACATGTGGAGTTACACTAAATTGATTTGGATAATACTTATTAATAATTTTATTGATAAAAATATACATTAAGTTTTCACTATCGTATTGCGATATTTTTTTATGTTTTTTTAAAATTTCTTGTTTTCTCTGTTCATAACATTTATAAAGATAATCAAATACTGAATATAATTTACTGTCATAAGTTTCTAAATTATTATATTTAATGTAATTTACAAGATCATTTATATTTTTATCCTTACTTATTTCATTAGGATTAATAACTAGAATTAATTGTTCAATAGCTCTTGATATTGCAACATTAAGACGATTAGGATTATCTGTAAAATCACTTATTTCATTATCTACGGTAGAAATAATTATAACCTTATTTTCTTGTCCTTGGAACTTATCTACTGTATCGGCCTTAACTGTAGTGTTTTTAAAAGTTTTCTGCAATGCATCTGTTTGATTCCTATATGGTGTTACAATACCCAAAGAATTATCATCAAGGCATATTTTATATTTTGGAATAATCTCATTTACAATCATGTCTATTTGTCTTTGGTTATAATGATTACGTGCATGATTACCTTCTGTTGTGTAACACAAAACTAAAGGCATTCTGCTACTTTTTACATCACTTAAAATAATTAATTCATTGTTATAAAATTTCTTATTACAAAATTCAATAATTTTAGGATGACAACGATAATGTTCTTTTAATAGTGTTCTGGGAGCATTTTTAAATAATTCTGTAATAGAGGACAACAAACAGTGATTTTTATATCGATATGCTTCATTTAATTGATATTGTTTAAAAATATTATCTGTTATTTCTGCAGTTTTATTATTAACTACATTAGGTAGTTGTTTTAAATCCCCTACAATAATAGCTTTTCTTGCACAGGCCAATGCTAAAGCTCCAGTACATAGATCAACTTGAGAGGCCTCATCGATAATAATGTAATCATACATAACATCATTTGATAGACAATTTTTTAAAGAATAGGTTGTACTTAATATTACAGGATAATCGTCTATAAATGAATCAGATTTTAGCTTCAAATCTTCTAATTTATACCTCTCTCTACCAAGATTGTTATATTTTACGCTTAAATAATGTTTAAACATTTTTGCTGAAAGCTCTGAATAAGCCTTCATTTTTGAAGCAAAATCATAGTTTAATAAATTATCATTTAGTTTTTTTATCTCTGATTTTAATTCTTGTGTCTTTAATTCATAAAATTTTTGTTGAAATTGAGCTTTTAAAAAGTCTAAAGTATATTTCTTTTTCCTAATTAAATTATGCAATATTAGTCGTTTTCTATTCCAAAACTTTAAATATTCAAAAATAATTAAAAGAATTTTTATTACAATATTATCGTGAGAAATTTCTTCATAATTTTCACATGCAAAGATCATATCTATCATTTCTAAAGATGATTTAGAATTTCTTATACATCTAGGCTCTTGTTTTACTTCAAGAGTTTTATAATACTCTAAAAAATGTTTTTGCTCTAATTCTACATTGGAAAATTCCTGCTTTAGAAAGGCTAATTTATTTTGTATGTCTAATTTTTCTTGTAATTCTTTATAATCATCTTTTAATTTATTGTTTAATTCTGTAAATTGTTCCGCATTTATTTTCCAGTTTGAAATATTAGGTATTTCTGATTGGGATTTAATAAATTCTTGTTTGTTTTCCAGATTTCCTAAAAACGCAGCAATAAAATCAACATCATATTTTTTTAGTTTATCTAATACATTTTTAGTTGCAGAATTATTACTGGAAACAACTGCAACACTCTGTCCTGACATTACAATGTTTGCAATAATATTTAAAATAGTTTGAGTTTTCCCAGTACCTGGAGGGCCTTGAATTATACTTAATGCATTTGATAATGCTCTATTGACAGCTAAAGCTTGGCTATTATTAAAACCGAACGGATAAACAATATTTTGCTTTAATTTATAATCTTTGTTAGGCTGCTTTTGACTTATAAATTTGGCCAGCATGCTATTGCTGTCGATAAAATCTATTTTGTTATAATTAGATAATAAAATATTTTCACCGTTTTTTGTTAATCCGATGGCATTAGCTATATCTTTTAAATACTCAAAACAATTTTTTGCTTCTTTATTCTTTAGTTCAGATTCAATTATTTCAACATTATATCCAGCATAAGTATATTGTTTTCCATTATTAAATATAATGTTATATTTATTTCCAACTTTTTGGTATCTAATAACTTTATTAGTACATTCTTCACCTTTTAAAAATATACGGAAATCTTTTGCCATAACACAATTATAATAGCATAAACCCGTATAAACCTTTTATACTTCTGACTAAATATATCAAACTTGCGAAATTTTATACAAAACTTTAGCAATTAATTTACTCTATACCTAAAATTTCACGCTCGATTTGGCGGATAAAGTCCGGAGAAAGTTCCTTTTTGACTTGGGGTGTTTTGTTTGACGTTTCAAGTTCTTTCAATTCGGGGAATAATTTCAAGATATTCACTAGCGAATAATATTCAGCCTGGCTTATTTGGATTTCTTGTTGTTTGCTGTTTGCAATCCGAGCCATAAGTTTTTGGGCAAATTTTTGCAAATCCTCTTTAAATTGAGTTCTGTCATACATAGATTCTTGTCGCTTTTTATCCCAATCATATTTCTTTTTCCAGTAAAACAATGTTCTTTTGGCAATCCCTAATTGCAAAGAGATTTCACTAACAGATAATCCCTTTAGATACATTTGTTCGGCTTGTTTAAATAATTTCATTTTACTCATTAAATACCCTCAAAAATTAAGTTTTCTATCCCAAAACGGTTTTTATCCTGCACTTTTTTCACCTGATAAACGCAGGTTCTATCAATTACTCCAAGGTGTTGGAAATATTTTATCAATTGATTTAGAAGAGCCATCGTGTTTTTAATTCTGCGAGGCTTTAGGCGTCTTAATTCGCACACCTTAAAAAGTTCTTTTATCGATTCAATATCAATTTCGTGCAGGTAATAGCAATTCAAAAACGGCAGGATATTAAAGTTAAATATTGCATTATAATTTCTGTAAGTCTCAAATTTGCAATACTTTTTGACATAATTTTTCATGAAATAATCTTTGGCGTCTTCAATACTGATTTTCAGGTGCTTATTCTTTTGCGGAATGAATATTTCATAATTTTCACCAACCTTGGGTTTATTATTGTATTTATAAATTCCGTTTTCAAAAAGTATTTTATTGCTGTTCAAAAGCTGTTCAAGCTCTGTTTTACAATCACATTCTGCAATCATTTCGATTTCATCAAGGGTAAATTCTTTTAAATGTTTTGCTAATCGTTCTATATTCATGTTGTCCTTTCGTCTTGGATTATTCGGGGTGTCGGCAGAGTAACGTCTGACCGACACCTTACGGGCTGGGTTCGCTTTCGCTCACACGGCGCCCTACCGAAGATCCGCTTCATATAATTTGCTCCACTATTTCTTTCGTAATCTCGGTTAAATTATTATCTTTGGCAAATATTTCCATTTGATTTATCAACTGGACGATTTGCCTGAATCGGTTGTATTTTTTGTGGATATATTCTATTGAATCAGGTGTAAATTGAATTTCGGCTAACTGATTTATAATCTGTGCAATATCATTTACCCCAAAGGTTTCAAACTTTACAATTTCACTAAATCTGTCATACAAGTGCTTATATCTTTCAAGTTTTCTAAGAGCCAAGCTCATCCCGACAAAGATTATCGGACAATCGGTTTTATCGTGGATATCTCTTAGAGTCTCGACACTTTTGTAATTGTTCATCAGGTAGTCGATTTCATCTACAAAAATAATTTTTGGCTTTTGAATAAGTGTGCTAATCACTACATTAAAGTTGTCCGAGGTCAAATACCGAGGTAGTTCGTCCATTTCTCTAACAATTTCTTCAACAAGCCACCTGCTTGTCATAAGATTTGAGGCTCGAATATAAATCCCGTCATATTTGCAGGCTAGCCAAAGTGCCGTTTGTGATTTTCCAAGCCCGGGCTCGCCATATATAAGTCCCATTTTAGGGATGTTTTGGGGTTTATTTTGCAAATTTTCTACAAGTCCGATAAAGTTTTTGACGTTATTTGTTTTCACAAAGATTTTACGCATAAAGCAATTCATACTCCTTTGTCTTTTTAAATTCACTTATCCAAGGATTATTCGGGTCATTTTTTATCAAATATTCATATTTTTCCGAATTATTTTTGAACAGGGTTTGAAGGCTATTTGAATGCGGTTTGAATTCAACTTCTTTGGGTTCATCCATTTTCTGCTCGATAAACTTAACTTCTTCATTACTTAAATATTGCTTTACTGAATTTATAGTTTTTCGTCTGAGCTTTTGCTGCTTTTGGATTTTCTGTTTGTAATCCTCTAGATCCTCAACCGTTCCTAAAATCTTTGCCATCGGGTGGGTTTCTGTTACTCGCTCTGCGGTGCATAAGTATTCACCTTTCGGGGTAAAAATTTTCACATTAGTTAGATCAAACAGGTTGTATTTTACTAAAACTTTTCCTCTTAACCCGTACAGTCTTTCGTCAAAATAGTCGCAATTCAAGAATCTTACACCATTTCGCTGAATTGTTTTAACTTCAGTTGCCAGCATCAAATCGTCAAGTAGGCTTTTATCAATATTCTGTTTATTTCGATTTTCTAAAACCTCTGCGATTGTCATATTCGGTGCATTTGTGCAGGGCTGAGAGTTCTTGAACTTAAGCCACATATCAATCATTTTGATTGTTTCTTCTATTGTGGGAATATAATCATTATGCAGGTTGGAGTGGAATTTTTCGTTTCGTTTCAAGTATGCAGGTTTGTTGTTAATTGATGAGCCGACATAACTTGGCATTAGTTTTTCAAATCCTTCTTGAAATTCTTTAAAGAACCTCTCAATAACTTTTGACCTTGCATTATATGGTCTTGCAAATACCGTTTCAATCCCAAGTTTTGCATAAAGCCCATAAAAGCCTAATTCTCCAAATCCTTTATCATCTGTGAAGTATTTTGCTCTAAATGCTCTGCCGTTATCTTGATAGACAATTTTCGGTATCATATCGAGGTTTATTATTGCGTTTCTTAGGGCACTTGCAATACATTGGGTATTTTCTTCAAGCATAATTTCATACCCGACCAGTGCTGTTGATTTCCAGTCCAAAAATCCGACTAAAGTTGCTCTACAAGGCTTGCCCGTAAACGGATTAATCACTTGAAACGCCAGTTTATGCCCGTCTGCGACTAAAATATCCCCGACATCAAGCAGGCTAGCGTCCCTTTTAATATATGGTTCGACTTTGTCTGAAAGTGCTTTTTCACCATCTCTAGCAAGCACCCATTTGTCGTAATTGTTATCCTTAAACCATTTTGCGTAGCGTCTAAATGTAATATCTGCAGGGATAAAACTTTGACCTTGCTCTTTGAGCTTGTATTTTGTAAGTGCGATTGCTTTGCCGATACAAATTCTATTCGGGTGCAGGAGCAAGCCCATAAATATTTTGATTTCTTCATCCGTTAGGCAGGTTCTGTATTCGTTCACAGAAACGTATTTGTAATTGGGGATTAATCTTGTATAATCTTCTGTCCCGTCTAAACTTGCTTTCCAACGATGCAGGCTTCCTCGTGAGATTTTACCCAAAACACTGAAAAGGTAAGAATCTGAACTGTTATGCAGTTTGACAAAATCATAGTCTGCTTGAAGTTTGTTTACTGCTTTACGGCGAAATTCTTGCCATTTGCGGATTAAATCAAGTTTTGCAAGAGCATTTTGTTTTGCCTTCTCAGGGGTGTATTTGATTGTCTCAACTTGGTTTTCCATTGTCTCAAAATCCTTGTAATGCTTTGTGCAACACATTCATCACTCGTTTTGAGACAGAAGTCAAGTGGGGAAGGTTATTTTTATGCTATGATTTTGATATGTTAAGTGAGATTGAAAATTTTTTAGCAGATTATCCTAATATAATAAATTTTTTAGTAGCAATTGGTACTATAGGAGCTGTTATATCATCTTTATATTTTTCAAAACTAACACTTAAACCCAAAATACAAGCTTATTTATACAGGTCAGAATTATGGCTTCCTCAAAATGGCAATAATACTTATGAAATTCAAGAAGATGAAACATATATATCATTATCACTTAGTAATAAAGGTATTATTCCAATTTATATACCATATTTTGGGGGCTTTTCTTGGTACTTCCCTTTTAGAAAACAGAGATGGATGCAAAACCCTTTAAATCCAATTTTTAGAGATAAAGATTTTGAGTTATTACAATACAAATCAGCAGCTTTTGTTTTATGTAACTATTCAGAATTTATTAAAAATTTAAAAAATGATTTAATCCAAAAATATAAATATCCTAAATTTTTATTAAATTTTATAAGTTTCAAAATTAGAACTTCTAATGGAGAATTTATAGTAGCTAAATTAGATAAAAAATTAAAAAAAGCAATTATTGAAGATATAAAATAAAATATTATTCAATCTAATAGATAATTTTGGTTATCTCAATTTGCAAGCAAAAATAAAATTGCACTTTTTTGCACTTTGTTGCACTGGGCTTATCTTTAAACACCAAGGCGATTTGAGCCTAATGTGTCTTAAAATTTTGCAAATGGAGTGCAAAAGAGTGCAAAAAATGAGTACTTGAGTGCAAGAAAAGCCCCATTCATCTCAATACTAAAAAACAGCCTCAATCGTGCTGTCTGTTTGATTTTTTATTAAATTTTCTCCGTCTCAATGTCCCAGAAACCTATTATCTGTCACTACACAAATATTACACAAAACTTTAAAAAGCACCTTAATTTTTGCAATAAAAAATCCCCCTAAAACCTAGGAGGATTCTTTATATGGGCCGCAGTGGACTCGAACCACCGACCTCACCCTTATCAGGGGTGCGCTCTAACCACCTGAGCTAGCAGCCCGCATTCGGCAATTTTTAATGTAGCATGAACATTTTTTAAAATCAAGAACTTTTTTAAATTTATTTTACCGGGTTATTGACATATGTGTTAAACCAAACTAAATTGAGGTTATGTTTGATAGAAATTTAAATAAACTCGCAAGAATTTTAAAAGAGAATAAACTTGTTATTGCTACAGCAGAATCTTGTACAGGCGGGCTTTTAAGTTCAAGACTTACCGATGTTTCTGGAAGTTCTGATTTTGTAAAACTGAATTTTGTAACCTATGCAAATGAAGCAAAAGAAGAGATTCTTAATGTTCCGCATGAAATACTTGAAAGCTACGGTGCTGTTAGTTCACAATGTGCCGAGGCAATGGCAAAAGGGCTTAGGAAACGTACAGGCTGCGATATTGCGCTTTGCACAACCGGAATTGCAGGTCCTACCGGCGGAAGCAGGGAAAAACCTGTCGGACTTATGTATGTTTCTGCCTTTTACAAAGATAAAATGTTATTAAAAGAAATCAGAATGTATCCGAAAACTCCGCGTAAGCTTATGAAATTTCTGTTTACACAAAAAGCTATTGATGCTGCGCTTGAGGTTTTAAAGTAATTATCTTGCGACGATTTGTGCAAGAATTTCAGGGCAGCGGTTTATCAGCAAATCCGCAAAATCACGCGCGTCAATCTGTGTTATTACAATTCCCAGCAGGTCATTAGGAAGTTCTTTCAGCATTTTTATTTTTTCTTCAGGTTCAAGAACATCCATGGCTTTTACAACTTCCGGCTGCTGCTTATATGTGTTAATCATATTTGTGTAAGCATGTGCATCAAATTCCTGATAAAGGTCTTTGTCATGTTTTGTTAAACCAAGTGTCACCTGTTTTTTGGCAATCGGCTGCATAGACAACAGTGCATTTTTGAAGTCAAGCGGATTTAGGTCATCCAGCTGATCAATCATTGCAATCTGATTTGTATCCTGAACAGGTTTGCCGGTTACATTTTCCAGCATCTGAGCAATATATGCCGGCTGGATGCTTTTCATTTGTTCAAGAATCTTATTTTTCTCAACATCTGTACTGGTTAAAACTTTATTTAACTGTTCTTCCGGCAGGTATTCAATAATTTCTTCCTGTGAAAACATCTGAAATACTGTATTAACTAATTGTTCCGGCGGAACAGATTCAAGCATTTTGAGTAGTTTATCCTGAGTAAAATATTTGAGCCCTTCTGTCAAATCGCTTTCTTCCATTACAGGAAGGAATATTGACATCTGATCAGCGGTCATTTCGCTGAGAATTTCCAGTTTGTTGCTTGGATCAGAGAGTTTAAATATTTTTACCAGTTTTTCAACGTTTGTGAATAATTCTGTAGCAAATTCAACTGCCTGCGAATTACCTGCTTCAGCTTCTGCTTCAACAATTTCTTCGACACTCATAGTACCGTACTGAATCATCCTGCTTTCAGGAATGTTCAGTCTTTGCATTAATGTAATCATGTCAGCATCGATAATAATCATGTGAATTTGCCTCTCTTATTAATAATAACGGTTTATTTTTGTCAAAAATTCAATAATTTAAATATTTGTAACGTTTGTTAATAATTATTTTGTAACATGTCATTTTCTTTTGGGGTTCTGTTGTTATATCATGATATTTAAAATTGAGGAGTTAGGCATGGCACCTGTTAAGGAAAAAAGAAACAATCACGAAACAAATCTTCTGCCCCAGAATATAGAAGCCGAAGAGGCAGTATTAGGCGCAATACTTGTAAATCCGCGGGTTATTACAAAGGTTGTTGAAACCCTGCGGCCGGAAAGTTTTTATAAACCGGCGCACAGATATATTTACGAAGCAATGATTCAGCTTTTTAACCAGAATGAAAAGATTGATATAATTTCTGTTTCTGATGTTCTGAGTTATAACTCCAAACTTGATTCTGTAGGCGGGAGAGCTTTTATCAACGATTTAAGCTATAACGCAATTACAACATCAAATATCGAGTATTATTCAAAAATTATTCAGGAAAAAGCTATAAAAAGAGCATTGATTAACGCAGGTTCAGAAATAGTATCTTTTGGATACGATATGAACCCTATTGATACATCGCTTGATTGTGCTGAAAAGCTTATTTTTGATATAGCTTCCCGCAAGGCAACTACAGAGCTTGTTCATGTTAAAGACCTTGTTTTAAATACTTATGAAAATATTGAATACAGATACAACCATCAGGATGAGCTTTTGGGTACTCCAACGGGATTTTTTGATTTAGATGCCTGCCTGAACGGGTTGCAAAAATCAGACTTGATAATTCTTGCTGCACGTCCTGCGATGGGTAAAACTGCTTTTGCGCTTAATATTGCGCAAAATGTTGCGATAAGAGCCAAGACCCCTGTTGCAATATTTTCTCTTGAAATGTCAAAGCAGCAGCTTGTTCAGCGTATGTTGTGTTCGGAAGCTGAAATAGATTCACAGAGAATGAAAACAGGTAAAATGCAGAGCAAGGATTGGGAAAAGCTTGCTGATGCAATGAATTCTTTTGCACAGGCGCCGATATATATTGACGATACCAGCGGTTGTACAATTACTGATATAAGGGCAAAGTGCAGAAGATTAAAAATGGAAGAGAAAAATCTGGGACTTATCTTAATTGATTATCTTCAACTTATGGAAGGTAACGGCAGAGAGGATCGTATGCAGCAAATTTCAGCTATATCAAGAGGTCTGAAAATCCTTGCAAAAGAGCTGGATGTGCCTGTTATAGCCCTTTCCCAGCTTTCGCGTGCGGTTGAGAGCAGAACGGACAAAAGACCGATGCTTTCAGACTTGAGAGAATCAGGTTCAATCGAGCAGGATGCTGATATTGTAATGTTTATTTATCGTGATGAATACTACAGAAAAGCTGACGGCGAAGAAGATGAAGCAATCAAGGCAGCAAACAAGGGAGAATCCGAGATTATTGTTGCAAAACACAGAAACGGCGGACTGGCAACAGTTAAGCTGCTGTTCCAGGGTAATATTACTAAATTCAAAAATCCGCTTAAAACTGATGCGTTTTAGCGTGAATGAGCTGAAACCGGGGGGGGGAGTAAGCCGGCAGGACTACATTTGACCTGTGGTCAGGCTGACAGGTGCAGCGAAAACCCTGCCTGCAGCGTGCCGGAAGTGCAGCGTGGCGGATATTTTGATTTATTTTGCTAACCGGCTAAACTTTTCTTGCAAGCGTGTATGTCCGGAAGCCGGCATACAGTTTATTAATTCAAATTCAGCATATCACCTAAAATTCTGTCATATTTGCGCGGATTGAATTTCATAAAACCGCCTGCCGGTGTAAAGGTCATTTCGCCAAAGTAAATTCTGCCATTGATGTTATGAAGGTCAACGCGTACAAACTTGAAATCTGCGGAAAGTTTTCTTGCGATTGATAACATTTCGTCAAAATTTTCAGGCTTTGGAATTTCTTCTCTGTGGAGTTTTTCTCCGTAATTAAAATGGCAGTTTTTCCAGTTTTTGTCAAACATGGTGCATTCAATTCTGTCAGAGCGTTTTCCCGAAGCAAACAGGACAAATTCAGGCTCCCCGTTGAAGCAGAAAAAGAGGTATTCAAAAAGTTCATTGGTGTTTTTCAGATATTCTTCGGTGAAGAGTTTTGGCTTAATATCTTTGTAATGCAGCTCAAAGCGGCTTTTGTAAGCATGATTTGTATGGAGAAATCTGTCAAAACGGCGGGCATCTTTTATCATATCAGGTTTTCCGCCTTCGATTACAAGAAGCTGCATATTGCATCCATGGTTAGCTTTGATTACATATTCTTTAGGGAGTGATGAAAAATCAATTTCATCAAAGGAATTATAAGTGCCGTAGATTTTTTTCAGATATTTGCTGCCGATTTTTTCTTTCACCCATTCTCTTACAAGAAGCTTGTCTGCGAGCATGGTTTTAATTGGTGTACAGTCATATAGCTTTAGCCATTGAATTTTTTCTGTAAAAAGGCGCGGGTTTTTTATATTTAGAACTCTGTGCATTTTCCAGAAATATTGTTTTTGAATACCACGTTTAATATCTTGTTGGGTATATTTAAAATACTTTTTGTCAAGATCATCACATAAGACAAAATCATGTCCTAAAATAGTTAATACTTCTTTGTTATACTCTCTTTTACGCTTGAAAACTTCCATATCCATATCCTCTAAATAGTGAAGCAGCCGGTCATCCGGCTGCTTCTGTAAAGTTTCGATAAATAACCAGAAATTTAGGCTCCATCGCCATCAGTATCGTCATCTGTGCTAGGTGCTGTAGTTTCTTTTTTAGTTGACATAACCTTTTCTCCTATCTTAATTTCCATCTCGACCTGATAAATAATCTAAAACATAATATTTTTTTAAATTATCTACCTTTTAATATTTACATTAGCATATTAAAGATAATAAGTCAATACTAAATATTATCTTTAATATTGTTTTATTTATAACTTATACAATCTAAAATATACTAAACGGAGAAAGTTATGGCAGATTTAAAAGTATTGTTTGGCAAAAGAGTAAAAAAGTTTAGACAAAAGGCTAAATTTTCACAGGAAGAACTTGCTGAAAAAATAGGTATTGCCGTAACAAATATGGGAAAAATAGAACGCGGTGAAAGTTTTGTTACCGCATCAACTCTGGAAAAGCTTGCTGAAGTTTTAAATGTTGATGTTAAAGATTTGTTTGATTTTGAATCGTATAAATCTATTGATGATATGAGAAATGAATTAAATCTGGATTTGCAGAAAGAGTCTAATGTTTATTTGATTTATAAACTATACAAAATGTTTGTAAATGAATAACTTTTTTTATGGTATAATTAGAGCCTTATTGATTGATTAGGGAGAGTAAAATGACATTTGATAAAATAACTGATTATGTGAAAAAACACGCCGAGTTTTTTACAATATTAGGATTGTGCGTGCTTTTTTACTTTATATTTTTCCATAATATCGGCAGTTACGCGCTTATGGATGTTGATGAAACACGATACGTATCTATGGCAAGAGATATGTATAATACTAAGGACTTTATGACTTTGTATTTGAACGGAGAGTATTTCTTTGAAAAACCGCCTTTGTATTTCTGGGTTGAGTGCTTGTCGTTTGCCTTTTTTAATAAGGTTAACGAATTTACGGCACGTTTTCCTGTTGCAATGTGCGGGATGCTGACTTCGTTTCTGGTTTATTTTGCAGGTAGAAAACAGGTTTCAAGAGAATACGGAGTTGTTGCATCCTTGGTGCTTGCAACATGTTTTGAATATGTAATCCTTGCAAAGTTTGCTATTCTTGACATTGTGGTTGCTGCTTGCGTTGGGTTTTCTATTATGTGCGGATTTAAAACATTTTTCTGCGCTGAAGAAAATAAAAAATTTTTCTGGTGGCTTTTCTATATTTTTTCAGGACTTGCTGTTATGGCAAAAGGGCTGCCGGGTTTTGTCGCTCCTTTCGGAACCATGTTTATTGCATGTCTTTTGACAAAAAAGGTAAAAGAGGGTTTTAAGCCGCAATATTTCGGCATTGGTATTATTTTATTTCTGTTATTTGTACTGCCTTGGCATATGATTATGCTTAAGATGCACGATCCGATGTTTTATGAAGAATATATTATTAAGCATCACCTTGAAAGATTTTTAAATTCTAATGAAATTGACAGAGCACAGCCGTTCTGGTTCTATATTGTTACATTATGCTGGGGGCTGATACCTTGGATTTTCTCGGCTATTGCTGTTATTATTGCAAAATTAAGAGAGTTTAATTTTAAAAAACTGAAAGATATAAAAGTTAATATTGACTTTGACCGCTTTACAAATCCACAGAAATTTTTGTTTTTAAACTGGGTGGCATTTTTATTTATCATGCTTTTCTTTTCCTCATCAAAGACAAAGCTGATAACTTATATTCTGCCGGCATATGTATTTGCTGCACCGATAATAGGCTTTATATGGTACAACTACATTAAAACAGGAGAGCGTAAAACTGCAATAAATCTTTCGGTATACATCTGGGGCGGTTTTTGTATTCTTGCCGGTATTACTGCAATGTTTGCGCAGTATTATCTTCCGGCTCAGCTTTATGCAGATATTCTGCCGGCAAAATGGCTATGTATTTCTATTGTTCTATTTTCAGGAATTTCCAGCATATTATGCGCGATTAAGGACAAAAGGCGCGGGGTATTTTTTACATATGTAATCTTTACTCTACTTGTGTCTGCTTTTTGCACAAAATTATTCTTTGAGATTGATTACAAATTCGGACAGGACGATTTGATGAAGTTTGCAAAATATGCAAGAAGCAAGAGGACAGAACTGGTTTCCTTCGGTGATACAAGAAGATACTCGCTGCTGTACTACTCAGGCTATCATATTGATTACATTGAACAGACAACTACTGATAATCTTGAGGAAGAACTTGAGAAAAAGGATTCTTATATTTCTATAAGAAAAAAATATCTTGACCAATATGCAAAAAATCTGGATTATGATGTTGTAATCGAAGGACGCAAGTACGTTTTAATCAAGAGTAAATAATGCTTAAGAGGTATGAAGAATTTTTAAAAGAGGTTGACCGGGAACTTAACGGGTATTTCAAAGACCAGCAGCAATACATCAAATGCCGTCAGGGCTGTGTTGACTGCTGTACTTTGGGGGAATATCCGTTTTCCCGTCTGGAGGCTGAGTATTTGATGCAGGGATTTCAAGGCCTGCCAAAAGATACGCGTGACGCTATCAGGGAAAATATCAGGCAGATAAAGCTTCAAAAAGAAAACTTCTACAACTCTGCAGCCGGCTCCAATAAAAGCAGGCAAACTTCCGGCGGCATCTGTGATGTTGGGTCTGCAAGGTTTTTATATAAATGTCCTTTTCTTATTAATAATCTCTGTTCGCTTTATTCACGGCGGGGGCTAACATGCCGCATGTTCGGGCTTGCGTATCTCAGGGAAGGGCGGATTATTCTGCCTGAATGCGCTAATTCCGGGCTGAACTACTGTGAAGTTTTTGACAAATCTACAGGCATGGTTAACCTGCAGAATCCTGTTAAGAAAAATTTAAATATAACCACTTGGCTAAATAGTGATTTAGCAGAAAAATATGCCCTTGAGGCAGGTGAAATCAGGACTTTAATTGATTGGTTTTAGTATATCCTATGAATATAAAATACTTTCCAATTTTATATGTTTATGATATAATTATCTATGTTGATATTACCCCATAAACCATAAGTATTCTCTTATGGCATATTTTAACCCCAAATATCAGGAGAAACTCACATTGAGAAAAAAAATAATTGTTATGTATGCAATTACAGCCCTTTATTTAGCCGCTTCTTCAGCTCCGGCACTTTCAATTGAAACTGCGGGTAAAATTTCTCAAACGGAAGCTATGTCATCTGAAGTTTATTTCAGAAGCGGGTTATCAAAGGCGCGTATAAAAGATTATGTTGGGGCAATTGCGGATTTTTCAAAATCACTGGAACAGGATAATAACAGCGTTAGTGCATACTGGGCAAGAGGTCTTGCAAAAACCCAGATTGGCGATTTTTCCGGTGCTATAGATGATTTTAACAGTGTTCTCAATGTCAGCCCGGCTGCCGAAAATGTTTATTATATGCGTGCACTTGCGCTTAAAGAAATGAAAGATTATACAAATGCGATTGAGGATTTTAACAGGGAGCTTATGTATAATCCGCAGAATGAAAATGCTTATCTTAACCGCGGCATGTGCAAAAAAGAGTTAGGACAGTATGAAGATGCTATCAATGACTTTAATATAGTTCTGAAAATTAATCCTAACAATATAGATGCCTATTACAACAGAGCAGGTGCAAAATGGCCGCTTGAAGATTTTAAAGGTGCTGAAGAGGATTATACAGCAGTTATAAATTTCAACAAGCATTATGCAAATGCGTATTACAACCGCGGTTGCGTGAGATATAATCTGAGTAATTACCAAGGCGCTGTTCAGGATTTTTCTATTGCTATTGATCTCAACAATGAAGATATGGAATCATATTTCCTGCGCGGACTTTCCAGACTGTTTACGGAAGAGTTCGCAAAATCCATTGAGGATTTGGAATATGCAAGAAAACTTTCACTTGCTAAAGAAAACTACAAAATGTATGAAGGTATAATGGACTTTATTAAGATAGTACAGGAAGCACAATGAAAAAGAGAAAAAGCAGGAACCTGAGTTCCTGCTTTATTTTTAATTTGTTTATTTTTTTTAATGTAAATATCTTACATACAGGTAAACTGAGCTTAACGCAAGTGAAATAAATGTTGCAAGCGCACCGTATTTCATAAATCTCATAAATGAAATAGGATGTCCTTTAACAGTTGATGTTTCACTAACGATTACGTTAGCAGCAGCCCCGATGATTGTAAGGTTTCCGCCAAGGCATGCTCCGAGTGAAAGCGCCCACCACAGAGGATGATGACCTGTACCTGCATATGGTATTGTATGCTGAACCTGTGAAATAAGAGGTGCCATAGTTGCTGTATAAGGAATATTGTCAATTATACCGGACAAAATTCCTGAACCCCACAATATGAACATTGTAGCTGCTGTCAGGCTTCCGTTTGTAAGTTCAATCAATTTATCTGCTAAAAAGCTTATTCCGCCGTTTGCCTCAAATCCGCCTATGATTATGAATAAGCCTACAAAGAAAAATATTGTCAGCCATTCTACATCTCTGTATATTTCTTTCGGCTTTTCAAATAGAAGCAGGAAAGATGCACCGGCAACTGCAAACGCATAAGCCGGAATGCCTGTAATATCATGTGTTACAAAACCAAGTATTACAAGTACAAGCGTAATCATTGATCTTATCATAAGTTTTCTGTCTGTAATTGTCTTTGAGTTATCCAGGTTTGCAATATGCGCCATTTTTTCAGGTGTTGCTTTCAGGCTTTTTCTGAACATAAAAGTAAGAACCGCAACCACCACAATAAAGATTAATGCAATAATCCCGGTAAGTTCATTTACAAAATCCATAAAACTCAAACCTGCTTTTGCCCCGATAATGATATTAGGCGGGTCACCGATAAGGGTTGCTGTTCCGCCTATATTTGAAGCAAGCACTTCCGTAATCAAAAACGGTACAGGGTCTGTGTCAAATTCTTTTGCAATAACAAAAGTCACAGGCATCATAAGTACAACGGTTGTAACGTTATCTAAAAATGCCGATGCAACAGCTGTAAATGCTGCAAGTACAAATAAAACTAATTTCGGATGTCCTTTTGTACACTTTAAAAGTTCCACTGCCATCCATTTAAATACCCCGCTCCGGCTTGAAATATGTACAATAATCATCATACCGATAAGAAGAAAGATTACTTCAAATGATACATAATCAAAAACCGACCGGATATAAACACCGGCTTCCTTGTCAAGATGCCCGTGAAAAGGAAGAAGCCCGAGAAGCAGTGTCAGTGAAGCCCCGACAAGTGCTACAACGGATTTTTGAATTTTCTCAGTTGCAATAAAAATATATGCAACGAGTAAGATTGCGCCGGAAATAAGCATTCCATGCGTCGATACTAAATTTTCTAACATTTTTTACCCCCATGTTATCTGAATATCTTTAGTTTTTTCAATACTAACATAAACATAATTGTAAAACATGTTTACAATAGGGTTTAAAAATAAAGTAAAAAATGATATACTACAAATATAGTAGAATTGTTTTGTGGTAGAAAGGATTTCATTATCAGCATACAGCCATCTAAATGGCGTATTGTATTTTATTGTGTATAAAGTAAAATTATTTTAAGTAATGTTAATTTTGACATTGTATTTAACAATAAAAAATGTTTATAGTTTTTAAAACAACAGGTGTAGGCAGGTCAAACATTGGAAAAAAATCTGAAACAAGAAAATAAAGAAATAATGGATGAAGTGTCTAAAAACCCTCAAACAGTCAGGGTTTCAAATCCTATTGCAAAGAACAGCGCACCTGATGTAATAGAAAAGAAAAAAGTTCCTGCCAGACGCAAAAAAACTACGGCTGCCTCACCTTCAAAAATTTCAGAGCTGAAACCTGCCATCAGCAATCCGTTGACACGAGATTCCGGTATTGTAGCCCGTATTAATAACTTTACTGTAAGTAAAACTTCCAACAAACTATATGGGGGGTATTTAACAAATTCCCTTTCTGCCGGCAAAGTTGTAGATTATTCAGAGCTTATACAGTATCTGAATTTATCTTTGCAGAATAAAAAGACAACGCATGACCTGTTTACTGTATTACACAATGTATTTGTAGAGAAGCTGAACTGTATATTTACAGCGTTCGGGGTTTTTCACGAAAAATCTAAATGTATAAATTTGAAACTTTTAAACAAGATGGGCGGAACATACTCATCAAAGATTTTTTTATCTGATAGTGAAAATCCTGTGGTAGAATGCTTTAAGACATCCGCAGCTGTGCTTAAAAACAACAATAAATTTTTAAATATTCCATACACACCGGATTCTTCGGCTATTGTTCTCCCTCTGGTTTCTATCAACCAGACTGTAGGGGTAATGATTTTAGGCAAAGAAAATCTTGATTGTAATATGGGATTTTTGTCCTTTATTGCAAATTATGCTGCAATGTTTATTCATAATATTGACCTGCTTGAAAAAACAAATATGTATGCCAATACTGATACTCTGACGGGATTATATAACCACAGAGGATTTCAGGAAGTTCTTGCCGGCGAAATACAAAAATCTGCCCAGAACGGAACGGACCTTTCCATTGTTATGTTTGACATAAATAATATTTCCAAAATCAATAGAGAGCTTGGGCACGCTAAGGGTGATGAAGTGATTAAGCTTCTTGCCGAGAAAGTTAAACAGAATATGCGTTCAACTGATAAAGCAGGCAGATACGGCAGCGATGAGATAGCTATAATTCTTCCTAATACTACCACCGCTGATGCAAAATATCTTGCTGAATATATAACATACACCCTCTCCTGCTGCTTTGTTGATGATGTAGGACCTGTTAAAGTTTCGGTCGGAATTTCAACTTATCCGGAATCAACACAGGATCAGGAAAAACTTCTTATTTTAACAGAACAGGCTGTTTATATTTCAAAAGCAAGAGGCTACAAAGAAGGCATGTCTGCAATAGTAAGCTCTTCAGATTTTAATTTCTGGGACGATGCCGCTCTTAATTCTTTTGCAGAAGTTATTGCAAAACGCCATGCTCAGCTTGGAATAAACTTTGAAGAAGAACTTGTTCACAAATTCAACAGTGAACAAATTATCTCGCAAAATCACTTAATGGAACTTGCAAATTCGCTTGCAGGTGCTATTGATGCAAAAGACCCTTACACTAAAGGTCATTCTACATCTGTTTCAAGATACTCTGAAGCACTTGCAAGAGCTATTAATCTTCCTGAAGATGAAGTCCAGAGAATTACACTGGGAGCACTGCTCCATGATGTAGGCAAAATAGGTATTCCTGAAAATGTTCTGAAAAAACCCGGCAAGCTTGAAGGCGAAGAATGGGAGATTATGAAGCAGCACCCTGTAATAGGTGCTGAAAAGGTTCTTATGCCTAACGAAGCTCTTAGAGATTTAATCCCTATAGTAAAATATCACCACGAACATATTGACGGCTCAGGTTATCCGGAAAAACTTAAAGGCGATGAAATTCCTCTGGCTGCAAGAATTGTTGCCGTAGCCGATACCTTCCATGCTCTCATAAGCGACAGACCATATAGAAAAGGTATGAGTATTGATAAAGCCTGTGAAATATTAAAAGACGGAGCCGGTAAACTCTGGGATAGAGATCTGGTACGGCATTTTATTTCAATTGCACCTTCATTGTCGACTATAATATAGAAATATCAGGCGTTTGGACAATAACCACTTGCATAATTTTGCGATATAGAGTATAATGAGCTGATAAGGATATTAAGATTCCTTAGAAGTACTAAATCAGGAGAACGCAAAAATGTACCAAGATGAAAAACTAGTATGTGAAGACTGCGGAGCAGAATTTGTCTTCACAGTGGGCGAGCAGGAATTCTATGCAGAAAAAGGACTTGTAAACAAGCCGAAAAGATGCCCGGATTGCAGAAAAAAACGCAGACAGAACAACAGAAGACAAAGAAGAATGTATGACGCTGTTTGTTCAAAATGCGGCGCTCAAACACAAGTTCCGTTCAAACCTATACCAGGTAAAGAAGTTTATTGCAAAGACTGCTTCAGCCAGGTAGCATCAGAAGTTTAATATATTTAAAATTAAATAATATAATAAAGTTTTGAAAAAAGAACCGGTAATGATTTTGCCGGTTCTTTCTTAGTTTTTCTTTATAATTTCTTGAAAAAAAGAATAAAATCTTATAAAATTATTTAAAAAGTGAGGTCATATGAGTAATATTCAAAAACGAATTTTGATAGTTGACGATGACGATGAAATAAGAGAACTGCTTGAATTTGACGTTTCACAGAGCGGCTACTTTGTAGATACCGCGCGTGATGGTCTGGAAGGTCTGAACAAGGCTTTGAATAACTCGTATGATTTAATTCTGCTTGATGTAATGATGCCTAAGATGAACGGGTTTGATGTTGCAAAAAATATCAGGCAGGCAAAGCTTGCTATACCTATTTTAATGCTGACCGCAAAGGGAACTATTGATGATAAGACAGAAGGGTTTGACTGCGGTGCTGATGATTATCTGGTAAAGCCTTTTGATATTCAGGAGGTACTTTTGAGAATAAAAGTGCTTTTGCGAAGAAATAACATGGAAGAAGATACAACGTCGCTTTCCGATGAAATTCTTCATGCAGGAGATATTCAAATATTCCCTGAAACTCTTGAGTGCATTGTTGTAAATAAAAAAACTAAATTAACACCTACAGAGTTTGAGATTTTGTACAGCCTTATGCAGCATTTTAATAATCCTGTTACTCTTGCGACCCTTCTTGATGAGGTATGGGGTTATGACAGCAATGAGGACGTTAGAATGCTTAGGGTTCATGTCGGAGGCTTGCGTAATAAGATTGAACCTGATGCTAAAAAACCAAGATATTTGCATACTGTAACTAATGTCGGATATAAGCTTACTCCGTTTGCGGAAGGTTAAGTATGAGATTTTTTAAATTTAAAAGATTGAAGATTGTTGAACAAATAGGAATTGTATTTCTTTTTTCTGTATTAATTCCGATGACAGTCAGCGGGTTTATTATCAATAATGTAAACCAGCATGCAATGCGTTATCAACTTAGAGAATCAGCTGTTCTTATAGCTAATATGGTATCTGATGAGATTGATTTTTTCTCAAATACAATTAACGGTAATCTTGAACAGATTGCTTTTTCTCTAAAGTATCTGCCGGGCTTTCGTCAGAGAGAAAACTATTTGAAGACAATTTCGTCAAGTTTTGATAACTGTGAAAAAATTGAAATTGTAAAATCAAAACAGGAGCTGGAAGCAATCCATAATGAAAATCTTAAATATAATAAAGCAACAGTTTCAATTCCGCTGGACAGCAAAAGTTTTCTTGTAGCTACTTACACTCTGGAAAGCTTGCAGGATGAACTCTTTCAGTCGCTAAAAGATGATGCGCGCCAGATTTATGTAATGACAGATGACGGCAAACTGATTGCATCACATAATTATACAGACAGCGTTTTTAAAGAAACGCTTGCTCTGCTTCCACAAAAGATGAAGGTGGATACGCCGGTTATTTTCGGGGATGTAAAGAACCAGCCTCTTGTCTATGTGCATAAGAAAAACCCTGCTATTACAATTATTGTAAATACAACAGAAAAAGTTACTAACAGAACAATTAACGAAAACAGAGCAAAGATTATTTTATCAATTTTGTTTGCTATATTTGTAATTATTTTTGTTACTGCACTTTATATCTATTATCTTTATATAAATATCAGACAGCTGTTTAAGGGTATCATTGCTATTTCCAAAGGGAATTACGAGCGTCAGATAAGACTTTTGACAACTGCATTTACACCTCATGAGATTGTGTTTCTGGCATTTGAATTTAACCGTATGGCGGGCGAGATTCATAAATCTTACCTTCAGTTAAAGAAAAATAACATTGAATTGAAAAAGCTTAATGAGTTTCGTACAAATCTTATTGATACGGTAAGCCATGAACTGCGCACTCCTCTAACAAGTATTCAGGGGTATACCTCAAGGCTGTTAAGACAGGATATAAAAATTGATGAAGAAACAAGACATAAGTCTTTGAGAATAATTAAAGAACAATCAGAAAGGCTTAAACGTCTTATTGAAGATTTGCTTACAATTCCTGACATAGAAGGGATGCGCCTGAGAACAAATGAAGAATCTGTATGGCTGCCGGAAGTTATGGAAACTGCAAGGCTGCTTGTAAAAAATAAAGAAAATAAAGAGATTGTGATTAATATAAAGGAAGATTTTGCCAATGTTCTTGGTGATAAGAACAGGCTTGAGCAGGTGTTTGTAAACCTTATTGAAAATGCGGTTAAATATGCCTATCCGGACACACAGATTACAGTTGATGGTGTTGTGGAAGAAGATTTTGCCAGGATTTTTGTACGAAACGAATGCGATGTGATTCCTGCGGACAAGCTTCAAAAGTTATTTGAAAAATTTATAAGACTAGATGATAATACAACAAGAACAACACGGGGCACCGGCTTAGGACTGTTTATTGTAAAGGGGCTTGTAGAGGCTATGCAGGGTCAGATAAAACTTCATTCTGATAAAGAGTGTGGTTTTTGTGTCGAGGTTATCCTCAGACTGGCAAAAGATGAGGTAATGGCAGGTGCATAGAGCAATTGAGGCTGCAAAGAGTGCAAAAGGCGAAATTTCGGTAGGAGCTGTTGTTGTAAAAAACGGTACAGTTATTTCATCAGCCTGTAACAGAAAGGAAGCTTTGCAGGATGTAACCGCGCATGCTGAAATTCTTGCTATAAGAGAGGCTGCAAAGAAACTTGGCGGGTGGCGTTTAGAGGATTGCGAAATGTATGTTACGCTTGAACCGTGTCCTATGTGTGCCTGGGCTATAATCCAATCACGCCTTAAGGCTGTGTATTTCGGGTCATATGATAAAAATTACGGCGCTCTGGGGTCTGCTGCTGATTTGCGTACACTTACTGCTTCAAAGCTTAAGGTTTACGGCGGGATTATGGAAGAAGAATGTGATAAATTGTTGGAAGAATGTTTTAAGGAGCTTAGATGATTACAAAAGTTGAGTTGGAAAAACTGGTAAAAGAGTATGAAACAGAAGATTTTATCAAAGATGATCCCGTAAGGTTTCCTAACAGATTTACGGAGAAAAAAGATATTGAAATAGCAGGTTTTATTGCATCACTTGTTGCATACGGCAGAAGAGATGTTTTTATCAAAAAACTTAATACACTTTTTGAACTTGCACAAAATGAACCTTTGAATTTTATAATGAATTTTGAGCCGCAAATCCTGGGTGATTTTAATTACCGTTTTGGAAAGCCGGATGACTTTGCGCAAATTTTTTCAATAATGCGAACTCTTTATGAGAAAGACGGAGGCTTGGAAGAGTTATTTAAATACGGTTATGAAACAAAACCAAAGGGAAATATGTTTATACCCGTAACTGATTATTTTTATGCCAGAGCCAAAGAAAACTCCGGGCAGGGTTTTTACTTTATGATACCTGATCCGAAAAAGGGCGGCGCAATGAAGCGTATGTGTATGTATCTCCGGTGGATGGTTAGAAAAGGTCCTGTTGATTTTGGTATATGGGATTTTATGCCGGCATCAGAGCTTCTTATTCCGCTTGATGTCCACGTTGCAAGAATTTCGCGCGAGATGGGGCTTTTGACAAGAAACGCAAATGACTTTAAGGCTGTTCTTGAGTTAACCGAAAATCTGAAAAAGTTTGACTCCGCAGATCCGGCAAAATATGATTTTGCAATGTTCGGATACGGAGTCAATGAAAAATAATCTTATTTTGGCAGGTTTTTAAAGTAATCCGGATCAGTTAAAGCCTTATAAGTACAGGACATACCGTTCATATTGCTTGTAGATGCCGGGCTGCAATACTGCGGATATTTGCTTAAAGGATACTGGGTTCCTTCAGCTCCCATAGGCATTACTTTTCCGTTGTCTTTTATATTAAATGAAAATACATCATGTCCCCAGGCGTTTGGCTTTTTATTAACACCGTTTACATCTACAGTTAAGACTATACCGTAAGCAGAGTAGGCATCATTTGACATTAAAAGCATTTCGTCAGCCATCATATACAGTCCGTTATCAAAATAATCGCCATACGGTGTTGTTCTATTATTATATGCCTTGTATACTTTAGAATGTACGTAATTTATATCGCCGGAAGTATCTCTGTCAAATATATTGCACTTGCTTTCTCCGCAGTTTACATATTTGCTGAAAGATTTGACAAATTCCGGAAGAAATTTTGACGGGGTATTATGTGTCAGCGGTGTAACCGTCATGCCGTAATCAAAATCCATACGCTGTTTTGCTTGTTGTAAAACAGAGTATGATTTTTGCAGTTTTGCCTCCAGCTCTTTATTTTGGGTATTATTAACCAGAGCCGGCAATGTCATAGCTGCGACCACACCTATAATACCAAGAGTTATAAGAACTTCAGCTAAAGTAAAGGCATAACGGGATAATCCCAAAGCGTGAAAAAGCCCGCCGGCGCTATCTAAGCCCCCCCCCCCTCGTAGAATTTGAAGCTATAATTGTGTTTTGCATAAATTTATCCTCCTTTTTTTCTTATTATATCATGAATATTTTTTCAATAAAAGTGTTATCCGTATTGGTATTAGTATATCTTTTCTCAAACACGCTCCCGCTATCGTTTCGAAAAGATATACTGCTGCCAATACTAATACTGGAAACTTTAATTATTAACCTCATTTATAAATGCTTCAACCCATTTTACAAGTGTAGAAATCTCATAAGGTTTAGGCAGGTATAAATCCGCACCGGTATTTAATATCAGTTCTTTGTCATGAAAAATTGAAGTTACAATCAACTTTGTATTTTTATATTTTGAATTTTTTCTGATACTATTAGCGGTTTCCAGTCCTGATTTGTTTTCAACCGTTCCGGCATCAAGTATTATTATTGCAGGAATTTCATTATCCTTATCATGCTCTCTGAATTTCCTGAAGGTTTCTGTTTCATACCCCTGCATATTTAAAATAGTTGTTAAAAGAAGTGTCATCGCATCATCAGGCTCAATAATTGAGATTTTTTTGTTGTAATTTTTTGTGTATACAGCATCGTTGGCAGAAAGCTTGGCTCTTTCGATAAGGTAGTTGGAGCGGGATGGAAGGTTTGCAATGTTATGTATGCTTATTAGAGAAGTTATAAGCTCCTGCGGGTCAGAATATTTTTTGTATTCGTTAGTCACAACCCCTATTGTTGTGTGCATGAAATCAGTACGCCTGCCTGCCATATCATCGCCCTGTGTAATCATATAACCGCGTGCGGTGTCTGATTTTGAATAGAATTTTGGTGCAACTGTATCAAATGCAAAGGTTAAAAAATTGGCGATTTTTTCTGCTTTATACTGGTTTGTTATTACTAAAAATTCGTTTTCAGAGATACTTCCCAGAAAGTCATCTTCATTAAGCGAAGAGGTTATAATTGCGGAATAAGTCTGTAAAAGTTTATCTGATGCAAGTTTAGTATATGCTTCTCTGTAATTTTTAAAGTTTTCTATTGTTATGTACAGGCATGCCCAACCGGAGTTTCCTGACAAAATCCTTTTTAGAGCCCGCATTGAATAATTTTTATTTGGAAGCATTTTTTTCATATCAAGATTAGATTCAAATTCGCGGCGCAGATGAGCCTTTACTCTCATAACAAACTCTTCCGGGTTAACCGGTTCTGATATAAAATCATCAGCTCCGCCTTCAAGAACTTTTAACTTATCTTCAAGCTCAGCTGATTTTGAAAGTGCAATAATAATAGGACGCATATTATAAGTCAGAGCGCGGATTTTCTTGCAGTAATCCGACAAATCGCTGTCTATGCTGTCTGAAATCAGTATCATATCAGGTTCTTTATCCTGAATGATTTTAAGAGCCGAAATAAGGTTTTTGGATATTATGACTTGTGAAAACTTATTTTCAAGAAGCTTTTTGTATTTTGCCGGAAGTTCTCGTCTTTTATCAATAATAAGCGTTACTGTCTGCATTTTTCCCTCGCATGTTTTTCCGGATTATATGCCGGCAGCTTTACCTCAAAGGTTGTTTCATTGTCATGGGAGTTTACGGAAATTGTTCCTCCCATTTTTTCGGTCAGATTTTTGGTTATATAAAGCCCCAATCCGCTTCCTTGGACTTTTCTTGTGAGAGGGCTGTCTATTCTTGAAAATTTAGTGAATATTTTTTCGTAATCTTCTTCCTTAATTCCTATTCCCGTATCGGTTACTTTTATTGATACAAATTCACAGTTATCGCAGAAACCGGATTTTATTCTTATTGTTGAATTTTCATCTGAATATTTAGCAGCGTTTTCAACCAGATTTGTCATTATCTGCTGAAACTTATCCCTGTCTACAAAAATTGTAGGTGTTTTGGGATTTATGTCTGTTTCAAATTTGTGGTTTCTATACTGACTTTTAACAATTGAAACAACAGTGCTAATTAACGGGTTAATATCAGTTTCCTTTAATATTAAATTTGATGCAGAGCTGTTAAGCTTTGTTACGGATAGCATGTTTTCTACAAGATTTATCAGCCTGTTAGACTGCTCTTCAATTATTTTCAAAAATTTTTTCTTACTCTCATCATCAATCTTGTCCCATGATGCAAGCATTGTCTGTGAAAAACCGCGGATAGAAGTCAAGGGTGTTCTCAATTCATGGCTGACAGTTGAGATAAAATCTTCATAGTTTTTTTCATTGTTATTCATAGGTTTATTATAACAGATTTTCTGCAAAAAAAAAGCCGTCTTAGAATAAGAACGGCTACCAGACTTGGGGAGGAGGTATGAAAAACTTTCGTCTTTCATATCTGTATTATTTTTATCGGCACGTGTAAATTTTTCTTTATTCATATCTTTCTAATCTCATACAAATAGAGGAGAATTTGTTGAGTTCTTCTTAATATTTTGCCCAGCAGCGTAAACTATGGTACAATTTTTCATAGAATGGAGATTTTAGCTTTATGAGAATGTTATTGCATATATTTACCGATATTCCGATTTTAATCGTATTATTTACGTTTGTATCTTCACTTATTTTTTGTGTCGTTAAATATAAATTTGTAAATAAAAATCTTAAAATCCTTCACTCATTTATCAGCAATTTTAAGAAAAATGACTTAAACTATCGTTTTAAAGAAATAGATGAATGGATGATGATGAATCCGTATGTTGCAAATACCTGGATGGAATTTAAAAATACACTGGTATTTTCGGAATCTGTTGCATTGAAAGGTCAGAATAATAATCTTACATATAAAGAGGTGTCTTCAACTGTTCAAAATATTCAAACCACAGTTGATCCTTTGTACTTCTTTAATGAAGAGTCTTTAGTCACTTCCAAATTTAACTACAAATTTATGCAATCCGTTTCAACAATTTTGACAGGTTTCGGACCGTTGTTTACATTCTTGAACATTGCGATTGCGTTTGGTAAAATCGACTTTTCATCACAGGAAAGAACAATTGCATCTGTAGCACAGCTGATGAGCTCCATGCAGATTGCGGCGCTTGTATCAGTATTCGCGGTAGGTTCTTCACTGATATTTATCATTTATGAAAAACTTACATATAACATCCTCTGTAAAAACCCTCTGGCTAAGGTGCAGGATGTTATTGCCAAATTGTTTGATAATATTTCGTCTGAGAAGTTCCTGTTTGAACTCTTAAGAGAAACAAAAATTCAGAACAATGCAATGCAGCATCTTATCGCAGCATTGCCGAATGATTTTAAAATTGCACTTAATTCAGGTATTGCGGGGAATCTTGTTCCTTATCTGGAAAACCTGATTTTTGGTATGAACCTTATGAACAAGCAGATGAAAGAAGTTGCAAAAGCAAGTAAATCAGATGCTGTTGATGAATTATTTTAACGGAGTATAAAGTGGGTATTTACGGTAAAAAACCAACTATAGAAGACGGTAACGATAACATATTCTGGACAACTATGTCCGACCTTCTTTTAGGTCTGGCAATCATCTTCATGACACTGTTTGTACTTGCTATGACAGGATTTACCCAGGAAACCGTTGAATTACAACAGAATCAAATGAAAGCTTCAGAGCAGCTGGCTGACAGGCTTAAAGAAGCTGATATTGATGCCGAGGTTGACAAACTTACAGGTAACGTTAAGATTTCGGAACTTGAACTTTTTGATGTAGGCAGCTATACACTTTCCGCAAAAGGTAAGCAGTATCTTGAAAAGTTTGTTCCTATTTATATCGACACAATTTATTCAAACCCTGCATTATATGAAAATGTTGTGAATATTGTTGTTCAGGGACACACTGACTCCCAGATGTTTCAGGGTTTGAAAACTCCAAATGAGCAGTTTGCAAAAAATATGGAGCTGAGCCTGTTAAGAGCAAATGCGGTTGAGAATTATATGTTTAAGACAAAGTTTAACCCTGCTTACAGTGAAAAGCTCAGAAAAATGGTTGTTGTTGAAGGAAAAAGTTTTTCCGAACCTGTCCTGACGGCGGATGGAAAGGAAGATTATGCAAAAAGCCGTCGTGTAGAGTTGAAACTTAGAGTAAAGGCAAAGAACATTTCAAGAATGTTTGGGTTAAATTTTGGCGGTAATTAACGAAAATCTTATTTTAGAAACTATTAATATGATTAAATTATACAATCTTGACATCAGGACTGTAACAATGGCAATCAGTCTGAGAGATTGTATGGATAGTGATGTAGATGTTGTGTGCGATAATATTTATAACAAGATTAAACGCTATGCGAAAAATCTTGTTGAATATGCAAATGATTTGGAAAACGAGTATTCAATTCCGATTATTAATAAAAGGATTTCTGTTACCCCTATATCTATAGTGGGTGAATCCTGCAAAAATCCTGATTATGTTAAAATCGCACAAACTCTGGATAAAGCTGCAAGAGAAGTCGGAGTAAATTTTATTGGCGGCTTCTCAGCACTGGTTGAAAAAGGCTGTACAAAAGGCGACAATCTCTTAATTGAAAGTATTCCGGAAGCACTTGCCTGTACTGAAAGGCTTTGTTCTTCAATAAACCTTGCATCATCAAAAGCCGGCATTAATATGGATGCGGTTTTGAAAATGGCAGATACAATAAAAAAAGCAGCAGAATTTACCAAAGATAAAGACGGACTTGGTGCGGCAAAGCTTGTTTGTTTCTGTAATTCTGCAAGCGATAATCCATTTATGGCAGGAGCTTTCTGTGGAGTTGGCGAACCGGAATGTGCCCTCAATGTCGGGGTTTCCGGACCTGGCGTGGTGAGAGCAGCAATCGAGGCGCTTCCTAAAGATGCTGATTTAAGTCAGCTTGCTAACAAGATTAAACAGATTGCATATAAGATTACTTCAACCGGTGAACTTGTCGGCAGAAAACTTGCAAAAAGGCTGGATATTCCATTTGGTATAATTGACCTGTCACTAGCTCCTACACCTGCGGAAGGAGATAGTGTTGCCGGAATTTTCCAGGCAATGGGGCTGGAACATGCAGGAGCACATGGTACAACAGCTGCGCTTGCAATGCTAAATGATGCAGTAAAAAAAGGCGGAATTATGGCAAGTTCTCATGTAGGAGGGCTTTCCGGAGCATTCATTCCTGTTTCCGAGGATGCCGGTATGATAGAAGCGGCTGCAAACGGTTATTTAACATTTGATAAGCTTGAGGCTATGACATGCGTATGCTCTGTCGGGCTGGATATGATTGCAATCCCGGGAGATACGCCAAATAGTACAATTGCCGGAATAATTGCAGATGAAATGGCGATAGGTATGATTAATAAAAAAACTACTGCTGTTAGAATTATTCCTGCTATTGGCAAAGGAGTAGGCGATAAGGTTGTTTTCGGCGGGCTTCTTGGTGAAGCTCCGGTTATGTCTGTTAATAACCTGTCATCAGCCGGTTTTGTATGCAGAGGCGGCAGAATTCCTGCACCAATACACAGTTTAAATAACTAGCAGGTGGTTTTTATGGGAAAGTCATTAAATGATTTGGGGCATGAATTGAAAAAGCTGATTGTTGATGCCAATACCGGGACATCACAGAATTTTCAGCCTGAAAAATATAACAATTTGAAACTATCAATGGATATTGTAAAAGAGCCAACTCCTCATGTTAAGATAAGTATTGGTATTTCAGAGGCAACATACAATATTAATACACAGGAAAAAATGGATGGGTCTTTGGGGCAAAATGAAAGGTATATTGACCGCTGGTTTAATAAACCTAATGTAGTCGGCAGCTTAAAAGAATGCTGGAAAAGGCGCATTGATAATCGCGGCAAAATCACAGAGGTTCAGGAGTAATTATTTACCGCCTTTTTTAATTGCTTTTGAACGCAGATTTCTGTGGTAAGTTATGGCAAACCTGTGCGCTTCATCGCGGATTCTCTGGAACAAAAACAGTGCTCCTGAATCTCTTGGCAGAATTACAGGTTCTGATTTATGAGGAAGGAATACCTCTTCATTACGTTTTGCCAAGCTTACAACGTCAATATCTTTCACCCCTAATCCTTCAATAATTTCCATAACACTTGATAATTGACCTTTTCCTCCGTCAATTATCATTAAATCCGGCTTTTCCCATTTTTTTTCACCCAGATGCGACATCCTGCGTGTGAGAACTTCCTTCATTGACTGAAAATCATCAGGCTTACCTTCTGTGGTGCGGACTTTGAATTTTCGATATTCTGACTTTTTAGGAAGTCCGTTTATAAATACAACCATAGATGCTACTGTGTTTGTACCCTGTATGTGTGAAATATCATAGCATTCCATTCTGTGCGGGAAGTTTCTTAGGTGAAGTTTTTCTGCAAGATAAGCACCGATTTCATTGAAATCTTCGTTGATTTTAACCATCTTTTTAATTTTGGCATTATCGAGAACAACACGCGCATTTTTGTCTGCAAGCATCTGAAGCTCTTTGCCCTGCGCGGATTTGCCATAGCTTATTTTAATCTTTTTCCCGGATATTATATTAAGCCATTCCTCATAAAGTGCTTTCTCTCCTATATTTTCAAGCTCGTTAGAAACAATCTTATCAGGAAATTCCAGAGAGAGTGTGTTGTAGTATTCCTTAAAGAATGTTGCAAAGAATTCTGTCTTATCTTCTTCTTCAACTTCATATATGAAGTCTTTTTTGTCAATAAGCCTTCCCTCGCGTATCATGAGTATTACAATTGCAAAAATACCGTCCTCTGACAGAAGCGAAATAATATCCTCATTGAGTTTTGTATTTTCATATACAACCTTCTGCTTTTCAAGAGTTTTTTTCAGGTCCAGATAGCTGTCGCGCAGACGTGCAGCTTTCTCAAACTGTTCTGAGGAAGCATATTTTTCCATTTGTTCTTTCAGCTGCGCCATTAGCTCGGACTGCTTGCCTGCAAGAAATAGTTCTGCCTGATGTACAAGATTTTTGTACTCTTCACTTGTAACCATATTCTGGCAAGGTGCCATGCAGCGTCCTATCTGATAGTATAGGCAAGGACGGTCTTTGAATTTTGGTGATTTGCATTGTTTCAGCGGGAAGATTTTTTTTAAGAAATCCAGAGTTGAATACATAGCCCGAACATCTGTATAAGGTCCGTAGTACCGTCCTTTTTCAGGGTTCATATTTTTTTTGCGCACAACTGTTATACGCGGGAAGTCTTCATCTGTAATAAGAAAATACGGATATTTTTTGTCATCTTTCAGCAGAACATTGTATCGAGGTTTATGTTTTTTTATAAGATGGCTTTCGAGAATAAGCGCTTCAACTTCAGTATTTGTTATAATATACTCCATGCGCTCGATTTGTGAAACAAGCACCTGCACTTTAACGCTGTCATGGTGTTTTTTGTTAAAATAACTCATTACCCTGCGTTTTAAAATTTTTGCTTTTCCGACATATATTATCTCGTTATCTTTGTTGTAGTAAATATAACAGCCGGGAAGCGATGGTAAAAGTTTTAATGTTTGTTTCAAATTCTCATTCATATATTTTAATTATAGCATGTCTGAAAAAATTCCGCGATAAGGAACGTGAGCGGAATTTAGAGTGGTGTGTTAGACAGCGAAGCTGCGCACGACGCGCGAAGGCGGGGCGTAAGCAGCGGAGGTCTGCTTTTGACCATGCTTTGTCAGAATTGGTTGATAAATATATAAAAATAGATTATAATAAAGAAGCAGAGGAAAAACATGTTAGAAAAGCTATATATTTATTCTCAAACACGCTTCCGCTGTGCTCTAGCTTATACTAAGCAGACGCAATAAAAACAAATAAGAAAAAATAAACAGATAACGCAAAGCAGGAATACTTTTTTATTAAATATAAAATTTTTTGAGGCGATAGCGTAAGCAGGGCGAGAGCGTG
>OGQJ01000173.1_pt1 | contig 68108 bp, 52 predicted proteins | sample 1553161 | NCBI WGS metagenome assembly OGQJ01 (sample SAMEA2579923, study PRJEB22360) | human gut metagenome | biome: human gut; feature: human-associated habitat; material: faeces | place: Denmark | collected 2008/2010 | reverse complement strand
CAGCAGCCGCATCTTGGCGCCGTTTACCCGTTCGTAGTCCACCTCGGGAAGTGCGTTGAGTTCGCTGCGCAGGTTGCGGTATGCGTCATCCTCCTCGACGCCGGCCTCGGTCAGCCGGATGAACTGCGGGTGCAGCGCGAAGGTCGAGTTGGCGTTGTAGGGGTAGGAGTCCTCCCAGGTGTGGGTCATCGTGGTGTCGTTGATCGGCAGGAGCTGGATCACGCGCTGCTGTGTGGCAACGGCCCAGTCTACGAGCAACTTCAGATCGAGGAATTCGCCGACTCCGAAACTCTGCTCCGAACGGAGCGAGAAGACGGGGATGGCCGTACCGGCGCTGCGCCAGTGGCGCTCCGGAATGCGGGGCTGCAGGGAGGCTTCGATCAGCCGTTCGCCGTCCGGGGCGATGCCGTTCCAGATGCGGTTGGCGCCCTCTTCCCACAGAATGGGGGTGAGGGTTGTGCGGTCGGCGATCAGGAACTTGTATTCGCTCCCCTTCGGGAGGGCCAGGCCGAGTTCCCATTCGGGAAAGCGGGTGTCGTCGAACGGGACGATCCGCTGCCAGTTGTCGAGGCGGTCGGAGGCGATGGCCAGCGTTTCGTCGGGCCACAGTGCCGGAACGGTCATCCGGAAGGTCGCCTGTGCGGCGGTTTTGTCTTCCCTGCGGCGCTTTGCGGCCGGCCATGCTGCCCGGCGAGCGAAGATGCCGCGGGTGTAGGCCACCGTGCGGAACGGTGCGTCGGAGCCGATATCCTGCCAGCGGTCGTGGATCCGCAGCGCCCTGCAGTCGGAGAACTCCGCGGGGCGGAGCGTGTGGGGATACCATTCGGTACGGACCTGCGCATTGTCGCGTTCGACCGCATAGCGGTATTCGAGCTTCTCCGCTCCGGAGCGCAGCTCGACACTGGCGTGCCAGATGCCGTCGTCGGTGTACCGCATGGCGATTTTCCGTTTCCCGAGCAGCAGGACGAGTTGTTCGCCCCAGCGGGTACGGTATTCGATGTCGAAATAGAGTTTCATAGGTTGGTCGGTCTCTGTCGATTGGATTTGGTTCTGTCTACACAAAAATAGAAAATTTACGGAGAAGCTGGAATCTACTTTCACTTTTTTTCTTCGGAAAGGGGATTGACCCCTGTTGCGGATAGGGGCAGGAGGCCTTTGTCCCTATGGCAGAAGATCCGGAACAGCCGGGTTCCTGTCTTTCAAAGACCGGGTGCACCTCTCTTCTGCGGGTCCGTATTGGACAAAAAAGTTCATATTGTACTATTTTTGGACCTAAAAATTTGTTTTTATGGGAATAATTTTTTTAACTTTGTAATATGACGGATCCTGTAGGGTCCATTCAGTTTCATATGGAAAGAGATTATGGTTTTTATGCTGCGAAGCCGATGACCGGATTCCTCCGTCGTCGGTCCCGTCGCGTGCCGGCCACGACTCTTCCCTATGTAAAGAGGGCATCAAAAAATTCCCCCCCCCCTTGCCGGATCGGTTGATGGCCGGTCGCGGGCGCATGAGCGGCGATTCGATTCTCTTTCGCCCTCTTTTATCTCTTCGGAATCCCATTCTGTGTCACATGCTTGCATCTCGATGCCGGGCATGCGTTCCTGCGGCTTTGCCCTCGGAGCCGTCGATTCTTCCTTTGAATCCGGAGACAGGATCCGTGTCAGCTCTGAGTTGCTGACGCTGGTTTTCTCTTCTTCCCTTTTATGCCGCGAAATGTGCATGAAAGGAGCCGCAATGATTCGGCGGAGAAGAGAAACATGGACGGAATAGATCCCGGCCGGGAGCCTGTTTCATTTTGTTTTCGGGGATCCGCTACCTCTTGAAAAAGGGAGGTTCTTGAACTTTTTACCCTGTTCCCTTATTTTTTAACCCTTTAAATTCCTGCCTATGGTAAAGAATTTACTCTTATCGTTACTGGCGGTTTTTTGTTTGATGACGGCCTCGGCCCAAACGCAGACGGTCAAGGGGCTGGTCATCGATGAGACCGGAACACCGATCGTCGGTGCTACCGTAGTTGTCAAGGATCGCCCGACAATTGGTACTTCCACCAGTGTCAAAGGAGAGTTCGAGCTTTCGGGAGTGCCCCAGACGGGAAAACTCCAGATCTCTTATGTGGGTTACAAGACCCAGGATGTCGATGTCGCAGCCAATATTCGGGTGCAGCTTGAACCCGATGCGCAGAATGTCGAGGCGGTCGTGGTAACGGGTATGACGCAGATGGACAAGCGTCTGTTTACGGGAGCCGCCGACCAGCTGGTCGCCGACGACGTGAAACTGGCCGGTATGGCCGACATCAGCCGCGGTCTGGAGGGGCGTTCGGCCGGAGTGTCGGTGCAGAACGTCTCCGGTACGTTCGGTACCGCCCCCAAGATCCGTGTCCGCGGAGCCACGTCGATCTACGGCAGCTCCAAGCCGTTGTGGGTCGTGGATGGTGTCATCATGGAGGATATCGTCGATATCGATGCCGATGCCCTCTCGTCGGGTGACGCCACGACGCTGATCGCTTCGGCCATTGCCGGACTCAACGCGGAAGACATCGAAAGTTTCAACATCCTCAAGGACGGATCGGCAACCTCGATATACGGAGCACGAGCCATGGCCGGTGTGATCGTCATCACGACCAAGCGGGGCCGTGCCGGCGTGAGCTCCATCAATTATACGGGTGAATTCACCTACCGCATGATTCCCTCCTACCGGGATTTCAACATCATGAATTCGCAGGACCAGATGTCGGTCTACATGGACATGCAGAAGAAGGGCTGGCTCAACCTGGCCGAGACGATCACCGACTCGGAGAGCGGTGTGTTCGGGCGCATGTACCAGATGATCGCTGCCGGACAGCTGGGCAACGACGATGCCAGCCGCGCCGGCTACCTGCGGGCTGCCGAGTACCGGAATACCAACTGGTTCAAGGAGCTGTTCAACAACAACGTCATGCATACCCATTCGGTCAGCCTTACCTCGGGTACGGAGAAATCCTCGTACTATGGTGCCATGATGGATCCCGGATGGACGAAAACCAGCAAGGTGGAGCGCTATACGGCGAACATCAATGCGACGTTCAATATCTTCAAGAACCTGTCGCTGAACCTGATCTCGAACGGATCCTACCGCAAGCAGAAGGCTCCCGGAACCCTCTCTTCGGCGACCAACTACGTGACGGGCGAGGTCAAGCGCGAATTCGACATCAACCCCTACTCCTATGCGCTCAACACGTCGCGCACGCTCGATCCCAAGGAGTTCTATACGCGCAATTACGCCCCGTTCAACATCCTGCACGAACTCGACAACAACTACATCGACCTGTCGGTAGTCGAGACCAAGTTCCAGGGTGAGTTGAAATGGTCGCCCGTGGCGGGCCTGGATCTGGCCGTTCTGGGTGCCGTGAAGTATCAGGCCTCCGTTCAGGAGCACAACATCACGGAGGCGTCGAACCAGGCGATCGCCTATCGGACCATCGAGCCGACGACCGTCCGGGACAGCAACCCGTATCTGTATACGGATCCGGACAATCCTTATGCCGTACCGGTTTCGGTCCTGCCGCGCGGCGGTATCTTTGAACGGACCGACAACGAGATGATGTCGTACGATTTCCGCGTTTCGGCCACCTACAACAAGACCTTCGCCGGAAAACACATCGTGAACCTCTACGGCGGTATGTCGGTGAACAAGATCGACCGCCACAACACGTGGTTCCGCGGCTGGGGCCTCCAGTACAGCAACGGCATGGAGCCCTACTACGATTATCTGGCCTTCAAGCAGGGTACCGAGAACCTCAGCAACTACTATACGATCGGCGATACGTTCTACCGCGAAGTGGCCTTCTTCTTCAACGGAACGTACTCCTACAAGGGCCGTTATACGATTAACGGCACCTACCGCTACGAGGGTACCAACAAGATGGGCCGAAGCCGCCGGGCTCGCTGGCTCCCGACGTGGAACATCTCCGGTGCGTGGAACGTTCATGAGGAGAGCTTCTTCGACAAGATCCGTCCGGCAATGTCCCACCTGTCGCTCAAGGCATCCTATTCGCTTACGGCCGACCGCGGTCCGTCGTATGTCACCAATTCACTGGCCGTCATCGAGTCGGTGACTCCGTGGCGCCCGACCAGCGGCGACGGCGAACCTGCCCTCAAGGTGTCGAACCTCGAGAATGCGCAGCTGACCTACGAGAAGAAGCACGAGCTGAACCTCGGCCTTGATGCCGGATTCGTGAACAACCGGATCAACCTGGCCTTCGACTGGTACAAACGAAACAATTTCGACCTGATCGGCATCGTGACGACGCAGGGTATCGGCGGTGAGGTCTCCAAGTACGGCAACGTGGCCGAGATGAAATCAAACGGTGTCGAAATCAGCCTTTCGACCAAGAACATCCAGACGAAGAATTTCAGCTGGACGACCAACTTCATCTATTCGCACATCCACAACGAGGTGACCAAGCTGGAGACCTCGACCCGGGCCATGACGCTGGTTTCGGGAACCGGATTCACAATGGAGGGCTATCCGGCCCGTTCGCTCTTCTCGTTCCAATATGCCGGGTTGAGCGAGACCGGTCTGCCGCAGGTGGTCAATACCGAGGGCGAGGTGAGCTCCGATTCGTTCAACTTCCAGGACAGTGACGAGAAGAACCTGCGGACGAATCTGGTCTACTCGGGACCGGTCGATCCGACGGATCTCGGAAGCTTCGGCAATACGTTCCAGTACAAGGGATGGCGGCTGAATGTCTTCATGACCTATTCGTTCGGCAATGTGGTCCGGCTCAACCCCGTATTCGACGGGTACTATTCGGACCTGGACGCCATGCCCCGCGAGTTCAAGAACCGCTGGATGGTGGCCGGAGACGAGGCGATAACGAATGTCCCGGCGATCGCATCGAAGCGGCAGCTGCAGCAGAACTCCTCGCTCAAGTATGGCTACAGCGCCTACAACTATTCGACGGCCCGCATCGCCAAGGGCGATTTCATCCGCATGAAGGAGATCTCGCTGTCGTATGACTTCCCGAAGCGGCTCATCTCGAAATTGAGGCTTTCGTCGCTGTCGCTCAAACTGCAGGCAACGAACCTGTTCCTGATCTATGCGGACAAGAAGCTCAACGGTCAGGACCCGGAGTTCTACAACACCGGCGGTGTCGCAGCTCCTGTTCCCCGCCAGTTCACATTGACGGTTCGAATCGGTTTGTAATTAAAATTGAAAGGATATGAAACGAAATATCATCTGTTTTCTGAGCAGTTTGGCCTTCGCCCTGGCTTTGGTGTCCTGCGGCGATTTCCTCGACAAGAATCCCGACCTGCGCACGACGTTGGATTCGGAAGAGAAGATTGCCAACATCCTGGTCTCGGCCTACGTGAGCGGATCCGGCAGCTATCAGATCGTGGCCGAACTGTCATCGGACAACGTCTGCGATCGGGGCATTACCAAGAACTATGACCAGTTCTACGAGGATGTCTACGAGTGGGCGGAGAATGTGACTACCGGCAACGACTCTCCGCGAAACATCTGGAGCGCCAACTACGGTTGCATCGCTAATGCCAATCAGGCCCTTTCGGCCATCGAGGAGATGGGCGGAGCCACGACGGCGGCTCTGAAGGCCAGCAAGGGCGAAGCCCTGCTGTGCCGGGCCTACTCGCACTTTGTGCTGGCCAACCTCTTCTGCATGCCCTACAATCCGGCTACGGCCGACAACTATCTGGGCATCCCCTATATGGATCATGCCGAAACCGACCTCAACCCCCGCTATGACCGGGGTACGCTCAAGGAGGTCTACGAAATGATCGGAAAGGACATCGAGGAGGGCATTCCCCTGATCGACGACAACTCCTATGCCGTGCCGAAGTATCACTTCAACTACAAGGCCGCATGCTGCTTTGCTTCGCGTTATTACCTCTTCATCCAGGACTGGGACAATGCGATCAAGTATGCGACGATGGCGCTGACCTCGAATCCGACCTCGCTCCTGCGGGATTACGATGCCATTGCGGCGATTCCGAACAGCGCGAGCCGCCATCAGGCATACGTACAGTCGTCGAGCTCGGCCAATTTCCTCGTTCAGGCGGCCACCTCGAGTAGCGGAAAGGTGTTCGGATGGTACACGACGGCCGGCCGCTATGCACACGGTAAACTGCAGGGTACCTATGAAACCGTACAGCCCAAGTATGGCGGTCCGTGGGGCAGTAATGTCACCTTCAAGGCCGGTCATGCAGTGCTCGCATCGTCCGGGAAGTACATCCTGCCGCACATCTGGTTTACGTTCCAGTATACGGATCCGGTTGCAGGAACCGGCTATTCGAAGGCCGTGTCTGTCCTGTTCAGCATGGAAGAGGCGCTCCTGAACCGTGCCGAGGCCTATGTCATGAAGATGCAGGAGGATCCTTCGGCTCTGGACAGTGCATTGGCCGACATGAACATGTATGCCTCCAATCTCTTCTCGTCGGGATTCACGCCCATGACCGAGGAGTCGATCAAGAAGTGGGCGACGGAGACCTATCCGAACTATTCGGAACTCTACGTGGGCAAGACCTCGGAGACAAGTCCGCAGACGCTCAATCCGAAAAAGAAACTCTTCGCTCCTCCGTACAATGCGCTGGAGAAGGGCGGCACGCAGGAGAGCATGCTCCAGGCTCTGTTGTTCATGCGCCGTTACCAGTTCCTGCACGAGGGCATGCGCTGGTTCGATACGCGCCGCTTCGGCATAACGGTCTACCGGTATACGCTCGACGAGGACGATGAAACCGTGCTCCAGATTACCGATCAGATCAGTGACGAGGATGGAACGCCCGATCCCCGCCGCGCCCTGCAGCTCCCGTCCGACGTCATTGCGGCCGGCCTGACCCCCAACCCGAGAAATTAAAAACGAATGCATATGAAAAGATATCTGATCATCCTGTTGCTCCCCGTCGTATCGCTCTTCTTTTCCGCCTGTTCGGACGACGATGAGCTGAGTTCCACCAGCGTGGTCCGGGAGGCAACTACCGAAGAGAATGATTTCGACCGTTGGCTCACGCGCAACTATGTGGAGCCATACAACATCCTGTTCAAGTATCGGTTCGAGGATATCGAGTCGAGCATGGACTATTACCTCACGCCGGCCAGCTACGAACAGTCCGTCGCCATGGCCAAGCTGGTGCTCCACATGTGTCTGGAGGCTTACAACGAGATTACGGGCGATACGGAGTTCATCAAGGCCTATTTCCCGAAGATCCTCTATCTGGTCGGGTCGTATGCCTACAAGACCAACGGATCGCTGGTGCTCGGAACGGCCGAGGCAGGGGCCAAGATCACGCTGTACAACGTCGATGGGTTGGTGCCCACGGCCGTCAATGCGAAGACCTCCTATTTCAAGACGCTCCACCATGAGTTCGGACACATCCTCAATCAGACGAAGCCCTATTCGACCGATTTTGCAGAGATCTCCGGCCCGGACTATGTGCAGGACCAGTGCTTCGAGATCTATACGTCCGATGAGATGGCACTCAAGGACGGATTCATTTCGGCCTATGCCTCGAAAGCAGACAGCGAGGATTTCGTCGAACTGATTTCGCTCTATGTCAATCGTTCGGCCGAGGAGTGGGAGGAGATGCTGACGACGGCCGGAAGCAGCGGCCGGGAGAAGATCGAGGCCAAATTCGAGATCGTCTACAACTACATGAAGAATAGCTGGTCGATCGATCTCAATGAGTTGCGCGATATCGTACTGCGTCGTGCCTCCGAGGCTCCCTACCTCGATTTCGAGTCGCTCGACTGACCCGGTTAATTGAATGGTTTCAGAACAAACGATCAACGCATATGAAAAGAACAACGATCATATCATTTCTGGCGCTTCCCCTGCTGTGCACCTCGTGCCTGTTCGACGAAGAGGACTTGTTCGACAAGACTGCTTCGGAACGTATCGAGGCGGCCAAGGTTGAGGCGAAAGCGGCTCTCGAGAGCGCCCCGAACGGGTGGCATGTCCGTTATTTCCCTTCGGCAACGCAGGAGTTCGGAGGCTACAACGTGTTCTTCAAATTCGCCGACGGACAGGTTACCGTTGCGTCCGAGACCGAAAGCGATCCTTCGACAGCCGAGACGAGCCTCTATTCGCTCGGCGAGGACCTGGGCGTGACGCTCAATTTCGATACGAAGAACTCGGTGATCAACTATTTCGTGCATCCGCGCAATCCCGACGGCCTGGGTTCCACCTACAAGGGAATGGAGGGAGACTACAAGTTCATGGTGATGGAGACCTCGCCGGAGCGGATCCGTCTGCGCGGTATCATCTCGGGTAACTCGTACATTCTGACTCCCATGGCTTCGGATGCCGACTGGGCCACCGAAGTGGAGACCTATCAGAACTGTGCCGAGGACATGGAGTTCAACTCCTATTCCTGTGTGGTGAACGGCAAGACCTATTCCACGGTGCGCACGAACCGCCGGCTGACGATCCGGATCGACGACCAGAATACGGTCTACGCCCCGTTCATCTACACCAAGACGGGAATCAGTTTCTACGAACCGATCACGATCGACGGTGTGACGGCGCAGGATTTCAACTTTGTGGATGAATACTATTTCGTCGAGGCAAACGGTGCCGATTTCAAGATCATGACTCCGGAGCCGATCCGCTCCGACATTACGTTCGATGTGGCGGTTCCCGAGGAGGCGAAGACCTACAAGAGCGCGACCGTCGAGGTCAAGCCGTCGAACGACACCGAATACTACTACATCGGGACCATGCTGCGCTCCGAGTACGAGACCTACCGGGAGAAGAAACTGCTCCAGGAGTTGGTCGGTGCGCTCAACAGCCAGATCGGATCGGGCGACGACGTGAACGAGTTCGCGAAGAAGATGCTTTATCAGGGCGATGGTTCCTACACGCTCAACTATCCGAGCTTCTACGACGAATATGTGGCGATTGTCTTCGGTTGCGCCGTATCCGAGGGCTCGATCCTCTCCACGACGTCGGTGACTGCGGTTCCCTTCTCGGTCGATGCGTCGTTGCTGCCTGAAAACACCAATGACCTGTACAAACGCTGGCTGGGCAAATGGGCCGTTACGAGTACGTCGTCCGAGACGAGCGGGACATCCTATACGTTCTACATCACGATCAAGCCCAATGCCATCAATTCGAGTTTCAAGATCAATGGATGGGGATATACGGTATATGCCAATCTGGTGGATATTGCCGCTACCTATTCCGGAGGCAACCTGCGGGTGACCGGAAATCAGGCGGATCTCTATACGACCTCTACCGGAACGATTTATCTGGCCAACCGATATGTCGATCGGGATACCGGCAGCGATTATGGAATTGTCAATTCGACCAATGCCTCCAACCTGGTGGCGACATACAGCGAGGATGAACCGGGCAAGGCGACCATGGTCGGACGTAACGGCTCGCTGACCAGCGGGGTGAACTTCACCATCACCTGCCTGGAGCTCTATGAACGCAGGACCGGCTCCTCCTCGTATTACTACCTGCCGATTGCGGAGGGTTACACCTCCCTGGACTACTTCGTCGGGCCCTATACCATGGTGCAGCTTGTGGATGCCGAGGGCAACGAACTCTCGCCGGCGGCTTCGGCGGCGACGAAGCAGCAGGTCCCCTTCTTCCCGGCTTCGGCGATCGGGATCTCCGGATCGGAGCAGTGCAAGGCTGTCGAGTAGACGACTCTCTGGAAAACAAAGGGTGGATCCGCATGCAGGATCCACCCTTTGTTTTGTGGCTTTTCGACACGGTTCCCGGAAGGCCTGGCCGATATGGCGAGAGGATTCATCTATCGATGGGACGACGGTTTGCCGACGACTCGAATAACGGCCGTTCTGCGGAGAGTCGGGTACGCCGCGATGCGATGGCCGGCTTGTGACAAGCGGGCGAATCCTTGGATTCGCCCGCTGCAGTCGCCTTGTGCGGATAAAGAGGATTCTAATATGTTATGTCTTCTTGATCCAGGTTTTATGGTGCGCATTAGCCTGAAGAATGAATGTTTCTTATTGTCTATAATACGGAAGTAGTGTTTATTATTCATTCGTTGATTAAATAAGTACTTTTCCGGTCGAACATCCATTCGTATAGGTATTCTGCGCCTTCGATATTGATGATGAAAACAACCCGGTTCCCTCTTTTCCACTCGACATGGACGAATCCGGATATAGTTTCCCCGGGATAGATTGTGTTTTTCTTCAGGTAGCCCATTTCTTTGATGTTTTGTTCATCTTGTAATGCTTGGCTGAAATTAGCGATTCGCTGTTGTGATGCCATGTTGGCTTGGTATGCCACTGTCGGGTTATATGTTGTTGTGGTATATGTCGAGTAACTTCCATTTGAACTGTATCCGTAGGTCGTTGAAGTTGAGTAGCCGGCTCCGGCCATGGCCATTCCTTCGCTGATTCCCATGAGAGCCGCAGACCAATTCTGTGCGCGTTTTACTTTTTTCATGTATGCATCGTACGACCAAACCGGCAGATTATTTGTTTGGTTGAGATCATCTACCGAATAGGCTGTGATGTTGATCTCCGGAGCGAACTCGATCGGAGTAGTTGAATTGTTTGAGAGCCGGAGATCAATTCTGTGCCATTTGCCGTAGTCCCGGACAACCGAACTCGTTAAGGCAATGGTCAGTCCGTTTTTGTAATACACCTCCCAAGGCTTCCCGTCCCGGTAATCGGTGAACCGTTCAGCAATGGCTGGGGTTTCCCAGATGAGCGAGTTGTCTGCGCTTCGAAACTTGAGCATATTGCCTTGTTGGTCTGCTAACAAATACCAGTCATGGATCGGTAGTCCTGAATCGTATTCTACAATTCGGCAACTACCGTCTTCTTGATAGGTTTTATGCAGGCCGGAGAGGTTTCCGGAAAGATAGAAGGCTTCGAGTCTCAGTTTCCCGGTTTCATCATATTGTTTATACTCTCCTTCGAGATGCCCGTTTGAATAGTACATTTCTTCATGAAGTTGCCCGCTGGGGTAATATGATTTATTCGTTTTGTCGAATCTGCTCCTGCTGTCGTCCAACGTGTCGATTTGAAGGAAACAGCCTTCCCTTCGGATTCTTCCCGTCATATAGAAATCCCTGAATCTTTTGTCTGCAGTGGAGTCGGCAGGATAAAATGCGATTCGCAGATAATCGGCAAACGCAGGATTTTGTGCGGCTGTTCCCGATTCGTTGTAATAGATCGAGTCTATTTGTCCTTGCTGTTCTTGGGCTGAAAGGCCGCTGACAATTGATCCGAACAGTGCGCAAAGTAAAATGTGTTTCATGTGAAGTATTGGTTGGGGATATTTTTTTCGAAGAAGGGCTCGATTTATCTGTAATGGATATTGTTATGTAAATATAACAAATTAAATCGAGAAATTGAAGTTTGTCTCCTTTTTACAAAACAAGCGGGCGAATCCAAGGATTCGCCCGCTGCAGTCGCCTTGTGCAATTTGGTGACAGACTATCGAACTTTTATTGAGGATTTTCAGCGATTGGTTCAATTTGTAGATTATCTGGATGCGAGAGAGGAGTATTTGCCACCTATACACTGAAGATAAAGAAATGATTGTGGCTGGTTATCTCTCTTATTTTATCATGTATATCAATTCAATAAGCCATAAGCGCCCTTTAATCAATAGGCGGTAGAGGTAGGTGTATTAAGGTGGATACTGTTTGTTGAATATCGCGTACTACTCTCTATAAAAAAATATTTCTCTACTACTCTTGACTTTTCTACTTTCCCTACTATTTATTTATAAAAAGGATAGATATATGGAAAACAAGAAAAGAATTTACAGAGAATTGTCCGATGAGACGAAAGCTAAAATCAGCAATTCAAGTAAGGGTAAGCCCAAAAGTGCATCGCACAAAATACATATCAGCCAAGCAATGTACGACTATTGGAAAACTATTCCGCACAAACCCAAAGGGGAGCATACAACGATGGATGATTTATTAGGAACAGCAAGCGATGATTAACCACTTATCAAGGTAAGGGTATCATCATTTTGGGTAAAAAATAAAAGCAAAATGAAGACCTGACGTGTTAAAATTCGATAAATTAAAAATTGTTTCAGATTTGAAAAATATAAAAATTTATGATGAAAACAGATTTAATAAAATTATAAAGAATAATATTGTTACTGAATTGATTTTCAATATTATTAATCCATATTTATTATATATAAGGCTTGATTATATAGCTAATGAATTAGTTATAGAGTTTTCAGGTAAGATTTTAAAAGATGATTATCCTAAATTGATTTCAACAAATACTATCAATACTTGTTTTGAGAATATCAACGAGATGGGGTTTTGTTGGATTGATTGTGAGAAGATCAGAGATGCGGATGTGGTTAAATGCGATGTGACAAAAGATGTTATCTGTTCGGATATTCCATCTATGACGACCTATATTCGCAATAACCTATCCAACTATCAGAAGTATGTCTGTCGTCTTTTACGCAATGGTAATTTCATTATAGAGAAAAATGTAACTACACGTCAGGCTAAAAAGCGATTAACCATCTATGATAAAGGCATAGAGATGTCAAGGGTTGAGAATTTGCGATATATGGTAGAATGTGGTATTCCTGAGAACAGTTTTGATGGAGTCTGTCGATTTGAATTGAATCTAAACAGTATCGTTCAGATTAAATCATCCTTGGAGGTCACGGATACAAGATTGAGGACGGTTTTGGATGCAACAACCAATCCAATTCAGGCATTTTGGGATGATGTATTAAGTAATGAGCAATCTTGGGAGATAACTAATGCAAAGAGTTATTTTGTTGGGTTGGTTCTCAAAGACTGCAATTTTGATATCGTCCAAATTGAAAGCAAAATGCGGCAACTCTATCCTTCCAAAGGAACAAATATAAGTAAGGTGATGAAACCCTATCGCACAATGCTTTCACAGATACAACAAAACTACAATAACAGGAAAGCAGATTTGCTTCATCTACTTGCCTGATGTATCAAATTAGAAATGTATTAAAATAATCTTTTCAGATGTTTGCAAAGGCACTCTGTTTTGTTGCAATCTAATTTAAAAGATTATTTTGATATGGTCATGAATTGATAGTATATAGCTATCAATTCTTGGTATATAGAATCTTATTCTTTGCCTGCTTTTTTGGGGATAGTGATCAGCACCCCTTTCCGGATAATGCAGAGTTTATTTTGGTATGGCTTTTCTGCTGAAAGCCCATAGTTACGCAAGCTGCCATAGCCAATACCAATCTCCTCTTTCTTGAATTTTTCGTAGATGGCAGCCAAGCTACCAAAATAATGATGGCTGTTATCGCACAGCAATTCAACGTGGACAACTGTCCGCTCTGCTTTCTCCTTTTCCATATTATGCTATTTTAGGCAAAACTATAAAAATATGACAGATATTCAAAATAAAACATATCTATATTTGCATATATAAAATATATGTCATATATTTGTGTTGTGAATGAAAGAGACAATGATGGCTACTGAAAGAAAATATCATATTAGTCGCAGTGGTTCCGGATGGGGTATATGGGACAGTACAGGTAGAAAGGTAAAGAGCTGTTACAGTCATTTCAATGCAGTTGAATGCCTTTATGAATTAATGGGTTGGACATTCAATCCTTCCAAGTATCAGAGACAATATTGATATAAGTGTAATAATAAATCTTATAAGTATGGCTCAGGTTATTTTACTCAATGACAACACGGTAGTACGCGCAAAGGTTATCGCAGCTCGCACCCATGCTCGTGAAGTTGATGGTATTTCCAAAGCCTTGTTAGTGGAGCAGTTGAAAAAGAAGCTGAGAAGCGGGCAGATTGTCAAATTCGCATATCTCAAAAGTAACGGTTGCTTATGGAACAACTCATCCGGATTTCATAAGGGATAAGGTCTGCGGCTGGGGAGAGTCAAGAGAGTGTTATGCAACAACAGCCTATTTTGATCTTGAAAAAGCTGCTTGGAGAAGTTTCCGGTGGGAAAATTTGATAGCGGTCTACTAGCCGCTATCTTTCTTTTTTGCAATACCTCGCACAGAGTGCTGTTCAAGTGAAAATAATTTTCTATCTTTGTGACGCTGAGAAATCAGCGGACATATTTGATGAAAGTGTTTTCGCACTTATCCTAAGTAGGAAATGTGGTAGTTTCAAGACTGAAGGATAGACGAACAGCACTCATTCCTTGTGTAGTTATTGAGGTAGGCATATTCTATGTGTATACCCCATACTATTCAGGTGTGGGGTATTGCATCGTTTATTTCAGTCAAGGTCTTACCACAACCTCCTACTTGATAGACGAATCAGCTCCACACTTTCTTTTTATTTATAATCATCTCTTGGGGAGTCGGGGAGAATCTAAACTAACCAAACGGTTATGAAAAAACTTTTCTTTGCTGTCTTGGGCGTGGCCTTTTTGGCAGGTAATGTTGTTGCACAGGACTATGACAAGAACATTTACGGAGTCAGAGTAGGCCTGAATGCGGCCAAACTAACCGCAGGTGATGATGGGCATTCCACAACCAAACCCGGGTTTCATATTGGAGGTGTTTATGAACGGTTATTAATGCCATCCAAACCTCTTTATCTGGAAACAGGCTTAAATCTCACTTTGAAAGGAAGTGGCGGAACCATGTCAGATGTGAGATTGAGTGCGTTGTATGTAGAGATTCCCATCATGGTTAATTATAAATTTTATGCAGGAGAACATTGGGTATTTTATCCTTCTGCTGGATTTTATTATGCATTAGGCGTGGGAGGGACTTGTGATGCAAATTTTTTAGGGGCCAATGATTTCTATACGGTTGATTCGTTTGGAAAGAATGGCATTCTCAAGCGGTCTGATTTTGGTATGCGGTTTGCTGGAACCGTGCAATGGAGGCGTTTCTCTTTATCATTGGGATATGAATTTGGATTTATCAATGTGGGACAGGATTTGAAACTTGATACGAGCAATCTGGAGGACGATGATACGCAATTTTTAAATAGAATGGGCGTATCTGACGCCAAGACGGGGAATTTCTTTGTTTCGATTGGCTTTCACTTCTAATAAAAACAGGATATGAGAAAAATTATAGCCGCTATGCTCATGGCGACAGCGTTGACTGCTTTTACAGGTTGCTCCAAAGATGAGGACAATAACAGTCTCCTTGTTGGTAAATGGGAGCAGGTTAAAACAGTGTGGTTGGACGGGAGTCATCCGGATGATGAGTATGCTCCGGGCGAATATGTTCTTGAGTTTACTGCAGATGGGCGAGTCTATGAGTATCAGTATGGAGAAAGAAGTCCATATTCTACAAAATATTCTTATAATAGCAAGACGAGTGAGTTGACGCTAATGTTTGTGACATTCAAAGTTGATTTGTCTGCTGATGAGTTGATTATGCATTCTCAAAGCATAGATGTTACTCCCTCGCTTTACGATGATTATTACAAGCGTATTGAATAATAAGTTTAACATAAACTTGTAGCGTCTGAATCCCGGCTTTAAGGTCGGGATTTTTCTTGCTGTAAGGGAGGAGTATTACAACAAGAATATTGCATATATTATATAAATGTAATATATTTGTACTGAAATAAGGATTGACAGATGATGGAAACAAGAGTAGTAATATATGCAAGGGTTTCAACTGCTGGACAGGACTATGAGCGCCAGCTATCAGAGTTAAGAGAGTACGCATCACGAATGGGGTATGAGGTTGTTAAAGAGTTTTCAGAAAAAATATCGGGTGCAAAAAGAATTGCAGAGCGTGATGCCTTAACCAACTTATTGAATTATGTGAAACACAACAAAGTAAATAAAATATTGATTTACGAATGCAGCAGACTATCACGACGAGCTGTTGACTTTCTGCAAATTACAGAACTTCTAACAGAACATGGTATCAGTATATATATTCATCAGAACGGATTAGAGACATTACAAAAAGATGGCAATGTGAATCCCATTGCACAACTCGTGCTTGGCATTCTTGCTCAGTTCAATAGTATGGAGCGAGGGCTAATCCGCAGTCGTATGGAAAGTGGCTACAACCATTTCAGAATGAATGGCGGTAAAGTTGGCAGAAAAGTCGGTTATCGCAAAAGCACAGACGAAATGAAAACACAGTATTCCAAAGAGATTCAGTTGATAAAGAAAGGTATTTCGTTGAGAAATATAGCTGCAATCTGTGGAACAAGTGTAAACACCCTTCAAAAAATCAAGAAAATTATTTAAAAATATTAAATATAAATTTGGTTTTTAAAAATATTATCTATATATTTATTCAAATCTCTCTTCGAAATTGCTTAATCAATAAAAAATAAAATTATATGTAATAAAAAATATTGCACACTTTGCTTATTGCATAATGGTCAAAGTTTCCCATGGCGAAAGTAAAAGTCCTGCAAGAATGACGCAGGAGCCGAAAGCGAATAAAAAGTAATCTATTGTTGAGTGATTAAATTCCAAGATTATGAAAAAGAGTTTAAAGAGTTAGGAATAACGAATAAGGATGACAGCGACGCCATTCTGCAATATATGCAGTTGTTGGCTTTGTACGGCATCGAATATTTGAATAAGCAGATAAAAATAGCTGAATATGAATAATAAAAACTGTATAATATGGACAAGGGTATCAACTAAGTATCAGGAAGAGAATGGCGGTAGCTTGGACTATCAGAAAGCCATATGCGAAAGATATGCGCATGATAGAGGATTTACAATAAAGGGGTATTTTGGGGGGACGCATGAGTCGGCTAAAACACCGGGTGTACTCGTGAGCGCAATGCTGAACGCAGTTAAGAAAGATAAATCAATTACCCACATTCTCGTGTCAGAGTTTGATAGATTCTCGCGCGACGCAGGGCAATCCATCACCATTATCAGCAACCTGACACGAGCAGATGTTATTATAGTCGCGGCAAAGACAGGTATGGATACCTCAACCAAAGAGGGGCGGTTGATGGCAAATTTTAGTTTGTGTACGGCACAATGGGACAATGAAACGCGCACAGACAAATTTGTGGCAGGCAGGAAACATTGCATCGAGAACGGAGTATGGTGCAGCAAAGTGCCATTGGGATACACCAAAACAGGCAAGAGTCTCAATTCACAATACAGAATCAATGAAACGGGTCGCTTGATTCAGAAAGCTTTTCAATGGAAGTTACGGGGCGAACGTAATATAGATATTCAACGACGCTTGGCAGCACTCGGGTTAAGCGTTGATAAAAGGAAACTGCATAAGATTTTAACTAATCCATTTTATGCAGGTAAGATCAGGCATAAGATGGTCAAGGAATTGGTGGACGGCGTACAGGAGCCATTGATCTCATATCCTCAATTTTTGCAGGTACAAAGCATCCTGTCCAACCGCACGGGCGTGTACGTCCATCAGAAGGAGACTCCGCGATTCCCCTTGAAACGTCACGTTTTGTGTGCGAAGGACCAGACGCCATTGACAGTTTACACAGTCAAGGCAAAGAATTTAGATTATTACAAGTGCAACAAGCAGGGGTGTTGTACCAACGTTTCAGCAAGGAAGCTGCATCAGCGGTACGAAGCGCTGTTGGCGCGCTATGACATTTCCCAACCTGTCATGCTAATCTTCAAGGATGTGGTGCGGCGCATGATAGAAGAGAGTCATGACGAGCAGATTCAACAAAACACGCTGTTGAGGAAGCGCCTGACTGAGTGTGAAAACAAAATGAAGCAATGCAAAGTGAGGTTTGGAATGGGTGAGATAGATGAGGAGGTCTATGAAGCAGCCATTGAAAACTTGCAGGAAAAGAAGAATGTGATACTTATGGAACTGGAGAAGGTAAAGGGAGATTTATCGAACCTTGCAAAACAAGTGGATAAGGTAGTGGCAATATGCTGTAAGTTAGGCGATTTATGGCGTAATTCTGATGCGGATTTGTGCCAAAAAATCCAAAATCTGCTCTTTCCAAAGGGAATTTTGTGGGATAAGGAAACAGACAATTATCGAACCTTGGAAGAGAACAAAGCACTTGCTTTATTACGCTATATATCAGATAAATATAAGAATAAAAAAGAGGACGAATTTTCAGATTCGTCCTCCGCAGTCGCCTTGTGCGGATAAAGGGACTCCGACACAATAGAAACCTATCTGTATATCAGAATATTAAGCGAACTTTCAAGGCTTGGTTACCGCCTTGCCCACCGGTTTTCTGCGCTGCGTTGCATCGCGTCTGTATCTTCCTGTCAGACAATGCAAAAGTAGTGAAAATCCCGGAATTCTCCAAATGCGGAAAATTTTGCGGAAGCAGGCGGTTTTTTTGTATATTTGATCCTATAGGTCGAAGGTGGTAGATAGCCGTTCGATTGGATTCTGCTATAGGTTAAGTTTATGAAAAAGGTTTGCATCTCAAAATATCGGTCGGAGTCTGCAACTTCGGATCGGCCAAAACAGCATGACATGGAACAAGATTACCGGTTGGCAGTCTTGTCTGCGGCCATCCGGGCTGGGGAAGCAAGTGGCGAGGCAGACGGATTCGATCCCCAACGGCATTTACTGCGGCTGAAAGAGCAACGATCGAGGTAACTATGCCGGTAGTTTATTAGAGATTTACAGAATTCCAGATTTCTGTAAATCTCTAAATCCAGGATTGAATATTTATCCAATTCCGGGGTGATATGGGAGGTTGTTTCGACAGGTCGGTAGAGGAGGATATAGTTAGACCCGCATGAAACAATTCATGCGGGTCTAATGGACTGTTTCGGATAATTAGAACGATTAACCGGCTACGAGACCGCCGTCTACCAGGTAGTGGGAGCCTGTGCAGAAGCTCGAGGCATCCGATGCGAGGAAGTAGACCACCTCGGCCACCTCTTCGGGCTGGCCGGCACTGCCGCGCATGTAGAGTGCATTCTCCTTGCGCCAGTAGTCCTCGACGCTACAGTGGTTCTCCTCGGCGAATTTGACGAACAGGTTGTCGACCAGCGGCGTGCGGATCGTGCCGGCGCAGACGGCGTTGACCCGGATATTCTTCGGCCCCAGGTCGATGGCCAGGCTGCGGGTGATCTGCCCGAGGGCCCCCTTGGTCATTCCATAGGCAAAGCTGTGGGGTTTGCCCACGAACCACTGGTCCGAGGCATTGATGACGATCGAGCCGCCACCCGCCTCGATGATCGGCGGGATGGCCTCCCGGAGGGTATTGACCGTGCCGTAGATATTGGTCTGGATCATCAGATCGAGCTCCTCGTCGGCGATGTCGAGGATCGTGTTGCAGCGGTGGATGCCCGCATTGGCAAAGACACTGTTCAGCGTGCCGAACCGAGCAACGGTATTCTCGACCGCCCGGCGGATGTCACTCCGCGTGCGGGTGTTGCCCTCGGTGAAGAGCAGTCGATCGGGGCAGTTCAGCTCATCCACGAGAGCATGGGCCGCTTGGGTGTTGATGTCCATAAAGCCGACATTCCAGCCCTCGGCGATAAACTTCCGTACGGAGGCGGCTCCGATTCCGGTCGAACCTCCGGTAATAAAGATGGTTTTCATGTTTTATAAAGTGTATTGCTCTTCCTGGATATTAGTTTTGAATAATATTCCACATATCGTCATATGAAGATATTTCATGATATTTAACATTACTTGTTGAAACCTCATTGAATAATTTCTCTGCGCATGCTATTTTTGCTTTTTCTACCCCTCTGAGATCCAACGATCTTAGCGATCCTTTGGTTTCTGCAATAAAGAATACATGTTTTACAGAGCCAATATAGAATGCGATGGCCCAATCCGGAGCGTAGTTTCCAACGGGAGTCGGTATCTGGAAAGATCGGGGCAGTTTAGCGTAGACACATACTTCTGGTGCAATGTCCATGTTTTTTGCAAAAGCTCGTTCTTTATCTGAGTCGAAAAAAACATAATCCAAAATGTGTTTTTTCGCAGGATATGCCTTATCCAGACTTTGTATGGGCTTCTCTCGGGTAAATATGCTGCTGTCGTATTTGCCTTCGATCAGATTGTAGGATATGTGCTCAATAATCATCGTCGCTTTTTCCTCCCGAATCAGTTTGATCGTATTGCGGATAAACTCTTCGGGATTATTGCGGAACATGGCCAACTTGGATGGAGTCAGACCATTGAGAATCTTGACTACCGAACGGCGTGTCAACGTGGCTCCCCGGGCAATCTCGCCGACGAGATCGTACGCGACTGACGATGTGGATAAGGTATTCAAGGTTTTCGAGGTCGAAGATGTTTCGTCGAATGCATCCACCGTTTGTTGCTCGCCGGAGACTACAACATACCGCAATTGATTGACGTGCAATTTGGCGTTTATGCTTTCTATTGCATGGCTGATAAGTTCATCGCTGTCGTAGTGAACCGTGTAGGCATATTTGTGGTTGATCTCATTCCACAAGGCCTGGAACTCTTTCTTGTTGAAGTTTTCATTGAGCCTGTTGTTCTGAACATTGGGCTTGTTCCCGTTCTCGAACATCTTGCTGACGGCATCTTGGGTTGCCTCATCGTACAGGGCGCGGATCAACATCTGAATACCTTCAGCCATCGGCGCGAGTTTCCGGGACATGGGGGCAAGCGCATTGTTTTCCAGATCGGATTTGTATTGTTCGGTAATCTGATCCTTGTCGTCAATATAGTCGTTTTCCCACAAATAGCTCCGAATGGCAGTTGCCTCCTCTTTGGTGATTGCATGCTTTTCACCATCACACAAAACAAACATTCCCGTAAAGTATGCAACATCGGCTTTTGTCGGACGATCCCGCAATACCTCCTTGGTCTCACGCTGCAGGGCATCGACAAAACTGCTGTAACTCTCATTGGCAATGACCGTCAGTCGGTTCAGATCGTGTACGTTCTCGCCCAGGGTTTCAAAGTCCATTCGAACGCCGTTCCTGTCCACACACAGACGCAGTCCCCGGCCTACCTCCTGACGCTTGGCCACGGCGGAATTGGAGTGACGCAACGTGCAGATCTGGAAGACATTCGGGTTGTCCCAACCTTCCCGCAGGGCCGAGTGCGAGAAGATAAACCGCGTGGGCTCATCGAAACTCAACAGACGCTCCTTGTTCTTCAGAATCAGATCGTAGGCCGATATGTCGTCGGAGATATCCTTGCCGCGTTTCACTTCACTGTCCACGGAGCGCCCCTTTTTGTCGATCGAGAAGTAGCCCCGATGAATGTCGCCCACGTTGAACCGCCGCAGATATTGCTGATAATCCGAATCGAAGAGCGACAACCGCTCGTTGAGAATGTTCGTGTACTCCTCCTCGAATATCTTTGCGAATATCTCTTTGACTTCGTGTCCCTCCGCGTCGTAGCTTTTGTATTTGGCCACCTCGTCGACAAAGAACAACGACAGCGTCTTGATTCCCCTGGCAAAAAGTTCGCTCTCCTTTTCGAAGTGCGACATGATCGTCTCCCGAATCTGCACTCGCTGCATGGCCAGTTCGGTGGTGTCGCCGAATACCTCTCCCTTGTGGAGCGTAATGCCGTTGAGAAAGGTCACGGAGTTGGCATAGGGATCAATCTCCGAAATGTCGAATCCTTCGTATTGAGCCAGCCCGCTTTCGCTGATCAGCTTGTCGCCGACCCCGAATGTGTGAGCTTTGCGCTTTATGCCCGACGGGGTGTTTATCTCCAGATCGATACGGGCCATGGGAGGCCTGTTTTTCGACAATACAATGCTGTCGAGGTAGAGATAACTCGACAATCCGCGCAGATTCTTGATCTCGAAGCCCTTCACCTGAATCTTTTTTACCAGTTTCATGTTGTAGGCATCGAGTGCATCGAGCGCGTAGACCGTATTGTGCCGGGTCTTGTGCGTGGCCGAGTAATTCAGCATAAACAGCGGCTGGAATTTGGCCAGCGCCGTTTGCGTGACCTCGCCCTCCATCTTCTGGGGCTCATCCATGATGATAATCGGATGGTTGGCGGCAATCACATCAATCGGCCGGCGGCTGCCGAATTCGTCGCGCTGCGAGTAAATGATGCGGCTCTCCTTGCTGCGTCCCCCTTCCTTCATCGAGGCGGCAAAAGCCTGTGTATTGATAATCATCACGTTCAGCCCGGCATCCGACGAGAATGAATCGAGTTGTTGCAGATTGGCGCTGTTGTAGATAAACCAGCGGGCCTTCTTGCCGTAATACTCCATGAAGTGGTCTTCGAGCATCCCGAAACTCTTGGCCACTCCTTCGCGGATGGCGATGCTGGGCACCACGACGATGAATTTCGACCAGCCGTACCGCTTGTTCATCTCGAACATCGTCTTGATATAGACGTAGGTCTTTCCCGTACCGGTCTCCATCTCGATGTCGAGACTGCAGGCGCCCAATCCCCTGGACAAAGCCTCGGAACGCTTGATGTTGTTGCGGTCCTGTATCTTATGGATGTTCTCCAGCAGCTCCGAGGCGTTGAGCCAAACCTCCTGGTTCCGGTAGCCGGTCTCCAGCTCACGTTCATCCATCCGGGTTTGGTATTCTTTCTCCCGCTTGCCGAGGTCGCGACGGTAGGTGGCATTCCCCTGCGAAGGCTGTCCGGCAAACACATCGACCGCACTCTCCACCGCATCGGTCTGGTATTGCTGTATCTTGAATCTGAATTTCATGGCACTCTCTACAAAATCCGACGGATGGTCTCCTTGCTGTATGCGTTGAAAATCTGGTCGAAGTTGTCCAGCACGTTGTCCGTGGCGGCCGAGGCATCGCGCATCACAAAATAATAGGGCTGCATGCGGGCAATCTCCGTGATCACCTGCTCGTCGATGTCGCGGTCAAAGCAGGCTACCAGGTAGTTGTCGTCGACCGCATAGACCTTCTTGCCGTGAATCTCGCGCTCCTCGATGCGGCTCGACAAGGGCAGATTGCACTCCGGCATCACCTGGAACAACAAATCTTCCGCCGTACGGTCCGGCTTGATGTTGTCCTCGAAGGCCTCGAAACCCAGGGTCTGTTCGATGGGCGTCTCGGCCGGGGTGTAATAGACATCGGCCATGTTCGAGGAGTCGAGTTTCAACACGCGGAATCCGGTGTCGAGACGGTCGATTGCCTCCTTGTCCTTGTTTTCCTCCTTGATCTTCTTTCCGGCCCGGCGAATGCGCTCCTTGCCGATTTCGCAGATGTTCGGGTATCCGGCTTTGTAAGCTTCGCTTTTGGGGTCGGTCTTTTCGGGCAGCTGGACCATAATAAACTTGCGGTTTCCGCCATCCTCGGCATTGAGCTGCATCACGGCATGGGCCGTCGTGGCCGACCCGGAAAAGAAATCAAGAACAAGAGAGTCGGAATTTTCGTATGACGTTACCAATTGTACGAAAGTCTTGATAATCTCCTCATCTTTCGGAAAATCAAAGTATTTCCCGCCGAAAAGAGCCGTTAATCGTTTCGATGCACCTCTTCCATCTTTGTAAAAGATACTGGGATAAACCTCATATTCTGTTTCGCAGAGATATCGTTTTAGACATGGAACGGTTGTTTCGTCTTTTCCAAAAACGATTCTGTGGTTGGCCAGCAATTCCGGCAACTTGCTTTGGGAGAATCGCCATCCTCCTGCTGGAACTTTGCATGGTTTATGCGTCACAGGATGAATGATGTCAAATCGACCACCCTGTCCCGTTCCTTGAGATATATTGTCCGGATGATATATACCAAGATATTCATCGACATTTCGGTAATGGCTATGTGCCTTGGCCGGATTATCGTCGGGTAAATCCTTGTAGAATTTCTTGAGTTCGGCTTCAATACTCGCATAATCATCACCGTACTGCTTTTTTAATCTATCATAGGTTTGATAAATTAACTCCAATCCTCTTTTTTTGATTTGCCAGTTTCGATTAGGACGGTTCTTGTCAGCTTCAATATTTGCATTCCGGTTTTTACAATATATCAAGCAATATTCATGGTTTATTGCAACTTGTACCGCGATTGATTTGCGACCTTGCTCCCAAACAATTTGGGCTACAAAATTATCTTCCCCATATATTTCGTTACAAACCTTACGTAAGTTTTCTACCTCGTTGTCGTCGATCGAGATAAAGATCACCCCGTCGTCCGACAACAGGTCGCGGGCCACTTTCAAGCGGGGATAGATCATATTGAGCCAATCGGTATGGAAACGACCGTTGGCTTCGGTATTGCGCTGCATCGGGTCGATGGTTTGGTGGCCCTCCTCATCGAACAGGCCGCTGCGCTGCTCAAACTCCGTTTTGCCCTGGGCAAAGTCGTCGTTATAGACGAAATCGTTGCCCGTGTTGTAGGGCGGATCGATGTAGATCATCTTCACCTTGCCGAGGTAGTTCTCGCGCAGGAGTTTCAGCACGTCGAGGTTGTCGCCTTCGATGTAGAGGTTTTGGGTGGTATCGAAGTCGACGCTTTCGGCACGGCACGGGCGCAAGGTTTTCGAGGTCGGGGTATTGGCCAGCCGGATGGCCGCGCGCTTGTCGGGCCAGGTGAACTGGTAACGCTGTTCGGGGCCTTCGACCACGTCGTGAGCCAGGAGTTGGCGGAGTTTGTCGAAGTCGATGACCTGTTCGACGCGACCGTTGCTGTTGATTCGTTCGGTCAGACACTCGGGGAACAACGCCCCGATTTGTTCTATATTTCTATCGGCCATATCCGCCGTCTGCATCTTCAGGTGTTCCATGGGGATTATTTAGTTGTATTCCAGAATCTGTGTATAGGAAGAGTATTAAAAAAAGATCGTTCTTCTTGTGAAGCTTGTTTGTAATAAAATTTGGCACTTTTATGATCATCCAACAATAGACAAATGGCAGTTTTCCCAATCGGATCCAGATTTACATCGTCTTTTATCGTCATCAGTTGATTTTCTTCCTCTTCTGTGAAAGCCCTATATCGTTTTATTACTTGAAAAAAATTTATCTTCTTGGCCGACATACTAAGAGCTGGGGTATCGTATTCAATTAAACATTTTGCGATAAATTCAGCGGCGTTTAATAAACGTTTATTGTTTCTTTTTATGTCATAAGCCGATAGCATTTGTAATAGTGCAGTATTGACAAATGAATATAAATCCTTATCTGCTTCTAAATATGATTGTAATGTTGTTTTTATATTCTCATAATCGATGTTTGATATTGAAGCATATTCGTCGATAGTCGATACAAGATAAGGTGGAATCATATAATAATGATCGTCATCCGGATCTTTTTTATATGCAAGAAAATTTTCCTTTACATGAAAAAAATCCTCTATGCAATATTGCTCAGGTTCATTATCGACGGTAACAGGATATATCACAATTTTTATTCTCAAATTAGCTATTGGGGTGATATATATTGTGGGCCCATTGTCTTTTACTTTGAGGTTCGGTAGTAGTTTTTTCTCAACGATACTTCGATATAGAAGATTGATATGGCGATAATCTTGCGTTTTCAGAGAGTAGGTATCTATTTGTTCTTGGACGTGTATTGTTTTTAATAAAGTATCCATTTTTTCTAAAGATGCGATCTCATCACATAGGGAGTTTAAGAATTTATCAACTCCATCCATGTTCATTCCTAAATGCATCTTGCCAATATCAAAACTTTTATTGGATATGGCGCATTGAATAAATTTATTAGCTTGTAATCGATCTCGATGTAGTTTGGGTGGGTTATATCGAAATTCGCATTTGCCGTCCTTAGATATTGCATATTGGATGACTCCCCCAATCTTAATAGAGACTTGATCTTTTTTGTTCTGTGAAACTTGACAGCCTGAATAAAATACTTTACCATTAACAGTTACAGGCTCGTTTATGTTATGAGAGATTTCAATAGCAGTTATTCGTTCTGCTATTGGAATAGGAATGTCAAAACCGTCTAATAAGGCATAACCATATATTTCATTCTCAAAAAAGGGAGCCTGCCTATCTATGAAACTACTCGGAATATTTCCTATTTTTGTTGTTGAGATAGAGAATCCTTTATATCCGTGATGATCTTTAAGATCCTTTAAGGTATAGAGAGGTAGATTGGCGAATCCTTTCTGCTTCTGAGTTTCAGTATAGAAGTTGATAAAGATTGTTTCAATTTCGTCCGGATGTAATGGAAGCGCCTTTAAAGATATGGATTTACTCTTTTGAGTAGATTTGACTTTAGAAAGATATTCCTTTAATTTGACAACTGTTAAAGTTTCATAGTATATTTTTCGTCGATCTTTAGGATCGATATATACGACAATATAGACTGCGCCGCCATCATTTAAATAATTTCGTAAATCTGACACCTCGGCAGGATATGTGATCGTTTCAGCCTCAAGATTTCTTTTGGCGGATCCTTTTATTTGAACAAAAACTCTACCTTCGAGATTGCTTTTTGAATGTGTTTGGCTTGACTTGTGAATGCGAATAAAACCATCCCAGCTCATTTCCTTATCGCCTTCTCTGATGTCATAAGCGTTAAGAAGTGGGCAATTATTTATAATGTCCTTAACATATGAAATCGCTTTTTGTTCTTTTTTCGACGAATCCATAGCTATATTTCTAACTTTAATTTTTGTATTTTCTCGAACAACTCCGTTTTCCGCCGCGGTTGCCGCTCCGAACGGGCCTTACGTTCCAGCACCTCGATCTGGTGAAGCAGTTTCGCGCGGCGGTCGTCCTGCACAATCTGTTCGGCAACGCTGCGCCCCTCGGTGGGGGTAACGGCTCCGATCGAGGCGACAATTTCATCCCATACGGCATCGAGATTCAATCCCCGGAGCGGTATGCGGACACTCCCGGCGGGTTGCCAGGCCGAGAATATCATCCGCGAACAAAAGAGTGCCAGCCGGACCTCTCCGTCGAACGATAATGCAAAGATAAGATTTTGCGGGATTAATCGCACCAGCAGTTCCAGATTCTTCGCCTGACATTCGCGGTGTTTGAGCTGGATGTCAAGCAGATAAAATTTTTTCACCCGTTCGCCCTCCGTAAGGGCCGGAACCGTGGCCGGTGAGACCTCGGCAACGATGTCGATGCGGCTGATGTCGGCATCGAACCGGTCGCGCTGCGCCGCCCGCAATTCAAAACGCGAGTAGATCGTCTTCTTGGGAAGCGACCGGCGCGTCTCGGTGGAGGAAGGAAGTCCGTACATGGGTTATTGGATAACGATGAAACAGATCAGTTCGAAATCGTCGAGCCCCTTGATCTCGTCGGCGAACAGGCGTCCCGGAGCCCCGCTCAGGAAACTATCCAGATAGCTCTCGGCCTTGACCTCCACGATGGAGGCGATGGCCTGGTTGAGCAGTTCCGAGTAGTGGCGCATCTCGCGGCCGTCGCGGGTGAGGTGGTTGAATTCCCGGCAGAGCGTCGCATCGGGTTCGCTGTGGCCCTTGCACAGGCGGCGAAGCCGGTCGAGCAGCTCTTTGGGGGCGAGGTGGTTGATGACGACGGAACCCGTTTCCGAAATATAGACCAGATAGAACGGATGGAGGCGGTTCTGGCGGTCGATATTGACCGAGTTGTTGCGGTTCTTCAGGACGTAGATTGCGCCCGGCGAGCAGTTGTCCGTATGGTTGACGACGGCATGCAGTCCGAAGGGGGTATGTTCGATATCGGGATTCGTCTTCATGTAATCCAGCAGGTCGAGCCGGAATTCATTCAGCCCCAGGTCCATGATGGAGATACCCGACGACATCTCCTCGATGTCGACCACCTCCGATTGCAGCCGTTTGAGCTGTTCGCGTCGGTATTCCAGGTCGCCCTTCTCCTCGGGTGAAATCGGGTTGTCGTCTCCCGTTGAGGTCAGAACCGACACCTTCATGCGGGCTTCGACACGTCCCTTGAGGTCGATATATTCGTCGAGCGTCATGTCCGGCCAGTAGTTGACCAGCTGGATAACGGCGTTGCGCGACCCGATGCGGTCGATTCGTCCGAAGCGTTGGATGATCCGCACGGGATTCCAGTGGATGTCGTAATTGATCAGATAGTCGCAATCCTGCAGATTCTGTCCTTCGGAGATGCAGTCCGTGGCGATGAGCACATCAATCTGTTCGTGGATATCCGGGAAAAGCACCTCTTTCTCCTTCGATATTGGCGAGAAGAGGGTCAGCACGGTGTTGAAATCGAGTTTCTGGCGCAGGCGCAGAGTGCTTCGGGCCTCCACATCGCCGGTAACAAGCGCCGTGTGGAGGCCTGTCTTTTCGTGAATGCGTTCCGCCAGATTGTTGTACAGATACTCGGCCGTATCGGAAAATGCCGTAAAGACAAGAACCTTCATGTTCCCGTCATTGATCGGGTGTTCGAATTTATGGCGTAAGTCGTCAATAAGCTGCTGCAACTTGCAATCGTGTTCCGGGGTTATGTCGGCCAGCATGAACAGCAGCAGATCGAGCGTTTCGAGATCCTCGGAGAGGTATCGCTTCCAGCTGACGTAGTCCATGTCCTTCAATGCGATTTGCGACTTACGGCCTCCAATGAAAAGGCTGTCCTGATCGTCGATATCCAGTCCGGAGGTGAAATCGAAATCGTCGATGGCGGTCGTTTCCGTATCGTGGCTGTCGATTTTCCGGATAGTGGCGTTGATGAAGCTCTGGATACGGGTGAGGGTCAGTCGGAAAGAATTGACCGAACTTTCAAGCCGTTTCAACAGATTGCTGCTCATCAACTGACGCAGACCGCTCTCCCGTCCGGCCATGGTGAGGTTCGCATAGCCCTCCTGCGAGTCGCTTTTGGTGTATTTGGCACGCGAACTGGGCAAGATGAATAGCGAAGGCGTATAGATGGCCAGATTCAGTTGCTGAAGAAGTCCGAATATCTCGTTATAATTGATTGCCCGATCCAGATCGGTCAGGTGAGGCCGACGGGATATCGGAGCAAGCCGCTTTGGGAATTGGCCGATATCGGCCGTATCGTAATATTGCTCGATGTGTTTGCGGCTGCGGGCAATCGTAACGGAGTCGAGGACCTCGAAGAAGTCAAAACTCAACTTGTCGAGCAACGCTTTGGTTGTGCGTTCGGCTTGTGGCAGACGAACCCAACTGTTGTATGCAGCTTGAGCCTGCCGGAAAATATCGTCTATCCCGTTCTGGGTATTCAGCAGTGAGTTGATATTGGCTGCATCTCCTTCATAAGCCAGAGCGATCTGATTCTTGAGATCGTTGAAGCGGTTGTTTACGGGAGTTGCGGACAGCATGAGGACCTTGGTCCGGACGCCTTGTCGGATTACTTTGTTGAGGAGTTGCAGGTAACGGTTTTCTCTTGGGTTCTCATCGTTCTCATCCGTGGAAACTTTGCCTCCATTGCGGAAATTATGCGATTCGTCTATGACGACAAGATCATAATTTGACCAGTTGATATGTGTCAAGTCTATCCCATTGGACTTTCCGCTTTCGCGGGACAGATCGGAATGAAAAAGTATGTCATATCGCAGCCGATCCTTGGCTATGGGATTGTTCTTATAGTTGCTGCGGTAGGTTGCCCAATTGTCGTATAGTTTCTTGGGGCAAAGGACCAGAACTGATTTGTTCCGGGTTTCATAATATTTTATGACCGAAAGGGCTGTGAATGTTTTGCCCAGACCAACGCTGTCGGCCAAGATACAGCCGTTGTATTTTTCCAGTTTGTTTATGATGGCCAGACATGCATCTTTCTGGAAATTATATAGTTTGTTCCAGATGATGCTGTTCTTGAAACCGGTGGCCTCATTAGGCAGGACATCCTCGGATATATCTTCCAGAAATTCGTTGAAAATATTGTATAATGTGACAAAATAGAGAAAATCGGGTGCGTTTTCCTTGTAGGCATTGGTTATGTTGTCCAGAACTTCGTCTGTGACAATCTGCATTCGGGATGTGTCGTTCCAAAGTTGATCGAACAAGGCCAAAAATTGTTGAGACATGGGGAAATCCAATTTGTTGACCATTGTATATGCATTATTGCCTCGTTCACACCCCAATTCAACTGTGGTGAATCCGGCAATGGGCATATAACTTTTGTTGTCTATATTGGCAAATCCCATCATGTTCTCATTCGTCCGATTGGATTTGAAGCAAGCCTTTCGTCGGATCCACTCCGCACACTCTTTGGCAATGGCTTTTTGAGATAACTCGTTACGAAGCTTTATTTCGAATTCTGAACCATATAGATTGCGTTCTCGGTTTAATCTGGGAATGTAAAACTCCCGTTTTTGCTTGTTGGCTTTTTCAGTAATAAAAGTCGGAGACGTAAAGATGAAGCGTAATTCTTCGATGTCTTTCAATTGTTTTTTCAACTCCTGAAAGGCATAAATTGAAAAACAAGATGCTGCAATGGAAATCTTGCTTCCCGATTTAATCTCTTCGATAAAATCGTCCTTTAGGGTTTTGTCTATATTGTTGATTATCTCCATGACTTATATGCATATATAAACACGAATTTAGTTAAAAAAATTTAATTCAGATGAATTGGACAAGATCCCGCTTTGATTTAATTGTTTTTTGGTATTGATGATTTATAACGTATCTCTTAATGTCGTCGCCCGCGACGTCTGCGCTGTTGTTCCTGCTGGGTTTGTTCCGCCTCGTCGGGATCAAACCTCGGACGCAGCAAATCGTCCAGCAGGTAGCTGAACGAGGGTGTCAGGGTCGGAGCCGATTGGCGTTCGGGAGCAAGCGCCTGTCGGCTGTTCCGTTCCAGTGCGGTGTCGATTTTCGAATAGCTGAACTGCCGGTCGATCTTCGAACCGTTAAACGGGTAGCCGTTTTTGGTAAACACGACACCCTGCACGTCGGAAGTGCCTCCGCGCATCCGGAACTCCGTAGTGACACCTTCGCGGCGCAAGGCTGCCGTCAGTTCCTCCCAGTTACGGCAGCGGGGGACGGCATCGCACAGGGCATGGTAGATTTCGTATTTCGTCTTGTCCGGTTCGCGCAGCCGGTACTCCTTGACCTGCTCCTTGCCCGATGCAAAGTAGAGTCCGTAACGGGCGGTCAGTTGCTTGCAGAGCCGCTCCGAACGGTAGCGGTCGTTGCGGTCGGAGATTGTCTGTCCGTCGTTACCCACACGGTTGAAGAGAATATGCAGGTGGGGATGTTCCCGGTTGCGGTGGCGGACAATGATAAGTTGTGTATCCTTGATCCCCATCCGGTCCAGATACTCTACCGCAATGGAGAGCAACAGTCGGTTGTCCAACCGGGCGGCATCCCGGGGCGAAAAGGAGAGTACGACGTGTCCCACGGGTTTCGAGACCCTGGGGTTCTGCGCAGCCTGCCGTTCGAATCCGCGGATGATGGAGGGCGTGTCCTTGAACAGAACACCCATCCCGGCCAGGCAATCGGCGCCCTTCCCGGGCCCGAAAATGTATTGGACGGCTCCGCTGAAGGAACCGCCTTTCGAGAGTTTGGCAATCATGGCAGTTTGTCGATTTGGGTGAGCAGCGCATCAATTCGGTCGACCAACGCCGCCAAAGTGGCGGTATCGCGTCCGTATCCGGCCACATGCGCCATGCGGGCGAGTTGGTTGAGGTTGTTCGCCATGCCGGTGAGCTGCCGCAGCAGGGTGAGCATCTCGGGAGTCATCCGGGCGCGGACGATGCTTCGGGCAAGGGCGCGCCGGGCGTATTCGGCACACACGAGACCGGCGACCCGTGCCTTGCGGCACAGGGCGTCGTAATCGGTCTCGTTCAGGCAGACGACCAGCCTTCGTTTGAGTCGTTCCGTTTCGGGTTTGGGAGGGCGGCCGCCTCGCGGGCGGTTCGGATTCTTCGGACTTTTCATCTGTGTAAGTATAATAGACCAGCGAGATGGATTCGGGAGGTTTCGAGTGTCTCGAAACATAAACTTGCTTTTATTACAACCCGGAATCTCCCTCCGCGGCTGCCGAAGCCAGTTTTTCTCCGAATGCCTCCATTTCACGGCCGATCACCGTCTCGGAAAATTTGGCGTAATGGCGGGTCATGTTGGTGTTCGAGTGCCCGAGGATTTTGGCCAGGACGTCAATCGGCATTCCGTATTCGACCGCCATGCAGGCGAACGTATGGCGGGCGCAATGCGTGGTCAGCACTTTGTCGATGCCGCAGACGATGGCGATCTCCTTCATAAAGGCATTCATCTTCTGGTTGCTCGGCAGGGGCAGCACCCGTCCGCGGGCCTGGCAGACTGCGTCGTGCTCGTAGCGGCGGAGGATCTCCAATGCCATCGGGAGCAGTGGAATGCGGCTCATTACGGCGGTCTTCTCGCGCGGCTTGTGGATCCACCAGCGTCCTTCGTCGTCGCGCGAGATGTGTTCGCTCCGCAGGTGGTCGGCATCGGCGAAGGCCAGTCCCGTAAGGCAGCAGAAGACAAAAACGTCACGGATACGGGCCAGCCGATGGTCGAGTTGCTTGCGGGTCAGGATTTCCAGTTCGCGGGCCGTGAGGTGCTCTTTGGCCTGCGCCTGATCCTCCTTGAGTTTGTAGTAGCGGAAGGGATTCTTGGCAATCCATTCGTTGCGCAGGCAATAAAGCACGAAGTTGCGAAGACAGTCCATGACAGCTACGGCGCCGTTGTGGCGGCAGCGGTGTGCCGTTTGCAGGAAGAGGCTGAATCCGTCGAGAAACTCGTAGTTCATCCGCTCGACGGGAATATCCTCCTCCGGGCCGCGCTGGGCGAGGTACTGTTTCAGATAGCGTAGCAGCCGTTCGTACTTGTCGGCCGTCCGCTGGGTGATACGTACGCCGACCTCCGCCTGCCGCCGTTGGACGTAGTCACCCAGCCCCGCGATCAACATCATGGTGTTTTTGAGCGGGTTGAAGTAACGCTGTTTGATTTGCAGGGCATTGGCCTCGAAACCTTCGGCAAGCAGTTTGCTGCGGATGTCGAGAATCTGTACACGGAATTCGTCAAGCATCTCGTTGATCTTCACGGATAGGCGGCTGGTCCCCATCATCCGTTCTTTTCGCTGGTTCCACAACTCGGGTCGTCCCTCGCAGTTGAAATAGATCTCCTGACGGAAACTGCCCGTTGTAATTCGGGCATAAATGGTTGCGAATCCGTCTTTTTTCGTTCTTCCCTTTCGCATCAGGAAGAGAATCCTGAAACTCTCTTGTCTCATGGTTTTGTAAAATTTAGAGGTTAACAAAACGCTGACAAGAAAAATCTATTGCGATGCAAAACGCAGCAGGTCAATGCATTATAAGCAAAAAAGGTGGCAGTTTGCTCGCCTGGCTCCCGACTTGACCCCTTTGCCACCAAATTGCCACCCGAAGGTTTTCGGCGAAATACTTTTCGGTGGCGGAGGCCGGGATGCTGATTGTTGCAATCAATTTATTGATATACAATCGTTTCGCACTGTTTTGCATCCGGGGTTCCACAAAAAAAGGAGCCTCGAAAAAGGCTCCTTTGTGCGGATAAAGGGACTCGAACCCCCACGCCGTAAGGCATCAGATCCTAAGTCTGACGTGGCTACCAATTACACCATATCCGCATCGGTTCGACAAAGATATGGAAAAATTCAGAAAACACAACCGAGTCAGGGGATTATTCGGCTTTTTTGCATACATTTGTATGTCATTTTTTTAAGATATGCCGCAACAGATTACCCTCGTTCTGACCCCCAGACAGGCTGCCGAGCCGGAAACCTATACGGCTTTTGCCGCCCGTCGCCTGGGGATCAAGGATACCGACATCGCCCTCGCCCGGGTCGTGAAACGATCGATCGATGCCCGCCAGCGGCAGGTGAAGGTAAACCTGACACTCGAGGTTTTCGTCGATCGGGAGCCGCTGCCCGCTCCCGTCCATTTCGACTATCCCAATGTCGAGGGACGCACCGAAGTGGTGATCGTCGGGTCCGGTCCTGCCGGCCTGTTTGCGGCGTTGCGGCTCATCGAACTGGGACTGCGTCCCGTCATCCTCGAACGGGGCCGTGACGTCTCGTCGCGCAAGCGCGACATTGCGCTGATCAACCGCAACGAACGCATCGATCCCGACTCGAACTACGCTTTCGGCGAGGGCGGGGCCGGGACCTTCTCCGACGGAAAACTCTTCACGCGCAGCAAGAAGCGCGGCGATTACAACAAGGCGCTGCAGACGCTGGTCTTCCATGGCGCCACCCCCGAGATCCTTTATGAGGCCCATCCGCACATCGGGACCGACAAGCTGCCCTACATCATCCGCAACATCCGGCAGACGATCATCGATGCCGGCGGTGTCTTCTGTTTCGGCCGGCGGGTCACGGACCTGATCCTGCGCGACGGACGCATCCGGGGCGTATGCTGCGGCGACGAGCGGATCGAAGGCGCCGCGGTCGTGTTGGCCACGGGCCATTCGGCTCACGACATCTACGAACTGCTCCATGCCCGGGGTGTCCGCCTCGAGGCCAAGCCCTTCGCCATGGGGGTGCGTATCGAACACCCGCAGGCGCTCATCGACTCGATCCAGTACCACTGCCCGACACGCGGCGAGTATCTGCCGGCGGCATCCTATTCGCTGGTGAGTCAGGAGCAGGGCCGCGGCGTCTACTCGTTCTGCATGTGTCCGGGCGGATTCATTGTTCCGGCAATGACCGATACCTCGCAGTCGGTCGTGAACGGCATGTCACCCAGCGGCCGCACGTCGCCCTTTGCCAATTCGGGCATGGTGACTGAGGTGCGGCTGTCGGATTTCGCCCACCTCCGTTCGGAGTGGGGCGAGCTGGCCGGGTTGAAGTTCCAGCAGCTTTTCGAGCAGGCCGCCCGCCGCGAGGGCGGAGCGCATCAGATCGCACCCGCACAACGGGTCTCGGATTTCGTCTCCGGGCGCAGCAGCACAACGCTGCCGGCGACCTCCTACATTCCGGGCATCGTGCCGTCGCGCCTCGACCGCTGGATGCCGGAGTTCATTGCGCAGAGCCTGCGGCAGGGCATAGCGACCTTCGGACGGCGGATGCACGGTTATGTGACCGACCAGGCGGTGGTCGTGGGTGTTGAGTCGCGAACCTCGACGCCGGTGCGTATCCCGCGCGATCCGGGGACGCTGATGCACCCCGAAACCTCCGGCCTGTTCCCGGCCGGTGAGGGGGCCGGATATGCGGGTGGAATCATTTCGGCGGCACTCGACGGCGAACGCATCGCAGAGGCCGTGAAAAACTATATCGGGTCATGAAACAGCCAGACAATTGCCCGGAGATCTCGGTGATCATTCCGGTCTATAATTTGGAAAACTATCTGGTGCCCTGCCTGGAATCGGTGGTTGCACAAAGCTACCGCGATTTCGAGGCGATCGTGATCAACGACGGCTCACGGGACGCTTCGGGCTCCATTGCGGAGTCGTTCGCGGCACAGGACCCCCGCATCCGTGTGATCACCACGCCGAATCAGGGCGTTGCCCGGGCCCGGGAGACCGGGCTGAGGGCGGCGCGCGGCCGCTGGATCTGTTTTCTGGACGGTGACGACCGTTGGGAGCCGGACATCCTCAAGGAGCTGGTCGCAGCTGCCGGGCAGGGTGACGGCTGCGACATCGTGTGCTGCGACTTCAAGCGTGTGCGGGATTCTTACGAGTCGCCCGTGCGGGAGCGCCGTTCGGAGGAGCTCTCCGGCTTCGGATATATGGAGGCGACGTTGAGCCACTCGATATCCGTATGTCTTTGGGCGAAGCTTTACCGGCGAACGTTGTTCGACGACCGCCTGCGCCACCATCCGCTGCCGTTGGGTGAGGATGAGCTGCTCAACATGCAGATCGGCATGCGTCAGCCCCGTGTCCGGTTTGTGGATTATGTGGGTTATGGTTACGTCCAGCGGGCCGGGTCGGCCAATCGGCGCAGCGTCGATGTGGACTATTGTGCCCGGTTTGCCGAGGCGGTCGATTCGGAGTTGGCCCGCTGCCCGGGACTGCCCGCCGCGCAGCTCGCCTTTTTCCGTCTGCTGAGCCGGGTGCGCTGGTATCTGGTCTGCATCCGCAAGAGCCGCAATCCGTGGTGCGGGGATTCGGAGCATGCCCGTTGGATTCACCGCGAGGTTTGCGGCCGGGGAGCCGACCTGCGCCGCTACTATTCGCGCTGCGATCTGTTCCTGCTGTGGCTGGACCGCCGGCGCTGGCTGCGACCCCTGGCGGTCGGGTGTGCCACCGTGCAGCGTTGGGGCAACAGTTTGCGCCGACGTTTCGCGCATTGATTCGAAAAAACGGAACGAATTAAAATCGAAATATGAAGAGGTATCTTTTTTTTGCAACATTGCCTTATGCCTATCCGATCCTTCGTCCATTGGAAGATGAGATTCGTCGAAGAGGCGACGAGGCAGCCTGGTTCATCGATCCGGAGTGTCCTGTAATGCTCCGTGAGGATGAGTTGCAATTGAAAACCGTGCAGGAAGTCATGCAATTCAACCCGATTGCCGTCTTTTCTCCCGTGCGTTATGTTCCCGACTTTTTCCCGGGGGTGAAGGTCTCCGTGTTTCATGGATATGCAAACCGGAAACGGTTTGAAGCGGTGGACGATCACTTCACGATCCGCGGATGTTTCGATATCTATTGTGCGCAGGGCCCGAGCAGCACGCCTGTTTTCAAGGAACTGGAACGCAAATACGGCTATTTCAGGGCATACGATACGGGGTGGCCCAAGGCCGATCTCTATTTTACGCCCGAGATGCAGCGGCTGCCGCAGAATGAGCGTCCGGTGATTCTTTATTCATCGACTTTTACGCGGGGACTGACATCTGCTCCGTTGTTGGCTGAGGAGGTAGAGCGTTTGGTGGCGGAAAAGCCCTGGGAGTGGATCTTCATGTTTCATCCGATGCTCGATCCTGCCGTGTCGTCGCGTTATGAGCGGATTGCTGCGGCATACGGCAATGCCCACTATGTCGGCAATACGTTCGATATGGAGCCTTTGCGCCGGGCCGATGTGATGCTGTGCGACAGCTCATCGATCATTATCGAGTTCATGTTCCTCAACAAGCCGGTTGTCACGTTCCGCAATTCGCATCCGGGCCCTTATCTGCTCGATGTCCGGGAACCGCAGGAGGTGGGTCCGGCCATTGAGCGGGCCTTGACCCGTCCGGACGGCTTGATGCGCGAAATTCACGATTATACGATGTTCCACGAGCCGCATCGCGACGGCCGTTGTGCGGCGCGGGTGCTCGATGCCGTGGATGACTTCCTCGAGCGCGGGCATGTCGGCCTAAAGCGCAAGCCGCTCAATCTGGTGCGGCGATGGAAGATGCGGCGCAAGTATCATTACTGGCCGCTTCTCGAACGGCTTTTTTCGAAATAGCGACAAGCGCGGCAACCTTGCTGGTTGCCGCGCTTGTTTTGTCGTGTTCACCGGACCGAAGCCTGGGTGCCTGTCGGCAGGATGATGGGCGGATAGGTGTAGGTGTAGGGCAGGTGGCTGTCAAGCCCGAACCGGCATCGCGTGCGGTGCTCGCGGATGCTTTCCAGATAGCGCTGCTCGTTTGTCGGGCAGTTCTCGCGGGAGCGTTGTTCGTGGTAGAGGTGGAACGCGACCCCACGGAACTTCATGATGCGCTGCCGCACCCCGCTGTTGTCCAGCCGCAGCCCCAGTTCGGTGTCCTCGTAGCCCCATCCCTCGAACGATTCGTCGTAGCCGTTTACCCGGATGGCGTCTTCGCGCCACAGGGCCATGTTGCAGCTGCGCGGTGATTTGCTCCCGGCGATCATGCGGTAGATGATGGCCATGAACGGAATGCGCATGACGTTGTTGCTGCAGCGGACCCCCTTTGTCAGGGCGGAGAGCGACGTGATGGCTCCGCTGAGGACCTGACGGGTGAGGGGTTCGGTGATGATGCCGCGTGACCCCGAAACGTAACATCCCGGTTTGGCAAAGAGGATGTGGTCCTGTACGAAGTGGCGTTCCAGGATCAGGTCACCGTCGATCTGGATGATGTAGTCGCACGTGCTGGCGGCAATGGCCTTGTTGCGGATCGTGGCGACGCGGAATCCCCGGTCCTCGTGCCAGATGTGGCGTACAGGGACGGGCGAGATCCGTTCGAAATGCTTCACGACGTCGCGGGTGGCCATGCCCGAGCCGTCGTCGGCGATGAGAATTTCGTCGGGCAGGACGGTCTGCTGCATCACGCTGTCGAGACACAGGTAGAGGGCGCGGGGCCAATTGTAGGTGGAAACAAGCAGGGATACGGTCATCGTACAGGAAAATTGATGAGTGCGTTCGAGACGGTATGGGTCGGTTACTCTTGTTGCAGGTCGCGTTTTTGTCCGGCTCTATTGACGTATGCGTGGTTCAAACTCATTTCGCAAATGTAGTGTTTTATCCATATCCGTCAAATTTTTTTCATACTATTATAACAAGCCTTCGGTGCAAATACTGCATCCGAGGCTGTAGAAAAATTCATACCGAGATCCATCTGAAATGATAATGTGCAGATTATCAGGCGGGAGCATGCATGTAGTTGTTGGGTATATTAAAAAATATCAAAAAAATATCAAAAAATTTAATAAAAACTTGCGCGGTTCGATTTTTCCCCTTATCTTTGCAGCGAAGTTTTAAGGTTCATTTAGGTTAGTAGTTTTAGGTTGGTGAGGAAACTGTGGATGACGGACCGAGGTCCCGATTCCGAGTTTCCTTTTTTTGTCTTTAGTCCGACCGCAGGATCGCCCATGGGCGGGACTTGCGGCCGGACTTTTTTGTTGGGGGTATTGGGGCCTTTCGGTCCCCATGCTTCGATTGTTTGGTTTTTGAACGTGCTCACGTAGCTTTTTTTGCCTGTTGGCCTTCTTGAGGTGAACCGATTTTGTTAATCGCTGATTATCAATGTATTGAACCGGTTAAAATAGGCTTTACGAAATCTTCCAATGTTACCAAATTGTTAAACTTATTTAATATATTCATAAAATATTTGCATAATACAAAAAACGCCCTTATCTTTGCAGTGAAGTTTTAAGGTTCATTTAGGTTAGTAGTTTTAGGTTGGTTGAGGAAATCGGCAGGTTGCAGCGGAACGGTCCGTTGCTAAGACCCGAGGACGGTGCTCGTCCGAACGGTCGAATACCTCCGATTAAACCTCGTTTTTGGAGGGGGTGGTTCCCCGCCAAAAAAAGGTCCCAGTCGTGAAGACTCGGACCTTTTTTCTTTTTGCGCTGCTCCTGCTGTCTATGTACTTTTTCGCGGTTTCGCGGAGTTGCCGGGTGATGGATTCTGTCGGTTGGACGAAAGCCTTCTGTTGTCGGCTACGGTTGTCGGCCTGCATGTCTGCGGCTCCGGCCGGGGGCTTCACCCGTGATGAGTCGGAGGCTGGCGGAGACGTGCGGCTTCAAAGGGCCGACAGCTCCTCGCGGGTAAGTGTCACCTCGATGCCGCCCAGCGCATAGCATCCGATCTCGTAGGGGTTGTAGAAGAAGGTGATGCCGCGGTCGTCGATCAGGAAGTTTTCCGTGGCGCCGATATATTCGGGGAAGAAGCCGAGTTCCGACAATTCGTCGTCGGTCGTCACGTGGTAGGTTTCGCAGATCTTTTTACGGATTACTTCGTCGAGCCGTTCAGCCTGGGATTCGGTGAACAGGTCTCCCGTAGTGATCTCCAGACCGCTCTTGAGCGAATAGGTGTGGTATTCGATCCCGTAGATGCCGTGGGCACCGCCCGTGTAGCTTGAGCGCGTGATGACATAGGTGGCCAGCGTGTCGGAGGCGTGTCCCTCGGATTCGATTGAGATTTCGTAGGTCTGGGTCGGCTGAACGTCGGCAAGCAGGGTGGTGTCTATTTCGCGGATGGCCAGTTCGGCGGCCTGTGCCGCATTCCCTTCAAATGCCTCGACCTGGAAGAAGTAGCCGATGTTGGCCGTTTCGATGGCCTGGAGGGCTGCAGACTCGGACGTGTTGCGGATCGTCGCGAAGCGGTATTCGATGCGGCAGTCTGCGCCCCGGCGTTCGAGCAGGGTGTCGATGGCGAGCTGTTCGAATTCGGGTTGCACGGGGCGGTGCGAGCGGCATCCGATCTGGAGCAGGGCAAGTGCCGGGAGCAGCAGGATGAGGGGTTTTTTCATGGCAATGCGGCATTTTGATTTGCTTAAAGGTAGCCAAAAAACGGGTTTTTGCGGCGAAAATGAAAAAAAATTGCAGATTTTCGCGAAAAATTTTGGAGATTCAAAAGAAGGCGCTATCTTTGCAGCACGAAAATAAACCGGTGGATTCATCTAAGGGTTAGGATACATGCCTCTCACGCATGACATAGGGGTTCGAATCCCCTATCCACTACGAAACCTGCTGTAAATCAGCAGGTTTTTTGTTTTGCCCCCATTTTTACCCCCATTTTTACGCATTTCCATGAAAGTATAGAGATTATATCTATGACTACTCTATTTTTTTGTAATTTGTTTATTATTAGATAATTGCATCAACTCTCTTGCCTTGGGGATATTTACGGCAATCTTCCTTCCGTCCCGCTGGATAGCTGCAGCATACTTCGGATTCTTCAGAAAGTTATGGGTTTTGTTCCGCCCCCAATGAAAAGTTTCTGAAATCTCCTTATAGCCAAATGCCCATTCTGAATCTTGTTTGCTCTCTTTTTCTTGAATCAGGGGTATGAGAGGGGTTTCCACTTCATCTGTGCTGTTTGGGCTCTTGTCCGATGGGATGAAGTGTTTGAGGAATCTGTTCGTGTAGTCTTTCTGAAGGGATACACAACCACGAACAAACAGGATGAAATCCCGTTCTTGGCGTAGTTCTGCATTCCTGTTGGCTTGTAGTTCAGCATTGATGGCTGCAAGGGTTTCCTTGGATGGCACATCAAATAGCTCTTGTTCTTGTTTGATTTCCTGCAGACGCTGGCGGTAGGTTGTCTTCTGACTATCACTTAACAGGCTCAGTGCGTCTTCTGCATGGTCGAATAGTATTGAAAGGTACTTTGAATATCCTTCCAGACCTTGAGTCTCTGAAAAGCCGTTATAGGTGGATGGGGCTTCATCTAACAGATGAGCATACTCACATCGTTTTAACTCTCTGAGTAAATTATTAATTCTTTCCATATTCTTCATTTGTATTATAGTATTCAACATTCAATGAGGGAACAAGCCCATGCTTGGCATATTCCTGCATCATAATCGCCTGTACTTGCTCGACTGGCATTTGGCCGTTCATTACGACCACGGCGTCATGAATGCCTAAAGCTGCCATGTCTCGTTTTTTGAAAAGCGCATTAAGAACAGGCGTAAAGATGCTGCTTTCGAGCTGCATCATCTTGTGGGGGATCTGAATCTTATCTTTCGTACTTCCATCAAAGTAAGATATATATTCTCCATGTGCTTCACATTCTGCGTGAAATTTCCGTTTGTAATAGCGGATGATCTTCATGACAGTTGGATATTTGCCTTGAAATGATTTTGCCCACACATTGCCTTCTTTCACATTCTTGGCGTAGGAATAAAACACCTTGGCGAACATCAACTGTTTGACTTGGCTCCTGTCATAATCAGGAAAGGCTATCATTATATCATCCCACAGCAAACCATGGGAGGTCCGATACATATACTCCCAAACATCCTTCTTGATTTCTCTTACCTTTGCAACCGTGTCTGATTCTACGCCGTTATTAATCAGTAAATTGCAAAGAATATTCATAAAATAATGGAAATTATTATAAGGAATATTATTAAATAAAAAAGAAAAAATTAAATAATATACTTTAATAAAACTATTAGAAGAATTAAAAGAAGAATATATATTTAACTTATTGATTGATAAATAATAATCTAATATAAAATAGTTAAACAACAAAGGATGTGAGTTCCTGCAATCTATGGAGTATCTGATGTTAGTAAACCTCTTCAGTAACTTTGGTAACTGTGTGCCTATGTGATAATACCTTCCATTGAAATCGCAACTCTCAATCTCCTTGTATGTCTTACTTGTTATTTTATCTATTATATATTGATAATGCAACTTGCTGTATGTTGACGGGAAAGGATATGTTGACATAAACATCTCTAATCCTTGTTTATCCTCAATCTTCAGCTTGCGGACATTCGCATTGTAGCGTTCGATGAATTTCGTACCATCCTCGCACAAGTATGTTTGTGCAACACTTTTGGCAGTCTCTATATTTTCTTGATGACGTTCTGCAAGGAGGTGTTGCAATCTGTCTAAATCTTCTTCAACTCTCTTGTTGATTAATTTCTGGGGATGGAATGTTTCTGGAGAAATGAGCCTGCACAAAGACCCACTTCTTTCCAAAATCAATTTGAACTGCAACGTGTTGAGCATATAGTTATAGTAGCGATATTGCTTTTGCAATATCACTGTGGATAGAGCAAACCATCCCTGTTCATTACTCAAACCGCGTATGTACAATTGGTGGAGAAGAGTCATGAAGTGGATTTTCGTAATCTCTCTGTTTGGTTTGGGGAGATTATGGACAATTGGTATGAGCTCTCCTATGGGATTGGGTTTGTATGTAAGAGCCATCTCTTGCAGAGGAATGGGCTTGCCTGCAATTTCTGCGTCAAGGTATTCAGAGGGCTGGCGCCATTCATTTAACGGATTGCTCACATAGTCTATATAGGCATCCACAAGCTGTGAAATTGTTTTGTAGGGTGGATTATATATTATTAACTCTTTCATAATCTTATAGCATTGCCATAAGCGCCCTTAATACAAAACCCTGTGGGAGGGGTTAGTATAGATACGTCCTGTTGCCTGAATATTTCTCAGCTATATTTTCTTTGATACCGAACTTTTCAACTAACCAAACTATTTATATATAAATAACTAAACAAAGTAGAAAAGTATGAGAACAACACGTAATCAATCCGAGTTCACCAAAAAACGCATCAGTGATGCAATGAAGCTCAAACATCAACAACGTACAGAAGCAGAGAAAAAACAAACCGCTGAGAAACAGTCGCAGTCTATGAAAAACTATTGGAAAACGATTCCAACTGTATCTGAAACTGAGAAATAAGCTTGGGAGTAAAAACCTCTACCATCAGAAGATGATAGAGGTTTTCGCTTCATAGACACGTATCCAGTGGGATATCAATGTATAAACTCCTTTTCAAATATTGAATTAATACACTGTTAATCAATATATTAAAATGTATCTATTCAGAAATAGACCACTGGTAACAATAGGCATCAGAACTGTTTGGCGAATATAGAGATGCGTATTTTTATACAGTCTCCAAAATCGCCAGTGCTTTACTGAGCGCAGATATAGAAGTGTTCATTATCCCATCCTGCATTAATGCTGCTATAGCCTCTGTATCCGAGTAATGCTGCAATCATTTCAATTTCTGCCTTGTTGGGCATGAAGCTGAAAGACGTTGAAAATACTCCGTATGCGGACTCATACACTTCGTTATTATTTAAAAATTCTGAAAATTCTTGAATGTTGTCAAACATAATTTAAAAAAACGCACTCCTGTTGTTAACCTAGCGACGGCGGAGTACCTTAATCGTCGGTCGGTGAAGTTATGGCCTGATATCCATAGATATAGGCATAGTAATCCCCTGTAGGAATGTAATGTGCCATTCCTAATAGCTTCATCAGAAGCCTTCGCATATCTGTAAAGGGTTGCTCTCTTTAGAGAGTGTAATGGATTTGAGTAGCTATCTCAAATCCCAGTGAAAACAAGTTAGCAACTCTTGTTTTCTGAAAAAAAAGACTTGTACTTTGTCTTTTTCGTTGCCTTGGCTTTTGTCAAGTCAGCGCTTTATTAACTTGACAATGCAAAGATATGTTTTAGAAAGGTTTTTTTCAAATAAAATTAGGAAAAGGCGTGCTTTTTTTGAAAAAAAATAAAAATACAATTAATGTTGGTCTATTTGTTTGCATTTGTGGTCAATAAGTTGGTTTTGAAAGGCTATTATAAATATTTGTAAAGCTTCCGGATGGTCATAATTGAAGTTCCAGTAATGGCGCTAATCTGTCTCAACGAAAGCCCCTTTCTTAATAAGGAAATTTCTTTTGAATACTGTGCCTTCATCTGCTCATCTGTTTTCTTATAGGTTGATGGGCGACCCATCTTAATGCCCTCTTTACGACATTTGGCAATATGCTGCTCTCTACCACTAGCCATACGTTCCCGAATAGTCAGGCGTTCCATTTGAGCAATTTCAAGCAGGATGGTACAAATCAAAGAAGCAATGGGGTTGATTTTCCCTTTGATAAGCGTTTCAAGGTTGTAGTTTTTTACATAGAGGCATATTCCAAGTTCATTGAGGAGTTGGATGACCTTCAAGGCTTCAAGTGTATTTCTGCCCAATCTTGAAATTTCCAAGACACATACTCGATCAATAGAGTGCGTTTTGACATACTCCACCATCTCCATGATTTCGGGACGCTCCTCATTTTTCTTGGCGCCACTGACCTTGTTGGCAAAGACCTTTTCAATATTCCATCTCTGCTGCTGGCAATATACCGTCAACTCATTCACCTGTCTATTGTAGTCTTGGCTATTTGTAGAAACACGACAAAATAGTACAACCTTCATGTTATTGAATGTTATAAAGTTTCTTTACCTGCTTTACATAATCTGAGGTCCGTTCTACGGCATGGTCAATTACATTAACCAATTGGTCAAAGTATACATCCTCAATAACACTGATGATGGTCATGTCATTCCCGCGCAGCTCTATATCAAACAGGTCCTTCCCTTCATTGTACTTAACGAACACCCATCCCCGATGCTTGAATCCGTTCACCATGAATGCCAATCCCTTGTCATCAGGAAGTGCCGTGGGGCGATGAAAGCCCCACGAAAACACTACCATCAGTTCCATGCGCAAGATTGAAAGAATATACTCTGCCATGATTATCTCAATTAAAATACCTTGACAATGGATTCCCAACGCAGCGAGCGCCAAGCCCCTTTCTCAATATCAAAGTAGGCGGTTGTGCTGTACAACTCGCGGCTGCAACCTTTGCCATTGATATACTTTTCAACCAGACTCTTTGAGGTCGTTCCCCATGCCTCACGCACCTCGCCATTCTTTTTGATGTAGATGAAGTGAGCAACTCCGCTGCGCAGCTTCTCTTTCAAAGACTCAATCATCATAGCCTTCGCACCTGCTACCAAAAGATTCTGCGTGCGTGCTGTAATAACCTCCATCCGAGTAGCCGTCATTTCAGTAATAATCAAAGTGTTCATATTGTTGTAAGATTTTTTATTACACATTCAATAATTTCTGCGATATTTGGCAGGGTCCCAATTCCAACCCATCAGTTTGTACAGGCACTCCACTGCGTGAAAATGCGAGCAGCATCCCATGACCTTCTTGCCGTCAATGTCCCAAATTCCCCAACCGCTGCCTGAACGACTGATGTGATATTTTCTTGTCTGTACCATAATTGACTTTTGATGTATTGTTTAACCCTTTTCTTGTATTGCAAAGATACAACATAAATCAATTGCATACAAATATTTCGCCCTAAAAATTGACATATACAGCAATTATTTTATCAAAAAAGCATATTTAATACACATTCTGCGGCTTTTTTATTAACTTTGTATTTGATGTATATGTCAACCAATTGAAAAAGATGGAAACCAAGGTTACAATTACAGATGAATTGCGAGTGAAAGAGCTGCTCAAGGAGCGTGGCATGATGATGAAGGACTTTGCAGAACAAATCGGCATCAGCCGTGAGACTCTGACCAGAGCCCTGCAGGGAAATCCACAATATTCCACACTCAAAACTATTGCTGACGGGCTTGGACTATCTGTCCGTGATCTGTTCAAACCCCAACAAGAGCAACTCCTTCAAGGTGTGATAACATATAATGGAGAGGCATATGTGATCCGTAATCGTGAGGACTTTGATGCGCTGGTTGACATCATTCATCATGGAGTGGATAAGTAAATAAGAGGCAATATGGCAAAGAAAGCATCTTTTTCCTATATACAGGCTGAACAGTCCCTCAAACAACTTGCAGGGCAACAGCTCCGTGATACGCTTGGCTATGAACTGCTACGCACTTTCTGCAGTTATGGAGATGCAAGCATTCAACGGCTCATTGACGGTAAAGGCAATGAGGCAAAGGAAGGCTGTACACTCCTTGTCAAGAAAAAAATGGCTTACCGCCCTGTTGAATCAGGTGATCTGACGGATGCACTCCATGCTTTGACAACAGACAAGGATATTGCTAAAAAGGAACCGCGCCTGTACGTTGTCTGTGATGGTACAAATGTGCTGGCCTACGACCCCAAAGAGGATGATATATACAGCAATACCATTGATCTGCTGTGGAAAGATTTTGACTTTTTCAAGCCCTTGGCAGGGATTGAGAAGGTACAATATGCAGAAGAAGCAGAAGCGGATGTCAAATCTGCAGAGATGATGGCGCGTATCTATGATGATATACGTCGTTACAATGATGTACATGATGAACAGCAGATTCATTACCTCAATCTCTTCATGTCCCGTCTGCTGTTCTGTTATTTTGCTGAGGATACAGGTCTGTTTCCTGAAGCAAACATGTTCTCCAACGCTCTGAAAACATGCACCAAGAGTGATGGCAGTGACCTTGCGCCTTTCATTGAGCAATTGTTCCTTGCCATGTCAACCAATGATGAGGCGACCCGCAGCAACATGTCTGAAGCTGTCCGCCGGTTCCCATATGTCAATGGCGGACTGTTCAAGGAGCAGACGCCTATTCCTGTGTTGAGTTTCAGAACCCGTCTGCTGATGATTAAGTGTGGAGAATATGACTGGAAACAAATCAATCCAGACATCTTTGGATCCATGATTCAAGCTGTCATTGCTCCTGATATGCGTGCAGGCTTGGGCATTCATTATACCTCTGTCACCAACATCAAGAAGGTCATTCAGCCACTCTTTCTGGATGCGCTTGTTGATGAATACTCCAGCAGCAAGGATAATCCCAAACGGCTGAATCAACTGCTTGTAAGACTGTCAAAGATCAAGTTCTTTGACCCTGCGTGCGGATCTGGAAATTTCCTGATTATTGCTTATAAATCCATCCGTGAGTTGGAAATCCGCATCTGGGACCGATTGCGAGAGCTGGCATCTGGTCAGGGTATCATGCCCTTCTCCAATATCAAGCTGACGCAGTTCTATGGAATAGAGATAGACGAATATGCCTGTGACACGGCACGACTGTCACTTTGGCTGGCAGAGCATCAGATGAACAACCGCTTTTATGAGGAGTTCGGTTCACGACCGAACCCGCTCCCTCTGCACCAGAGTGGCAATATTGTTTGTGGTAATGCCTGCCGTATGGACTGGGAGCAGGTGTGCCCACACTCCGCTGATGAAGAGGTCTATGTGATGGGCAATCCGCCGTACTTGGGGAGCAGCTTGCAGAGTGATGAACAAAAGGCAGATATGGAACATGTCTTTTACCCTCACAAAGGATGGAAGAATCTGGACTATATCGCGTGCTGGTTTTATAAAGCCGCTCAATATATAAAAGGAGAGAACGCTTGCTATGCTTTTGTCTCCACCAACTCCATTTGTCAAGGTGAGCAAGTTGAACTTTTGTGGAAGCACATTCTTAACGACGAGCTTGAAATCAAGTTTGCCTACACCTCATTCAAATGGAAGAATAACGCCAAAAGTAACGCGGGTGTCACTTGTGCGATTATTGGTGTTGCCAATAAGAAAATGATTAAGAGTAAAACAATTTACTCTGAAAATACAGCCAAAACTGTCTCAAATATCAATGCCTATCTTTTAGAGGGGGAAAACATATATGTATCTAAAAGATATTCACCAATGGCAATATTCCCGTCAATGAATTATGGCAGCAAACCTGTTGATGATGGGAATCTAATATTATCCCCTCAAGAAAAAGAAGACTTCTGCACAAAATATCCTCAATACGCAAATCTTATAAAGCCTCTAAAAGGAGCTAAAGAATTTATAAACGATTTAGATAGATTCTGTTTTTGGATAGATGACAATCAATTATCTTTTGCTTTAAACAATCCTGAAATAGCAGAACGGATTGAACGAACTCGTACCTTTCGGTTAAAAAGTCCTGATGCAGGAGCCCGGGAATTAGCCAAACGTCCATATCAATTCCGGGAGTATTTCAATATAGAGAGTAATGCTATTATTATTCCTGCGCACTCTTCAGAAAATCGGGATTACATACCTATTGGCTATTTTGAAAAAAACGAACAGGTTGTTATTCCTAATTCCGCCTTTGCCGTCTATGATGCGGAATTGTGGCTGTTTGGGGTGCTGACCTCCAAGATGCACAATATCTGGGTGCGGGCTGTGGGAGGCCGATTGAAAACGGACTACCGCTATTCTGCAACCTTGTGTTACAATACTTTCCCATTTCCCAAGATTTCAGCAGAACAGAAAGAGGGGCTGACAGCTCTTGCAAGGGAAGTATTGGGGGTAAGAGCAGAGCATATAGAGATGACGTTGGGAGAGATGTACAATCCTGAGACAATGCCTGTGGACCTGCGTCTGGCACATCAGGCGTTGGATGCAGCCATTGAGCGTTGTTACCGCCCTGAGCCCTTCCTTTCAGATGAGGAGCGGTTGGAATACCTCTTCAAACTCTATGAACGAATGACAAAAAAGAAGTAAAGATGTCCAAACAATGGTTTGCCGAACGTAACGGCTACAAGAAAGTAGATGACGTGCTTGTCAGAGAACGACTTACAGAGCCGTTCATGAATGGCGTAGTCAATATGTATCTGGAATTGGCGGAATATATGACTGAGGATCATGTATATAGGAATTATTATACAACATTAGATAGATATATTCATACCGAGTTCTTAAGAAAGGATTTGTTTTCATATAATGAAAATAGAACTATTATTAATTTATTGAAACGCAGGGAATTATCATGGTGTGAATTGTTCAGCTTTTTAGAATGCACATGGTACTTTTTACGCTGCAATCATGCTTTTGAATATGCAAATTACCTATACAGTGAAACGAACCGAATCTTTGAAAGAGAAAATTATGCATATCGAATGAATCAAGAAACGGGTGATATAATTGAAGTTACATCTGAAGTGGAGATTGATTCTATCAATGAAGCGTTGCGCAATCCTGTTGACAGTGTAAGAACTCATATTGAAACAGCCATTAAACATCTGTCTGCATCTCAAAAGGCTCCGGATTATAGAAATTCCGTCAAAGAATCTATTAGCGCCGTAGAGGCTTGTTGTAGAAATATTACAGGAGAGACAACCCTTGATAAAGCAATTGCGAGATTGGAGGCTAAAGGCGTTGTTATTAACGCTGAAATGAAGAAAGGGTTTGCTAAATTGTATTATTATACCAACGATGAAGCAACGGGAATACGCCATGCCTTGATGGATGATGGTAATGTTCCGACAAGCGATGAGGCTATCTATATGTTGGTTGTTTGTAGCGCTTTTGTCAACTACCTAACCAAGAAGAATATTCAGTAATTATGGTAGAGTTGTATCATTATACGACAGGGGCGGGATTGCTTGGCATGCTCAAAGATTATGATGCAGAGAAAAATCCCAACCTGACCATATGGGCAACGCATTACGCCTATATGAATGACCCTACGGAATTTGAGTTTGGAATAGAAATATGTTTGCCTCTCATCAAAGAGATTGAGGAGGAAGACGGCGTTCCTGAGGACGAGAAAATATATCCCATTTTAAATGGAACCAAAGAACTTCCTAAATATTGGGGTATATTGGAATTTAAGCATTGGGAATATCAAGGTGTTCTTAATCCGTGTATGATTTCTTTCTCTCAAGCGAAGGATTCTTTGCATATGTGGAATATGTATGGGCAAAATGGGAATGGATTAGCACTATGTTTTGATATGGATAGCATGAGGAGATCTAAGACTAATTATTTATTTGATTCATGCGTCTATATTGGCAATGATATTCCAAATGAATACAAAGAACAAATAAAACAAAAGATACGAGGCTTTTACAAAAACAAATACGACCTTTTTCGTGAAATGAGGAGTTCTCCTGAAATGAATGAGAAATATAAAATAGGATTAACCTTTATGGTTGCTCCTTTTATTTACGCAGGGGTAGCCTCTTATCTGAAACACGAAGCATACAAGGATGAGCAAGAATTTAGAATGCTTGTCAATGAAAGGGCTAACTTTCGATTTAGGGAGCGCAATGGTGAAATTATACCCTACAGAGAAGAAAAAATACCATTTGAGGCTCTGCAGTATATTCTCATAGGGCCTACACGCGACTTTAAGCGAACTCGCAATTCCATTTTATTACTATTGGGACAAAAAGGCATACCTTGGTCTCCTGATAAAATTATTCAATCCAACGTACCATATAGAGGATAATCAAATGGAAAAGAAATCTTTTATTTTGTCAATCATTGCACTCGCAGTTTCCATTGTAACACTTGCGGTTATATTTATACGAGTTACGCCCAATAGTGTCATAGACTTAGGAACTTTTATTGGTGTAATGACCGCGCTTATTGGCATCAGCATTACCTTCTTGGTTGGCTATCAAATTTACAATGCCATAGAAATACGACAGAAATTAGCAGAGGTAGACCAGCTCCAAGAGAAATTTAAACAACTTGAACAGAGTAATAAACAAGCTGAAGAAGGATTTTATATTATCCAAGCAAGAATGGTAGGTGGAAAGACATTTCAGCATCCTAATGCATTGTTTAAAATGCTTAATGCCATATTGGCAGCACTTGATGTAGATCATAAAGCAGACGGATATCAATGGATGTTGGATGAGCTAAAGGAATATATGTTGTTGTTTCATCGAGGATGCTTTATTGGCTCTCGTTATCAAGTAAAAGAAGAGGTGGAGAAGATAAAATCAATATACTTGGAGATAGATCAGGAAATTCGAAAGCATCCTAATTATGGTAACATTCGTGCAAAATATGAAGATCTTATGAAGCAATTTGAAGCTCGCTTGAATTTGATTGCAGAGGGTCATAATGTATCGCAAACTGAACTGGATAAACAAGCATAGAATCTTATGGAAAACCTTGTCAATATATCCTACAACCAAACAGGGGCTTCAACGGATGTTGATGCCATGGGTATGCGTGAAATGCAGCGCATGGTCTATGAACAGCGCACCCGCAAGTACCTTCTTGTCAAGGCGCCGCCCGCATCTGGAAAAAGCCGTGCATTGATGTTTGTTGCTCTGGACAAGTTAGCCAATCAAGGGATCAAAAAGGTGATTGTTGCAGTGCCTGAAAAGACGATTGGCCGCTCGTTCAAAAGTACGGAACTCAAGCGCTTTGGATTCTTTGCAGACTGGCAGGTGGCAGACTACTTTAACCTGTGCAGCGGTAGTGATGACAGTCGCAAATCCGCCCGCTTCAAGGAGTTTCTTAGAAACAGTCCCAACAAGGTTCTTGTATGCACCCATGCCACGCTGCGCAATGCCTTGAAAGAGGTGGAGAATGAGGAGTTGAACGACTGTTTCTTTGGGATTGATGAATTCCATCATGGTTCAGCGGATGCCTACAATGATTTGGGAGAACTGATCCGCCGGTTGATAACCTCTACATCTGCTCACATTATGGCTATGACGGGCTCCTACTTCCGCGGAGATCAGATGCCGATTCTTCGTCCTGAGGATGAGCAGCTCTTTATGCCATCAGTGAATTATGACTATTACAGACAGCTCAATGGTTACAAATATCTCAAAAGTTTGGGATTAGGGTATAAGTTTTATACAGATAAATTCATTACGGCAATTCCTGAGGCTCTAGATACAACCAAGAAGACCTTGATTCACATTCCTTTCGTTCAGAGCGGGGAATTATATGGGGAGAAAGCAGATGTTGTCTCTGATATTATTTCTAAAATAGGGGAAGTGATTGATGAAGATACGGAGCATTTCATCAAATTAGTTCGCACACCTGATGGTAGAATCCTTAAGGTGGGTGATTTGGTTGAGGATAATACTTCTCAACGTGCAGCCTTGCAAAGTTATCTCCAAAGGATGAATAGTAAAGATGCTCTTGATATTCTAATTGCTTTGGGAATGGCAAAGGAGGGCTTTGATTGGCAATGGTGTGAAGTTTGTTTGACTATAGGGAAACGGGCGTCTATGACTGAAGTTGTCCAGATTATTGGCCGTTGTACTCGAGACTGTGAAGGAAAAACACACGCGCAATTTATCAATCTTGTTCCTTGCCCAGATGCTGCGCGAGAAGAGGTCAGTGTAGCAGTAAACAATATGTTGAAGGCGATTGCTGTTTCATTGCTTATGGAACAGGTGATGGCTCCCAAGTGGAATTTCCGCACCAGACGCGATGATGATGAGTTTATTGTAGACAAAAAGAACCGAGTGCTTCATGTGAAAGGTTTGGCTGAGCCTACGGAACGAACCAAATCCATCATTGAAAATGACATTACAGAGTTGAAGGCAACGGTTTTGTCAAGTGATATTTTGAAGCAGGCAATGGCAAATGATGCAATTGCAGAGGTTATTACACAGGGCCTGATCCCAAAGGTTATTCGGGAGAAATATTCCATGCTTACGGAGCCAGAGGTGGAAATTGTGCGCCAACGACTGGTTCTCTCAATGGTTACGCAAGGTGCTGAAATCACAGTTGATGAACACGGGCGAGAGTTCATCAATATAGCCAACAAGTTCTGTAATAACGGTATTGAGATAGACAAGTTGTCAATTAATTTGATTGATAGCATTAATCCCTTCCAGAAAGCATATGAGATTCTGTCTAAATCGCTTACTCCTGAAGTTTTTAAGACAATTCAATTTAGTCTTGAAGAACAGCGTTCAGATATGACAATTGAGGAAGCCATTATTCTCGTCAAGAATTATTTACCCAGGTATAAAGAGGAGCATCATGGTGCAATACCATTGTTGAGTGATACAGATCCTTTAGCCAAGAGAATCGCATTAGCTATTGGTTTTATAGCCAAAAAGAAACGTGAATACTTACGAACTGGCAAGCTATGAATTGGGATGAAGAATTATTGAAACTTTTTGATACGGAAGAGTTTGCCGGAATAAAGGCCCCTACACGCAAGAAAACTTCCAGCGACCGGCTTGTCAACTCGTTTCTGGAGATCATATCCTTTGTTGAGGCAAACAACAGGGAACCTCAAACAGATGGATCCATCAATGAGATGTCATTGGCAAGAACATTGGGATCAATCCGCAAGGATGAGCAGAAACGGGCTAAATGCCTGCCTTATGATTCTCTTGGCTTGCTTCAGGAAAAGGAAAAGACCATTGATGAGCAGTTGATAGAACTGTTCAATGATCCGTTATATAGCTCTTCGTCTGAAGTTCAAGATATGTTTGAAATTCCAGACTACATGAAGAAAGCAACCATAGGGCGTCCTGAATATATTGCACAACGGGTTGTTTGTGAGGATTTTGAAAGTAAGTATGCAGGTGGATTCAAGGACGTTCATGCAAAGCTGAATGATGGACGCTATAAGTTGGTTAAGTTTAAGGATGAGCATCTCAAGACTGGAGCTTATTTTCTCGTGGACGGGATGCTTGTCCTTTTGGCTAAAATGGAAGGAGTCGCAAGAAAGAAAGACTACAAATTGGATGGCAGGACGCTATGCATTTATGAAAATGGTTTGCAATCAGATGTTCTACTTCAAAGTTTGGCAAAAGCAATTTACTCCGGTGGCTATTCTGTGAAGGATATGACGCTGACAGATGATGATCTTTTGAAAAAGGAATTCACTATTACCAAAAACGATATACCAAGTGGCCATATCTATGTTTTGCGATCCAAATCAACCAACCCAGAGATAGCATCAATCAAAGATCTGTATAAGATTGGATTCACGACTCAAACTGTTGAAGAACGTATTGCCAATGCTAAGAATGATGCAACCTACCTGTTTGCTGATGTGGAAATAGTGGCTTCATGGCAGGTGTTTAATATCAAAGCGGTGGCTTTTGAAAATTTGATTCATAAACTATTCAGCCATGTGCAATTGAAACTGTCTGCAGGAGATTCAAATCCAAAGGAGTGGTTCATAGTCCCTCTCTCGATTATTGAACAAGCTGTGAATTATATTATCAATGGTCAACCTATTGCTTATGATGCGCAGTTGAAAAAGATTGTGTTATTATAAAATAAAAAGATAACTTAGGACAAAAATATCTGCCACTCTTGCGGGGTGGCAGATATTATTTTAGCACAGTTGAGAATTTAGCACAATCTTACTCTTGTTCTTCCAATGTCTCCAATTCTCGGGTAGCAAGCGTATCAAACTTAGCCATCTCCTTTGCTTTTGCCTCGTCTGTGATGCGGATGTAGGGTTTCATGTCTTCGTATGAATCGTGTCCTGTCCATGCCATAACAGTTGTTGGTGGAATTCCCATGGAAAGGGCAAGGCAGATAAATGTTTTGCGACCCGTATGGCTTGTGATGTATTCATATTTTGGCTTGGTCTCCTCCTTGCGTGATGCTCCTTCAAAGGAGATTTTGGTTACAGGAGTATCAATCTCACATAGCCTGCCTATTTCCTTCAAACATCTGTTCAGAACGGCATTGTGAACTCGTGGTAAGACAAACTCTTTGGCAAAAGGATTCTTCTTGTATTTCTTGATAATCTCTTTGCTGTATTTGTTGAGGTCGATTTTCACAGCATCGCTATCTTTCTGTGTGGTTATCTCAAGGTAGGTGTCGCGAACATCGACTTTCCTTAGTTTCATGACATCTGAGAATCTAAGAGATGTAAATGCGGATAAGCAAAACCAGTCTCTATATAAATCAAGGTGTTTTAACTGTTGGGGAAACTTATAATTGTAAACCTTGAGCAACTCATCTCTTTCAAGGTAAATGATGGTTCTTTTTGGTAACTTCAATTTTATTTTGAAGCCTGCGCAGTCTTGATGAATAGGGTAGTTGTTGTCTCTGCACCATTTGAAGAACGCTCCAATATCCTGCCAACGTTTTGTGAATGTGGTGTTCTGTTTCCAATATTTCTGAAAGAACGCGACCATGGCAGTGAGTTTGGTGTTGGTTAGGTCTTCTATTTTCAGAGAAGAATTGAATGCTGTCAGTTTTGCCCGAATCGCATTATATTTCTTTTTAGTGTTGGCGCTCCATGTGTTAAGGGTTGCTCGACTTTTGGTAAACTCATCAAAGTATGCCAATAGCGTTTTATCCTCATGCTTGACGGTGCCCAACGCTATCTTATATTCATTTTTGAGCTGTCCTTCAGAAGGATATTTGTTATCCAAATCATACTTCCTGAATATGGCATTGACCGTGGAAATCTTATTTGCAATGCTGTCGTTTATTTCACGGAAGGTGTATCCTTGTCCGTTGACGGTGTTACGCTTTGCTTCACATAGTTTGTCATCCCACTTTGATGCAGCTATGGTTAATCCCGTCTCAAGGTCAACCCTGCATTTGTTGAATGTAACGCGGATGATGATGGACTGTTCTCCTGCCTTGTTGATACGGTGGTGCAACCGTGTTTTGATTCTGTAGGTTAGCATGTGGATTACTCTTTGCCCCCAAATTTACCCCCATTTTTTGACAAATCAAAACAAACTACAAAAAACTATTAAGGATGGTCTTGTTTGTTAATTATCTGTTAATCAAAACAATGCATGTATAAGAAAAACTAATAGAAATTAAAGAAAACTTCAATCTGGAATCCCCTATCCACTACCAGAAAACGGCGATTCTGCAGTAGCAGAATTGCCGTTTGTCTTTTCTCTTTTGTCGGTGCACTTCGTTGCCGATGCCTTCCTGCGAGGGTTGGGAGCCCTCCGCGCGCCGATCTCTTTCGGGGTTCATTCTCCGGTCTCCTTGACTGCCGGCGCCTCCGTTCCGTTGTGCGCGATCGGTTCCTTGGCGGTCTTCGGTTGGTGCGATGCGGTGCCGATGCGGATGGTGCGGAGAGGGGTTGGTTCGCAGAAAATGCCTTTCGGCGGGGAAAACCGGCCGGCTCGTTGAATAGATTTGCCGGCAAAGGGGCGCATTTCTACTTTTGCCATCGGAACGAATTTCTGTTAAATGATGGAAACTATGAAAAAGTGGATGAAGATTGTGGCATTCTTTGCCGCAGTCGTTGCCCTCTCGGCGGGGTGCAGCGACAAGAAGGAGTCGGACGGCAAGCCGGGCAGTGCCCCGGTAATCACGCTCGAAGGCGGGGATATCTCCCGGCCGCAGGAGATCGTGCAGGACATGACGGCTCGGATCCTGATCTCGGCGCCGGAGCGGATCCGGGATTTTACCGTGAAGATCGATTCGCCGGCACTGACCGACGAACTGCTCGGTGCGCTGCACCTCTCTACGACGCTCGATATGGCCCATCCGTCGGAAGAGGCTGCGGCGGCCTTCGCCTCGCTCGGATTGAAGTGCGGGGACGAAGTGAAGGGACAGACCTCCGTGCCGTTCGACATTTCGGCTCTTGTGCCGATGATCGCGATGATCTGCAAGGAGGACTCGGACCACAGGTTTACCCTTTCGGTGACCGACGAGTTGGGGCAGCAGACGGTGCAGTCCGTGACGTTCCATCTTTCGGTGGCGGCGGAATAGAGGAGCGGTCTTGTGGCCGGTGCGGCGGTCGGAGTGTGCCGGGAGTGTGTTGCTGGAACGGGTCCGTCCCATCGGCCGCAGGGCCTCTCCCTTGTTTTTGAGAGGCGCTGAAGAATGGCGGCGGCCGTCTCCGAAGGGAGGCGGCCGCCGCGGCGTTGGTTAGTTAAAGGTTAAAGGTTGGTGGGATGTCTATTTGTCGAATTTGCCCTTGAACTTTTCCAATTGGCGTTTCAGGGCGTCGATCGCCTCGTCCACCGACTCCTCGAAGGCTTTCGACTGATGGCAGGCCACCAGGTCCTCGCCGGGCATGTGCAGTGTGATGGTTGCGATCTTGTTTCCTTTTTCGTGGTCCTTATCGAGTTTCAGAATGACGTCTGCGCTCGTCGCGCGCTCCGCGAAGCGGTCAAGCTTGGTCATCTTGGCGTTCACGAATTCGACCAGTTTCTTGTCGGCGTCGAATTTCACGGATTGAATCTGTACGTTCATAGCCTTACGGTTTAATAAGTTAATTACTTCCCTCCCTTTTCACGGGGATGGGCCTTCGCATATACCTCCCGGAGCCGGGCGATGCTGTTGTGCGTGTAGACCTGCGTGGCCTGCAGCGACGCGTGCCCCAGGAGCTCCTGTATCTCGCGCATGTCCGCCCCACCGTTGAGCAGGTGGGTGGCAAACGTGTGCCGCAACACATGGGGGCTTTTCTTGCCCTGCACGCCTCCGCGGCCCAGTTCCCGTTGAACGATGCGGTAAACCGCCGTACGGGATACACGCTCTCCTTTCAAAGTTAAAAATAGCGCTTTTTCTCCGGATTTGCAAATATTTTGCCGCCGAATGAGATCGAGGTAGCGCAAAATCTTCTCCCGTACGAACTCCATTACCGGCACGATCCGCTCCTTGTCTCCCTTGCCCCGGATGCGCAGCGTGCGGTAGTCGTCCGAGAAGTCGTCGCAGTCGATGCCGATGAGTTCGGCCAGGCGCAGGCCGCAGGCGTAGAGCATCAGGACGATCAGCGAGTCGCGTTCACGGAGGGGGTCGTCGCTCTCGGTCTCGCAGTCGCCGACGATGCCCGTCATGCGGCTCTCGGGAACGAAAGCCGGGAGGCGGTGCGGCGTTCTGAGAGCCGGGATCCGGCTCATCACCTCCTTCTCGACGCGGCCCGTGCGGTGCAGCCAGCGGAAGAAACTCCGCAGCGACGACAGTTCGCGGTTCATCGATGCGGCGCCCACGCCGTCCGCCTCCGAGCGGTGGAGGATCCACTCGCGGATGTCGTCGGCCGAGACGCTGCGCGGGTCGAACGTGGCGTCGTCGTCGCCGCGCCACGCCAGGAACCGTTCGATGTCGCGGCGGTAGTTGCGCACCGTGAGCGGAGAGTAGCGGCGTTCGGCCTCCAGATATCGGATGAATTCGTGCAGCATACGATGCAAATATACGCAAAAAGAGGGGAGGGTGCGCTTCGCTCCCTCGGGGATTCTGTCCGCTTTTTCGTATCTTTGTCCGCAAACAGAAACCGAATCGACATGAAACAGACCTGGAAGCCCGGAACGGTGCTCTATCCGTTGCCGGCCGTGCTGGTGAGCTGCGGCGCCCGGCCCGACGAGTACAACATGCTGACCGTAGCGTGGACCGGAACGGTCTGCACCAATCCGCCGATGTGCTACATCTCGGTGCGGCCCGAGCGCCACTCCTACGGGATCATCCGCCGCACGGGCGAATTCGTCATCAACCTTACGACGCGCGATCTGGCCCGGGCGACCGACTGGTGCGGGGTCCGCTCGGGTCGTGACTGCGACAAGTTCCGCGAGATGGGGCTGACTCCGGCCCCGGCCGGGGTGGTTGCGGCGCCGATCATCGTGGAGTCGCCCGTGAACATCGAGTGCCGTGTGCGGCAGGTGCTGCCGTTGGGTTCGCACGACATGTTCCTGGCCGAGGTGGTGAACGTGCAGGTGGACGAGGCCTACATCGATCCTGCGACGGGGCGTTTCTGCCTCGAACGCGCCTGCCCGATTGTCTATTCGCACGGGGAGTATTTCGCCCTGGGCGAGGCCCTGGGCCATTTCGGCTGGTCGGTGCGCAAGAAGCGCAAATGACCCCGGATGATGTGCGGGCATGCCTGTGCGTGCAGGGCTTGAAGAACCGGTGCCGTGTTGATGTCGGTTCTTTTTTTGTGTCTGTATATCAGCTGTTTATGCTTTCTATTTTTATATATAAGTGTCGTTTTTTCAATGAGTTCACCGTGCAGTATTTCCGGCCGTCGGGGATTTATATGGGTGAAAGCTTTCAGTGAAAAACCGGTTTGGACAAATGGTGATTTGAACTTAAAAAAACGGAAACGATGAAAACTTTTTTTGGAAAGAGCTGGATGGCGGCACTTCTTGCCGGAGCCTGCTGCGTGATGGTTGCATGCGATGATGATGACAATGGCGGCGGGCAGACGCCTCCGCCGACCGAACCCGATATTACGGCCGTTTGCGGAGACTATGCCGGAACGATGTCGGTTGTGGAGGCGGCACCGGCTGCCGACGGCGAAGAGCCCGCAGGTACGGCGATCGAGGCTGCGGTGTCGGAGGCGGAGATCTCCTTCACGGATTTCCCGATTCGCGACCTGGTGGTCAAGGTCCTCGGAACCGAGGAGGGGGTAGATGAGATCGTGGCAGCCATCGGTCAGGTCGATTACCGCGTGCCCTATACGGCCGTGATGAGCGAAGACAAGGCGACGGTTGCGATGACGCTTGCGCCCGAGGCTCTGAAGCTGACGCTCCCGTCCGGCGGTGAAGGCGACGGCGAGACGTCCGATATCGAGATCGAGGTGTCGATCACGGCCGAGGCGGATGCGGTCTACACGCTTGAGTCCGGAAAACTTCTCTTCGGCCTTGCAGCCACCGGGGTCAAGGTGGGCGGTGTGGACTTGGAGGCTTTCGAACCCTTCTCGCTGGCATTCGATCTTTTGCAAAAATAGCTCGGGCCTGGTTGCCGTGTCTGACGGGTGCGGCGCCGGATTCCCGAAAAAAACGGCCCGAAACGCTGCAATCAGCATTTCGGGCCGTCGTTTTTGCGGGGCGGAGTTATTTTGCTCCGAAGCGGTAGATGCAGGTCTGTGTGTAGGTCTCTCCCGGACGCAGCACGGTCGAGGGGAAGTCGGCATGGTTCGGGCTGTCGGGGTATTTCTGGGTCTCGAGCGCCAGCGACTCGCGGTAGCGTAGCGCCTTGCCGGTCTTGCCGACCGACGAGCCGTCGAAGAAGTTGCCGCTGTAGAACTGCAGGGCCGGCTGGTCGCTCCACACCTCGAGCGTGCGGCCCGTCGTGGGCTCGTAGACTGTGGCGGCCAGCTCCACTTCGTCGGCTGTCCGGCGGTCGATGATCCAGTTGTGGTCGTAGCCGTGCCCGTTGCGGAGCTGGGCGTTGTCGGCCTCGATCCGCTCGCCGATGGCGTGCGGCTGTCGGAAGTCGAACGGCGTGCCCGTGACGTCGGCGATCTCACCCGTCGGGATCAGCACCGAATCGACCGGCGTTGTCCGGCTCGCGCGGATCGTCAGCACGTTGTCGAGCACCGTGCCGTTCCCCTCACCCTTGAGGTTGAAGAACGAGTGGTGCGAGAGGTTCACGACGGTCGGTTTGTCGGTCGTGGCCTCGTAATCGACGCGGAATTCGTTCTCGGGGGTCACCGTATAGGTCATCCGGATCTGCAGGTTGCCCGGGAATCCCTCCTCGCCGTCGCGGTGGAGGTAGCTCAGCACGAGCTTCTGCTCCGTTGCCTCGCATACGTCCCACACCACGCGGTCGAGTCCCGTCATGCCGCCGTGGAGCGTCTGCCCGTTGTCGTTGGTCGGGAGCGTGTACTCCGTGCCGTCGAGCGTGAAGCGTCCGGCGGCGATGCGGTTGGCGTAGGGACCCACGACGGCTCCGAGGAACCGTTCTCCCGTGTTGTTCACGTAGCGGTCGAGTGTCTCGTATCCCAGTACGATGTCTTCGCAGCGGCCCTCGCGGTCGGGGGTCCACAGCGAGACGACGCGGGCGCCGTAGTTGGTCGCCTGCAGCGTGATGTCGCCCGCATGGAGCGTGTAGAGGTTCACCTGTTTCCCGTCGATGGAGGCTGCGAAGTTCTCGGCCGGCAGCAGCTCCGGAGCGGCGGACTGTGCGCCGCAGCCCGCCAGTAGAAGGGCTGCGGCGACTGTCGCGATACGATTCATCCTATTGTTCGTTTAAAGAGTTGCAGATGGTGCGGTTGATCTCCCGGATGCGCTCCTCCTCGACCTTCACCACCTTGCGGTCGTAGGTCATCAGGCCGTTTACCTCCACCTCGACGTCGGTCGTCTGCGTGTAGACGGCGGCAGCGAAGCCGCAGCCGATCAGGCGGAGCAGTTCGTCGGCGTAGCGGGCATATTCGTCGGTCACCTCCTTCGGGGAGTTGAAGCGCGTGTAGCCCCAGTTGTCGCGGTTCTTGACCCAGACGTGGTCGGGGATCACCAGGCCGATGCCTCCGTATTCGCCCAGTACGGTGGCCCGGTTGGTGTCGAGCAGCGTCATCTTCGGCTGCGGGTAGTGGTGCAGGTCGAGGATGTCGCCCGTGAGGTAGTGGTTGCCGCCGCTGGCGGGGTTCACCAGACGGCTCGGGTCGTAGGCCTTGGTCCATTCGGCGATCTCGGGGCCCTTGAACTGTCCCCATGCCTCGTTGAACGGAACCCAGACGCCGATCGACGGGAACGAGTAGAGGTAGTCGATGATCTCCTTCCACTCCTTGCGGTAGCAGGCCTCCGATTCGGCCGAGCGGTGGCGCTCCTCGCCGGTGAAGTAGCTGTGCATCTGCCACTGCGGACCCTGGTCGCCGTTGGGCATGTCCTGCCATACGATCATGCCGGTCTTGTCGCAGTGGTAGTACCAGCGGGCGGGCTCGACCTTCACGTGCTTGCGGATCATGTTGTAGCCCAGCTCCTTGGTCTTGATGACGTCGAATGCGAGCGCCTCGTCGGTCGGGGCCGTGTAGAGGCCGTCGGGCCACCAGCCCTGGTCGAGCGGACCGAACTGGAACAGCGGCTTGTTGTTGAGGGCCAGGCGAACGATGCCGTTCTTGTCGCGCAGGGTCGAGAATTTGCGCATGGCTGCGTAGCTCTCGACGGCGTCGATCCGGCGTCCGTTGCGCAGCAGGGCGACCTTCATGTCGTAGAGGAAGGGCGAGTCGGGACTCCAGCATTTCGGATCGGCGAGCGTGAGCTCGACCGTTGCGCCGTTGAGCGCCCGGGCCGATGCGACCTCGGCCCCGCCGTCGTAGAGGGTTACCTCGACCAGATCGCCCGGCTGTGCGTTGCAGACGGGAACTTCGACGCGGAACGTCTTGCGGTCGAGGTCGGGTGTCGTGCGCACTTCACGGATATACTGTTGCGGCACGGCTTCGAGCCATACGGTCTGCCAGATGCCGCTGACCGGCGTATACCAGATGCCGTTGGGGTTGTTCACCTGTTTGCCGCGCGGCTGGTAACCCTCGTCGGTGGGGTCCCAGACTCGGACGCGCAGGGTGTTTTCGCCCTTGGCGAGGGCGGCGGTGATGTCGAACGAGAAGGGGGTGTATCCGCCCGTGTGCGAACCGACGCTGATGCCGTTCACCCACACGTCGGCTTTCCAGTCTACGGCTCCGAAGTGCAGCAGGATGCGTTTGCCGTTCCATTTCGGGGAGATCTCGAACGTGCGTTCGTACCACAGTTCGTTTTTCGAACCGAGGCGTTCGCCGACACCCGAGAGCGATGATTCGACGGCAAAGGGAACGAGGATCTCGCCGTCGAATGCGGCGGGTTGCTCGCCCAGGGGACGGATGGCGTAGTTCCACAGTCCGTTGAGGTTTTTCCATTCACTGCGGACCATCTGCGGGCGGGGATACTCCGGGAGAACGTTCTGTGGATCGATCTCCTCGCTCCAGGCGGTCCGGATCCGGTCTCCGGCCGGCTGCCACTGTGCCATGCCGCCGAGCGTCGTCAGCAGGGCGGCGGCTGTCAGGATAAGTGTTTTTTTCATATCAGCAAAGCTTTTGGTTATTTGGGTTCGTAAAAATAACCTTTTCTTTGCAATATTCCAAGCCGGTGCGGACATGCCCGGTTTCGATCCGGTGCGTGTCGGAATCGGGCGGTTCCCGGCCGTGACGGTGCCTCCTTGCGTTGGAGTTGCGGTGAATGCCGGTCTCCGAGCGGCTGGAGGCTACGGCCAGAACAGGAAGGTGATTTCGTACATGCCTTCGTCCTCGAGGGCGATTCCGATCTTTTCGATCCCTATGTCGATCTTCCCCGTGCCGCTGCGGATGACGTATCGGGTCTGTTCGGAGTCGGCGTAGGTCCCGGAGCCGAGGCGCTCGGAGAGTCGCTTGGTCAGGATGTCGAACGGCCGCCGGGCCTGCTGCAGGGTCGGATAGTGGGTGTGTAGACGCCCCGAAACGGAGTACACCTTTCCGTTTTGCGGGTTGGCCTGCAGGACGACCAGGCAGGGCATGCCGTAGAGGTCGCCTTCCAGCGTGGCCTGATCTGCGGAGCTCCCGAGCAGGCCGGCCAGTTCGCCGTCGTATTCATCCCACGCCGCATCCGTGTCGTCATCGGACAGTTCGGCGAAGCCTCTGTCCCGCAGTTGCCGCTTCGTCTCTTCGAGCGAGCGGCCGAGCGGGACTCCCAGGAAGGTGAACTCCCCGGATGTCCGGCTCCGGGGCAGGCAATCCTCGATGTCGCACTCCTGCAGGAGCGTGTAGTTCCTGTGTCCCGCCCGGTCGGTGCCGGGCAGTTCCCCGGAGCGGTAGTAGACGGCCCGCCTGAAGTCGCGGCTGGTCCACAGCTCCATTCCGGTCTCCTCCGAGTAGGCTCCCGTGTGGATGAACCTCCATCCCGGCTCACCTTCCTTCAGAGAGAGGCTGTTGCCGCTCCTGAAATCGGGACCGACCTTCAGCGGACTGTCGGCAATGCCGGTGTAGCAGGGCGTGTTGTAGCCGATGCGTCCCTCCTTCCGGTCCTGTTCCGTCAGGTGGCAGTAGTGGGCGATCCACCGGTTCAGCACTTCGACGGCCTCCCTGCGGGTGAGCGGGCCGTATGTGCTCTCCCGTTCGCGGATGCCGTAGTGGAGGTCTTTCCCCGCTTGTTTGGCCAGCACGGCGTTGCCGCGGTCCTGCAACAGCAGTATCCAGATGTCGGAGCCGGCCCGCACGGCCTGTCCGGGATCGGTCTGCCTCCGGGTATCGGAACCGTCGGGGCAGGACACGTAGTAATGTATGCGCGGTGACCGATAGTCGGTGTCGCACGTCTCCTGGGCCTGCAACCCCCACGGGAGCAGCAGGAGGATTGTCAGCAGCTGTTTCATCCTTTTTCGGGGTGTTATCGGATTTCGTCCGTTGCCGGCTTGACGATCAACCGTTCCATCTTTTCGGCCTTTCCGTTCTTTCCCGTCCGCCGGTAGAGGCTGGCCATGTATCTGTAGACCTCGTTGGTCGCATCGATTCCCAGTGGGTTGGGGTCCCTTTCGACCAGTCGCCCGAACAGAGGCATGACCTTCCCGGTCATCACCTTCAATGCGCCTTTGGGATCGCGGACCGAGAGCCCCAGCGAATGGCAGAAACCCGACAGGACGATCACCTGGGTGTATTCGTCGTTGTCGCGCTCTTCGGTGTAGAGCCTCTCGAAGAGCTCCTTGACTCGGGCGCGTCCCTCTACGGCGGATCGGGCGAAGTTGCCGCGTGTACTCTCGGCGATCAGGAGCAGCAGCGCATGGTCGGGGGTAAGGGGGCCTTGTGTTGCCGATTCTGAACGTCGGGCGATTTCGAGCAGCGCATCGCGGTAGGGGGCGAGTCCTTCGTCATGGAAATGTTCCCGGCCGTCGTAAATATCCGTGTCGGGGAGTTGCGCGAGCAGGTCGGCCGCCAGATTGAGCGCCGAGTGCAGGTATTGTTCCGTTGTCGGGCTGCCGAGCAGGAAGTCCAGGTTGCTCAGGGGTTGCGGCTGGCTGACGAACTGGTTGTATACGGTGTCATAGAACGCTTCGAACTGTTCGGTGAAATACGCTTCGTCGGCCGCCAACCCCATGTCGGCATATTTTCGGGCCTTCTGCGGGTCGGCCAGCAGGGCGGCCCGGTAGAGTTGGAAGGCCAGTACCGGGTCCTTTGCGGCATATTGTTCCGCAGCGTCGTACGTCTCGAAGAGGCGGATCAGTTCGGCATGCTGCCCGGCTTGTATCATGCAGTGGGCGGCGATGCCGCAGAGCAGACGGCTGTATTCGTCCGAGGTCTCCGGGTCTTTCGCAGCCCGGGCTATTTCGGCCGAGATGCGTCTGCCGGCTTCCCCGTAGTCACCGTCGATGCAGTTCAGCGTCCCGCGGGCCAGGTCGGTGGTGCGGCATCCGTATCGTTCGCCCAGTGCGGTGAGCATCCTGAGGTCGGGGATGCGGGCGTCGTGTGCGTCGGGGTCCTGCCAATATGTGTAGATCTCGCGTTCTGCGGCGGTTTCGATCATGGGGCGGGCATAGCGTTGGCTGGCATACATCAGTGAATCGACCGCCCGGGTGATCTTTGCAGCCGAGGGGCGGTAGTAGAGGAACCGGTTCATGCAGTCCGCGGCCACGTCGTCGAGGTCGAGCCGGGCCGCCCGGTTCCCGAGACGGACCCATGCCAGGGTGTCCCGGGGCGTTTTGCCTGCCTCCATGTCTGCACATCGCAGCCGGTAGAACTCCCGTACCTGCTCCTGTGCTTTCCGGTATATGGTCTTCGGGTCGGGCAGCCTGAGCGAGCGAAGCTGTGCCTGGGATGTCTCCTGCAGGGCCCGTAACCGGGCGGTGTCCGGCAGGGCGACGATGGATGGAGGTGCGGGTGCAATCCGCGGCAGGGGCGGCATCTGGGGCTTGTATCGGGTCGCATTGTAGAGGTCTTTGACCCCTTTGCCGGTCAGGGCGTGGATGACCTGCCTCTTCTGGGCCGGACAATCGGTGCCGAAGGCCAGCAGGAGAACGAGCAGGATGGGGATAATCCGTATCTGTTTCATGGCTGTAAAAGGTTTGGAATCGGGTTTCAGGCCGGAGGATTGCTGCTCCCTTCCCCTTCAGACTTCCGTAGTGCATCTTCGGCGAGAGGGGTGCGGCTGTGGGCAGGTGGCAGGAGAGGTGAGCGGCTTTTTCGAAATGGGGTTTGGGTTCAACTGTTTGATCCGGAAACGGAACTCCGTGGATATGGAGCCGGCTGCCGTAAACAAAAGTAGGGATAAATTTTTGTTTTTGCAAGTCTGTGAGGTTCAATATTCGAATCCGTCTGACATCTTCCGAAGGGTCCCCGTTGCAAAGGGCGACGGCGCAGGAGCCGACCGTTTGTCCGGGTATGGAGACTTGGCTGCTGGAATATGGCCGCAGTGTGCCGGCGGGCTTTTCGGTGCAGCCGGTAAAAGCAAACCCCCGCGAGACTTTCGTCTGCGGGGGTTTCAGTGCCCAGGACAGGAATCGAACCTGCACGCCTTGCGGCACACGCACCTGAAACGTGCGCGTCTACCTATTCCGCCACCTGGGCATTGTACCGGTGTTTTCCGGAATTGCGGTGTGCAAAAGTAATGCTTTTTTTTGAATCAGCAAGCATTTTTTGAAGAAAAATTTACTTGCTGAAGAATCTGAACTGAAATACAAGCAGATAGACTACTGCTACCGAAATGTAGGCATCGGCCAGATTGAAGACTGCGCCGAAGAAGTAGTTGTTGCGGTCTACCAGGAACTCCAGCAGACGCGGTACATTTTCCCATTGGAAAAGGGGGAAATAGAACATGTCCACCACCTTGCCCATCATAAATCCGGCGTAATGCCCGCCGAATTCGGCTACCGTGTAGGGGGTGGACTCCGAAAAGAGCAACCCGTAGAATGCACTGTCGAGGATGTTGCCCAAGGCGCCCGCAAGGATCAGGGCCAGTCCGACAAATACCCCCTTCGGGGTGTCGGGCCGGCTGCGGTACAGGTGAGCCGTGAACCAACCGATGACGCCGACCATGGCGATGCGGAAGAGACCGAGCAGGAGCTTGCCCCAGTCATAGGTGTCGCCCAGCGAGAGGCGCATGCCGAACGCGGCGCCCTTGTTCTCGATGAAGTGCAACTGGAACCAGTCGGGGAAGACTGTGATCGATTCGTCGAGGTGCATGTGGGTCTTGACCCAGATCTTCAGCGCCTGGTCTGCTATGACCAGCAGCAGTACGAGCAGCGATATTTTTTTGAGATTCATCTTGTATGGTTCGGTATATCGCACAAAAGTAGTAAAAAATCCGGGTTTTCGGGGTGTCGGGCCGAAATTGTGCCGTCAATTCGTTGTTTTCTGGCTGCTCTTCGGGATCCGGATGCATCGTGCAAGGTCAGCTTCACGGACGATGACCAATGCTGCCTTTCTCCCGGCGCGCGTGCGGGATATTATGAGGCATGCCGACGTGCGGCTGCGTATTGTATGTGCCAGGTGCGGGTTTTTCAGGCTGAAGCTGTGGACGAGCGTTCGGTTTATATATAATATATATGTATAATCCCCTTTGTTGTGAAATAATGAAGATTTTTACAAAAAAAGATGATCGAACGCTTGCAGATTCGGAAAAAGTCGCTACCTTTGCATCCGCATTTGAGAAACAACGGTTCTTGCAAATAAGTCGAGAGTTTACAATAAAGGAGCTTGGGATGGTTTTGCCGCTGATTTTCAGCGAAATGCGAAGTTCTTGAAAAAGTTTTTGGAGATTAGCGGATAAGCGATTATCTTTGCAATCCCTTTCGCGATTTAGCTTGGAAACGGGCAGCGAGAAAAAAATCTTGAAAAAGATTTGCGGGATTCAAAAATATCACTTACCTTTGTAATCCCTTTCGCTACTAAACGCGAAGCTTTTTTAAACTGGTTCTTTGAATTACTGGTTATATTTGAGAGAAGAATGTAGTATTTATCTGTCAATTTCCTTTAAAGGAAACGAATAGTCAGGACTCTAACGAAACATTGATATTTTTATACAATGGAGAGTTTGATCCTGGCTCAGGATGAACGCTAGCGGCAGGCTTAACACATGCAAGTCGAGGGGCAGCGGGGTGTAGCAATACACTGCCGGCGACCGGCGCACGGGTGCGTAACGCGTATGCAACCTACCCATAACAGGGGCATAACACTGAGAAATTGGTACTAATTCCCCATAACATTCGAAGAGGCATCTCTTTGGGTTGAAAACTCCGGTGGTTATGGATGGGCATGCGTTGTATTAGCTAGTTGGTGGGGTAACGGCTCACCAAGGCGACGATACATAGGGGGACTGAGAGGTTAACCCCCCACATTGGTACTGAGACACGGACCAAACTCCTACGGGAGGCAGCAGTGAGGAATATTGGTCAATGGACGCAAGTCTGAACCAGCCATGCCGCGTGCAGGATGACGGCTCTATGAGTTGTAAACTGCTTTTGTACGAGGGTAAACTCACCTACGTGTAGGTGACTGAAAGTATCGTACGAATAAGGATCGGCTAACTCCGTGCCAGCAGCCGCGGTAATACGGAGGATTCAAGCGTTATCCGGATTTATTGGGTTTAAAGGGTGCGTAGGCGGTTAGATAAGTTAGAGGTGAAATCCCGGGGCTTAACTCCGAAATTGCCTCTAATACTGTTTGACTAGAGAGTAGTTGCGGTAGGCGGAATGTATGGTGTAGCGGTGAAATGCTTAGAGATCATACAGAACACCGATTGCGAAGGCAGCTTACCAAACTATATCTGACGTTGAGGCACGAAAGCGTGGGGAGCAAACAGGATTAGATACCCTGGTAGTCCACGCAGTAAACGATGATAACTCGCTGTCGGCGATACACAGTCGGTGGCTAAGCGAAAGCGATAAGTTATCCACCTGGGGAGTACGTTCGCAAGAATGAAACTCAAAGGAATTGACGGGGGCCCGCACAAGCGGAGGAACATGTGGTTTA
>OGQJ01000156.1_pt1 | contig 71408 bp, 57 predicted proteins | sample 1553161 | NCBI WGS metagenome assembly OGQJ01 (sample SAMEA2579923, study PRJEB22360) | human gut metagenome | biome: human gut; feature: human-associated habitat; material: faeces | place: Denmark | collected 2008/2010 | reverse complement strand
CCAAGTTCGATGATTACGATCTGGGTATGGAATATGCCCGTCAGCATGGCAAACCAGTAATGCTCGACTTCACCGGTTATGGTTGTGTAAACTGCCGTAAGATGGAGCTTGCTGTATGGACAGACTCCAAGGTAAGTGACATTATCAACAACGACTACGTACTTATTACACTTTATGTAGATAATAAAACCCCGTTGACCTCACCTGTTAAAGTGACAGAAAACGGTCGGGAACGTACATTGCGTACAGTAGGCGATAAGTGGAGTTATCTCCAACGCGTTAAATTCGGTGCTAATGCACAGCCCTTCTATGTGCTGATAGATAATGAAGGTCGCCCTTTGAATAAATCTTATTCGTATGACGAGGACATTCCTAAGTATATCGAGTTCTTGCAAACAGGATTGGAAAACTATAAGAAAGGAAAATAAACGAACGAATGCCCGGCTGATATCATGCGACCGGGCATTTTTCATTAATCAATAACTTTATGAGACATATTGTAGACATCGAGACATGGGAGCGCCGGGACAATTACAATTTCTTCCGGGGCTTTGTAAATTCCTGGTATTCCATTACCACAGAGATTGATTGTACCGAAGCCAGTGCCGCAGCGAGAGCCTCGGGCCATTCCTTTTTTCTCTATTATCTGTATGCCGTAGTGCGTTCGGCGAATGAAGTTCCGGAACTCCGTTATCGTACCGACAAGAACGGACAAGTTATTTTTCATGATGAAGTGGATATCATTTCTCCGATAGCTGTCCCCGGAAAGACCTTTTATACGGTTCGGATTCCTTACCACGAAGATTTCAAACGCTTTTATGCCGAAGCGTATGAGTTGATAACCAATATCCCCGAAGATGGCAATCCTTATGGTGCCGAAGAGGAGTTGGCAAAACAGGGAGATTATGATGTAGTGCATTTAAGCGCTGTTCCTAAAATGTATTTCACTGCCACCACCTATACGCTGGCCGAAGCCGGCAATGGTTGCAGTTACCCTTTGATGACTTCCGGTAAAGCGGTAACCCGCGAGGGGCGTCTGGTATTTCCTTTATCCATTTATGTAAATCATGCCTTTGTAGATGGTTCGCATCTGGCATCATTTTTTCAAAAGATAGAAGAACACCTGAAACGAATTTCACGGGAATAAATTGATAGAATAAGTAAGCTATGCTTTCTTCTTATTTTATCTTTTCCCTTTTTTATTTCCCGGATTTTACATACGTTTGCAGCATCTATTAAACTTTTGTTTCCCGAAAAAACTAAAGATTGCTATATGTGTGCAGATAATTTCTCAGAAGAACGTTCACTCATTCTCCGCTTGATAGGGGGGGATGAGGACGCCTTTTGTGAATTGTATGCCACTTATAAAAACCGTCTGATATACTTTGCAATGCGTTTCCTTAAATCGCGGGAGTATGCAGAAGATGTTTTTCAGGATGCTTTCACTGTAGTTTGGCAAAGCCGCCGTTTCATTAATCCCGATGCTTCCTTTTCTTCCTATCTCTACACCATTATGCGCAACCGGATACTGAACCAGTTGCGCAATGCTGCTAATGAGGAAAAACTAAAGGAGAGTATTCTTTCACAGGCATTGGACTACACGGAAGATACCAAACGTGAAGTTATGCTGAATGATTTGAAATCCCTCATTTCCCATGCCTTGCAGCAACTGACTCCCCGCCAGCGTGAGATTTTTGAGATGAGTCGTGAAGCCCAGCTCTCTCATAAAGAGATTGCAGATAAGTTGGGCATCTCCGTCAACACCGTTCAGGAGCATATATCTATCTCCCTTAAGTTGATTCGTACCTATCTCATTAAGTATTCAGGCAGTGAATATGTGGATTTGCTATTGCTGCTGATTTGCCTTAATACATAATAAATGTTAATCATACCCTAGATGTTTTCCTTTACTGTGTATTACTCTATGTAAAGGAAAAGTTTTCATGACCTTTATACTAAAAGAGCCCGCACAATGAAGAATGATGTAACAGACAAATCTATAATGCGCCGTTATCTGGATGATATGTACACCCAGGAAGAGGCACGTGGATTATTATCCCGACTGAAAGATGATATTCATGCCCCAATGCTGGATGAACTAGCAACAGATGTCTGGAAAGAAGCCGCTATGGAAGAGCTCACCACCGGCATGGAACGTGAAAAATATAAGGAAGAAGCCAGTCGGTTACTGAAACGCATCGAACATAAGAAACGCACCTGGTTTCGGCGGATAGTCCTGACGGTGGCAAGTGCCTCTGCTGTTGTACTGCTCATTTTCGGGGGAATCAATCTACTGGGTTATATGGATAAACGGCAGATTTCTTATTTGGAAGCCTCTACCTCTTATGGTGAATCCAGACAAATCCGGTTGCCGGATGGAACACAGCTGATCTTAAATTCCTGTTCCCGTGTTCGCTACCCGAACAGTTTTGTAGAAGATGAACGGCAGATAGAATTGGAAGGCGAAGCTTATTTTCAGGTTCAACGAAACGAAAAGCAACCTTTTATTGTCAGGACCGCCCGTTTTGATGTAAGGGTTCTGGGAACTTGCTTTGATGTGAAAGCTTATTCTTCGGATGAAGTTGTTTCTGTAGATGTGGAGAGTGGCAAAGTACAGGTGGATCTGCCTGAAGCGATGATGCGTTTGCAGGCTAAGGAACAAGTGTCGATCAATACACTTTCCGGTGAATACAGCAAACGGTGCGAAGAACGTGATGTTGCCGTATGGCGCAAAGGTGGATTACGTTTCAGCAGCACTCCGGTGCGCGATGTGGCTAAAGAGCTTGAACGCATGTATAATTGTCGCATTACGTTTGCGGAAGGACAGGAGTTCAACAACCTGATTTCCGGAGAACATGAAAATAAAAGTTTGGAGGCAGTACTCCAATCAATGGAATATACCAGTGGCATCCGGTATAGAAAAGAAGGAAATCATATCTTCTTATTCAAGTAGCAGAAAAGCATGGATATACGTCCGGCTGGTAAACGGATGTGTGTTATAATATATGTGAGTATTAATATGTTTAACCTTTAATTAAAAGAGAATATAGAATATGAAAGCACCCACTTAGCGTCTCCTCTAAGAAAAATAGGAGCTGTCTCACAGAGAAGCCCCTATCTCGTAATGCGAACAGGTATTCATTCGTTTCGACCCGCGTGAATCATGTATCGCGAATTACTCCTTTGTTCTAATTAATTTTATCAATTACTAAAACGCACAAATAAATGAATAATCTTCCTAATTCCAAAAGGAAAAGTAGAAATATACATTCGTTTTTAGCTTTTTTACTATTCGTATGCTTGTCATTGATGCCTGATCAGGCGCAAGCTCAGAAGGAAAAAACTGTAACGTTGAACGTTCAGAATGAAACTGTAGAGAATGTTTTTGTTCAGTTGGGCAAGCAGACAGGCTTGAAATTCTTTTATGATCAAAATGTTGTGAACACTGCTCCGCGCATATCTATCAAAGTAAAGAATAGTCCCCTGCAGACTGTTCTGGACAAGATTACGGAACAAACCAATTTATTTTTCAATAGGGATAATAATACAATATCTGTAGGCAAACAAAAAATCGGGAATGATGTCTTGAAGTCGAAGACAAGAACTATAAAGGGAACAGTGGTAGATGAAACCGGTGAGTCGGTAATCGGTGCTACTGTAATGGTGAAAGGCACTACTAATGGTGTAACCACTAATCTTGATGGAAATTACACGTTGAACGATGTTCCTGATGGTGCTACTATCTTAATTTCCTATATCGGTTACCAGACCGTTGAACTAAAGTCCGGCAGTAAGGAACTGGCAAAAATTACATTAAAAGAAAACAGCGAATTATTGGATGAGGTTGTAGTCTTGGGATATGGCAATATTCGCCGTAGTGATGTGACGGGATCTATTGCGTCTGTTTCCTCGGAATCTATCTCTAAAGTAGCCTCTGCTTCCGTGGCCGATGCCTTGGCGGGAAAGATGGCAGGTGTACAGATCACCACAACAGATGGTGCATTGGATGCTGAAATCAGTATTCGTGTACGTGGTGGAGGATCAATCACTCAGGACAATTCACCGTTGTTCCTGGTCGACGGCTTTCCGGTTGACGATTTGAGTGGTATTCCGCCTACGGACATCGAGTCTATTGATGTCTTGAAAGAGGCTTCTATGACTGCTGTTTACGGTGCCAGAGGTGCGAATGGTGTAGTCATCGTAACCACGAAGAACCCGAAGATGGGTAAGACTTCGGTTCAATTCAATAGCTATGTACAGACACGTACACTGGCAGGGAAGTTACCGGTAATGAACAACTATGAATTTGTGATGGCGGAGTACGAGTATCAGATGATACGTAAAGGATCGGCTGATACTTTTATTAAGAATTTTGGCTATTATGACGATATTGACTTATACAAATATACGGACTCTACCGACTGGCAGGATGAAGTGCTGGGAGGCAATCCGATTTCACAATACTATAATCTGACTATCAGCGGCGGTAGTGAAAAGACGAAATTTAATCTAAGTTATAACCGTAATAAAGATGAAGGACAGCTGATAGGTTCCGGTCTGTCACGTAACAATATTATTCTGAAGCTGAACCATGAACTGTTCAGGAACCTGAAACTGGAGACGAATGCTACATATCGCACCCGTACCATTGACGGAGCAGGTACATCGGGAACCAACATTGTCACGGCTCTTCGTTTCCGTCCCACAAACGGACTGACTTCCGGCGCATCCCTTGATCCGGATGATGATGATGAAAATCTGGATGAAGATGGTAATTCCTTAAATCAGAGATATACCCCGTTGGAGGAAAATAAGCAGAACTATAGAAAAAGGGAAGAAACAGCAATCAGTCTCAAAGCAGCTTTGGTATGGGATATGTTTAAAGGAATGCAATTCCGCTCCGAATATGGCATCAGCACAACGGACTCGAATGATGATCAGTTTTATGGAGCTTTATCCGGCACGGCTTCTGCTGCGGGAATGAATAATATGCCTTCGGCTAAGCGTACTAAAACACATAAAGAGTCGTACCGACTGGCAAATACGCTGACCTATCGCAATTTGTTCCGTAAAATTCATAATGTAAACCTGATGCTTGGACAGGAAATAAACCATTCGCAGAATAACAATACTTTTATGAGTGCACGTTATTTCCCGGTTTCCATTACGGCAGAAGCGGCTCTTGAAAACTTTGCATTGGGCACTCCACACCAGAGTACCAGTTATAAAGCTGCTCCGGACAGAACTGCCTCTTTCTTTGGTCGTGCCTTGTACGATTATAAAAGCCGTTATTATGCCACTTTTACATTTCGTGCAGACGGCTCGACGAAGTTTGCACCCGGTAAGCAATGGGGTGTGTTTCCTGCCGGTTCCATAGCTTGGAGACTTTCCAAAGAGAAATGGATGAAATCGGTCAAGTTTATTTCAGAACTGAAACTGAGAGCAAGTTACGGGTTGGCTGGTAACAACCGTATCAGTGATGATTTGTGGCATAACATCTATCGTGTGTATAGCGGATCAAGTGCTCCCGGTTTCAATAATGAAGAATATAATTACTATCAGTTTGCCGACCAGACTTATTTGTATGATCCGGATTTGAGATGGGAAACTACCATTACACGAAATCTCGGTTTGGATTTCGGTATCTTCAAAAACCGTTTAACCGGTACAGTCGATGTATACTGGAATACAACTAAAGATTTGCTGGTGCCGTCAATCATTCCTAATTCATCAGGTTACTCGCGACAGATGACAAATGTAGGCCGGACTTCCAATAGAGGAGTTGAGCTTTCATTGAACGGTAAAATCGTCCAGACAAAGAACTTTAATCTGTCTGCCAGTTTCAATGTGGCCTTTAATAAGAACAAAGTCGATAAGCTTTCTTCCGGTGAGACGGAATGGAAAACAAAAGCTTCCTTGTCCAACTGGTATGGAACCTACAATTATAAAATGGAAGTGGGTAAAAGTATGGGACTCATCTATGGTTTTGTGAATGATGGTTTTTATACGGCTGACGATTTTAATTTTGATGAAACGACAAAGAAGTGGACTTTGAAACCGGGAGTTCCGGATAATTCTTCATTCAGCTCAGGTAACTTTAGCTTTAAACCGGGAGCAATGAAGTTCAAGAAACTGTCTGATTCCGACTCAGACTTGATAACGGAAGAAGATATGACGGTCATTGGAAACACGAATCCAAAGGTAACAGGTGGTTTTGGCCTTTCCGGCAGTTGGAAGAATTTGGATTTTACCGCGTTCTTTAATTATATGTGCGATTTTGATGTATTCAACGTCAATAAACTTTATTTGAATTCGGCTGTTCGTCGCAACTATTCCAATCTGTCTACCAATATGAATTTGGCACGCCGTTTCCGCTATGTGGATGATGCCGGTGTCAATGTCTCCAGTGATCCGGTTGCATTGGCCGCATTAAATCAGAATGCTGCCACTTATTCCTGGATGTCCGTTACACAGGGTATCACAATGAGCGATTTGATTGAAGACGGTTCATTCCTGCGTCTGAGTACGCTGACTGTGGGATATACATTTCCGCAACGCTGGTTGAGCCGCCTGGGAGTCAAGAGTCTGCGTCTGTACTTCTCCGGTAGTAACCTGTTCACTCTGACGGGATATAGCGGATATGATCCGGAAGTGAATATACAGAAAGGTTTGACGCCGGGTATAGATAATAATGTGACTCCTCGCAGTCGTGTTTATACGCTTGGAATGAATTTGAATTTTTAATACTATAGAATTGAACCATGAGAAAATTTTATATTCCAGTTATCATATTGATGATACTTACATCTTGTGAAGATTACCTGAATGTAAATTCGCCTTCCACTTTTGATAAAGATTATATATTTACCAGTGAATCGGAGATTGCGACTGCCGTCAATGGCATGTACGTACCGATGGTCAGTGGTAAGGGATGGGTAGGTAACCTGGCCCAGAAAATGCTGTTTAATACGGATGTGGAGTTTACTACGGTCACTACGTCGTCCAATCTGAAAGAGAGTGCTTTCGAACCGAGTGCAGGTGACATCAGTTCGTACGGCAGCATCTGGACAGGGATGTATGATGGAGTGAACAGGACGAATGACGTGATAGAAGGTATCGAACAAAGTCCTCTGTTTGAGGCTGCTGATAAAACCAAGCCTTCGCGGTTAATGCATTATTATGGTGAGGCGAAAGTTTTGCGTGCCATGTACTATCTGGAGTTGGTGAGAAACTGGGGAGACGTTCCTTACAGGCGGAAACCGGCAGGAAACAAGGATGAACTGTTTATCGGTGCAACTGACCGTGACATCATATTGACAGACATGATCAATGACCTGATTGAAGTTGAACCGGTCATGTGGTATGCGGAAGAATCGGACAGGGGAGTGGAAGCGGCATCAAGAGAGTTTTGCCAGGGATTGATTGCCCGTATGGCATTGTATAGAGGAGGATGGACTCTGCGTCCGGATTACTCGAACCCTGCCGCTATCGGTTCAATGCAGCGTAATGATGACTGGCAGAAATACTATGAGATAGCCGAGAAATATGCAGGTAAAGTGATTAATGAAGGCAAACACTCGCTGAATCGCTCATTCCGTCAGGTTTGGGTGGACGAATGTAGTTGGATTGTTCCGGTGAATGATGATAATATCTTCGATGTACCGGCAAAGGTAGGAGGCTCCGGAGAGTTGGGGTATTCCTGGGGGACATACATCGTTTCGCAAAAGAACTCAGAGGGACAGAATGCATCTAATGCTCCGCATGGATATTCTTCGGGAGGTTCCAAACTGGCGCTTACCTATATGCTGTCATTTGATAATAAGGACTTGCGCCGCGACCTTACGTGCGAGATGTTCCGCTATGAAAATTCAGGAATGACTAATATAGTTCAGAAACCGATAGCCGCCCTTACGGTTTATTGCGGAAAATGGAACCGCCTGTTTATGGCAACTCCTCTGGGCAGTACTTCCAATAAAGGTACCGGAATCAATTACACTTATATGCGGTATGCAGACGTACTACTTATGTATGCCGAAGCTGCCAATGAGAATCATAACGGTCCTACACCCCAAGCCAAAGAGGCTCTGAAGAAAGTCCGCAACCGTGCTTTCTCGGCGGAAGATCAGCCGGAAATGGTAGACACCTATGTCGATAAACTTACTTCAAAAGAAGATTTCTTTGATGCAATCGTTAAAGAGCGCGCATGGGAGTTTGGGGGTGAAAAGCATAGAAGATATGATCTGGCGCGTTGGAATCTGTATGGAAAGACCCTCTATAACTTGTATTTTGATTGGATTACGTTAGGAAAAGTTGCCCGTACCAAGCAATATGAGAATACGACCACTGCATTTGAGGAACCTACTTATGATGAACGTTTTGAATCTTATCCGGCAGTTGCTTATTACAAAATGGTCGATGCCGTGAATCCGGCTGCCGTATGTGTATCGCAGACCATAGACTGGTATAAAGAAGGAGGTAAGAACTCTTATGATGAGGCTTTTGAATCCTATCCTTCAAAGGCACCTACAGGATATACACTTATCAATATGTGTAATCAATATTGCACGCAGGTCAAGAATACCTCGAATCCGCGTCAATGGGTTCCTGCCCCTGCTGTCTTGTTTTCCTTTTACGGCTATATCAATGAATCGAATGCCGCAACTGTGAATCCAGAAACCGATCCGGTCCGCTATCTGGTACCTATACCTCCCGATGCATTGTCAAGCCATCAGGGACTGTTGAAGAATTATTATGGATATTAAAAAAGAGAGTATGAAAAAGTTATTGATATATTTGATACCTGTATTGGCATTTTGTCTATTGAATATTACTTCATGCAAGGATGAGGCGGAAGAGCTGCCCCGCCTGTTCAGACCTTCCTTCATAGCCTCCTCCTGTTTTGCGGAAGGTAATTCGATTACTCTTGCCTGGAGAACATCCGGAGAAGCGACCTCTTATACGGTGGAGCTTTCGCGTGACCAAACTTTCCAGTCGGAACCCGCTGCAACGCAGACCGTAAACAACGGTAAATGCACTTTTACAGGTTTGCGTTATGAAACAGGTTATTATGCTCGTGTAAGAGCGAATAATGAGAGTCTGGATATCATTTCAAACTGGACGGAATATTCTTCTCTTATCACCACTTTGACGCGTATCATACCCAAGGTACTTTATGCATTGGATGAACACCAGATAACGGAGAATTCGGCTGTGATAGAATGGAGAGTCTCTGACCAGAATCCTGTGGACGGTGTTTCCATCTGGCAACAGGAAAATGGAACGGATGAAAAGCACTTTGACTTGTCCGGGTCGGAAATAGCTTCAGGCAAGTATGTAATTTCAGGATTGGCTCCCCGTACATCCTACTATGTTGCATTGACCAATAGCAAAGCTCCCGAAGGTGCGGAAAAGTACAACCGACAGAAATTCACAACAGCCGGTATGCCTTCCGGTGCCGTTCTGGTGACGGATGGTGTTGATTTACTATCGAAGATAAAAGAGGGGATGGCTGATGACAGCCAATCAAGTTTGATCTTTCAATTGAAAAACGGGGTTGATTATTATCTGTCGGCAGACGGACTTCCCGAAAGTAGCACCGGTGACATCAAACTGACGAAAAGCATTGCATTCTTGGCTAATCCCGGAGATCGCCCTACACTTTATATACGTAAAGGTGGCTTCATCATTAAACCGGAAGTGAATAATATTCCTGAAATCAACTATTTTATTGTTGAGAATGTGAATGTCAAAGAGCCAATCGTGTCCGGAGGAAGTGGCGGCAGCAAAACACGCTTGTTGAATATCGGCAAGCACGATGCCGGAACTGATATCACGATAGACCGTTTTGAAATCCGTAACTCCGATATTATCCTGCCTTCTACCGTTCTGATGATGAACGATGCCAGCGAAGGAATGACGACCATCAACCATATCCGGATTGATAATTGTCTGGTTACCGGAATCAATGACACCAAATATGTAACGAAGCAATTCGGATTCATACATGCCATCAATAAAGGTTCCAACGTCTGGAATGATGTTTCTGTAACGAACTCCACCTTCTATGAATTTTATATCTCACCGGGTGTCTTTGGAGTGCTTACCGCCGATGTGCCGGTTTCGGCTAACGCTAAGGTTTCTATCTCGAATTGTACATTCTATAATTGGGCTACAAGCAAGTCGTCGTATACGGCAATTGGCAATTTCTCTAAACTGTCTGTGGCATTGCCTCTGTCCGTTAATGCCTGTGTCTTTGGATATAGTGCAGGAAAAGCTCTGGTTCCGGGACAAGTCAATCTGACGGGAAAGAATAATTATTGCACCACAGACTTTGAGCAGGCAGCCGATACTGGACTGACGTTGATAGATCTGGGTATGTCGGATTCTTCATTTTTCAGGAACGCTAAGGATGGTGACTTTACGATTATCAATACCGGGTCCACGGTTTATACCCAGGAATATGGTGACCCGCGCTGGATAACGGTTTCCGAATACTGACTTATTGATAGAAAACAGAAAGATTAAAAATAGGAGATTAGAATAATGAGATATGCTACAATTGGAATACTTCTTCTGGCATGGGTTCTGTTGGCCTGTGATGAAAAAGAGGAGGTTTCCGGTCCGTCTGTTCCTTTCCCTGATTATGGAGAAGTACTTGCTTTTCCGGGAGCAGAAGGGTACGGGCGCAATGCGGTAGGCGGAAGACGTGGCGAGGTCTATCACGTCACTACGCTTGCTGACTCTGGAAAAGGCTCTTTGCGTGATGCGGTGAGTAAACCCGGAAGAATCGTTGTTTTTGATGTTGCGGGAATCATTCGCCTGCAATCCCCGCTTGCTTTTTCCAAGAATCTGACTATTGCTGCACAAACGGCTCCCGGTGACGGAATTGTCGTTTATGGAAATCATGTTTCTTTTTCCGGGGCCGACAATGTCATTTGCCGCTATCTGCGCATACGGATGGGAGTGAACGGGAAAGACGGTAAAGATGCCGCCGGTGTCGCTTACGGAGCGAATATGATTTTTGATCACATGTCGGTCACCTGGGGACGTGATGAATGTTTTTCCATCAATGGAGATCCGAAGAAACCGGGCGATCAGCCCCGGAATATAACTATCCAGAACTCCTTTATAGGGCAAGGCCTGCAACCACATTCTTGCGGTGGACTTATCCAGACTACGGCTGAAAATGGAGTGACTTTATACCGTAACCTGTATATCGACAACAAAACCCGTAATCCGAAAGTGAAAGGCCTGAATCAGTTTGTAAATAACGTCGTTTACAACTGGGGTAATGGCGGTGCTTATATCATGGGTGATACGGAACAGACTTCCGAAGCCGATATCCGGAATAACTATTTCATAGTGGGTGCTACTTTAAATTATGATGGGAAAACGCTGGGAGCCACCGCTCCCTTCACGCGCTATAACGAACATTTCCGTGCCCATTTATCCGGCAACTATTATGATGAAAATAAGGATGGAGTGTTGAATGGTCGCGAACTGACCCGTGAAGATTGCACGAAACGGAAACAAGAGTCTGGTACTGAAGTTGTGATAACTCCTACTTTTCTGGATAAACCGTCGGATGTGCATCCCACTGTCGAAGGTTTGATGACCGCTCGGGATGCTTACGAATGGATCGTGCAGCATGGAGGAGCCTCATTACCCGCCCGTGATCAGGTAGATAGCTATCTTGTCGAAGAATTAACTTCATTGGGTAGGAAAGGAGGAATCATTCTCACAGAGATGGACCTGCCTACACAAGGCCCCGGTGAAATAAAGTCGGGGACCAAACCATTGGATACGGATAATGATGGTATGCCCGACGACTTTGAAGATACATACGGACTTGATAAAAATGATCCGTCTGACGCTATGAAGATAGCTTCCAACGGATATACTAATATTGAAAACTACATATTCCTGATAAACAAATGAAAAAGATATATCCTTATTTTATCTTCTCATTCGCCCTGCTGTGCAGCACTTCATTGATTGCGCAGACCAATGAGAAAGCTAGAGAAACTGCTGTGATGATTGCCGACCGCATTCTGAAGTCAACAACCTATGATTTTGTAGATAAGAAAAGTGGCAAGACCTACACATCGCTCAAAAACGTACCTTTAAATAAGAATGTGAAGGTACAAAGCAAATACTTGGATTGGCATTACACAAATGGAGTCACTAACATAGCCTTGATGGAGTTGGGAGATAAATTAGGTACTTCGAAGTACGAGAACTATGTTCTGAAGAACATGAATTTCATTTTCGACGATGCAAACCAGGACTACTTCCATCGCCTGTATGACCAAACACTGGAGCAGGAAGGTTGGAGAGCCGTGAACCATGTGAATTGGCACATGATTTACCGGAATAAACGTCTGGATGATAATGGTCCTATGGGCGCCAGTCTGATTGTGCTCAACCGCCGTCATCCGGAACAGGCTTTTCAGAAGTATATCGACCAGACCGATCATCACCTGATGGTGTCCGAACCTCGTCTTGCCGATGGCACTATTGCCCGGTTATGGCCGCATGTCAATACCATTTGGGCCGATGATGCCTTTATGGCCCTTTCTTTTCTGGTCAGGATGGGAGAGGCGACAGGCGATGCCAAATACTTTGATGATGCAGCCAATCAAATATTGAACTATACCCGCTACCTGTGGTGCCCCGAAAAAGGATTGTATTATCATTGCTATCACACGGATAACAAAGCGCATGGCGTTGCCCATTGGTCCAGGGCAAACGGATGGGTTTTCATGGCTACTGCCGATTTGCTGGCACGAATGCCCGCCGACCATCCGATGCGTGAAGATGTCATTCGGAACTTCCGTATGCAGGCGGACGGACTGATTCGTTATCAGGGTGCGAACGGATTGTGGCATCAGCTTCTGGATAAGGAAGATTCCTATGAAGAAATCACGGGAACCGCCATGTTCGTCTTCGGCATTGCCAGAGGGGTGAAACAAAGGTGGCTGCATCCCGACTATATCTATGTGGCATGGGAAGGGTTGAAAGGCATGTTCACCAAGATTACTCCGGAAGGTGATGTAACGGCTATCTGTGCAGGTACGGGCATAATGCCTGCTTTGTCATTCTATTATAACCGTCCCCAGTGGAAGAATGATCCGATGGGAGAAGGCCCGGTGCTGAGGGCATTGGTGGAAATGATTGACGCACCTAAGTATACGGAAATCAAGGCCGAACAGCAATACGATAAAATCAAGTGATTTCTTGATATTACAGGAGTATTACAGATTTATTACAGAATCTTTCTTTAGCTTTGCATTTTCTAAGAAAATAAGTTGAAGTAAACCTTTGAGGATAATATGCTAAAGAAATATTCTGTATTACGGGGATTCGTCATTTTATGTGTAGGACTGCTTGTCTTCTGTCTGTCTCCTTTGCAGGCACAGGACAGTGATTTCGTGACCTGGAACAAGATGAAAGCCCGGCACGATGTATCCTCCAAAGTGGAACTTTACGGAGATGTCGAAATGCGTACCCGTGACGCGCTGGATGAGATAGACCGTTGGGGCTTCGGCGTAGGTACTTCCGTTCTTCTTCTTCCGTTTCTAAAAGCTGAGGGTGGTTACGAATATCACTACCGCAACCGTGGTGAAGACGGCTGGAAATCCCGGCACCGTTACCATGCAGGTGTCTCTTTTACTCTTAAAAAACGACAATGGACGTTCACCCTGCGCGAGCGTTTCCAGCATACTTTCGACGGACGCGGAGCGGATGAATTCCGTCTCCGCACCCGCCTGAAAGCTGCTTATAAGGTAACTACATGGTCACCGTATGTCTCTTTAGAGCAATATCACGGTCTGGGCAAAGATGAATGGTTTCATGCCTCCCGCTTCCGTGCCCGCGGTGGGGTGGAAGCTAAACTGTCGTCCTCTTGGTCGGCAGACGTTTTCTATTGCTACCAGCACGAGAGTGATCTGGACAGGCATATTCTGGGGTGGGAGTTGATTTACCGATTCTGATTGCCTTTGCTGACACTATTTATTTGTTCCCATCCAAGTCCATTTATGCCAGATATGTTCCAATGGACCTTGTTTATGTTTGCTCAACCACCATTTACAGAATTTCACTTGCAACAGGAACATGCAAAATCCGATTAGCAGACTGAGCGTATATCCACAATAAGGAGCCAGATACAGACCGATAGGGAAGTAAATCAGTGCTCCCATTATGGACTGGGATATATAGTTCGTAAGACTCATTTTTCCATAGAATCTTAGGCTGCTGACGGCTTTACTGAACTTTTCACGTTGGTAAAGCAATACGAATGAAGCTACCAGTACGAAAGTAAAAGCTAACTTTTGCCACATATCGAATGCAGTTCCGGCTGTTTGCTGTATGATTGCACTGTTCTGCATAATCAACTCTTTCAGGGCATAGAGAGGAGCAAAAGAGATTGCGGAGATAATCAGTATCTTTATCCAAAAATGGAGATTCTTTTCCGTCGTAACGAAAAGCTGCTTTCTGCCGATGTAGAAGCCTAAGAGGAATAATCCGGCTGTTTGGAAAAAGCGTCCTGCATTTACTGCCCATAATAAGCTGGCTTTCTGACCTAAAGTAACATTCCCCCAGATGAAATCCCAAAAGTTGCCGGCCTGAGTGTACTCTGCTACTTCTGCATACATTTCGCCTACCTTCAGGTCCGGTAACTGATGTGCGGGATTGATCAAACTGGCTATGTAATGATACCATTCAACAGGTTGTAACAAGAAGATAATGGAAGTGATGAGAATAGCTTTATCACTCCAATTCCGGGTAAAGAACAGGACAAGCCCGACAATTACAAATAACAATAATACATCTCCTGCAGGAAAGAAAGCAGCGTTTAATGTTGCAAATGCAGCCAGCAGAACTAAACGCCATAGGAAACGATAACCGAAGTCCTTGCCTTGCTTCTTCTGATTATTGCTCTGAATGTAAAATGTAAATCCGAACAGGAGAGCGAAGATTGCGTAAGATTTTCCGGCAAATAGGGTGAAAACACCGCTTAATACTCCCTGATCCAATATGTTTAGCCAGGTTGGTGAATCTGTGGGATAAACGGGAAAAATGAAATGTTCAAGACTGTGAACCAAAAGGATAGCCATTACGGCAAAGCCTCGTAGGGCATCTACTACCTCGATACGAGGATTCTTGTTGCTTAGTTGTTCCATGAATTATTTATTTAGTAATGTTTTAATTCGTTTATTCATCGGCTTTTCAAAATAGTAGTAGGAGAGTAAACTTAATAGGACGATGATACAGAATAAGATTGGAATTGAAATATACCATGCTATATGAAAGTTACTTCCTTTTTGCCATTCTGCATAGGACAGCAGCACAAAAAGATGAATCAGATAGAAGCTGTAACTGATCTCTCCGCCAATCACTAAAATACGGTTGGATAAGAGGCGTGAGACTATACCTTTTTGTAGAGAGAAGCTGATCAGAAGAAATGCAACCGGAAGCCAGTAGTAACAGGAATACCGATACACTTTGGGTATTTCAGCCGCATAGAGATAAAAAGCTAAAAATAAGGCGATGGATGCTATTTCAATAATACTTCCTTGATATGCAGTGATGTTTTTACCTTTCAAACGGTCGTACAATTGAAACAGCAGCATGCCGGCTAAAAAATCTGGTAACCGGGTAATCGGATTGACGTACCAATATCCTTTTATATCGGTTTCCGGCGTAAAATGCATGCCGATTACAATCAATATGGCAGAAACTAAGAAAACGCAGAGCAATTTTTTATAATCCTTTGCTATGGGTATCAGGAATGGGAAACAGAGGTAAAATAGCTGTTCGCAACATAAGCTCCACGAAGGGCTGTTGAATGAGAAAAAATAGTCAGCTTTTGGAATGTAGGCATTTGTCAATGTGAGTGAAGCTAAGAAGTGTTTGAGCCAATCTATCGCTCCTGATGCAATGACATAGTTTCCCAAGGCGACAGCGATAAATAAGGTCAGCCAGTGCAGGGGATAAATACGTGCGATGCGTGCTACCCAAAAAGCCCGTTTGGTTATCTTGTTTTCACTGAATCTCTTCTGATAATTGTAAGCTATGATAAAGCCGCTTAGCACAAAAAAGAAACTGACACCCACAAATCCTTCTTTGAAGAAATGGGTGTCAAAGAATTTATCTATAGTATAGCAATGTGCTCCAAACACCATCAAAGCAAATATAAACCGTAAGGAGGTGAGTGTATTTATCATAGCTCTGTGTTTTGTAGCCTTTTTGGATGTTTTTTATTTTGACTCCTCAAATATACGAAAAGAGGAAGATTAATGCCTTTTAGGCTGTTCTTTTTTAGTGGAATTTCGCATTTTATCATAAAAAAGAGACTTACATGTGCTACTTATGCAAGTCTCTTGATGTAAAATACCAAATATAGTATTCTCTTTTTAGATTGCCGGTGCTAACTCAACAGTTAATCCTAAGGCATGTTCTGTAGCAAAATATCAGTGTTGGTGAAAAGAAAAAAAACTTTTATTATCTTTTTACCAGTATTCTTTTTGTACTTTTGCACTCAATAACAAAATACAAATGGATATAAAACGGAATTATATAGAAGCGGTAAAGACCATAAAAGAAGCTATTCTACGTAGTCAGTATCGTGCTGCTGCATCGGTGAACAAGGAGCAGCTATCCCTTTATTATGGTATTGGACGTTACGTGTCGGAAAATTCTCGTAAGGGCTTTTGGGGGAAAGGTGCAATAGAGCAAATATCTTCCATGTTGCAGAAAGAACTACCAGGATTAAGGGGATTTTCAGCAACAAGCATAAGAAATATGCGTATTTTTTACGAGGAGTGGGATAAAGTTTTAAATCATCCGCCATTGGCTGATGATTTGGTGTTGAATGAAAAATTGCTTCTTATAGAAATTCATCCGCCACTGGCTGATGAATTCAATTGGACTGATTTCCTTTCAATCGGCTTTAGTCATCATACTGAAATTATATCCAAAGCTAAGACTTTGGAAGCGCGATTGTATTATATACATGAGTGTGCTACTCGTTATTGGAGCAAATATGTTTTGAGGGATTATTTAAAAGCAGACCTATACAATCATCGAGGTATCTTGCCTAACAATTTCACACAAACATTACCCGATACAAAACAGGCACTAAAAGCTGTTTGTTTATTCAAGGATGAGTACTTACTTGATTTCATCAATGTGGAGGAACTAGACGAACAGGAGGAAGATCTAGACGAAAAGATAGTAGAAAAGGCGATTGTTGCTAACGTAAAGAGGTTCATTATGACTTTTGGACAGGATTTCAGTTTTATAGGTAATCAATATCGTATGGAGGTTGCAGGGGAAGATATGTTTATTGATTTGCTCTTTTTCAATCGGGAACTTAACTCTCTAGTTGCGGTTGAGTTGAAATCCGGGAAATTCCGTACATCCTATTTGGGACAGTTGAATACTTATCTGTCTGCCTTAGATACATATATCAGAAAGCCGCATGAAAATCCCTCTATTGGGATAATACTTTGCAGAGAAATGAATCAAACCTTTGTAGAATTTGCAGTTCGTGATTATAACAAGCCGATGGGAGTCGCTACCTACCGTGCATCCAAAGATATGCCGGAACGACTTCGTAATGCCTTGCCTGACATTGAGGAACTGAAAAGGTTATTGTAAAACGAAAACCTGTCTCTTTTGGGGCAGGTAGTCGTCTTTTGTTTCTACTTCTGTTCACAAGTAAATTCTTTGCAAAAATTATCTGTCAGATAATAAATCTTTATATCTCCGTTGTGTTTTGAATATCGGGAAGCTGAAAAAGAAGTGATAGTCACGATGAAATAACTTTTCTGTAAAAATAGTAGTGTTTGCAGATTTGCTCTGTAGAAGAACAACGATTCGTCAAATGGGAAGTTTATATAAAAAGAGGCTTTCTCCATCTCCTCATCCATAAAAAAATCCGATCCATACCCCACCTTTATCAAAAATGAGTATATTTGCCCGCATCATTCTATCTTTTAACCTTAAAAACACAGTTTAAATGCAGCGTAAAACTCCGCAAACATCTGATATTGACGATGAAACACTTTTTGCTAAAGTGGAGCGGGGAGATGTAGAGGCATTTACTGCAGTTTACAATAAATATCACAAATTGCTTTATGCATTGGCCTATCGCTATTTGATGAGTTCTGCGATGGCAGAAGACGCTGTGCAGCACGTATTTACCCGTTTCTGGGAATTCCGTTCGGAGCTTCGGGTAGGCATCAGCCTGAGAAACTACCTGATAACAATGACTAAAAATCATATACTCAATGTGATACGCAATGAGAATACCGCCCTTACCAAGAATTATGAGATAGCTCAGGGTACCCCTGCTTACGAAGATACCCTTGTTGACAGTCTGGAAAAGAAAGAACTGATGTCCATCTTTTATAAGGCAGTCGATATGCTGCCGCCCCAAAAGCGGGAAATCTGTCTGATGAAGGTGCGCGAAGAACTCTCCAACCAGGAGATAGCCGACCGCCTGAAACTCTCTATCAATACAATCAAAACCCATTATTCCGATGCGCTGAAACTATTGCGCGTCCATCTGGGAAAATTGCTAATTTTTGTTACATACCTCACCTTGTTAAGGTATTTAAGTGTCTATTTAACAGTATGAGTACAGAGAATATGAATACACCTACAGAAAAACAGATACAGGAAGTGCTGGCAGGGACATCTACTCCTGAAGTTGCCCGGATCGTAGCGGCTTGGTTTGCTACCGATGAGGGGGCGGCCTATCTGGCTAAAAGTATGGACCGTGATGCCGTACAGATCAAACAAGGATTCGAAGAACTCTATGTCAATCACGAAATCCCGTCCGAAGAGATGTTTGCCCGTATCCGCCGCAACATCCGGCAGAAACGCATCCGCAGGATTACCTTCCGTGTGGCAGCCGTACTCATTCCGTTTGTGTTGCTGATAGGGCTGTTTGTCCAAGTGAATACCCGTGTCGATCTGCTGGGTGATTCCGGTTACGAAGAAATCTATGTGCCCAAAGGTGAGCGTCTGCAAATGATGTTTCAGGATGGCACACGTGCTTATATAAATTCAGATTCACGCCTGAAGTATCCAAAGAAATTTGCGCTGTCCAGCCGTGAAGTCTATCTGGAGGGCGAGGCTTATTTTGTAGTCTCAAAGAATTCCCACCGACCTTTCATTGTCAATCTTAATGGGCCTGCCGTGCATGTTCTGGGAACTTCGTTCGATGTTCAGGCTTATCCGGAGAATAAGGATATCACGGTCTGTTTGGACGAAGGTCGTGTTAATCTGACACTTGCTTCAGATAAGAAATACCCGTTGAAACCCGGTGAGAAACTTGTCTATAACAAGGAAAGTGAGCATTGCACCATTACCCGACATGCTGATATTCATCTGTCTTCCTTGTGGAAAAAGAATGTGATAGCTTTCAAGGATGCCCCGCTGGCCGAAGTTATCAAAGTGCTGAATCGTTGGTATGATGTGGACTTCAAGATAGAAGACCAGTCAGCTTGGGATGTATACTTTACGATTACATCAGAGAATACGCTTCTCGAAAAAGTTCTGGGTGATCTGGAAAAGATTGCGCCGTTACGGTTTGAATATAAAGAGGCTGAAAAGGAAGTGATAGTCACAAGAAAAAAAGAGGATTCCCGTTTAATACATTGATTATGTAGATTTGATTTGTAAATAATACGTGAAACAAAAGTGCGCATTGCAGGTAGTTTACGCTATATTAAACTTGCGCATTACAGAAAGTATCCTTGTTTTGCGCATTGACTATATTAAATATTGAATTGTATGATATTTAAACGTAAATGGAGATGGGTAATAATTCAAGACTATTCTGCATACCCCGTTAATAACCGTGAAGAGCGTTTTTAAAGAATAAGAGGAATGTTTTTTAAGAATGTTGCCGACGTTTATTAACAGCGTAGAAATCGATCTTAAAACTAAAATAGAATATATGTATACAAAAAAGGCGATAATTCTTCATGAGAATGACCGCCTTTTTATCTTTTATACCCGTCATTGTTTGGGGTAAAAGTCACCCGTATTAACTATAATCCACCTGAATAGCTTAGGAGTAAACCATCGGTTGATTATATGGATTAACTCCTACTTTAGCTGAATATATTGTAAATTTTATGCACTGTTTAATGTTTCGTTGTAAAGGTCTTATTTTTCCCATTTACGAAAGTTTTAAGTTTATATTAGAGTTTCATTTTAAACTTCTACAAATATACTACATCAGAAAGGCGAAGTCAAGTGTTTCAGCCCCGTTTTGAATTATTTTTTTATTTATGGTGCTAATATCTGCATCCGGCAAAAGTCATTACCGGAATGAACAGCAATAAAGATATAAATAACCGTTTCATAATCTGTATTTTAATTGATTTGATTCAGCCAGCCGGCAATTAGCGAATGGCAGTTGGACGTTTGTGAAGAGCGTATCCACAGACTTGGAGTCAGGAAGTTGCCTTCCGGAATGAGCCGTTTGGCATCAGACTCTACACTGCTGATTCCACTGCTTGCGCTTGATACGATCAGACCGATACTTTTGCCTCCCATCCGGTTGCCGTATTGAAACAGGAATGTTTGCAATGGGGCAGCCATATTGCTCCACCAAAGGGGTGCGCCTATGATAATCCGGTCGTAATCGGCGATATTCACCTCCACAGGTTTGATTGCAGGATAAGACGCCGCGTCATTCGGCTGGTTCCGGATTGCCTGAATCAACGCACTTCCGATGGCATAGTTGTTGGCGGCATAGTCGAGTCCCTCTTCGGCAGGTTCAACTCTTACCACATCGGCTTCTATCTGTGTCTGCAAGTCACTGACAATCGTATGCACATTGTTCGTGAAACTGTAATACACGATAAGGGTTTTACCCGTTGCCGAATCGGGGTCAGGAGTCGGATCAGGATCGGGAGTAGGTGTCGGAACTTCGGTCTGCGGACCATCCGGTTCGTTACTATCGGTAGAGCAGGCGCTCAATCCCACCGCTACAAAAACGGCGAATAATAAATATAGGTACTTTTTCATAGCTTCTTACATATTAAAATAAAACTTTCATTTTCATATCTGTTATTTTTAGTTGTTTCTTTGATGCAAAGATAAAAGCAAAGACCTGCAACGTCTTTGCTGCGAGGCTCAATGTGTTTTGTTTTAGCGACCTACCTGCCGTTGTTGCTCGGCATTGTATCTGTCTCCGACAACGGGAATGGCGGCAACAGCGTTTTCCAGTTCTTTCCACTCTTCGGGAGAAAGTGTAAATTCCAGTGTGCGCAGGTTCTCCTCCAGATGTGCAAGTTTCGTTGTTCCGGGAATCGGTACGATCCACGGTGCCTTCTGTAGCAACCAGCCGAGTGCTACTTGTGTCGAGGTCATGCCTCGCGTGCGGCCGAAGGCTTGCAGCACATTCACGATGCGGGTATTTACCCGCATTGCTTCCGCTTGGAAGCGCGGCAGGGTCTGTCGGTTGTCGTTGTTTGGGTCGAAAACCGTGTATTCGTTGATGCAGCCGCCCAAAAATCCCCGATTCAGCGGGCTGTATGGAACAAAGCCGATTCCCAGTTCCCGACAGGCGTCGAGCACTCCGTTTTCCTCCACCAGACGGTGCATTAGGTGATATTCGCTTTGGATGGCCGTCAGCGGGCAAACGGCATGAGCCTTATGGATGGTCTCGGCGTTGACTTCGCACATGCCCCAGTGTTGTACTTTGCCCTCTTTCATCAGGTCGGCAATAGTCGATGCTACCTCTTCTGCCGGGGTGTTGGGGTCGGCACGGTGCTGGTAGAACATGGGAAGCGAATCGAGTCGGAGGCGACGGAGCGACTCTTCGCAATAGCGACGGATGGTCTCCGGCCGACTGTCCTGACGTCCCGTGCCTTTTCCGTCGATTACTTCGTGTCCGAATTTAGTCGTTACGTTAATCCGGCCTTTGAACTCGGCCAGTGCTTCTCCGGCTAAATTCTCGTTGGTCAGCGGCCCGTAGATGATGGCGGTATCGAAGAGTGTTACACCGCGATCCACTGCTTCGTGCAGCAACCGGATGCATTGCTTCTTGTCCGGATGCTGGCTACGGTTGTAGGTCATGCCCATCACGCCAAAACCGAGTGCCGACACTTCGAAAGCTGCCTTGCCCTTACCCAATATACGATGTCCCGTAATGTGGGCGACATCGCTATTGTTATCAGATGCTGCCGTCTGTTTCGTTTTAGCGGCAAATACCTTGTTCAGTCCGGTGGGCATGGTCAATGCGGCTCCTGCCAGTGCTGCCGTCTTGAGAAATCCGCGACGACTGATATTCATTTTATTGTTTTCTTCTTTCATGTTATTTATTTTTTTAGTTCCTTGATTGTTCTTGCCGGATTGCCCGCAACAACGGTCATGGGCGGCACATCTTTGGTTACTACGCTGTTTGCTCCTATGATAGCGCCGTATCCGACTCTGACACCGGGGAGGATCGTGGCGTTGATACCGATCCAAACTTTATCCTCAATGACAACGGGGCGGCCGTAAGTCGCACTGCGGTTTTCCGGATCGGAGTCATGGTTAATGGTAATGATGTTTACTTTCGGACCGACCAAAACATGTTCGCCGAGTGTAATGCCGCCACGTCCGAAAAACGTGCAGCACTGTTGGATAAAGCAGCCTTTACCTATCTTTATATGCTTGCCGTAATCCACATAAAACGGAGGTAGTAAGGTTACGGATTCATCCACTTCCTGCCCGATGATTTCTCCCAGTATCCGGCGGACTTCATCCGGTGTATGGTAGCCGTTGTTCAGTTCGGCCGCTGTTTTCATTGTATCCCAAATGGAGTTTATTAACTCGTCGTATCCTTGATCCGACGGGGAAACAATTTCTCCGTTCAAGTCTCTTGCAAAAATTTCATTCATAATGATGCTTCGTTTAATGTTTTGGTGCAAAATTACGAAGAGAGCCTCGTAACAACTTTGCTACGAGGCTCAATTAATTTTGTTCTGAAGTTCATTTTACCATGACGGAGCTACACCGTAGGCTTCCTTATATATTTTGGAGAAATGCGACAGGTTCTTGAAGCCCACATCGAAACAGGCTTCCGTCACTCTTTTCTTGCCCGATTTTATCAGGCCGTGCGCTGCCTCCAGACGACGCCTGATAATCCATTTCTGCGGTGTCAAATCGCTCACTTTGGCAAAATCACGTTTGAAGGTTGCCAGACTGCGTCCTGTATAACTCGCGATTTCCCCCATCGAGAGGTCATACATGTAATTCTCATTCAGGTAGTCGAGAATGTCTATTTTCCATGGTTCCACGAAATCGAACAGCGAAGCATAGAGGTTCCTGTCGGTATTGAGCAGTACATACAGCCCCTCGGTCATTTTTAACTTCAGTACATCTTCGGAAGGCTTTTCGCCCGCATCGAAGTAAGGGATAACCGATTCGAACAGCGACCGAATGTCGGGTCTGTTACTCGGTAATACACGCAGACTTGCTTTTTCACGCTTGGAGTCGACCGGTATCTGTTGTTGGTTGAGTGTATGGTAAAACTCCCTCAGAAAAGGCTTTGTGAATTTCAGCACGACGGAGCGGTAGGGCTTATCGTTCTCAACCTTTTTTTGCAGCCACATCCGGTTATCACGCCGCATGAAAGCGCAGTCTCCCGGATGCAGAACGGTTTTCTTTCCCCGTTCCTCTATTTCCAATTCGCCGGAGCATAGATAAATAAGCGTATGCTCCCTGTTTTCGTGGGCACATCCCCGGTCATCGGTGAAATAGCTCGCTATAAGCACATTCAAGCAATCGAATACATCTAATTGTTCCATATTGTCAGCCTTTTATTTTTGCAAAGGTAGCAAGTTATATTTGCTTTTTATTTGTTGTGAAGCTCAATGTTTTCTCAAGAAATCATAAGTAACAATTTATCCTATCAAAAAAACACATTATCTTTGCAATACAATTTGAGCTGTTTAGCCGCTTTCCTATCCATGCCTTATACCTCATGCGAATTCTTTTTTATCAGTTTGCAGCCAAATAAATAGCTTCAGACTGTATCAAATATACATAAAAGCAAGATGACGAGCTACATTTTGAACCGCCAATGACGATTCAGAGTCTTTAGAAGACTTTTTCTTAATCTATTTAATAAAAAAAGCATTTTTCTCTCACCCGCTCCGAAATCTTGTGTGTCTACTTAGTATAAAGCGATTTATACCATTGTTAATCTAAAATTAAAGTTATGAAACACAAGATTTTACTTGTTCTGTTTTTGAGCTTTATGGCATGTTTCACAGCCAACGCTCAGAAAGTGACCTTGCAGTTCCGGCAAGTTAAGTTAGCAAAAGTCTTTGATGCTATCACTCAACAAACAGGGCTGACCGTGGCGTACAGTCGTCCTACTGTTGATCCTGACCGAATTGTAACTATTGAAGCAAATAAAGAAGAACTTTCCCAAGTACTTACTCAATTAATGAAAGGTACGAATGTGACCTTTGAAATTGGTGAGAAGAAAATCTATTTGAAAGAAAAGCCAACTTCGGATGTACAGCAAAATCGAAAGGTTAAAACAATCTCCGGTATTATAGTTGATGATAAAGGAGAGCCGGTGATTGGTGCCAGTATTGCCGTTCAGGGTACTACTTTAGGTACTATTACTAACTTAGACGGTGAATACACATTAGCCAATGTTCCGGAAAACTCAGAAGTAACCGTTTCATTTATTGGCTACAAGACTTTGATTTTTAAAGCTAATGATAAATCTTTAGCAAATATCACTTTGAAGGAAGATACAGAAATGTTAGATGAAGTCGTTGTAGTAGGCTATGGTACGGTGAAGAAGCGTGATTTGACAGGATCTGTTGCCTCCTTAAACTCTGATGTTATTTCTTCTGTTCCTGCTACATCAGCAGTAGAGGCCTTGCAAGGACGTGCATCTGGCGTTGTAGTTTCTACATCTAACTGGGCACCGGGAGAAACACCGTCAATTTTGATCAGAGGAAAGCGTTCTATTAATGCTAGTAATGATCCTCTGTTTGTTGTGGATGGAATTCCTGTTACCGGTGGTATGGGTGAAATTAGTCCTTCGGATATTGAATCTATGGAGGTCCTGAAAGATGCTTCAGCAACGGCTATTTATGGTTCAAGAGGGGCAAATGGTGTTATCATTATTACTACTAAACAAGGTAAAGAAGGAAAGACACAAATAGATTATAATGGCTATGTTGGCGTACAAACTATACAGAATAAATTAGATTTGATGAATGGAGCAGAGTATGCTGAATATACTCGTGAGGCTTATCGTAATAGCAATGGTTCCAATAAATATCTTTCTGATACTCCAAATAAAGAAGAAGATATGTTGCTTCCTATGTTTAAACAGGATCCCTATGTATTAGAGTCTGTGATGATGGCTTATGATGAAAATGGCAATTATGATCCTTCAAGAATACGTTCATATAATTGGTTTGATGATGTGACACGTAGCGGACTTATCACAGACCATCAACTGAATATTCGTGGTGGTGGGGCTAAAACTAATTTTATGGCTTCTGTTACTTACAATAAAACGGAAGGTATAATGAAGGATAAAGACTATGAACGTTATTCTATTCGTTTCAATATTAGTCATAATATTAATAAATATATTAAATTTGGTGGACAAACTCAGTACTCCCATTCAGTTCAGAACCGAGGCAGTGGAATGGAAACTGATATGTACTTATATCGTATAACTCCGTTGGGACGTTTTGTTAATGAAGATGGTACTTACCCAGGGTTGGTTGGTGGAGATTCTCAAATGTATAATCCTTTGATGAATACAGTAGAAGGTGCTGTAGATCGTCCCTTGAAGACCAGTCGCTATTTAGGTAGTTATTTTGTTGATATTAAATTTCCGATTAAGGGATTAAGTTTTCGTTCCAATTTGGGTATTGATTCACGTACTGTACAGGATTATGAATACTTTGCTTCAGCTACTACAGAACGACAGTTGGGGAACTCTTCTGCCAGCAATTCTATGAAGAAATATTCGATGATTACATGGGAGAATTACTTTACTTATAATCGCGATTTCAAAGAGAAACATTCTTTGGGCATAACGCTTTTGCAATCCATCCAACAAGATTTGGAAGAAACCTTGGAAGCTTCCGTACAAAACACTCCATCTGACGTTTTAAAGTACTATGATTTAGCTTCCGGATTATTGATAGATGGTGTGGGGAGTGATTACGTAAAGTGGAATATGGCATCTTTTATGGGGCGTATCAATTATAATTATTTGGGTCGCTATCTGTTGACGGTTTCTGCACGCTATGATGGTTCTTCACGTTTGGCAGATGGACATAAATGGGTATTATTTCCATCAGCAGCTTTGGCATGGAGAATTAGTGACGAGTCTTTTATGAAGTCGCTTTCCTGGGTCGATAATCTGAAACTTCGTTTGGGGTATGGTAAGACAGGTAACTCTTCAGTAGATCCTTATCAAACACGAGGAAAGCTTGGAAAGAAACGCTATGTTTATAATAATGGTGCTACGGAAATAATGGGATATGCCCCTTCTCTTATGGCCAACAGCACTTTGACGTGGGAAACTACCGATCAATGGAATATCGGACTTGATTTTGGTTTCTTGAAAAATCGTATCAATGGCTCTGTCGAGTTGTATTTGCAGAATACGCATGATTTGTTGCTTGAACGTCAATTACCAGTAGTGTCCGGTTTTTCCAGTGTGATGTCTAATGTAGGGTCTACACGTAATAAGGGTATTGAAATAACTTTGAACACACGTAATATTCAGACCAAGAACTTTACTTGGAGTACGGATTGGATGTTTTCTGCTAATAAGGAGGAGATTGTGGAATTATATAATGGAAAGTCAGATGACATTGGTAACCGTTGGTTTATTGGTAATCCGATAGACGTATATTACAATTACGAAAAGATAGGTATTTGGCAAGACACACCGGAGGACTTGGCTGAAATGGCAAAGTTTAATGAAAAAGGTGGGAATTTTACAGTAGGTAGTATCAGGCTAAGAGATGTGGATGGGGACTATAAAATAACTGATAAAGATAAGATTATTTTGGGGAATAAACGACCGAAATTTGTAGCAAGCTTAGTGAATAATATTGAGTACAAAGGATTTGATTTTTCTATTTTCTTGTATGCCAGTGTAGGTCGCATGTTGAAGAATGATATTGAATTGATGGAGAAGCCTGGACGTGCAAATACAGTTAAAGTGAATTATTGGACTCCTAATAATCCAACTAATGATTTCCCTCGTCCGAATGCTGATACAGAAAAGTTGGATTATATTTCTACTATTGGATATGACAAGGCGGATTTTTTGAGAATCAGAAATATAACTATAGGATATACTTTGCCAAAAGATCTGACACAGAAAGTTATGTTGAATAAAGTACGGTTTTATATGAGTGCTAATAATCCTTTTATTTTCACGAATTTCACAGGTATTGATCCGGAGGGGGCTAATGGACGTACTTCTCCAAGCTATAGTACTTGGATGTTTGGTGTAAATCTTTCTATGTAACCTTTAAATGTAATTGAGTATGAAAAAGATAAATAGTTTTTTACTGATATTTGGCTTGTTGTTTGGAGCTACAGCTTGTACTAATTGGCTAAGTGAGGATGGTGCTCCTAAAATGACATATGATTATTATGGAACTGAGCAAGGAGTAGATGCAGCAGTGGCTGCGGCCTATAGCTTTTTGCGTTGGGGATGTGGTAATGAACGATATGATGTGTTGACTGAATTGGGTACAGATTTATTTACTGCCGGAAGCGACGGAAAAAACAAAACATCATTTAATGCTTACGGAACGCAATTAAATCCGGAAGATAATATCCTGTCGGGGTTGTGGGAAAATCATTATAAAGGCATCAGCGATGCAAATATTGCTATGGATCAGATTCTTCAATCTGATATGAGTGAATCTAAAAAGCTGACTTCGTTGGGGGAGATGCTTTTTATTCGTTCTTTCTTATACTTTGAGTTGGTACAGCAATTTGGAAAAGTGCCTTTGGTAACTGAAGGCAGCTTTGAGATTCGTACAGATTTTAAACGTGCTGCAATAGCGGATATATATAAGCAGATCATTACTGACCTGCGTACGGCTGTCGAATACTTACCGGAAAAGGTCGATGATTCTCAAAAAGGAAAAGCAACCTCCTATGCCGCTTCACATTTACTGGCTAAAGTTTACTTGACAAGAGGTAGTGCTGTGACGGATGTTCGTGGACAAAAGGCGACGGATATGGATAGTGTCCTTTATTTTGCAGAGAATGTGATTAAGAATAGTCCTTATCGCTTACAGAAAAATTTTGCGGATCTGTGGAACATAGATAATATGGGAAATTCTGAGGTTATTTTCGCTGTGCAATTTACTTCAAATCCTATATTTAATGATGATGGTAATACTTTCCATTTGTATTGGCTCCCGGTTTATGATGATGAAGACGGTATGGAGCGCGATATATTTTATGGCCGTCCATACAAGCGTTATCGTCCTACTGATAAAGTTTTATTCAAACTTTATGATCGCAAAAACGACTCTCGTTTTTATAAAAGCTTCCGTTGGGCTTATATGTCAAACTATGCAAAGACAATTCCCGTATGGAAAGAACTTGAAGATAAAGGTGAAATCTACTTTACTCCCGATCCGCAGAAAGGACAAATAGCAGGGAAGAAGAAGTTTGAAGTGGGAGATACAGCTATATACTATACCATTGAGAAAACTGGTTTTAAAAAGAATAGTATAGAAATGAAGAAACTGCGTGCCGATAAGTCCTATACTTATTATCCTTACGAAGTACATGATTCTAAACATTATCCTACACTTATCAAACACTTGGCTCCTAATCGTCCTTCTGTTGCAGAGAAAGCATCATCACGTGAATGGGTGCGTATGCGTTTAGGTGAGACTTATCTGATAGCAGCCGAAGCTGCTGGCAGGAAAGGTGATTTTGACTTGGCTGCTAAATATATTAATGTTATCCGCGAACGGGCTGCGTGGGCAGACGGGGAAACAAAGACTGCACAATATTGGGAAATAGAGGGAGGAGCTCCTGATAATATAAACAGTACGTATGATAATATAAAAGTAACTGCAACTGAGCTTTCAACTGGTGATTTTGTGTCGTTCATATTGGATGAACGTGGTCGTGAATTGTTGGGTGAGATTTGCCGTTGGGAGGATCTTGTACGTACCGAAAAATTCTATGAATGGGTAAAGAAATACAACTCTGATGCGGAGGCTGCCATTAAACCTTATCATAAGCTGCGTCCAATTCCTCAAACACATATTGATCGTTTGGATCCTGTAGGACCAGTCGAAGAAGAGCAAAATGAAGGATATTATTAATCTAATCTGAACAGTTATGATCAAAAGAATATTTACGTTATTCATATTTTGTTTTTTATCAACCTGTTTCGCCCTTTGGGCGAACAGGCTTGATGATATAAGGGCAAAACTTTTTAATCCTCAATCTAAAAGTGTATTGGTAGTTTCCCATCGCGGTGACTGGCGAAATGCTTGCGAGAACTCACTGGAAGCCATAGAAAATGCAGTTCAGATGGGAGTGGATATTGTGGAAGTGGACCTTGCCCGGACTAAGGACGGGCATTTGATTCTCATGCATGACCAGACACTTGACCGTACTACTACCGGAAAAGGAAAAGTTGAAGATCATACGTTAGCTGAGATAAAAGATTTGCGCTTACGAAATGGCTGTCATATCAAGACGATTTATAAAGTTCCCACATTAGAGGAAGCTCTATTGCTGGCTAAGGGAAAAGTAATGCTTAATCTGGATAAATCTTTTGACTATTTCGATCAGGTTTATGAATTACTGGAGAAGACAGGAACTACTAATCTGGTAATAATGAAAAGTAATGCTCCGGCTGAAGACGTGAAGCGTGATTATGGAAAATACTTGGATAAAGTAGTTTTTATGCCAAAGGTTAATTTGGATGACAAAGATGCTATTCAGAAGTTAAATGATTATCTTCGAGTATTGAAACCGGTAGCTATTGAGTTTAAGTTTGCCTACGATACAAATCCGTTGCCCTATGAGGTTAAAAAAATCATGGCTGGTAAATCTCATATATGGTATAATACGTTATGGGATACACATGCCGGTGGACACGACGATGATTGTTCACTGCTAAATAAGGATAAAGGCTATGGTTACCTGATAGACAATCTGGGTGCAACGATATTGCAAACAGACCGTCCGGCATACTTGATTGACTATTTGAAATATAAAGCAAAAGTTATGAATTGTAATCGCGATTGGACCTATTTAAAATCTGAGAATGAATATCAAGCTCCTTCTGTTCCGAATTTTACTATTGAAGAGAGTTTCTTGAAAGGAAAGCAAAGTCCGCAGACGAATGAAGATGGCATCATTGTCACCCCTTATTTCGCGGCCGTTATTGATGGAGCTACCGCTAAATCTACTTTCACTCATAATGGCAAGAAAACAGGCCGTCTGGCTATGGAACTTGCTTTGGAGGCTATTCGTGAATTTCCCAAGGATATTGATGCAACAGAAGCACTTCGTAGAATTACAGAAAAGATATACCAGTTTTATGTAGAGCACAACTTACTTGATGAATTGAAAACCGAACCGGGAAAGCGCTTTACTGCTAATGGAGTGATTTATAGTTATGCCCGAAATGAGGTATGGCAGGTAGGCGATTGTCAATGTATCATTGGAAGCTTGTATTCTTCTAACGAGAAAGAAATAGATGCTATCATGGCCAATGCCCGTGCTGCTTTCAATGAAGTTGCTTTGCTGAACGGCGCCACAATGGAAGGACTTGAAGCTCATGATTTAGGACGGGATTTTATTTATCCTTTCTTACAGAAACAAGCTCTTTTGCAAAACTGTCCGATAGAAGGGCAACGGTTTGCATTTCCTGTATTCGATGGCTTTCCTATACAAATGGAACAGGTTAATGTCTTTCCGGTAGGAAATGCAGATGAGATAATTTTATCGTCTGATGGTTATCCGCATTTATACTCTACATTGCATGAGTCAGAGTGTTACCTTGCAGATATTTTGGAAAAAGATCCTCTATGTATGCGATTGTACAAGAGTACGAAGGGGGTTAAAAAAGGAAATCGCTCCTTTGATGATCGTGCTTATTTAAAAATAAAGCTCAAGAAGTAATTTATAAAATAAAAAATCATGAAAAATTTATTTGATATTAATGGCAAAGTAATTGTCATTACAGGTGGTTGCGGCATTTTAGGTAGGGGAATAGCTCTTTATTTAGCTGAACAGGGAGCTAAAATCGTTATTCTTGACCGTATGGAAGAAATCGGCAAAGAACTGGAAACTGAACTGAAGATGAAAACAGAAGCTATGTTTTTGGTAACGGATGTTCTGAACAAAGAAGTATTGGAAGAAAATAAAATAGCCATTCTGGAACGCTTTAACACTATTGATATCTTGTTGAATGCTGCCGGAGGAAATATGTCTGGTGCTACTATTGCTCCGGATAAGACGATTCTCGATTTGGAAGTGGATGCCTTCAGAAAAGTAGTAGACTTGAACCTCTTTGGCACAGTATTACCTACGATGGCATTCGTCGATGTAATGGCAAAGAACAAAGAAGGAGTTATCGTTAACTTTTGTTCCGAATCAGCTCTGCGCCCTCTAACACGTGTGGTAGGATATGGTTCTGCCAAAGCTGCCATAGCTAACTATACCCGTTACATGGCTACGGAACTGGCAACAAAATTCAGTCCTGAAATTCGTGTAAACGCCATCGTTCCGGGCTTCTTGTTGACAAATCAGAATCGTGCCCTGCTGACTAATCCGGACGGAACTTATACCGACCGTGCAAAGGCTATCATTGCCCACACCCCATGCGGACGCTTTGCCGAACCGGAGGAACTGTTTGGGACTATCCACTATCTTATCAGTGATGCTTCCAGTTTTGTAACTGGTGCTTTGTCTGTGGTAGATGGTGGCTTTGATGCATTCTCCATTTAATACACAACATAAACATATATCTTAAATCAACTTACTATGATACTTTGTGAACAGACATGGCGCTGGTACGGTCCTAATGATCCGGTCAGCCTGTGGGACATCAAACAAGCCGGAGCAACCGGTGTCGTGAATGCCCTGCACCACATCCCGAACGGTGAAGTGTGGACAGTAGAAGAAATTATGAAGCGCAAAGAAATGATCGAAGCTGTCGGTCTGCACTGGTCAGTAGTAGAGAGCGTACCTGTACATGAGCATATCAAGACTCAGACAGGAGAATTCCAGAAATACGTTGATAACTATAAAGAAAGCCTGCGCAACCTCGGCAAGTGTGGCGTGAACATCGTAACCTACAACTTCATGCCCGTACTGGACTGGACGCGTACCGATCTCGCTTATGAACTGCCTGATGGTAGCCGCGCCCTGCGCTTCGAACGTGCCGCTTTCATTGCTTTCGACCTTTTCTTGTTAAAGCGTCCCGGTGCTGAAAACGACTACACCGACGAAGAAAAAGCAAAGGCAAAAGCCCGCTTCGAACAAATGACGGATGCCGACAAGCAACTGCTCGTTCGCAACATGATTGCCGGACTGCCCGGTTCGGAAGAGAGCTTCACACTGGAACAATTCCAGCAAGAGCTTGATCGCTATAAAGACATCACTCCGGAAAAATTGCGTGCCAACCTGATTTACTTCCTGCAAGAAATCACTCCTGTTGCCGATGAAGCCGGTGTAGAGTTGGTTATCCATCCGGACGATCCTCCTTGTTCCATCCTTGGATTGCCCCGTATCATGAGCAGTGCCGCCGATTTCCAGGCATTGATTGACGCTGTTCCCAATAAGAGCAATGGTCTTTGTCTCTGCACCGGTTCCCTCGGAGTCAGCAGCTCCAACGATCTGGAAGGTATGATGAAACAGTTCGGTGACCGCATTAACTTCGTGCACTTCCGCAGCACACAGCGCGATGCAGAAGGTAATTTCTACGAAGCCAACCATTTGGAAGGTGACGTAGATATGTATCACGTCATGAAAGCTTTCCTCGAACTACAGCAAAAAAGACAAGTATCCATTCCTATGCGTCCCGACCACGGACACCAGATGGTAGACGACCTGAAGAAGAAAACCAATCCGGGATACTCCTGCATCGGTCGTCTGCGCGGATTAGCGGAATTGAGAGGTTTGGAAATGGGGATTGCTAATTCTCTTGTGTGACTTTCTTGTATTTAAAAAACAGTCTGTAATTAAAATGAGTATGAAACAATTTTATTATGGTAGGTTCGCCTTTCCTTTAGTATGAAGGCATCTATGTAGTCAAAATTTAGGTGTCTTCGGCTATATATTCAATTTTTCAATAGTATTTATTTTATATTTATTAGCATATGAGACATTTGACAAACAAAAAATGTATTTGTAACTCAATATTATGGCTATTTTTTCTCTTTTTTAGCCTTGTTATAAGGGCGAATGAATATGAAGCTACAATGAGTTTACGGGAACTATTTAGCCCATATACTGACATGGAAAATGGGATTAAAGGGATTGTGGATTCGGGTGGAAAAATTGAGGTGAAGATTTTTGATAAATCAACGAATACGTTGGTTTATCATACTTATATAACTTCTACCTCAACGACTTTTACAGGAACAGCAGTGAATTATAATAAGTCTTCTCTGGGGAGTGGAGCTACTTATTATCCCAATGTCTGGAATAGTAAGGATATAAAGATAGCATTGGGAGCTATAGATCGAAAGAGATATGATTCAGTGACAACTAAACCATATCATTTGTTTGTAAATGATATTGATCTAAAGGTTCAGATTAATGAGATAAATGCAGAGATGAATGTCTGCAAAATACCTGGAATTGGTTTAATTGATAGAAGTGGGGGAAATGCATTGTTCCATCCTAACCATTATTGTCATGATTTGAAACATGCAGCTGAATTTGTTACAAGAGCATGGACAAGAGTGAAACAGCCAAGAATGGATTGGGGAGCCGATTTTATTATTGCTACTCATCGTGGAGTTTGGGGAGATAATTTAGGAGCGGGCAATCCGGAGAATTCTACTGCTGCTATTAGAGATACTAAGCTATATACTGATGTGTTGGAGTCTGACGTGATGAATACGAAAGATGGCGAACTTATTATTTCTCATGATTATAATTTAAAGAGATTATCAGATTATTCTGGGTCTGATGAGGATTATCTCTATAACATGAATGCAAGTCAAATAAAAAACTTGCATTTGAGAAAAAGGAACATGGATGTTTCAGAATATAAGTATCTGACCTTTGGTGACATGATTGATGCATTAAAGAAGTATGAATTAGTTTTGACTGTGGATATTAAAGAGATAAGGTCGCGATATGATAAAAACGGTAATTGTATTGCCGCTTGTGAATATGATGTGAAACAACATGGGGAGGCTGCTAAAAAGTTGATGACACAGAGCTTTATGAATATCTTAAAAAAATGTGTTGAAATTGCTGAACAGAAAAATGCGCTACAATATTTAGCATTCAAAGTTAATTACTCCTATGCAGAACTTAGTCAGTATCTAACGGAAGAACAAATGTCGAAAACACTATTTATGCCTGTAATTCATCCCGATAGAGAAAATTATTTGGATTTCATTGATACTTGGATTCGACGGGCTAAGAAAGAACTGGTGGCATGGCAGACTAATTTTAGAAAAGTGGGAGATCCTTATTTGACTCGATTCACTCGATATGGTGTATCCTATGATAATTTACTCCACTATGTATATGAAAACAGTGGGCTAAGACCCGGTATTTATCTTGAAGAACCAGCAGGGCCTCGCGGAGTTGCGGGAAGATATGGGGAATTTAGAATGAAAGATTCTAAAGATGATATGAGAGGTGACCATTATTTCTTAATGAGCATTCCTTATGGGAAAATAATGGTACTTACTACTGATAGACCGGATGTTTGTAAAGCGATTAATGAGTTATTTAACAGTATGCCTCAGTAAAAATATATTTATTATGAGAATGATTAAATATTTGAAAATAATAATAGCTCTTTTCTTTTTCGAGAGCTTGTTTGCCTCTTTTGTCTTTTCTCAGGATAAGCACGGATATATTACTAAATTGGGTACTAATCTTTTTTATAGGGAAGTACAGGATGCAAATAGGACTGTCTTGAGTATGAATGAAATCCGGCCTGTTACGGCAGGAATGGATGGGCTGACAGTGACTTTCTATTTTACAGCTAACCTAAGTAAAGTAACTAAACCTTTGAAATTATTATCATTTACTAATAGTACGGAGGATAAATCATATATAGACTTATTTTATGATAAGGGGACTATAACTGTTCGTCGTAAATATGCTCCCGGATCAGAATATTATTATGATTACCATCTTTATGATCCTATGTTTACTATAGATTCCAATGCTGTTATGTGGGAAGTTCATATTTTCTTTACCGGATCTTTTTTTTGGGTAGAAACAAGGGATACTCGAGGAGTGGCAAATAACAGGTGGCATGCTCCTCTTTTTATTGGAGTTGATTCTCCTCCTCGTTTTAGTTTTATGAATGATTTTATAAATCGTTCATTACAGGCTAAATTGATATTTGGTGATCCGAATCCTTCGACAACATTTACGATGCCGGAAGAAATCGGAATTTATGAATTCAAGTACTCTGAATTGCGATCAAGGTTGAATAATGAATTTAGTAAGGATAATTAAATATATGTCTATGAAAAAGTTAGTATTAATAATAACATTATTCTTTACTGTCCATTTGTACAGTCAGGAGATACCATTACCTTTAAAGTGCTTTCCTTTGAATAATACTGATTCTGGGGATATTATATCTGGTCAGATGGCGGATATTCATGGGAGTGTTTATGCTTTGGCAGATCGGTTTGGGGTAAAGGGGAAAGCACTATCTTTGGGAAAGGAGGATAGTTATCTTTCTTTTCCTATCAATGGAGCTAATCCTCAAGGTGAGAAAGAACTTACTTTCACATATTGGATGTATGCAGGTAAAGATTCTATAGCACAAACTTTCTGGGCGAAAGATCGTGATGGCAACCTATTGTTAGGTATGGGGAAGAGAAGAACAAACGCTGTTCTGAATATTTATCACGAAAAGGATGAACAGAGTATTTCATCGGACCAGCAATGGATGTGGAGTGATTCTAATTTTGCAGAAGGTGAGGGATGGTATTTTGTAGCGGTTATCTATTCTGATGATGGCACGCGTTTCTATTTAGGCACTCCAAAAGGGAAAATGACTGAATGTTATTCTGCCTTTACTCCTGATTGGAATCTGATTACAGAGATATGTATTGGTACGGTAGATGACATTCCGGCTGCCGGAATGGATGATTTTAAAGTTTATGATGTAGCACTATCCAAAGAGCAGGTTTCGACATTATATCATTCTGAATCACAACTCAGTATGGGAAATGAGGCATTACTTAATGTGGGGACCGGAGCTCCTCTCTATTCCTCCACATGGTATTTTCATTGTGTGGGCTTAGATGAGACTTTCCGCTATGTTATGCAGAATCAGACAGATTTGTCTTTTCTAAGTGCAGAAGCAGGGTATGCTTTGGCTAAGGTATCCAAAGCGGAATCCGATTATCAGCAGTGGTCTTTTTCTCCTGTAAGTGATACGGCGCAAGGACGAATATTCACTATCAGTAATTGTGCAACAGGGATGAATTTGACTGATATGCGTGAAAGTGTATTGCAACAAGCATCAGATAACACTGATTCTCAAAAATGGTGTGTGGGTCAGATTGACGCAAATAATCAAACGAGAGAAAATATAACGGAAAGTAATAAAATGATTCCTTTATATGAAGAAATCTATTTTGATAAAAGTGAGCAAGTTATCCGGGTTCATATAAATTTCCCCGAAGTGGAAAATGTAAAAATCCGGCTTACTGATATTCAAGGGGTGTTATTTACTCAATTATCTTTGAATAATGTGATACTTTTGGATAAAAATATCAAGGCGCCAACGAACGGTGTATATATAGTTGCAATAGAAGCCGAAAACTATCGGCTGAATAGAAAGATTTTTGTAAATAATTAATTTTATATATTATGAAAATGAGAAAAGCATACTTGGTAATTGTAATATTACTCTTAGGAAACAAGGTTTGTGCTCAATATGCTCCGGGGGCTAAAGTTCCGGCCGTAAATCGACCAGTGCAGAATTATTATGATTGGGAACACGGCAGTAAAGGATTTGTCCGAATGCTGGGACTTGGTGCTGATACCCCAGCGGATCAAAAATGTTATTCCATTTTTACAGGAAATTCACAGGATGAACGCTTTAGAGTTTCCGCTAATGGAACGGTATCTATTTTTTCTCCTGCTTATTTCGAGTCTCTCCCTCTTCCGGGTGGAGCGTTGAATTTTTATCAAGGCGGGGTAGTTGATTCATATCAGTATTTAGGAGGAATATTTTGTGATCAGAATAAAATGACTATTTCCGGATATAAGGGGATTAGCTTTTGGGGAATTGCCAAGAACACTGGAACTCCTCACTTTTCAATAAAATCTAATGGATCAGTAGCTGTCTCCGATGCCATAACTCTGAAAGTAGGGCGAAATGGAGCCCCTACCATTAAAAGTGAAACTGCAGGAAAATGGTTAAGAATAGGAGGAGCGAACGGTATCGCACTTTGGGGAAATAAGAACATGGATGATGAAGATTCACCACATGTATTGATTAAAGACAACGGGGTGACAATAGGTCAAGTGACAAATTCGACTTCCGCCCTGAACGTTGGTGGATCTATAGCTGCAGAAACAGACGGAATTAGAACCTATTTTGGAAAAGATACAGACCACGATGACGCTTGGATTGGCACCAGTTCAAAAAATGGACTTTATTTAGGAGCGAATAATAGCAGTTGCATGTATTTGGATACAAGCAATCATACTTATATGGGTCTGATTGACACTTTTGTAGCTCAGATACGACAGGATCTTAAAAATAAGTACACTCTGTTTGTTGCCAAGGGAGTACTTTCTGAGGATTACGGTATCGGTCCGAAGTCCACTTGGTCGGATTTTGTATTCAATAGAGATTATACTTTGAAGACAATTCCGGAAGTAGAAGAATTTATTTCAGAGAACAATCATTTGCCTGATGTACCTTCTGCCGAGCAAGTGGCCGAAGAAGGCTATTCTCAACATGATATGAATAAAATCCTGTTGCAGAAGATAGAGGAACTTACACTCTACACCATACAGCAACAAAAAGAAATTCAAGAGTTGAAAACAGAATTAAATAATTTGAAGAAATAATCATTATGAAAAGATTTTTGCTTGTAACGCTTTTATTATCAGTAGTATGAAGAATTGTATTGAGATGGAAGTGGATATGGTAGAGATGTTTTTTTGGAACGAGTTTGTGCTTCTTGGCTGGACAAATATTGGCACTGTTAGTTTGGAATGCTCGGAATAAAGAGCCTGAATAGGTATTATATAAATTAATAACAATTTTAAATTATGGAACTTGAAGAATTACGCGATGCACTGAAAATAGCCAGTGCTCACGAGTATGCTCTCGTTGAAGAGCTGTTGGTCTGTGTCGATAAAAAAAAGTTTGATTAAGCAGATCAGGCAAACAGAGAAAAATGATACACCTGCAAGGGTGGAGTATTACGGTAACCCGAAAGCAGTTACCCGCATGCTTGTGAAGTTGATAGAGCAAGGGAAGTTGCGCTATAACGGTGAGGACAATTACTCACGGATCATCCGTACGCTGACTTCTGTGGTGGATGTGGTGAATGAATCGACGGGAAGGATTATGAGCGGGGAGTCTCTGGTATCGTATGTAAAGTGGATACGGGCGGGGGAATTGCCGGAAGAATAAGGAAGAAAAGGCGGAGTAATCCGCCTTTTTGCTAACTTTGCAAAAAACATTGCATGGCGGATATTCCTCTACATAAAGCAGTTCAGCAATCCGATTTCGGGATATTTGCAAAGGAAGTTTCTCCTTTTTCCCCGAACCGGCTGATTAATTACACACATCGGGATAGTTACTATATATTCGGTATAGTGGAGAGTGGAACCTGTCGTATCGGCATTGATTTCAAAGATTGCGACTTGTCGGCGGGTAGCGTCATCTGCACCCAGCCGCATCAGGTGCATCGGATCGTTGATAAAGGGGATGCAAAGTCGTTTCTCTTATTCATCGACGGGGTATTTATAGATGCTCCCACCAAACAGACCCTTGCCGAGTATGCCTTATCGCCGATACCATTTAAGATAAGCGATACACAACGTACCGAATTGATTCAACTGTTTGCCATGATTCTCCGCAGGATAGGCGAGCGGGAAAATGATGAATCGAAAACGGTTTTACAGAATCTGGCATGTACCGTTGTCGGGATCATAACGGATGCCGTTAGGAAAATAATTGGGAAGGAATCCAAAAACAGAAGGCACATTGAAATTACATTGGCTTTCAAAGAATTACTTTCTGCTAATGAGCAAATAAACAGAAATATATCTCATTATGCAGAATCTTTGCACATCTCACCCGTGTATCTGAACGAGGTGATTAAGAACGTTACAGGCGTGAGCGTAAGCAGGTACATTCAAAACGAACTTATATTGCATGCCAAACGAATGTTGGTATATACCTCTCTGACTGTGCGGGAGATTTCCACTCATTTGGGGATAGATGATTATGCCTATTTCACACGGTTGTTTACAAAGGCGGTTGGCATAAGTCCCACTCTCTACCGGAAAAAATACCTCGAATAGTGCAATCTTAACCTTACATAGTCTATTCTTCTATTTATCAATGCACTGTAACTTTGCAAACAAAAAAGATGAATAGAAACAGATTTATTTACTTCACGGATTTAATGTTGCTCCTTGTATTTATTTTATCATTCTATACGGGCGTCGAGTTGCATATTGCAGGACAAGGTGTCGATCATGAGAGTTGGCATATCTGGGCGATATTTCACACGAATACCAGTCTGCTGTTTATGATATTGGGGATTATTCATGTCAAGAGTCATTGGGCTTGGTATAAGGGGCTGAGAACGGTAGGGTGCAAAGGAAAAAGAAAAGCTGTGTTGCTGTTATCCATCGTTTTTCTGCTGGCTGTTGTTTCGGGGATATTACTGGTGTGCTTCGTTGATGGTGCAAACTCTTCGCTGGGGTTGTGGCATTATAGAATTGGTATTTTTGTAAGTGTTTTGGGGGTACTTCATATATTGAAGAGGAAAAGGGGGCTGTATAAGGGGGTGAGGCGCCATGTGCTTGGGAAAAGGGGAGGGGAGAAATGAGTTTCTACCCTTCTAATGCATTTTCTATTTTAGTCAGCGTTTCTAACGAAAGATTTTCTTTACCTTTCAGTATTTTAGAAATGTATTGCTGACTACAATTCATTCTTTCAGCCAGTTGTTTTTGAGTTATTTTCATTTGCTCCATTTTATCAAGCATCTGCATAGCTATTTTCTGAGAATAGCGAAGCCATGATTTATTTGCTATTCTGTATTCAGCTTCTTCCCGCCAATGGGATGGAGTGGGCGAAGCGTGTTCTCTGAGTTTTGTCTGTGGTGTCATTGTCTACAAAGATAAATGAAATGAATGAGTTAATAAAGAAGATACTGAAAAAAGCGGCGAGAGATTTGAAAAACACCGTCCTATTTTTCAAATCTTTCGCCGCTTTTTTAAATCTTTCCGCCAACTTTCCGGAGGATATTTCCTTGCTTTTATTCCTATATGTCTTTTATCATATGAATTGTTGTGGCGGTATGTCCTGAATTTCCTAATCGTGATTCCAAATGCCGGAAGCCTTTACGTTCGTATAGGGAGACTGCATTTTGAAATTGAGGAAATGATTCGATATAGAGTTGCTTATATCCACTTTCTTGGACTTTTTCTTCGACCATATTGAGCAGGGCAGAACCTACTTTCTTCCCTCTGAGCAAAGGAGAAAGGTAGAACTTAACTATTTCGGCACAATCCGTATCTAATCCTTCTGTCGGATAAAAGCCGCAACCTCCTACTATGCTGCCATTGTATTCCACAACCCAATATCCGGCTCGGGGATGTTGGTAGAAACTTTGGAACAATCTGTCCGTCAGCGGGTCACTATATACACTTTCTGTTTTAGGCGCATCAAACTCTTCAAAGACTTTGCGTATCAGGGCAGCTATTTCCTTATTGTCTTTTTCTTCGATAGGACGAATGGTGATGGTCTCCGTTATAGGACCGTTTACAGCATGAATGATTCGGATGTTACTGTTTATTTCTTGAGTCATTTTTGATGTGTCATTAATGATTGAACTCACGAAATTACGGAATTAATGCTAAAGTAAAATACAACATGATAGTTTTTTTATAAGATCAGTTAGGTAGAGTTAGGTTACTTTTAAAACTTTCGTGAGAAAGAATAAAAATAGAAAGTAATTACTTTCTGAAATTTAAGTGTATAGGGGAAGTTGTAAAAGTAACCTAACCTGACCTAACTGCTAATAATATTTAGATTGATAACCTACATCACATTTAGCCAACGACTGATATTACGCTCTTCCGCACTGAACTCTACTCCAAGTTTTATCACTTCACGTCCGTCAGCCTGATAAGGAATCAGGTAACCTTTGTCTTCAATCTGTTGCAGGGCTTCTTCGGCTGTACCGTTCAGTTTGAATTCGAAGACGTAAATGTATTTAGGGGTTTTTACTACGGCATCTGCACGTCCTGTGGCACTTTCAACTTCTGCTTGGGTGAACTGTCCCATCAGTTTGAAGACCAGATAGAAAACGACTTGGTAATGACGTTCGGTCTTCGCGTTCAGTTGATAGGGGAAATCGGCAAAGAAGGCTTGTAGGCGGGTGAGGAAGGCATTGTAATCGCCTGCACGTAACTCTTGCACAAATTTACCGATATAAAAACCCTGGTCGCTGTTTGTCATTGAAGTATAGAATGGTACCAGAAAATTGATGAAACCGTAACGAACTTCATCGTTTGGGAATAACAACAAATAGTTGCCGAATTCTTTGTCATAATCCTTTATAGTAAGATAACCACTCTGATAAATCAACGGAATCGGATTATTAGCTTCTACACGATACTCAGAGAACATAGAAGCCGGAGCTTCGATGCCATTAAGTAAGATACGAAGGTCATATTCTGACTTCCGCAGCATTTCAACCAGAAAAGTCGGGGTTCCTGTCTGAAACCAGTAATCTCCTAATTCCCGTTTACTGAAAGCGTTCAGCACACTGAAAGGATTAAAAACTCCGTCTCCTTTCGGATGAAAGTGATAGCCATCGTATTGACGGGCCATTTTATTGACAGTTTCTTCTGCAGACAACTTGTTAACCCTGCCGAATTCTTCTATCTCGGGCGTAAAGGTTTCAACCAACTCTGTCTGGGTGATGCCGCATACTGTGGCATAAGAATAATCAAGGCTGATGTCATTCAGTTGATTCAGATCGCTGAACACACTGACTTGCGAGAATTTAGTAACTCCCGTAAGGAAAGCAAAACGCAGGTAGCGGTCGGCACTTTTCAGTACACCGTAAAAAGCTTTTAGAGTTTTGCGATAATCTTCAAGTAGGGCATCATTATCGAGGGCTTGCAACAGAGGTTTGTCGTACTCGTCCACTAAGACTACTACACCACAACCTGCCTGTTCGTAGGCGCGTTCTATGACATATGCAAAGCGTTCTTCGGGGCTACGATCCTTTTTTTCATTTCCGTACACTGCTTCCCATTTTTCCAATGCTTGGTTGAGCATCGCTATCAGGTCAGCTGGAGTTTCATATTTTTTGGCATTCAAATCCAGATGTAGTACGGGAAATTTCTTCCATTCCGTTTCCATCTTCTCAATGGCAAGTCCTTCAAAGAGTTCCTTCTGTCCTTTGAAATAAGTCTCAAAAGTGGACAGAAGTAGACTCTTGCCAAAACGGCGCGGACGACTCAGGAAATAAGGCTTGCCTGTATTGGCAATACGCCAAACAAGCGCAGTCTTATCCACATATAGATAATTGCCTTGGCGGATATCCGCAAAAGTTTGTATTCCGATAGGAAGCTTGCGCAACAATGCATTATATTCCATAAACACACATTTTTTCTTTTATAGCTTCAAAGATAATTATTATTTTTCAGAATTGTTCGTTTTGGCACAGTTTGATTTAGCTACGAGCTACAAGTTACAAGTGCCTTTCGGAACATAGCGCAGCCACTTGTAACTTGTAGCTCGTAGCTAAATCACTGATACAACTGATTATTCCTCACACTCTCCGCCTCCAGAAGTATTACCTCGTAGCGCCTCATATTCTTGCTTGTAACATACAGAAAGCCATATTTGGTGAGAATCTTCCCTAACAGGATTTTTCCGGCATGGTTATATTGATAGCCGGTTCTGTTTCTGATTTCTTCCGCTATTTCACTCACCGTCATATACTTGAAGCTTTCGAAGCGCTCCGGTTTGCGAAAGTGTGTCAGTAGCATTTCTTCTTCGGGAGTCTGAAAGATGAAAGGCTTGTTGTTGCGCTCTATCTCATCATTTTCGTCGGCCTCGAACCAGTAGCGATAACCGGTGTCCAGCAGGTGCTTGATTTGGGCATAGAGCTGTGGGTAGTCGATTTCGTAGCGGTCTATCTTTTCGATTTCATAGCAGAGGAAGCGGCGGTTGCCAGTGGGATCGTATAACACTTGCGGGTAGTTGCAGGTACCGGCAAAAGACGCCCAGTGGGGTAGGTTCAGAGTATGGCGGGCATAAGGCAGGCGGATGCTGATAAACTTCCGGGTGATAAGGTCCTTCAGCAGACTGAGTTCGTGTCCCGTCATACCCTCGAACTCATCGAAGTTGATGAGCATGAATTCCGCCATGCGGGAGAGATCGTCCTTGTTGCCGGCGGAGATGATGCCGGTGCTGAGATAATCGGTTCGTAAGTCATCTGACAGGATTTTGTTGATGAAAGTCGTTTTTTCCAGGTTCTGCTTGCTGCATAACAGGAGGCAAAGGTGGTTCACTACCTCTTCTTGCGTGGCAGCGGCTACCATACCTACCAGAAAATGCCTGAAACCTTTCAGCCAGAATTCTCTTTGGGCAGGGATGGTGTGGACACTTTCGGCAAGGCGACCGATGTGGTCGATGCTGTCCCATTGGGGCAGGTGATTCATATACTCGCGGATGGGATGGTAGGAGAAACTGAAATCGGAGTAGATCAGGTTTTCCATGTTCTTGACGCTGCAAGGATAACCGGCTTCATTCAGCTCCATCCAGATGCTGTTACTTACCATGTCATCCAGCATGACGAAATCCTCTTCACCCTTTTTGCGACATTCCATGCGGTGCTTCATCTGGTTGTAGCGCGTTTCGTAATGACTGTTGATATACTGTCCGATGCGGAGGAAGTTCCATTGCGAGGTTTTCAACTTACGTGTGTTAAATTCGTCCGTGTGCTGATAAGCACTGTCCGTCAGGGAGTCAATCTCTTCGGGTGGTATGTCGGTGAAGTTGAGGCGCAGGAAAGGGGCGACTTCTTCTTTGGGGATGCCGTAAGCATTGTATGTGCAGGTTAGCCGGAACAGGTAGTTGTTGCGGTTGCCTTCTTCGTACTTGTTTTTGTGATCGTGATAGTAAAGAAGGAGTGCAAGCAGGGAACGACTTTCGCTTTGAGGATAAGAGATGTTGTCCGAAGGCTTTTGGTACGGAGGTTTTTCTGTGGTTATTCCGGAAGACTTTTTCCGTCCGGGAGTTTTCTTTTTCTTTTCTCTGAGAGGGCGGTTGAGGTCGACGATGAGAATCTGCGGATTAGGTTTCAGATAGACATTCTCGTCGTGAGGCAGATAGCAGATACGCGTCATGTCTTTGCCCGATTCGTCGATGTCCGTTTGGCAAAGCTCTTCGTAGAGTGCGGCAACCTGGTCGTAGGCATGTGCATGGTAGTTGCGGACTTCTTCGGGAGATTGCGGCAGGGTGCCGTCGGGCAGACTGGTGATTGTGGTCAGTTTGTAACCGTTGCCCTTCGGGCTGGTAAAGCTGATGTGGGTATGCGGATTTCCGGTGACTGCCTTTGAGATGCGTGCCAGTTCTTCGGGGGATTTCTTGTCGAGGTCGAGGACGATTTCTCCGTTGTACTCACTGAGTTTGTCGTATCGGCGTCCACCGGTGAAGCGGGCGGAGAAGGTGACGGAGGGAAGTTCTCCTTTTATGGAATCAGCGGTTGCGATGTCATTGGCAGTGATATGCTGTCGGATGTCAAGAGTCATGTGTGCCAGTTTTTCATCGTGGCGGATGAGGTTGGCCACTTCTTCGTCGGTTACTTCGGCGCAGGGCGGTTGTTTTTTGTTTTGATAATATGAATACTTCATTGTTTGTATGTTTTTGAGGGAAAGTTGACGAGTTAACAAGTTGACCAGGTGATAAGGTTCCATGCGGCATAGAAGCATTGCGCAGCTCCTTGTTCCCTTGTCAACTCGTTTCCTTCCTTTCTTTCCCTATTTTGTTGCAAATTAACAGATGTGTCCGATAACAGGAAATAACTTTTGGCTTTTCACGTAAAGTTAAGTTTAAGGTTCGCCCAGGTAGTCGACTATTACTTTTACTTGGCGGGGCGTGAAAATGTGGTTCCGGTCCTGGTAACCCAAATGAATCAGTTCTGCGTGAAGTTCGGCGTTGTGGAGTATCCAGCGGCGAAGTACTTGGGTGGCGTTTTTAAGGGTTAGTTGTGGATTGTAAAGGTGAGCCAGTTCCGATTTTGTGTAACTGCGCACTGTGAAAGTGCTTTTTTCTTCTTTCATTTTTTTGTTTTTATTGATTCTTAATGTGATGTAAATTTACTGAAAATAAACGGTCCGTGAAAGTTTTGAGACGTGTTTGTTTCAATAATATTCGTAAAGCTTCATTGGCGACTAAGGGGTATCTGCCATCCGGTATATTTGCAGTGTAAATCGATGATTTACATTCATTTTAAAAATTTAATTGATATGGCAACATCCATGAATTATTCGGTGGTGGCTCGTAAAAATCCTTCTAAGAAGAGTGAGCCCGCAAAGTATTATGCCCTGGCGCAAGCCTCGGGCGAGTTGGACTTCGACGAAATGTGCGAAGCGATAACCGGACGTACCACGTGTACGGAAACTGATGTACGTGCTGCACTGGCGGGCATCATCTATGAGGCGAAGCGTGCCCTGAAAGCGGGGCGCATTGTCAGGTTGGGAGATCTGGGATCTATGCAGATGGGCGTCAGCAGTAAGGGCGCAGAAAAGGCGGAAGATTTCACGATATCCATGATTAAGAAATCACGTATCAACTTCCGCCCCGGCAAGGGGTTGACGGACATTACGAAGACAATGGCGTACACACGTGTGGTGACGCGAAGCATGCAGGCTGTTGAGCCGGAAGGTCCTGCTGACGGAGGGCTTGAAGAGGATCCGTTAGGATAGAATCACTAAACATTAAATCACTAAAAACTGATCGTTATGAAGAAGATTACTTGGGACACTGTTTTGAAAGTTGTTATTGCGATGGCTTCTGCCTTGTTGGGGGCGTTGAGCGCACATGCTATGACGATATAAATGGTATGTCGGTTATGAGGAAGATTGATCTGATTATTATTCACTGTTCCGCCACAAGGGCGGACAGTGATTTCAGTGCGCAGGACGTGGATACGGCGCACCGTTACAGGGGCTTTTCATCGTGGGGGTATCACTATTATATCCGGAAGTCGGGACAGGTGGAGTTGATGAGGTCGGAAGATGTGCCTGGGGCGCATGCCCGTGGATACAATGCGAATAGTCTTGGAGTGTGTTATGAGGGCGGTCTGGATGTGAATGGACGTCCTGCCGATACGCGGACTTTACGGCAGAAAGAGGCGATGCACCGATTGGTAGCCAATCTGTTGCAGAGTTATCCGGAGGCGCGGGTGGTGGGACACCGGGATTTGAGTCCTGATAAAAACTACAACGGCATTGTAGATCCTTGGGAAAGGACGAAAGAGTGTCCTTGTTTTGAAGTAAAAGCGGAGGCGTGGGAGTAAAAAACTCCCCGCCTTTTTTTGTGCGTGCCGAAGTATTGTTACATTTGTGGCAACATATTGAAAAACACTATTGGATATGAGACACCGATTTATCTCTGAGAGATGTAAAATATTTAGTTTGCTTCTTCTGTTGGCAGCCGGTTCGGCTGCACTTCACGCCCAGGATCAGCCGGGCATTAAAAACATACGTACGGTGGTGTATGAGCCGCTACTGAAGGACACTACGTGGGTGACCGGTAAGGTGGTGGATTACATTACATTCGTGAAGTACGACAGCAAAGGCCGTAAGATGGTAGAGAACAGGCTGAAGCCGGACGGCAGTCCGCATGGCAAACTGGTGTATGTGTATAACTCTGCCGGACAGGTGTCGCGTGAGATTTATGCAACTGCGGATAAAGGAGTCAGCGATTGTTGGGGCTATACATACGATGAAAAAGGGCGGCTGAATTGCATTGCCTATATGAACGGGCAGGAAGATACACTTCAGATTACTTCTGCCTTGTACGATGAAGCGGGAAAGATATTGAAAACGTACTCCAGAGACTATGTGAAAAAGAGGTCATCGGGCAGACAAGTACTGTACAATGAGGATGGAACACCGGAGAAGATTATCCTGATGGGTGGTCCGGATGAAAAGATGGAACGCGTGGGAGAATACCCGATTGGAAAGGGGGATACACTGACGCTGAAAAGAAGGGGTGCACTACAGTTAGGTAAGATGCGGGTGGTGAAAGATGATAATCAGAAGAATCCGATTCGGAAGATAGATGAAGCGGGTAACTGGACAGAGCGTTTTGAAGGTTGCAATGCATCAGGAGAACCGAATTTCATTATCCGCAGGGATATAGAATATGCAGGCGGTGGAAATGACTGGGAGAAAATACCCGTGCGTGGTAAAGTGAAGAAGGTACAGCAAAGGTCGTACGTTGCCATTGCCAAAGGTCCGCAGGCGGTGGATAAGGGAGAGAAGAAAGGGCAGTTCTTCGTTTACGAGTTTGGTGAAAACGGACGGAAAGTAAAAGAGGAACGGTTCACGGAAGCGGGAGTATGTCGGGAAAAGATTCAGTATGAATATGATGAGAATGGGAATTTGTCGAAAGAAAGTCATTATACACCGGCGGGTGTGCTGACGGCAAACAAGAATTATGGATACGATAAGGAAGGGCGTCTCAAGCACTGTTCAATACTGGATGATAAGGGTGAAATTATGCAGCGGGATGTGTATCGCTATGACATAGAAGGTAATATGGTACAGGAAGTCGGTTACCTGACGAATGGAACAAAATGTAGTGAGTTCCGTTATATATATGATTCCTATGGGCAGCAAATAGAGCGGAAAGTGCTGTTGCAACCCGAAGGATCTGATCCGGTTGGCTTTGTTCGGAGAGGCTATAATTTTCAGGGACGTGTAGTGTTCGAGGAATATCTTTCACCGGATGGTACATCTCAAAGCCAGCATACGTATCGGTACAATACCAAAGGGGAACTGATTTCCGGAACAGAGCGTCCGGAAGGGCAAACCGAAGAAGTGAAATACGTTTATAAATTCCATAATGATAATCAGGGAAACTGGAAAATCAGAATCAAGTATATAGACGATGTGCCGGTGGTGTACGAAGAACGTGAATATACATATTATAATTAATCTGCGTTCGTCCGCTTCATCCGCGGCGTCCGTGTACCCATTAAAAATAAAAACGAAATTGTATGAAGAAGATTATTAACCCGTGGAAAGATTTGGAAGGGTACAATTGTTTCGGTTGTGCTCCCAATAATGAGTCCGGTGTGAAAATGGAGTTTTACGAGGATGGAGACGAAGTGGTGAGCATCTGGAAGCCGCGTCCGGAGTATCAAGGTTGGCTGAATACGTTGCATGGTGGCATTCAGTCGGTGTTGCTGGATGAAATTTGCGGATGGGTGGTAGTGCGTAAGTTGCAGACAAGTGGGGTGACTTCGAAGATGGAAACTCGTTTTCGTAAACCGGTATCGACTACGGACTCGCATGTCGTGTTGCGGGCTTCCATACGCGAACAGAAGCGGAATATCGTGATTATCGATGCGAAACTTTATAATGAGGCGGGAGAGGTGTGCTCGGAGGCGGTATGTACTTACTTCACTTTCCCGAAGGAGAAGGCGGAGCAGGAAATGCACTTTCATCACTGCGATGTGGAGAAGGAGGAGATTCTGCCGCTGATTTAAGTTTGCTCACTATGGGCGGGTTATGAGCTAAATGGTTACTCCAATATAAATAGAGTATCTCAATTCCCCTCCTCCGGGGAGGAGGAGAATTGAGATAGTATTGCTCAGCATTTAGTTCATTACTTTCCCGTAATAAATTGATCTATGCAAATCAGTGTAATTTGTAACGTAAACTAAGAAAATGATAGGAAAACGAAACTTTTTGTGATAAATCTTTGGAAGTTTCAAACGGATCGTTTACTTTTGTCGCATCAAAACAAAAGAATTGTATGAAAAATATTGTTGCACATCATCACCATCATCATTACCTGACGAATAATCGGTAGGCGTATGATTGTATGTGCATAATGAATAAACATATAAATGACGAGGCTTGCCGGATAGTGGCAAGCCTCGTTTTTTGTTTTCAAGAGTTTAGTTAAGTCTAGTTTAGTTGTTGTGAGTAGTTAAATCGTAAAATTATAAATAAGATTATGTTATTAAGAATTGCAGTACAAGCTAAAGGTCGTCTTTATGACGAGACGATGTCATTTTTGGGAGAGTCGGATATCAAATTGAATGCAGTGAAACGTTCACTACTGGTACAATCGTCTAATTTTCCTGTAGAGGTGTTATTTTTGCGTGATGATGATATTCCGCAGTCGGTGGCAACAGGCGTGGCGGATATAGGTATCGTAGGCGAGAATGAATATGTGGAGAAGAATGAAAATGCAGAGATTGTAAAGCGTCTCGGATTCAGTAAATGCCGTTTGTCACTGGCTATTCCGAAGGATATCGAATATCCGGGTGTGCAGTGGTTTGAAGGAAGGAAGATTGCGACGTCGTATCCGGGTATCCTCAGTACATTCTTGAAAACTCAGAATGTGAATGCGGAGATACATGTGATTACAGGTTCCGTAGAAGTGGCACCAGGTATCGGATTGGCAGATGCGATTTTTGATATTGTTAGTTCGGGTTCTACGTTGGTGAGTAACCGGTTGAGAGAGGTGGAAGTGGTGATGAAATCGGAAGCACTGCTGATTGGTAACAGGAATCTGTGCGATGAGAAAAAGGAAATCCTGAAAGAGTTGCTTTTCCGTATGGATGCTGTGAAGACGGCGGAAGATAAGAAGTATGTGCTGATGAATGCACCGAAGGAACGTTTGGAAGAGATTATCCAGGTGCTTCCGGGTATGAAGAGCCCGACGGTGATGCCGTTGGCACAGGAGGGCTGGTGCTCAGTACATACGGTGCTGGATGAAAAGTGCTTCTGGGAGATTATAGGAAAGCTGAAGTCGCTGGGGGCAGAAGGGATTTTGGTGCTGCCGATTGAAAAAATGATAATTTAGGGAAGCGAATTTTAAGCCTGAAAGGCTTGCATTATATAGCGTAGGGCATCGCCCTACGTAATGTGCATCCCTTTTTCTGAGCCCTGAAAGGGCGATATAAAGGTTGCTGCTTAATTGCGCCCTTTCAGGGCTTAAATAGAGATATACATAATCACGTAGGGCGTTGCCCTACGCTATGTAATATCAGGCTTTCAGCCTTATAAAATCCGCGTTCGTCAGCCTTTAAAAATCTGCGTTGCGTCATCTGCGGATGAAAAATTACTTGTATGCCGAAAGGAAATCTTGCTCCAGCGCTACGCTGGTAAATTATCATTTATCTAATAATAAATAATATACAATCATGAAATTAATAAATAATCCGGATAGATCACAGTGGGCGGAGATACTGAAACGTCCGGTGATGAATACTGAGAATCTGTTCGATACAGTGCGGGGGATTATAGACCGCGTGAAGTCGGACGGTGACCGTGCGGTGCTGGAGATGGAGGCAAAGTTTGATAAGGCGGAGCTGACATCGCTGGCGGTGACGGAGGCGGAACTGAAAGAAGCGGAGACGCTGGTGGATGAAAAGCTGAAGGCGGCTATCCGTCTGGCTAAACAGAATATAGAGACTTTTCATGCTGCACAGCGCTTTGAGGGCAAGAAGGTGGAAACCATGCCGGGCGTGACGTGCTGGCAAAAGGCGGTGGCTATTGAAAAGGTGGGATTGTATATTCCTGGAGGAACAGCTCCTCTGTTCTCTACGGTGCTGATGCTGGCTGTGCCTGCAAAGATTGCGGGTTGTAAGGAGATTGTGCTTTGCACACCGCCGGATAAAGAAGGACGGGTGCATCCTGCTATTCTTTTTGCTGCACAGGTGGCAGGGGTGAACCGGATATTCAAGGCAGGTGGCGTACAGGCTATTGCTTCGATGGCTTACGGAACGGAAAGCGTGCCGAAAGTTTACAAGATATTCGGTCCGGGAAACCAGTATGTGACGGCTGCGAAACAGTTGGTCAGTCTGCGTGATGTGGCGATTGATATGCCTGCCGGTCCGTCGGAAGTGGAAGTGCTGGCGGATGAAACGGCGAATCCGGTATTTGTAGCTGCGGACCTGCTGAGCCAGGCTGAACACGGTGTGGATAGTCAGGCAATGCTGATTACCACTTCGGAGGCTTTGCAACAGGCTGTGAAAGAGGAGGTGGAACGTCAGCTGGAACTTCTGCCCCGTAAGGAAATTGCGGAGAAGTCTCTTGCCAACAGTAAGCTTATTGTGGTGAAAGATATGGAAGAGGCCATCGAACTGACAAACGAATATGCGCCCGAACACCTGATTGTGGAAACTGCGGACTATATGCAGGTGGCAGAACGTGTGGTGAATGCGGGCTCCGTTTTCTTGGGATCGCTCTCTCCGGAAAGTGCGGGAGACTATGCTTCGGGAACGAATCATACCTTGCCGACGAACGGATATGCAAAAGCTTATAGCGGTGTGAGTCTGGATAGTTTTATCCGGAAGATTACGTTCCAGGAAATCCGCCCGGAAGGTATGAAGAATATCGGTCCTGCTATTGAAGAGATGGCGGCGAATGAACATCTGGATGCGCATAAAAATGCGGTAACAGTGAGACTTAGTAAGTTGAGAGTTGAGAATTGAGAGTTGAGAGTTCAGGTGACTCCAATCGTAAATCGTTAAATCGTAAATTAAGAAGATGAAAACATTGCAAGAACTGACCCGTCCGAATATCTGGAAGCTGAAACCTTATTCTTCGGCACGTGATGAATATAAAGGTGTAACGGCATCGGTATTTCTCGATGCGAACGAGAATCCGTACAACCTGCCGCACAACCGCTATCCCGACCCGATGCAGTGGGAATTGAAAACGGAACTTTCCAAGATAAAGAAGGTGTCTCCCGAGCATATTTTTCTGGGCAATGGTAGCGATGAAGCTATCGACTTGGTCTTCCGTGCTTTCTGTGAGCCGGGAGTGGACAATGTGGTGGCTATCGATCCCACTTACGGCATGTATCAGGTGTGTGCTGATGTGAATAATGTGGAGTATCGCAAAGTCCTGCTCGACGAGCATTTCCAATTCTCGGCAGATAAGTTGCTGGCGGCTGCGGATGAACGGACAAAGCTGATTTTCCTGTGCTCGCCCAATAATCCTACGGGAAACGATCTGTTGCGCAGTGAGATAGAGAAGTTGCTGCGTGAGTTTGAAGGGCTGGTGATACTGGATGAGGCGTATAGTGACTTTTCAGAATCTCCGTCGTTCTTGCTGGATTTAGATAAATATCCGAATCTTGTTGTGTTTCAGACTTTTTCTAAAGCATGGGGCTGTGCGGCTATCCGCCTGGGAATGGCGTTTGCTTCTACGGAAATCATCGGTATCCTGAGCAAGATAAAGTACCCTTATAATGTGAACCAACTGACTCAGAAACAGGCAATAGAGATGTTGCATAAGTACTATGAGATAGAGCGTTGGGTGAAGAGGCTGAAAGAGGAACGCGAGGATTTGGAGAAACGTTTTTCCGAACTGCCGTTGACGGTGAAAGTATTTCCGTCTGATGCCAATTTCTTCCTGGCACGGGTGACGGATGCGGTGAAAATCTATAATTATCTGGTAGGAGAGGGGATCATCGTCCGCAACCGTAATTCTATATCGCTTTGTGGCAACTGCCTGCGTGTGACGGTAGGAACGAGGATGGAGAATGATAAACTGATAGAAGCATTGAAAAGCTATGAGTAAGAAAGTATTATTTATAGACCGTGACGGGACTTTGGTGATTGAACCGCCCGTAGATTACCAGTTGGATTCGCTGGAAAAGTTGGAGTTTTATCCCAAAGTGATGCGTAACCTCGGCTTCATCCGTAGCAAATTGGATTTCGAGTTTGCGATGGTGACCAATCAAGATGGGTTGGGCACGGCTTCTTTCCCGGAAGAAACTTTCTGGCCTGCGCATAACCTAATGATGAAGACGCTGGAAGGTGAAGGGATTACGTTTGATGAAATCTTCATCGACCGTAGTATGCCGGAAGATATGGCACCTACCCGGAAGCCGCGCACAGGGATGTTGACGAAGTATCTGAATAATCCGGAGTACGATCTTGCCGGAAGTTTCGTTATCGGTGATCGTCCTACGGATGTGGAACTGGCTAAGAATCTGGGTTGCCGGGCTATTTATTTGCAGGATGATACAGCATTGCTGAAACCGGAATCAGAAGGTGGAACTGCCGCTTGCAAAGGTCTGGAAGAGGTGTGTGCCCTTGTTACGAAAGATTGGGATAAAGTTGCCGAATTCCTTTTCGCCGGAGAACGCAAAGCGGAAGTACGCCGCACAACAAAGGAAACGGATATTTTCGTGTCTCTGAATCTGGATGGTAATGGTGCTTGCGACATCCATACCGGACTGGGTTTCTTCGACCACATGCTGGAGCAAATAGGCAAGCATGGCGGTCTGGATCTGACAATCCATGTGAAAGGTGATTTGGAAGTGGATGAGCATCACACCATAGAAGACACTGCGATTGCATTAGGCGATTGCATCTATCAGGCATTGGGAAACAAGCGTGGCATCGAGCGTTATGGCTATGCCCTGACGATGGATGACTGCCTTTGCCAGGTTTGCCTGGACTTCGGTGGACGCCCCTGGCTGGTATGGGATGCAGAATTCAATCGTGAAAAGATAGGTGAGATGCCGACAGAGATGTTCCTGCATTTCTTCAAATCCCTGAGTGATGCTGCCAAGATGAACCTGAATGTCAAAGCGGAAGGTCAGAACGAGCACCATAAGATAGAAGGTATTTTCAAAGCGCTGGCCCGCGCTATAAAGATGGCGGTGAAGAGGGATATCTATCACTTTGAATTGCCGAGTTCGAAGGGAGTGCTTTAATATTTAATTCTTTTTCTCACTGCTATAACCGGATAATTTCATAACTTTGTCAAATAGATATAGAAAATAAAGTCTAAGGGCATTAAGAGTTATATTGGCATGGCGCATCTGATTATCAAAAATATTGGCCCCATAAATGAAGTGGAATTTGATTTGAATAAAATCAATATCTTCATGGGGCCGCAAAGCAGTGGAAAAAGTACAATTGCTAAGATTGTAAGCTATTGTGCGTGGCTGGAGAAACGCGTATCTCTGGAACAGTCCTTCGTAAAATACAAAGATGATAAATTTGTGGAACGTTTAATTTCGTTTCATAAAATGGAAGGATATATCCGCGAAGATTCATATCTGGAGTATGAATCGGATGTTTATAAGGTGGTATATAAAGGTTTGGGAACTTCTCCGGATTTTGAACTGAAAAGTACGAGATGGGGGTACAAACTGGAGAAAATAGCCTATATACCGGCTGAGAGAAATATCATTTCCGTGCTGCCACAGTGGAGTACTATAAAGATGTCGGACACCAGTACTGCTAATTTCATGGAGGATTGGGGGAATATGCGTGAACTATTCACAGCTGACAGACCCTTGAATATCCTTTCTCTGGGGGTTAAATACTATTATGATAAATCAAGTAATAAAGATTATATCCGTTTGGATAATGGAACACAGATTCAATTGTTTTCCTCTTCAAGTGGGGTGCAATCGGTAGTTCCGCTATTATTACTTTGCCATACGCTTCTGAATGATGATTTGAGAGATGAACTGGATTCTCATGTGTCTTTTGATAATAAGGTGATCTACGAAGAGCTAAAAGAAATTATTTATCGTGATAGATTCCGTGTAAATGTAAGGAGGAATCCGGATATAGATGCTGCTTCGGAAACTTTCCATGAAGGTGAGGGCGTAAATGAGCATTTCAGAGTTTTTCGGCCGGGAGAAAAAGATTTGTTTTATCAGACTGTTGATCATTTTACCAAAACTCAGTGTTGCGATCTGATTATAGAAGAGCCTGAAGAGAACTTATTCCCTGATATACAACAAGACTTTACATACTATATCATTCGCGAAATCCTGAAGAAAGAAGGGCATAAATTATTGATCACCACACATAGTCCTTATATACTTTTTGCATTGAATAATTGCCTGATGGGAAAATTGGTGGAAAAGAATATTCCGGATGAAAAGAGAAAGGAATATCCTTCGAGCAGTGCGTGGATTGATCCTAAGTTGGTTTCCATCTATGAGATTCACGAAGGCGCTTTGAAGTGCATTCAGGATAAGGATGGCATTTTGGAAGATAACTATTTGAACCAGGCTTATAAAATGAATTCTACAGAGTATTTGTCATTGCTTAATTATTACGAGGATGAAGAATAGAATCTGTGAGGTTTATTCGTTGTGTGAAGTGGCTACTACTGAAGCAGAAAAACTTTATATCATTGATTTTACGGAACGAACCATGTCTGCAAGAAAAGTGGAAATACACACAAAAATCCCTTTTATTCCCGAAACTACGACAGAAATGGATGGTCTGACATTGAATAATGCAACATCATTGTCTGTCGATCATGTTATTTTTGATGATTGCCAATTTAAGGATGAAAAAGGATTGCAAATAGAACATTGCGAATGTTGCCTTTTTCCTTCGTCCGGTAATGAGGGATGCTGGATTATGTTTGTTGAGATAAAGGACTGCAAACCTAAGAATATTGCAGTTTATAAGGAAAAGTGTAAATCTCAGTTAGTTTCTACTATTCAGGACTTTAGAAAGCATAATCTGATTTCAGACACAAATAAGGTACATGCCGTAATTTCTTTTCCCCGCCGGAATAAAACTGCTTTTAATGAAATGATAGTAGGAGATTTGATTGAGCAGACCCGTTTATTCAAGGAACATAAGATCTATTTTGTAGCAACAAATAAGATGGCAATAAGAGATTATCAGATACTGGAGCCTGTTTTGTAAAAAGAAGATGTCCATTTCTGAACATACTTACTGTCCGATAATGAACACCCACCCCTGCCCAGAAGCATCCTGACGCTTTGGCACGCTCTTTGCTTTTCTGTTTACAACTATTTTTTGATAAACATGAAAAGGAATATTTTACTCGCAGCTTGGATGCTATTTCCGTTCGCCGCTTTTGCACAGAACGATACATTGACAAACGAACGTGAACGTCTCATCACTTTAAATGAAGCGATAGCTTTGGCACGTACCCAGTCAGTGGATGCCGCCGTAGCGCTGAATGAATTGAAGACTTCATACTGGGAATATCGTACTTTCCGTGCCGACCTGTTACCGGAAGTGAATCTGAACGGTACTTTACCCAATTACAATAAATCTTACAGTAGATATCAAAACTCGGATGGTTCCTACTCATTTGTGCGTAACAATACGCTGGGACTTTCCGGAACGCTCTCCATAGACCAGAACTTATGGTTTACGGGCGGTAAACTGTCACTGGCTTCTTCTCTTGAATATATCAAGCAATTAGGATCCGGAGGAGATAAACGGTTTATGTCCGTCCCCGTCAGCCTGGAATTGTCGCAACCTATCTTCGGAGTGAACAATCTGAAGTGGAACCGCCGTATCGAACCGGTGAGATATGCAGAAGCAAAAGCTGCCTTTATCACTGCTACGGAACAGGTGACGATGAAGACAATCACTTATTTCTTCAATCTGCTGCTGGCAAAAGAAAACTTGAAAACTGCTCACCAGAATAAAGTGAATGCTGATCGCCTCTATGAAGTAGCAGTGGCAAAGCGCAAGATGGGGCAGATTTCTGAAAATGACCTGTTGCAGTTGAAACTGAATGCTTTGCAAGGTAAGGCGGATGTGACGGAAGCGGAGAGTAACCTGAATGCGAAAATGTTCCAGTTGCGTTCGTTCCTCGGTTTGTCGGAAGATGAGAATCTGAATCCGATGTTGCCGAATTCTGCACCGGATATGAAAATGGAATATAATCTTGTATTGAGCAAGGCTCTGGATCGGAACTCGTTTGCACAGAATATCCGTCGTCGCCAGTTGGAAGCGGACTATGAAGTGGCTACGGCCCGTGGGAATCTGCGTAGCATCGACTTGTTTGCCAGCGTGGGATATACAGGGCAGGATCGTGATTTGACTTCCGCTTACAAGGGGCTGCTTGATAATCAGATTGTGCAGGTGGGTGTGAAGGTGCCTATTCTGGACTGGGGAAAGCGTCGCGGAAAAGTGCGTGTGGCAAAGAGTAACCGTGAAGTGGTGCTTTCCAGAATCCGGCAGGAACAGATGGACTTCAATCAGGATATCTTCCTGCTCGTAGCGAACTTCAATAATCAGGCACAACAATTGGGCATTGCACAGGAAGCTGACGGCATTGCCGAGAAACGTTATAAAACCAGTGTGGAAACCTTTATGATCGGACAAATCAGTACGCTGGATCTGAACGACGCACAGAAATCAAAAGATGAAGCAAGGCAGAAACATATTTCCGAGCTCTATTATTATTGGTACTATTTCTATCAAATCCGCAGTCTGACACTTTGGGATTTTGAACGGAATTGTGAACTGGAGGCAGACTTTGAAGAAATTGTGAGAGACTGAGTTTGAGTTATGAGTTATGAATAATAACTTATAACTCATAACCGTTTTTCGCTTGTTATTGAAAAAAACAGTGTTATTCTGTGCTTTCTGTGTGAAATCGTTTATTTTTGCAAACCATAAAACAACGAAATCTTATGATACTGATAATCGACGATGATAGTGCCGTACGTTCTTCCCTCAGTTTTATGCTGAAACGTGCAGGATATGAAGCGCAAACTGTTCCCGGACCGCGCGAAGCAATGGATGTGGTGCGTGCCGAGGCACCTGCCCTCATTTTGATGGACATGAACTTCACCCTTTCCACAACGGGAGAAGAGGGGTTGACTTTGCTGAAACAAGTGAAAATATTCCGCCCCGATGTACCTGTTATCCTGATGACGGCGTGGGGAAGTATACAACTTGCCGTGCAGGGTATGCAGGCGGGCGCGTTCGACTTTATCACGAAGCCGTGGAACAATGCCGCTTTGCTGCAACGTATCGAGACAGCCCTTGAACTGACTGCTGTCCCAAAAGATGCACCGGAAGAACAGAGCGAGACGCTGAACCGCAGCCATATCATCGGAAAATCTCAGGGATTGATGGAAGTGCTGAATACGGTGGCACGCATTGCGCGTACCAATGCCTCGGTACTGATTACCGGTGAGAGTGGAACGGGTAAGGAGTTGATTGCCGAAGCCATCCACATCAACAGCCAGCGGGTGAAACAGCCGTTTGTAAAGGTCAACTTGGGCGGTATCTCGCAGAGCCTTTTTGAAAGCGAAATGTTCGGTCATAAGAAAGGGGCCTTTACGGATGCGACAACAGACCGCGTAGGACGCTTTGAACTTGCCAACAAGGGTACTATCTTTCTGGATGAAATCGGTGATCTCGATCCTTCCTGTCAGGTGAAACTGCTCCGTGTATTGCAGGATCAGACGTTTGAAGTGCTGGGTGACAGCCGTCCCCGCAAGACGGATATCCGGGTGGTATCCGCCACCAATGCCGACCTCCGCAAGATGGTATCGGAACGTACGTTCCGCGAAGATTTGTTTTATCGTATCAACCTGATAACCGTTAAGTTGCCTTCCCTTCGCGAACGCCGTGAAGATATTCCTTTGCTGGCACGCCACTTTGCCGACCGCCAGGCAGAGCTTAACGGACTGCCCCGCACAGAATTCTCGGCAGATGCCTTGAACTTCCTTTCCCGCTTGCCTTATCCGGGAAATATTCGTGAATTGAAGAATCTGGTAGAGCGTACAATTCTCGTCAGCGGAAAGTCGACGCTGGATGCTTCGGATTTCGACGCACAATATCTGCGTCCTAATGAACCGGTGAAGGCTTCGGACGCATCGTCTCTGGCAGGCATGACGCTGGATGAAATAGAGCGTCAGACTATTTTGCAGGCGCTCGATCGCCATAAGGGAAATCTCAGTCAGGTAGCTATGACGCTCGGCATTAGTCGTGCCGCGCTCTATCGCCGACTGGAAAAGTTTAATATAACAGTCACAGAAAAGTGAGAATAAAGTTCTATTTCTCCATACTTGTCCTTTTCCTTCTGGGTTTAGGTGGTGTGCTTCTCTACTTGGCGAAGGGGATGAAGCCGTTGCACCTTTACATTGTAGAGGGAATCATTGCATTTATCCTGGTGTTCCTGTTTATCTTCTATCGTAAGATTGTGAAACCGATGAATATTATCGGCAGCGGTATGGAATTGCTGCGCGAACAGGATTTCAGTAGCAGGCTCAGCAAAGTAGGGCAATACGAGGCGGATCGCATTGTAAATGTGTTCAACCGTATGATGGAGCAATTGAAGAACGAACGTTTGCGTCTGCGTGAGCAAAACCATTTTCTGGACTTGCTTATCCAGGCTTCACCGATGGGGGTTGTCATTACCACACTGAACGGTGAAATATCCCAGCTTAATCCGATGGGATTGAAGATGATGGGAGTACGCCTGGAAGAGATTATGGGAAAGAAAATTGAGAATATAGACTCTCCTTTGGCTGAAGAACTGGCGAATATCTCAAAAGATCAGACGGCAGTGGTGCGTCTGAATGACTCGAATATCTATAAATGTACCCATTCCTCCTTTATCGACAGAGGTTTTCATCACCCTTTCTATCTGATAGAGAAGATGACGGACGAGGTGATGCGTGCTGAAAAGAAAGCGTATGAGAAGGTGATCCGCATGATTGCGCACGAGGTGAACAATACAACGGCGGGTATTACATCTACCCTCGATACCGTGGAGCAAGCTCTTTCCACTGAAGAGGATATGGAGGATATCTGCGATGTAATGCGCGTTTGTACAGAACGTTGCTTCTCTATGAGCCGCTTTATCACCCGTTTTGCCGATGTCGTGAAGATTCCTGAGCCCGCCTTGGTTACGGGCAAACTGAATGAACTGGCTTCCATGTGTAAACGCTTTATGGAGGGTATGTGCAACGACCGGAATATCCTTCTCTGGCTGGAATGTGATCCGAAGTTGGAACCGGTACGCTTTGATGCGGCACTCTTGGAACAGGTATTGGTGAATATTATCAAGAATGCTGCGGAAAGCATCGAACATGCACCCGAAGGAACGATCCAGCAGGGTAGGGTTGTAGTCCGTACAATCGCTCCTACCACGATTGAAGTGGTAGATAATGGCCCCGGTATAACAAAAGAGACTGAAGCAAAGCTCTTCAGTCCCTTCTTTTCCACCAAACCGAACGGGCAGGGAATCGGTCTGGTGTTTATTCGCGAGGTGCTTACCCGTCATGGGTGTACGTTCTCTTTGCGTACGTATAGTGATGGGTTGACACGGTTCCGCATTATTTTTCCGTAGTCTTTTTCCATGCCTTTGCGTATTCGTCAAGAATCCGCTTGATGCCCTGGCCGATGACCACATAGTCCTTTTCGTTCAGGTTGGCAAGCGAGGCGCGTATGCTCCATTCCGGACCATCGAAACCACCACCGTTCAGCAGGACGAGAGACGTTTCTTTCGCCAGGCGGAATACGACGTTCAGCGGGCTGTAGGTACGTTTTAGGTATTCTACGAAATCATCTCCATAGAATTTCTTTGCCCATACCAGCATGTCGATCTCTGTATAATACCCTACGCGGAGCGGATCTTTTATCAATGTGAATCCCGTGTTATCCCACAAGGCATGCAGACGCTTTTCAATGATTTCCATCATCTTCAGTTTATATTTATTTTCCTTATCAAGCAGGGCGAAGGAAGCGAATAAACTCATTTGCATCTGTTGGGGCAATGAAAGGCCGGCGGTATGGTTCAGTGCAACCTGTCGGCTGTCAGCTACCATGCGGTCGATGAACTTCATTTTTTCGGGATGCAGAGTCAGGCTTGAGTAACGGCGGTTCAGTGCATTGCGTTTATCTTCCGGCAGGCGGGCGATTTGCTTGTCGTAGATATTGTCTTCGTGCAGGGTGATGACGGCATCACGCCAACCGGTAGCTCCGAAATATTTGGAGAAGGAATAGACACAAAGCGTATTGTGCGGCAGTTCAGCCATGAATGAGCGGAAGTGCGGGCTGAATGTGCCGTATACATCATCCGTGATAACCATCAGGTTGGGGTTATCATTCTTTACGATATCGACAATGCGTGCCATCGTCTCCGGACTGAGGGCGTAACTGGGCGGATTGCTGGGATTGGTCACGAAGAGCGCTTTGATGGCGGGATCTTTCAGGCGGTCGATGTCCTTGTCATTGTATTGCCAGAGGTGGAATCCGTCGTCCGTCATGCGGTCGGCATGTAGTTCTATCATGTTGAACTGGTAGCGACTTAGTTGCGGAATTTCAATGTAGGGGGTGAAAGCGGGCACCATCAGGGCGATACCGTCACCTTTATCCAGCAGGAAGTTTTCCTGGAGGGAGTCGAAGAGGTAACACATGGCGGCGGTTCCGCCTTCGGTGGCAAAGAGGTCGAATGTGCCTCGTGGAGGGCGGTTATCACACATTTCTTGCGACAGATAATCTTGCACCAGTATTTCGGTGAAATGCAGGATGCGGTCGGGCACAGGATACTGGTCGCCGATGACGGCTTCTGCCCATTCATGTACCAGGGAGTCGGGATCGGCGGCATGTTGCATTAACAGGTAGTTATAGGTTTGCTCCAGGAGCTTGGCACCGTGGGCGGCGTTGTTCTTTTTGAGGAAGGCTTCGAAACGGGAGGCAATGCCTTCTTTTTGAGGGATGCCGGCGATGCCTTCGGGGAGGTTCATGACGCGACGACATTCTTCCAGTCCGAACTGTCCCAGGAGGAAGAAGGCTTCGCGAGGGGTGGTAGCTATCCAGTTAGGGTTACCGCGTCCTGCGTTCAGCATCGTGCGGGCAGTTTTCTTCAGGCTTTCATCGGCCATATCGATCAATTGGTTTTTCAGCTCGAATGGGCTGATCGTTTCCATTTTCTTTTCTAAGTTTTTGGTATCCATATCGTTAAGTTTTAATTGTTATCATATAATCTTTTGGTTCAATAAACTAATCCTGGGAGTGTGATAAACTAACTCTCGGGATGCAAGAATCTATTTTCGGAAATGCATAAAATTATTCATACCATAATTGTTTTTATATCTTACAACAGATGTGTTACTTTTTTACGATAGATATGTTACTTTCTTACAATAGCTGTTGTAAGAATAATAATATGCATTCTGAAGATTAATTCTTCGCATAGCGGTGATTAGTTTCTTGCATACGGTATATCAGTTGTATGCTATATCCGCCAGGTTAAATCAGCAGTACGATGACGACACCCCATATTATTAATAAGGTGTTGCCCACAGCATACGTTACCGTATAACCCAGCGCAGGCGTTTCGCTTTCCACCGCATCTTGTATTGCTCCCAGTGCGGCTGTCGTTGTACGTGCTCCGGCACAGCATCCCAGTGTTATTGCAGGGTGGAACTTGAAGACGTACTTACCCAGTAGCAAACCGATGATTAACGGCAAGGTAGTGGCTATGGCACCTACAATGAATAAACTGAGCCCGACATCCCGGAAACCCTGTATGAAACTCGGTCCGGCAGCTATTCCCACTACAGCAATGAACATATTCAGCCCTACATTATTCAGTACCCACAAGGAAGCTTCGGGAATACGTCCGAACGTAGGATGCTTGCTGCGCAGCCAACCGAAGAATAATCCGGCTATCAATGCGCCACCGCTCGTACTCAGACTGATGGGGACACCACCGATGTGGATGGATAATGCACCGAACAAACCACCTATCAGAATTCCTAATCCAACGAATATCATATCCGTTTGGTGGGTAGGCCGATCCACATATCCTATTTGTACAGCGGCACTTTCCACTTCTTGCTTGGTACCCACTACTTCGATGACGTCGCCGGCATCCAATTTGGTCTGTGCCAATACGGGTATTTCAATTCCCGCACGCTTGATGCTGCGGATGCTGACGCCATGCATGAATTTGTGCCGGCGGATATTCGCCACTGTCTTTCCGGCGAACGTTTTCTTTGTGACCGTGACAGGTAACGTTTCTGCCGGGAAATCGAGCAATTGTGCGTCCTGTATTTCATTGCCTATCCAGTCCTCTTCGCCGATAACGAATTCACGGCGTCCGCTGAGAACGACTTCGTCTCCTATATTCAATACGGTATTCGGGGACACATCCCGAACGACTCCTTGCTTGCGCAGGCGCTCTACAAACAGGCGTTTGCCATCTTTCTGGAAGTACATTTCCAAGTCTATCACCCGACGGCCTTGCTTGAACCATTCGTTTTCTATCTTGTAGGCGCGGAAGGTTACGGGGCGTGCGGCGTGCATGAAACCCGGTTCGTCTGCCTCGGAACTACCCATTTTAGCTTCCAGTTCTTTGCAGGCAGCTTTTACTTTCTCCAGTCCGCCCAATAGTTTTGGACCGAGGGAGGAGAGTACCCAGGCTGAGCCTGCCGTACCGAAAACGTAAGTCACTGCATAAGATACGGGGATGATATTGATATAACTTTGGCGTTGCGCTTCGTCCAGTCCCATGTTTGCCATGGTGTCTTCGGCTACTCCGATGACGGCGGAGATAGTTTGCGAACCTGCCAGTAAGCCGGCGGCTTCACCGGGATTGTAGCCCATCACGAGGGCGAGAAGCCAGGTTACCACCAATACCGATACACACATCAGCACGGCAAAGCCTACCTGGGGGAGTCCGTCTTTTTTCAGTCCGCGGAAGAACTGCGGTCCTACTTTATACCCGACGGCGAACAAAAAAAGAAGAAAGAACACGGATTTGATGGGGCCTGGCACGTCGATCTTCAACTGTCCTACCAATACGCCTACAAGCAATACGCTTGTGACCGTCCCCAAGCTGAACTTCCCGATGCGTAGCTTGCCAAGCCAGAACCCCAGAAACAGGGTGAGGAATATGGCAAGTTCGGGGCGCTCCCTGAGCTGGTTTATTATCCATTCCATAATTAAGTTGTTTAGGTTATTAATTGGTTTTCGATGCTTTTGGCGTCGTTTAAGACATATACAACAGCCTGCAAAAGGAAGTGTTTTGTGCAAAAGTGGTTTTTTAGAACATTTATTCAGTAAAACTGGACTTTCTAAAAAAGTTTTCTTGCGTACCTTTGCGAGCACATTTGCTAATTCAGCGCAGAGCGCTGAATTAAGTGACGAGCTACAAGCTACAGGCTACAAGTTCCTTTCGGTGTAATAGTTGGGGGGATCAAGAGATTGCTTGCTGTATCATTTGCTTATAGGAAGCAGAACTTGTGCCTGTCGGTATCGCAGCAACTTGTAGCTTGTAGCTCGTAGCTTGTCACTTAATATATAAATAGGTATGAGGTTTACTTTTTCAAGGATTTTATTGTTCATCAGCCTTTGCTGGATGAGCTTCCCCCTGCAAGCACAATATGTGGTACAAGGTGTTGTTACAGACTCGTTAACCCGTGAGCCTCTCCCATATACATCTGTGTATCTGAAAGGTACTACCGAAGGAGGTATGACCGATGACAAAGGACAGTTTTCTTTCAAGACCTACCGCCCCCAAGCCGTGCTGGTTATTTCTGCCATTGGATATAATGAATACACCCGTCTTATTCATCCGGCACAAGGTATCCGTCTTACCATCGCCCTTTCGCCGGCAACGTATGCCCTGAATGAAGTGGTGGTAAAGCCCAAACGGGAGCGATATAAGAAAAAAGATAATCCCGCCGTGGAATTTGTACGACAAATGATAGAACATCGGGATGACTATTCGCCCAAAGAGTTGGACTTCTGGCAACGGGATCGTTATGAGAAGATGACCTTTGCCATCAACAACTTCGACAGCGTAAAGCAACAGAAGTGGCTTTATCGTAAATTCAAGTTCCTGACGGACTATGTGGATACTTCCGCCGTTACGGGAAAGCCCGTGCTTGCCGTTTCCAACCGTGAACTGCTGGCTACGGACTATTACCGCAAATCTCCCAAAAGCCAGAAACAGCGCGTACATGCTCGCAAACAGGCCGGCGTGGATGAGATGCTTTCGCAGCAAGGCATGGAGCAAGCCATCAGTGTGACGATGACGGATGTAGATATTTATGAGAACAACATCACGCTGTTCACCAATAAGTTCGTAAGTCCACTCTCTTCTCTGGGCCCTTCATTCTATAAATATTATCTGATGGACACGCTTACGATAGCGGGCCAGCCTTGTGTGGACCTGACGTTTGTACCCTTCAATTCCGAATCCTTCGGTTTTACGGGACACTTGTACGTTACTTTGGACAGTACTTATTTCGTACGTCGTGCCACCATGAACTTTCCACAGAAAATCAATTTGAATTTTGTGGATTATATGTCTCTTGAACAGAACTTTACCCGTGGGGCAGACGGTACGCGCCAGTTGGCTGACGAACATATCACCACTGAATTTAAACTGGTGGACAACAGTGACGGTATCTATGCCAAGCGGGATGTATATTACAGGAACTATGTGTATGAACCTTCTGCGGATGCCCTTTCGGCCTTTAAGAAGCCGGAAAAAGTGATTGAGCCGGCCGAAGCAACGCATCGCACAGAAGCCTACTGGGACGATAACCGTCAGGTGGAAGTCAGCAAGAAAGAAACTTCCGTTGATAAAATGATGGCGCAGCTTCGCACGTATCCTGTCTATTACTGGACGGAGAAGACCTTGAAAGTGCTGTTTACCGGATATATACCCGCGCCTAAAGAGAAAGAACCCCTGTTCTATATAGGTATGATGAATACCACCATAAGCGGCAACACCCTGGAAGGTGTGCGTCTGCGTGCGGGAGGTATGACTACGGCGTGGCTCAATCCACACCTATTCTATAAAGGATACATGGCTTACGGTTTCAAAGACCATCGGATGAAGGGAATGGCTGAAGTGGAATATTCTTTCCATAAGAAGAAGGAGTATGCCAATGAGTTTCCTATTCACTCTTTGAAAGCACGATATACCTCGGATGTAAACCAATACGGGCAACATTACCTTTATACCAGTCAGGACAACGTATTTCTGAGCTTAAAGCGCCAGAAGGACGACCGGATAGGCTATCAGCGCAAGGCGGAGCTGACTTACACCAATGAGTTCCATTCCGGTTTCTCCTTTCAGCTCACTTCCCGCTTCCGGCAGGATGAGTCTTCGTATCTTATCCCTTTCCTGAAACAAGATGAGATGGCAACGCCCGTGAAGAATATATCGAATACCGAGTTTGAAGTAAAATTGCGTTATGCGCCGAATGAAAAATTCTTTCAGACGCAATGGAACCGCTTTCCGGTATCGCTGGATGCTCCGGTCTTCTCGCTTTCGCACACGATGGCTGCAAAAGGAGTGTTGGGCGGTGATTATACCTATCAATATACAGAGGCAGGTTTTCAGAAACGTTTCTGGTTTTCGGCCTTCGGCTATACGGACGTTATCCTGAAAGCCGGAAAAGTTTGGAATAAAGTACCTTTCCCGTTACTGATTATCCCGAACGCCAACCTCTCTTATACCATTCAGCCGGAGTCTTACTCCCTGATGAATGCCATGGAGTTTATGAATGATGAATATGCTTCGTGGGATGTTACTTACTATCTAAATGGCTTTTTGTTCAACCGCGTACCTTTGCTGAAAAAGTTGAAATGGCGTGAAGTCCTTTCGTTTCGGGGATTGTACGGGAATTTGAGCGACAAAAATAATCCGACAGTCAGCAATGACCTTTTTCGTTTTCCCGTCACAACCTCTTATATGGGGGATACCCCTTATATGGAAGTGGGTGTCGGTGTAGAGAATATTTTGAAGGTAATCCGCCTCGACTATGTATGGCGATTAACTTACAGAAATCTGCCTGGAATTGATAAATCCGGTCTTAGAATCAGTCTGCACATGACATTTTAACTTAAATCTTACTAACAGAACATTAAATCGGATAAAATGACGAGTCTCAATTGAACAAAATAGCCTAAATTTGAGCAATTTTTTAAACTTTAAAAGATACAATGGCAATGAAAGAAAACATTAAGCCGGCAACTGGTCGTTTGGGTGTACTGGTAGTCGGAGTGGGTGGCGCGGTCTCAACCACCATGATCACGGGTACATTGGCTGCTCGTAAGGGACTGGCAAAACCTATTGGGTCTATTACACAGATGGCCACAATACGCATGGAGAACAACGACGAAAAGCTGATTAAGGACGTAGTGCCTTTGGCAGATTTGAACGACATTGTTTTCGGCGGATGGGATATCTTCCCTGATAATGCATACGAAGCTGCGATGTATGCAGAAGTTCTGAAAGAGAAAGATTTAAATCTGGTAAAAGAGGAATTGCAAGCCATCAAACCGATGCCTGCTGCCTTTGACCACAACTTTGCAAAACGTCTGAATGGTACATACATCAAGCAGGCTGCCACCCGTTGGGAAATGATGGAGCAACTGCGTGAGGATATCCGTAACTTCAAGGCTGCCAACAACTGTGAGCGTATTGCTGTGCTGTGGGCTGCAAGTACTGAAATCTACGTTCCGTTGTGTAAAGAACACGAGTCGCTTGCTGCTTTGGAAGAAGCAATGAAAGCTAATAACACGGAAGTGATTTCTCCGAGTATGTGCTACGCTTATGCTGCAATTGCAGAAGGTGCTCCGTTCATCATGGGTGCTCCTAACTTGTGTGTAGATACTCCGGCAATGTGGGAATTCTCTAAGAAGATGAATGTGCCCATCTCCGGTAAGGACTTCAAGAGTGGACAGACGCTGATGAAAACAGTGCTCGCTCCGATGTTCAAGACTCGTATGCTGGGTGTAAGCGGTTGGTTCTCTACCAACATCCTGGGTAACCGTGACGGCGAAGTGCTCGATCAACCCGAAAACTTCAAAACAAAAGAAGTCAGCAAGTTGTCTGTTATCGATAACATCTTCGAACCGGAAAAATATCCCGACCTCTATGGTGATGTTTACCACAAGGTTCGTATCAACTACTATCCTCCCCGTAAAGATAATAAGGAAGCATGGGATAACATCGACATCTTCGGATGGATGGGTTACCCGATGGAAATCAAAGTAAACTTCCTGTGCCGTGACTCTATTCTTGCAGCTCCTATTGCACTCGACCTCGTTATTTTCAGTGACCTGGCATTGCGTGCAGGTATGTCTGGAATCCAGACTTGGTTGTCATTCTTCTGCAAGAGCCCGATGCACGACTTTGAGCATGAACCGATCCATGATCTGTTCACTCAATGGAGAATGGTGAAAGAAACAATCCGTACGATGGTGGGTGAAAAATCACCGAGCTATCTGGATTAATAAATAATAATAAGGTGATAAGGTGGTAGAGTGATAAAGTGGTGATGTAGTATTACTTTACCGCTTTACCACTTTGTCACCTTATCACTCTTTTATATCTTTTTTCTATGAGGAGACCTTCCTTCTTCCCTGTCCTGATAGGCACGGGCTTCGGCTCAGGCTTTTCTCCCTTTGCTCCGGGCACGGCGGGCGCTTTACTGGCTACGCTAATATGGTTCGGACTTTCTTTACTTATATCAGAAACTTGTCTGTTGTGGACGACTGTCGCATTGATATCCCTGTTCACCGTAGCCGGTATTTGGGCTATCGACCGTCTGGAACCCTACTGGGGTGAAGATCCGTCGCGCGTGGTGGTGGATGAGATGGTAGGTGTGTGGATCACCCTCCTGGCAGCTCCGGCAGGTCATATCTGGTATGGACTGGCAGCATTTGTTTTGTTCCGCTTCTTTGATATTCTGAAACCGCTGGGCATCCGGCGGATGGAAAATCTGCCGGGCGGAGTGGGAGTGATGATGGACGACGTATTGGCAGGAGTGTATGGTTTCATTGTTTTAATTGTGGCGAGATGGTTGATGGAGTAGAAGAACAGAGTCGGTTTGCTGGTTGGCGCAGGGAAGTGTGGCTTTTTATGAAGGCGCAGCTTTCTGCACAGATAGCTACGGTGATCGATTTTCTGATAACTATTCTTTTGGTGAAATTATTTGGTATATATTATTTGTATGCCACATTTATAGGTTCTGTGGTTGGCGGTATTGTCAATTGTGTAATCAACTATGAATGGGTATTTAAGGCGGAAGACTGCAAGAAGATACATGTGGGGCTGAAGTATTTCATAGTCTGGGGTGGGAGCATCCTTATTAACACATGGGGTACTTTTGCTTTGACGGAATGGCTGGCAGGAATGAAATGGGTGAACGGCTTGCTGGGATATTACGTCTATGATGTGTTTATCCTGTCTAAAATTACGGTTGCCTTGCTGGTTGCATTTTTCTGGAACTATTATTTGCAACGGGTTTTCGTCTACCGGAACCACAACTTAAAAAGATTTCTGAAACAACGTTTGGAGAAAAAAATAGAATGAACATGAATTACAGAGATTGGCTGCAACAGGTGATATACAAGATTATCAATCCCGTTGTGCGTGGCATGATTAAAATTGGCATTACGCCTAACTTTATTACTACTACCGGGTTGATACTTAACATTGTGGCTGCCGGTATATTTATTTATGCAGGGTTAGTGACAGATTCGGAAGAGGATCTTTCTTTGGTGGGATGGACAGGCGGACTGATACTCTTCGCCGGGTTGTTTGACATGATGGATGGTCGTGTGGCGCGTCTTGGCAATATGTCTTCCACCTTCGGGGCATTGTACGATTCAGTGCTCGATCGTTACAGTGAACTGTTTACCTTGTTCGGCATATCCTATTATCTCATCTTGCAGGGCTATTTCGTGGGTTCCATTATCACTTTTCTTGCTTTGATCGGTTCGCTGATGGTAAGTTACGTACGCGCACGTGCCGAAGGTCTGGGACTGGAATGTAAAGTCGGTATTATGCAGCGCCCTGAGCGAGTGGTGCTGACCAGTCTGGGAGCTCTGTTCTGCGGTATATTTTCCGATTGCACACTCTTCGACCCGATGTTGATCCTGATTGTTCCTCTGGCAATCATTGCCGTATTGGCTAATCTGACGGCTTTTGTCCGTCTGGCACATTGCTATAAACTTTTGAATAAATGATAAAAAGGTATTTCCCTCCGGTAAGAGAGACGGTATTGCTGGTAGTCATTACGTTGGCTTTTCTGTTGCTGACAGCTACTTGTATCGGGCTTCGTACGGAGCATTTTCTAATGACGGGCTTGTTCCTGGTTCTGTTTTTTGCAGGAAAGACAACCCGTAAGCTGGCAGTGGCTTTACTGCCTTTTGTTGTTTTTGCAGTTTCCTATGACTGGATGCGGGTGTATCCCAATTACCAGGTGAACCCTATTGATGTGCAGGGCTTGTATGAAGCGGAAAAGTCTCTTTTCGGTATATCCGTGAACGGAGATACGCTGATTCCTTGTGAATTCTTTGCTATGCATCACTGGCCGGTAGCCGATTTCTTTGCCGGGGTGTTCTATCTCTGCTGGGTGCCTGTGCCTATAGCTTTCGGTTTGTGGCTTTATCTGAAGGGAGATCGCCAGATGTATCTCCGTTTTGCTATGGTCTTCCTGTTGGTTAATCTTATTGGCTTTGTCGGATATTATATTCATCCTGCCGCTCCCCCTTGGTATGCTATGAACTATGGATTTGAGGCGATGCTGGATACTCCGGGAAATGTGGCCGGACTGGGACGCTTTGACGAACTGCTGGGATGCACGATCTTCGACTCTATTTATGGGCGTAATGCAAACGTATTTGCAGCCGTTCCTTCGCTGCATGCGGCATATATGGTTGTGGCATTGGCTTATGCTATAATGAATCGCTGTAAGAGCTGGCTGATAGCATTATTTGCGTTTATCATGGTGGGGATCTGGTGTACGGCTGTTTATTCGGGGCATCATTATCTGATTGATGTATTATTGGGAATATTCTGTGCTCTCCTGGGCATCTTTGTCTTTGAAAAAGGGTTGATGAAATGGGGGGCGTTCAAGCGCTTCTTCGAACGTTATAGTAAATATATCCGTTAATGAATAATTTCGTCTTTTACAGTCC
>OGQJ01000148.1_pt1 | contig 73273 bp, 73 predicted proteins | sample 1553161 | NCBI WGS metagenome assembly OGQJ01 (sample SAMEA2579923, study PRJEB22360) | human gut metagenome | biome: human gut; feature: human-associated habitat; material: faeces | place: Denmark | collected 2008/2010 | reverse complement strand
TTGCATGATAAAGGGCAGTGGTTTCATATCAATGCCTCCTGAAAATGATAATTTTTTTCTATATAAACTATTATAGAGGATAGAATCTGGGGTGTCAAAGATTCCGTCAAATAAACGGGAAATACTTTGTGAAACAGGGGGAATTTCGTGAAAACGACAATTGCAATTTAAGATACATTTTTCTATAATGACGAGAGGTAAAATGTTAATAAGATAAACAGAGGGAATATATGAAAACATTACAGAAAGATTTGACGACCGGGAATCCGGGAAAAATTATTTTTAATTTCACACTGCCGATCTTCATTGGAAATGTATTTCAGCAGTTCTACAGTATGGCAGATACGATTATCGTAGGAAAGTTCGTGGGAACCAAAGCACTTGCAGCTGTTGGAAGTACGGGAACGATCATGTTTCTGATCAATGGATTTATTCTGGGAATGACGGCAGGATTTACCGTACTTACGGCACAGAAATTTGGCGCGGGTGATATGAAAGCAATGCGCAAGACTGTAGGAAATGCCGCGATTCTGGCGATTATTATGTCTCTTATTATGACTGTGCTCGGAATGATGGCAATGAAACCGCTTCTTGGGATTATGAAGACACCGGATGATATTTTCAAGGATGCCTATGCGTATATTATGGTAATCTGTGGTGGAATTGCGGCGCAGATGCTATATAACTTTTTATCCAGTGTCTTGCGGGCACTTGGTAACAGCAAGGTTCCGCTATATTTCCTGATTCTTGCGGCGTTGCTCAACATTGTGCTGGATATGGTATTTATCATTGCGTTTCACATGGGCGCAGCCGGTGCGGCATGGGCGACCGTGATTTCACAGGGGATTTCGGGAATCCTGTGTCTGCTATATATTGCAAAGAAGGTTCCCGCACTGTATCTTCATAGAGAAGACTGGGAAATAGATAAGAATCTGGCCGGATGGCAGCTGAAGATCGGACTTCCGATGGCATTCCAGTATTCCATCACGGCGATAGGAACGATTGTTGTACAGTCTTGCCTGAATATCCTCGGTTCTACAGCTGCAGCCGGATTTGCGGCAGCAAGCAAGATCGAGCAGGTGTTTACGCAGGCCTACGTTGCGCTTGGTACAACGATGGCGACTTACTGTGCACAGAATATGGGGGCAGGGAAATATACGAGAATCCGTAAAGGATTTAAGAGTGCAACATTGATTGGATTTATTTATGCGGTTGTGACAGGTGTGATTATTTTCTTTGCCGGAAAATATATGACGATATTCTTTGTATCAGAGAATGTAAATCAGATCATGGAATATGTGGATATTTATTTGAGGTGTGTAAGCGTGTCATTCCTGCCTCTTGTTATTGTTAATTTGTATAGAAACGGAATTCAGGGAATGGGATATGGACTGCTTCCGATGACAGCGGGGATTGCAGAACTTGTCGGACGGAGCGGTGCATCGCTGATTGCATCACATTTTGGCAGCTATATGGGAATCTGTCTGGCATCTCCGGCGGCATGGGTGCTGGCGGGAACACTTCTTCTTATTATGTACTTTGAGATCATGAAAGGAAAGAAAGACAGAAATTTGAAAAATAGATAGAAAACTGAAAAGCAACTTGTTATAATAAAATGTACGAATAAACATAGAAACATTGATGGGTGAAACAGCATGAATCAAAGAGTAATAAAAAAAGTCCGCTGTAATATCTGTTCAGCGGGATGTCCGATCGATGCTTATGTAGAAGAAGGAACGCTTGTGTCGGTAGAAGGCAGCCGGGATCTTCCGGGGCAGAGTGGAGGATTATGTTCTAAAGGAGCTGCTTCCAGGCAGTATGTTTATAACAAAGACAGGATTCTGTATCCGATGAAACGGATCGGAAAAAAAGGAAGCGGGGAATTTGAACGCATATCCTGGGATGAAGCGTATCGGATGATTGCAGAGAATCTTCTCAGGATCAAAAAAGAATATGGTCCGCAGGCGGCAGCATTTTATGCGGGATATCCGAAATGGTACAGACCGGCACTTCTGCGGCTTGCCAATGCTTACGGGTCTCCGAATTACTGTACGGAATCCAGTACCTGTTTTCAGTCGGCGGCAATGGCATGGAGATCTATTTATGGAAATGACATCTGCTTTCCGGATCTGATGCATGCACAGACGGTTCTCGTATGGAGTAACAATCTGTATCATTCCAATGTGGGAATGGCAAGACCTTATCAGTCGTTAAAAGCACGTGGGGCGAAGATCATAGCCGTAGATCCAAGAGAGACCGTAACGACACAGGCAGCGGATATCCACTTGAAACTTCTGCCGGGAACGGACGGAGCACTTGCGCTGTCTATGGCACAGGTGATCATAGAAGAAGGGCTGTATGATAAAGAATTTGTAGAAAAATATGTATATGGTTTTGAAGAGTACAAAGCGTATGTGAATCAGTTTCCACCGGAAAAAGCAGAGAAGATCACCGGTGTAGATAAGAAACTGATCCGTGAAGCTGCCAGAATGTATGCATCTAACGGGCCTGCCGGGGTGATGTTTTCAGCGTCTCCAGTTGTACATAATATTAATGGAATGCAGAATTACCGGGCAGTGATGTGTCTGATCGCACTTACCGGCAACTATGATATCCCGGGTGGCAATCCGTCAAGACCGGGTCCGGTGTCTCCTTGCAATGAATATGGAAAAGTAAAACGGCTGGATACGATAGAAGCCATCGGTGAGAAAGATTTTCCGGCATGGTTTGATCTCCCGTGTGAGGAAGCGCAGTGTACAAGAATTGCAGATTATATTCTGAAGGAAGAACCATATCCGTTGAAAGCTGTGGTGGGATTCGGCCTGAACCACAGAATGTGGCCGGAGCCGGAGCATTTTCAGAAAGCATTAAAAGCGCTGGACTTTTATGTGAATGTAGATCTGTTTTTCTCGGATTCAAGCAAGATGGCAGACCTGGTTCTTCCGGCAGCGTCTTCCTTTGAACGAGATGTTGTGCTGAATGGATGGGGAGGAATGTTCTTCCTGTCAGAAAAAGCAATCGAACCGGTCGGAGAGGCGAAGAATGATATTGAGATCATGATCGGCATGCTTCGTGCCATGCAGTTACATGATGAAGCATTGGAACATGGCTATGAGAAATATATGGAATATATTCTGGAGCCATCCGGTGTCACACTGGAGGAATTGCGGGCGCATCCGGAAGGGGTAAAAGGACGTGTGATCATTCCGCCTGCATTTAAGAGATATGAAAAAGAAGGCTTTCATACACCATCCGGTAAGGTGGAATTTGTATCACAGATACTCGAACGTTACAAAGACAGCCACGGATATTCCGGACTTCCGGAATACAGAGATTTCCGTGAGGTGTCAGGCATGGACAGGGAAGCATATCCACTGATTCTGAATACCGGTTCCAGAAAACCACAGCTTTTCCATGCAAGAACATACCGGGTACCGTGGCTTGCAGGACTTGAAGAGGCAACACTGGTAGAAATCCATCCGGAAGATGCGAAAAAGTATGGTATTGCAGATGGTGACATGGTGAGGGTATCTTCCCCGGTGGGAAGTATCTGCGGAATTGCGGCGGTTTACCTGAACAGCCAGCCGGGAATTGTACACGTCTATCATGGCAATGCAAAGGGTGAGGCAAATGATCTGATAGACAGAAATTATCTGGATCCAATTTCAGGATTCCCGGGATATAAAAGTTATTTCTGTAAAATCGAGAAAGAAAAAGGCGAGGTGAAGGCATGAGTTACCGATTAAAATTTGATCCGGATAAATGTGTCGGCTGTTATGCCTGTCATATAGCCTGTCTGGATGCACACCATGATGTGGAAGATGTAGATGCAAAGAGCCATCGGACGGTCAAAAAGGTAGTGAAAAATCAGTTTGAAAAGAATATCTGTCCGGGCTGTGCTCACTGCGGTATCTGTATCAAAGCCTGTCCGGTGCAGGCAATTTACAAAGATCCGAAGACTGGATTTGTACTGACAGACAAAGAAAAATGTATTGGATGTCATGCCTGCGAAAAGGTCTGCCCGAAAGATGTGATCCATTTTGACAAGGACGGAAAAATGGAAAAGTGTGACGGGTGTATTGAAAGAATCAGGGAAGGGCGGGAACCTGCCTGCGTCAGAGTCTGTTTTCCCGGTGCGATTACACTGGAATATAGATAAAAAGGTGAGACTGATAAAAGTAAGAATAGATGAAACTGGATAAAGCTAAGTAAAGAGAGATAAGGATAAAGGCGTATGTTAAAAATCAAGGAATATGTGAAGGCAGAAAGTCTGGAACAGGCATATGAACTGAACCAGAAGAGGACGAATTGCATTCTGGGCGGTATGTTGTGGCTTAAGATGTCGAACCGGAATGTACAGAAAGCGATTGATCTGTCCGGACTCGGTCTGAATCAGATCGAAGAGACAGAAGAAGAATTCCGGATCGGATGTATGACGACACTCCGTGAACTGGAATGTCATGAAAGATTGAACCAATGGTGTGAAGGCGCAGTAAAAGATGCGGTCAGTGATATTGTCGGCGTACAGTTCCGGAACCTTGCAACGATTGGTGGAAGTATATTCGGACGCTATGGATTTTCGGATGTACTGACGGTGTTTCTTGCAATGGACAGTTACGTAGAACTGTATAAAGGAGGGATTGTTCCATTACAGGAATTTGCGCAGATGAAAAGAGACAATGACATTTTAGTCAGAGTCATTGTAAAAAAGGATCAGAGAAATATGATCTATCTGGCACATAGAAATTCCAAGACAGATTTTCCGGTATTGACATGTGCGGTTTCAGTAAATGCTGAAAATGGATGCGTATGTATCGGTGCAAGACCGCAGAAGGCGGTCCGACTGGAACTGACAGAAGCAGTCAGAGAAAAAGTATGGAGCGGTGTCTGTACTGAAGAAGAGATGAAGAAAGAGGCAGAATGCATTGCTTCACAGGTGAAGACGGACAGTAATATGCGCGCCGGCAAAGAATACAGAAGCCGTCTGGCATATGTTCTGATCCGCAGGACATTGGAAGCACTGAATACAAAAGGAGGAGATCAGTAGGATATGAAAGTAAAGATTCTTTTAAATGGGACAATGAGAGAAGCGGAAATATCCAGCGATCAGCTTCTGATCGATTTTGTCAGAGATCATGGATGTTATAGTGTAAAACGTGGATGTGAGACGTCCAATTGTGGTCTGTGTACGGTATTCGTAGATGATAAACCGGTATTGTCCTGTTCTATGCTGACAGCAAGGGTTGACGGATGCAAGGTGGATACGTTAGAAGGTCTTCAGGAAGAGGCAAAAGAATTTGGTGCATTTATTGCAGACCAGGGTGCAGAACAGTGCGGATTCTGCAATCCGGGAATGATCATGAATGCAATTGCCATGTTCCGCGAGAATCCGGAACCGACAAGAGAAGAGATTAAGGCATATCTTGCGGGAAATCTTTGCAGATGTTCCGGATATGAAGGACAGCTTCGTGCAATGGAAGCATTTATCGAATACAGAAAGAAAGGAGAAAGATCATGAAAGCAGTCGGACAACCGATAAGAAAAAAAGACGCAATGGCACTGGTGACAGGAAAACCGGTATTCATGGATGATCTTGCTCCAAAGGACTGCCTGATCGTAAAGGTACTCCGAAGCCCGCATGCCAATGCGATCGTAAAATCAGTAAAGACAGATGTGGCAAAAAGAGTGCCGGGGATTGAAGACGTTTACACATGGGAAGATGTGCCGCAGGAAAGATTTACAACAGCAGGACAGACCTACCCGGAGTTCAGCCCATATGACCGGCTGATCCTGGACCGGCATGTCAGATATGTGGGAGATCCGGTGGCAATCGTTGCAGGTGAGAATGAGGCATGTGTGGATAAAGCGTTAAAGATGCTGAAGGTGGAATACGAAGTGCTTCCGGCAGTTCTGGATTTTCATATGGCAAAAGATGGTGATGTTCTGGTACATCCGGAAGATAACTGGAAAGCACTCTGTAAGGTAGGCGCCGATAATAAGAGAAATCTCTGTGCAAGCGATTCTACGGAAGACGGAGATGTGGATGCAGTGCTGGCAGATTGTGATGAGGTCGTAGAAGGAACTTATCACGTCAGGGCTGCGCAGCAGGCCATGATGGAGACATTCCGTACCACTTGTTTTATGGATGCTTATGGAAGACTGAATATTTTAAGTTCCACGCAGATCGTATATCATGTAAGACGAATCATTTCCAATGCACTTGGAATTCCGAAATCCAGGATCCGTGTCAGTAAGCCAAGGATCGGAGGAGGATTTGGTGCAAAACAGTCGGTTGTGGCTGAATTATTCCCAGCATTTGTTACATGGAAGACCGGGAAAGCATCGAAGATGATCTTTACGAGAGAAGAATCACAGATTGCATCGTCTCCAAGACATGAGATGGAAGTTCATGTACGTCTTGGTGCATCCAGAGAAGGAAAAATCCGTGCGATTGATGTGTATACACTGTCAAATACAGGGGCATATGGAGATCACGGTCCGACAACAGTCGGATTATCGGGACACAAATCCATTCCTTTATATAGTTCTGCAGAAGCACACCGTTTTGCATATGATGTTGTCTATACAAATCACATGGCAGCAGGAGCGTACCGCGGATATGGAGCAACACAGGGAATCTTTGCGGTGGAATCTGCGGTAAATGAGATGGCGCAGAGACTTCATATGGATCCTGTGGAGATTCGTCTTAAGAATATGGTAAGAGAAGGCGACGTTATGCCGGCATATTACGGTGAGACGGCGAAGAGCTGTGCACTTGATCGTTGCCTTGAACGGACTGCGGAGCTGATCGGATGGAAAGATAAATATCCATACAAAGATATGGGAAACGGCAAAGTCAGAAGTGTGGGAATCGCAATGGCTATGCAGGGTTCCGGAATCTCCGGTGTCGATGTAGGATCTGCAACCATTAAGATGAATGATGATGGATTCTATACTCTGATGATCGCAGCGGCAGATATGGGTACCGGATGTGATACGATCCTTGCACAGATGGCGGCAGAATGCCTGGATTGTCCGGTGGAAAATATAGAAGTCCTCGGAGCAGATACGGATTCGTCTCCATACGATTCGGGATCTTATGCGTCAAGTACGACATATGTAACAGGAAAAGCGGTAGAAAAAGCCTGCCAGAAACTGATCGCCAGAATTCTTGAGATTGCATCCGGTATGCTGGATGCACCGGTGGAAGAACTGGAATTTGCAAGCGACCGTGTAGAATGGCCAAAAGCACGGAAGTCTGTATCACTGATAGATATTGGTACGAAATCAATGTGTGGAAATGGCTGTGCACTGGAAGCGACAGAAAGTAACAGTTCACCGACATCACCGCCGCCATTCATGGCAGGAGCTGTGGAGATTGAACTGGACAAAGAGACCGGTCATGTGGAGATATTGAATTATAAAGCGGTTGTGGACTGCGGAACAGTAGTGAATCCAAATCTTGCAAGAGTACAGACCGAAGGTGGTCTGGTACAGGGAATTGGCATGACGCTTTATGAGAACATCCAGTACAATGACAAAGGAACCATGTTGAATAATTCTTTCATGCAGTACAAGATCCCGTCCAGAAGAGATATGGGAAACATCCAGGTGGAATTTGAAAGCAGTTTTGAGCCGACGGGACCGTTCGGAGCAAAATCCATCGGAGAAATCGTAATTAATACTCCTGCACCGGCACTTGCACATGCAATTGCCAATGCGACAGGAATTTGGTTTAAGGAACTTCCGATTACCAGTGAGCAGATCGCAATGGGAGTTTTTGAGAAGGAAGATATAAAATAGATCATATATTAAAAAATATATGTATAAATGACTTGCAATCAGAACGAAAAGTCATTACAATATGGGGTAACGTTTAGAAAAATATGTGGAGGCCGCTAAGATGCAGTTATTAAAAGACAGAATCCGCAAGGATGGAAAGATAAAAGAAGGCAACGTCTTAAAGGTGGACAGCTTTCTCAATCATCAGATGGATGTAAAGTTATTTCAGGAAATCGGGAAGGAATTCAAGAGAAGATTTGAAGGTGAGGAGATTACGAAGATTCTTACGATCGAAGCTTCTGGGATCGGAATCGCATGTGTTGCGGCTGAAGTATTTGATGTACCGGTTGTATTTGCAAAGAAGACACAGACAAAGAATATTGCAGGGGATGTATATACAACAAAGGTAGAATCATTCACACACGGAAGAGTTTATGATATTATCGTTTCCAGAGAATTTCTTGGAAAAGGAGATAAGGTTCTTCTGATTGATGATTTCCTTGCTAACGGGAAAGCACTGGAGGGACTGGCAGAACTGGTTAAAAAGTCAGGAGCCGAGCTGGTCGGAGCTGGTGTTGTGATCGAGAAAGGATTTCAGGTTGGTGGAGATATCATCCGCTCCAAAGGAATTCATCTGGAGTCGCTGGCAATCGTAGAAAGTATGGATGAGAAGACAGGGGAAGTCGTTTTCCGTAATTAACAGCTAAAATTCAAAGGATTTTTTAAGGGAATGTGAGGGTTTCATATTCCCTTTTTTTTATTCCTATGCTATACTTTATGATAAGTATGTGAATGCATAAAGAGAACTTATAGTAAGGAGTAAGAACTTATGAAAAGAGTATTGTTAAAACTCAGCGGGGAAGCTCTCGCAGGCGATAAAAAGACAGGATTTGATGAAGCTACCTGTATGGGTGTTGCAAAACAGGTAAAGCAGCTTGTAGATGATGGGGTACAGGTTGCGATTGTAACAGGTGGTGGTAACTTCTGGAGAGGAAGAACCAGCGAGACGATAGACCGTGTTAAAGCAGACCAGATCGGGATGCTGGCAACAGTTATGAACTGTATTTATGTATCTGATATTTTCCGTTATGCAGGAATGAAGACAGAAGTATTTACACCATTTGTGTGTGGCGCATTTACTACATTGTTTTCTAAAGATGCGGCAGTAGAAGCACTGAATGAAGGAAAAGTTGTGTTCTTCGCAGGCGGAACAGGACATCCATACTTCTCGACAGATACTGGTGCGGTTTTAAGAGCAATTGAGATTGAAGCAGATGCTATGCTTCTTGCAAAAGCAATTGACGGAATTTACGACAGCGATCCGAAGGTTAATCCGGAAGCAAAGAAATATGACGAGATTTCTATTCAGGAAATTATTGATAAGAAGCTGATGGCTGTAGACCTGACAGCATCTATTATGTGTCTGGAGAATAAGATGCCGATGCTGGTATTCGGACTGAATGAAGAGAACAGCATTGTTGAGACGATGAAGGGAACATTTACAGGAACAAAAGTAACAGTATAAGTATTATTATGGATTATTGCGATAAAAGGAGATCACGCTATGAATGAAAGATTAAAAACATTTGAGGAAAAGATGAAAAAAACAATTGGAAATCTGGACGGAGAACTTTCAGCAATCCGTGCAGGACGTGCGAATCCAAATGTGTTAAATAAAATTGTAGTAGACTATTATGGAACACCGACACCAATCCAGCAGGTGGCTAACGTATCTGTACCGGAAGCGCGTATGATTCAGATCCAGCCATGGGAGAAAAGCATGGTAAGAGAGATCGAGAAAGCAATTATGACTTCTGATCTCGGAATCAATCCTACCAATGACGGAACAACTGTACGTCTTCTCTTCCCGGAACTTACAGAGGATCGTAGAAAAGAACTGGTTAAAGATGTTAAGAAAAAAGGGGAAGCTGCAAAAGTTGCAATCCGTAACATCCGTCGTGACGGAATTGATGCAGCTAAGAAATTAAAAGGAACAGATGTCTCAGAAGATGAGATCAAGGACATGGAAGATGATCTGCAGAAACTGACAGATAAATATGTAAAAGAAGTGGATAAAGCTGTAGAATCAAAATCAAAAGAGGTTATGACAGTATAAGATCTGCAACAGATAAAAAGGTATAGAATAAGAAGGGGATAAGATCCAGAGAATCTGGAACTGTCCCCTCTGTTCTTGTATGACTGAAGAGCACTAAAAAGTTTTTTGATTACATAAGTTCGAATGTGTTAGTAGGAGGAAATAATCATATGAATGTACCAAAGCATGTTGCAATCATATTGGATGGAAATGGCCGTTGGGCTAAGGCAAAGGGAATGCCCCGGAATTATGGTCACGCACAGGGTAGTAAGAATGTAGAGCGTATCTGTGAGGAAGCATGGAGAATGGGGATTAAGTACTTGACTGTCTATGCATTTTCTACAGAAAACTGGAACCGTCCGGATGATGAAGTCAATGCATTGATGAAGCTTTTACGTAATTATATGAAGACATGTCTGAAGACAGCAGCAAAGAATGATATGAAGGTCCGTGTGATTGGAGATATCACCAGACTGGATGAAGATATTCAGAAGAGAATTCTGGAACTGGAAGAGGCAACGAAGAATAATAGCGGTCTGAATTTCCAGATTGCGATCAATTATGGAAGCCGTGATGAGATGGTCCGTGCAATCCGGAAGCTTGCAAAGGATTGTATAGATGGAAAAGTGAATCCGGAAGAGATTGAAGAACAGACATTTGAACAATATCTGGATACAAAGGGAATTCCGGATCCGGATCTGATGATCCGCACAAGCGGGGAACTCAGACTTTCCAATTATCTGTTATGGCAGCTGGCGTATACAGAGTTTTATTTTACAGATGTTCCATGGCCGGATTTCAGTAAAGAAGAACTGGAAAAGGCGATTGAACAGTATAATCACCGCGACAGACGTTACGGCGGTGTGAAGGAGGAAGAAGAACAGAATGTTTAAGACAAGATTATTAAGTGGGATTGTTTTGGTCATTATCTTAATAGCAACAGTTGGAACCGGTGGCGGATTGTTGTTCGGTTTTCTGGCACTGATCAGTCTGATCGGATTGTCGGAACTTTATAAAGTTGTGGATGTGCAGAGCAAGATATTAGGTTTTACCGGTTATCTGGCAGCCGTTGTATATTACGGAATCTTATATACCGGACAGATGCAGTATGTGACATTTCTTACGATTGTATTTCTGGTCGTACTGATGGCGGTATATGTATTTTCATTTCCGGTATTTAAAGCAGAGCAGGTGATGACGGTATTCTTTGGTGTATTTTATGTTGCAGTGATGCTGTCTTATGTATACCAGACAAGAATGCTGGATGACGGAGCTGTTGCAGTATGGCTTATCTTTTTGAGCTCCTGGGGATGCGATACTTGCGCGTACTGCGTAGGTATGCTTCTTGGAAAGCATAAGATGGCACCGAAGTTAAGCCCGAAGAAATCTGTAGAAGGTGGAATCGGTGGAATCGTAGGAGCAGCTCTTCTAGGGGCAATCTTTGCTCTTGCAGCGAATAAGATTACAGGAGCAAGTGTGAATCCGGGACAGTATGCAATTATCTGTGGAGTTGGAGGAATGATCTCACAGATTGGTGATCTTGCAGCTTCTGCGATCAAACGTAATCATGATATCAAAGATTATGGAAAACTGATTCCGGGACATGGCGGAATTCTTGACAGATTTGACAGTGTTATCTTTACGGCGCCGATCATTTATTATCTTGCAACATTTCTTGCAGGCAGATTGTAGGAGGTTCATATGAAAAAGATAGCAATTTTAGGTTCCACTGGTTCTATCGGGACACAGACGCTGGAAGTGGTCAGAGAGAACGGTGATATTGAAGTGCTTGGACTGGCAGCCGGAAGTAATATTAAGATGCTGGAAGAACAGATCCGTGAATTCCATCCGCAGATCGTGGCTGTATGGTCAGAAGAAAAAGCAGAGGAATTACGTGTGAATGTAGCAGATACGGACACGCAGATCGTGGCAGGCATGGATGGACTTCTGGAAGTCGCAACCATGAATGATACAGAGATTCTTGTGACAGCGGTTGTCGGTATGATCGGTATCCGTCCTACAATTGAAGCAATCAAGGCAGGAAAAGATATTGCGCTTGCCAATAAAGAGACGTTGGTAACGGCAGGACATATCATTATGCCGCTGGCAAAAAAGATGGGAGTATCGATTCTCCCGGTAGACAGTGAGCATAGCGCCATTTTCCAGTCATTACAGGGCAATCGTCACGGGGCAGTTCATAAGATTCTTCTGACCGCATCCGGCGGTCCGTTCCGTGGGAAAAAATCAGAAGAACTGATGGAAATCAAGGTGGAAGATGCATTGAAGCATCCAAACTGGTCAATGGGACGTAAGATCACAATTGATTCCTCTACAATGGTCAACAAAGGTCTCGAAGTCATCGAAGCCAAATGGTTATTTGATGTAGATGTGGATCGGGTGCAGGTTGTAGTACAGCCACAGAGTATTATTCATTCTATGGTAGAGTATGTAGATGGTGCGATCATTGCAGAGCTTGGAACACCGGATATGAAGCTTCCAATCCAGTATGCATTATATTATCCGGAGAGAAGATTCCTCCCGGGGGACAGAGTAGACTTCTGGACATTGGGAAAACTGGAATTTGAGAAGCCGGATACAGATACATTCTATGGACTGGAGCTTGCATACGAAGCAGGAAGAAAGGGCGGAAGCCTTCCGACTGTATTCAATGCAGCAAATGAACTTGCGGTAAGCAAGTTCCTGAACAGAGAAATCAAGTATCTGGAGATCACGGAGATCATCGAAGACTGTATGAAGGCACACAAAAATATTGAAAATCCAACATTGGAACAGATTCTGGAGACAGAAGCAGCGACCTATGAAAGAATCAACAGCAGGAGGTAATTAGAAATTTGGGAATTATATTAGCAATCTTGTTATTCAGCTTCATCGTATTTTTTCATGAGCTGGGGCATTTCTTACTGGCGAAGAAAAATGGAATTGATGTAGATGAGTTTGCTATAGGAATGGGACCGGCAATTTATTCAAAAGAATATAAAGGGACCAGATACGCCGTACGTATCCTTCCAATCGGAGGGTTCTGTGCGATGGGGGAAGATGAAGAGGCGAATGATTCGCCGAATAACTTTAATAATAAATCCGTATGGGCGCGAATCTCAGTCATAGCGGCAGGGCCTGTGTTTAACTTTATTCTGGCTTTTATCTTTGCAGTGATCATAACGGCAATGGTTGGTTACGATAAGCCGGTAATCGGGGCAGTGGAATCCGGATATCCGGCAGCGGAAGCTGGTTTGAAAAAAGGTGACGAGATCGTGCAGATGGGGGATAAAAAGATCCACATTTTCCGTGAAGTCAGTTTTTATAATCAGTTTCACTCTGATGAAGACGTGGTTGTCACTGTGCTGAGAAACGGAAAAGAAAAGACCGTTACACTGACTCCGAAGATGGACAAAGAACTGGGATATAAGAGACTCGGAATCGGCAGTTCCGGTTATACCAAAGCCAATGCACTGACGGCGGTCAAATATGGCGGCTATGAAGTGAAATTCTGGATCTGCACGACACTGGACAGTCTGAAGATGTTAGTGACCAGACAGATCGGAGTGAACGAACTTTCCGGACCGGTCGGAATTGTTAATACGGTAGATACCACCTATAAGCAGAGCCGTTCCTATGGTCTGTTTGTCGTCATTGTAGAGATGCTGAATCTGGCAATTCTGCTGTCGGCGAACCTTGGTGTGATGAACCTTCTGCCGCTTCCGGCACTGGATGGGGGACGACTGGTGTTCCTGATCATCGAAGCAATCAGAGGAAAGCGTGTGCCGCCGGAGAAAGAAGGGTATGTACATTTCGCAGGGATCGTGCTGTTGATGGCGCTTATGGTGTTTGTGATGTTTAATGATGTGCATCGGATATTCTTTGGGGGATAGAAGAAATCATTATTGATGATCTTAAGATTTGCGTTGCAGATTTGGTGAAATAATTACTATTATTTTTATAATTTTGTTTTTAAATCGGAAAGAAATCAAAAAGGAGATCTTTCCGATTTTCTGTGCGCTTGGCTGCGCATGTTGCAGTAAAATATATAGTTGGGAAAATGACAGATGAAGACTTATTGCATCAATTAAAAGCTGCAAGTGAAAATCACTGCCTTTTTTATGAACAGGTATCTGGTGAATGGATTGACGGAGCAGAAAGGAAGAAAAATGAGAAAAGCGATTGTATACACATCTGTGCATCATGGAAATACGGAAAAATTAGTAAAAAGGATAGCAGAAGAATGTCAGGTGGATTTGATAGATGCTATAAAACAAATGAACGCAGATTTAAATGATTATGATATGATTGGGTTCGCATCAGGAATCTATTATTCAAAATTCCACCAGTCAATATTAAAATTTTCTGAGGAGAATTTATCAGCCGACAAAAAGGTATTTCTGATCTGTACTTATGGTGGAAGTGCAAATTTTAAATCTATAGAACAGATTTTGAATAAAAAACATGCCAGTGTGGTTGGAAAATTTGGCTGTAAAGGGTATGACACATTCGGTCCATTTAAACTGGTTGGTGGTATTGCTAAAGGGCATCCAGATGAAGAGGATATGAAAAATGCAGTGGACTTCGTAAAAGGATTACATTAATTGAAAAATTCAGATTATATAATCAAAAGGCATGCGAAAAATGAATGGACATTTTTTTCATGCCTTTTTAAAGCATTAGGTGACGTAGAACTCAAAGTTAGCATTTTCCCATGTGGGGGAAATGGTTGTCAGTTCAATTCCGCAATCCGCGATACCCCCACATATATCTCCGATATCTTATACCAGGTCGTATAATCCACTTCTCCGGTCTGAGGCAGTCCAAAGACTTTTTGAAATACCCGGACAGCTTCGGCAGTTGCCGGTCCATAGATACCGTCAGCAGTGATCTTTGGAATAGCCGGATAAGCACCTGCAATCACATTTAACTGCTCCTGCATCTGCCGGACTTTGTTGCCGGATGAGCCAATCTTCAGAGTATAACCAGGCCAGGAGGACGGAATGCCGGAGATGGCTTCGGCGGTGTTGATGTACATGTCATCACCATAATAATAGCGTAGGATTTCGATAGGAGAGTAGCCCTGATCGCCTAATGATTTGGATCCCCATTGTGTCAACCAAATTGTCATAACCTATAAAGTACCCGCAAACCTTTGATTTTACTGGGCTTGCGGGTATTTTACCTGTATAGGAAAAAGTAGATTTTGAGAGAATCGTTTTTGCGATCGTAGATAATCTTGTCGATGATCTGCTTCAGGGCTTCGTTCTTTTGCACGTATGTATAATTGTTGGAGATGAGAATATCGTACACACTCCGGACCTTCTGCAGCATAGCATCCGCTGGATCCTGATCAGATTTATGCGCTGCCTTTTTCAAATCCTTTAATTGTTGTTCTAAGGATTCCCGTTCTTTCTGAATGATAGCTTTATTCGCTTTATATTCTTCCAGTGTATCAATCCCTTCCCGGTAGGAGGCTTTTATTCGTTCCTCTTTGCCGGTTAAACTTTCCAATTGTTCTGTTATAGCCTTGCGCTCATCAAACTGCTCTGTCGGCTGATATTCACGCAATTCATAGACAATATCTTTGGTATCCAATACTTCTTTGATACTGGCCAGGACTTCCTTTTCAAGGACCAGTGAGCTGATGCCGTTCGGTTTTTTGCATTTTCCTTTGCTATATCCGTAGCAGGAGAAGTAAGAATATTTTTCCCCATTGACTCGTTTCATAGTGATTGAGGTTAAGGTGCGTCCGCAATCCGGGCATTTCAGCAGTCCGGAGAGCCAGTGCTTATAAGTGGAAGAGGGGCGCTTGCCGACCGGCTTGTAGGTGGCTTTAAATCGTTCCTGTGCCGATTCAAACAATTCCTTTGATATAATAGCCGGCTGTTGCCCTTCTGTAACAATCCATTCGTCCTTATCTTTGATACGATTGGTGCTGTTCTCTGTCCGGTTCCACCGGATCATGCCACAATAGGAAGGATTCTGGATGATGTATTCGACAGATCTTCGCTCAAATGGCTTTCCGTGCGAAGTCTTGAGTCCTAAAGAATTTAGGTATCTGGCGATATCAAAGAAGCTCATGCCTTCATTTGTGTATTTTTCGAATATAGTCCGAACAATTTTTGCTTCTTCCGGAACAATCACCGGCGGCTTGCCATGCTCCACAACCTTGTAGCCAAGCGGCGGACGTGCCTGGTATGCTCCGCGGAGTGCATTTTCTTTCATACCTCGATACACTTCGCCGGATAATCGGATAGAGTAGTATTCGTCCATCCATTCGATGATACGCTCGATCAGGCTGCCAAAGGGATCATCGGAGAGTGGTTCAGATACACTCACGACATCTACATTGTGCTGTTTTTTTAAAAGAGACTTGTATACGATGGATTCTTCCTGATTCCGGGCAAATCGTGAAAACTTCCATACCAGGATCAGATCGACTGGATGGTCATCACCTTTGGCCAGTCCGATCATCTCCTGGAAGCCGGGACGTTTGTTGGCTTTTCTTCCGGAGATGCCGAGATCCATGAAGAGCTTCAGGATTACAATATTGTTCTTGGCTGCATAGTCCCGGAGGAGGTGCTCCTGGGAGTCCGGGGAAATTTCTTCTTGATCGTGAGTGGATACCCGGATGTAGCCGTATGCATATTTTACGCTCATTGTATCACCTTCCTGTAATTATATGTGCGACGTCGCACAAAAATGGGTACAAAAATAACACCTATACGGTGCCGGATTTTTGTGATACAATATTCTTGTTGAGGGAGTACTGTATCGAGCGAATCCTTCGCCGTATATATTACTCGGGATTTCCCCGGTGTTTGATAGGCACCGGGGAATTTTTTTGTATGGATAAATTTATAGTGTAAATAGGCAAAAGTATTGGTTCATGATTGGTTATTTTCATTGATCTGTTGTTCTAGAATTAAAGCCTTAATCATATCATCGACGCTCGTTTTGTGTTGTTCGTTTAATAATCTGTATACCTCAACTAAATAAAGTTCCTTTTGAGATATATTTTTTGCAGAGGTAGTGGATGGAGTTAACACTTTTTTTAAATTAAGAATCAATAGATAAACGCTTAAAGTAGTGTCAAAGCATGCACACATTGATAGAATTATTGTAAACAGCAAAATAGCAGTCATAATATCAATTTTAGGTATTAATACCAATAAAGATTTAAAAACTGTAGCTAAAAAAAGTAAAGCTATTAACACCAACAAAGCAATTGTATTTTCACACAGTTCTTTTAAAATGAGAGCGCTTGTAAAGTTGGCAGCGGATGATTACCGGCGGGCATTGATCAGGTTAAGGCGGCATCCGAAGGATACAAATGCACTTCATACAAGGATTGAATGTGAATTATTTTTTCGTAAAGGCATTGAGATGTACAGTGACATGGATGGAGAGATGTTGATCAGTGGGATTCAGGAAAGAGTGAGGCGGGAGTATAATGAACAGAGAGCAGCTAAGTAAATACAAGAAGAATAAGCGGGATATTGAGAATCTGGATGGAATTATTGCCAAGCTTCAGGAAAGACTGGACGCAGTACCGGTTGTATCGGGGAAGGTTACAAAGAGTTCGGATGATTTCCCTTACATCGAGGAGCATGTGCAGGTGAGAGTGGAAGAGCCAAAGGCAGCAACTGCATTGAAGATGCGGATCTATGAGAAGGAGAAGAGAAAAGATCAACTGATCCGGGAGAACGAGAAAGTAGAGAAGTACATAGCCGCAATGCCTGATGGAACGACCAAGGATATATTTGAGATGGTATTTTTGGATGGAATGACGCAGAAAGAAGTTGGGGAGAGCGTTGGATATACACAGTCTATGGTGTCAAAGGTTATTAAAGATATTTTGAAACATTCATAACATTCATATTTTGACTATGTTATTATTATACTGGACATGATGAAAAGACATATGATAGTCATTCGATCAGTTCCCCCACAACCTAATAAAACCGAGAGAAGACACCTGGCAACGCGGGTGTCTTTTTCGTTGCGTAATGTCGAGAAATGGGATATTATGGGAATAGATTTTAGGTTATGCGGAGGAAGAAGATAAATGATACAGATGTTGACTTTTCAAGGAAATGAGATCGAACTGAAAGGAAAAGGGGTTAAACTGAATAAAATTCATGATGCAGAGGCTTTGGATTCATATGAGATAAATATAATAAGTTTACAAGATAGGACAATGTGGAAAACACGAGAAGCAAGTCCAGTTACAATTGACTCGATAGGAGATTTAAGCAGTTTATCTAAAATGATTGAAAGCAGTAAACATGCAAATATAATTATTTTGTTGCCACAAAATGAAAACTTTATGTATGAAGCCTGGAGATCGAATAGGAGTGAGTGGAAACATCTAGAATTTAAAAATATATTGCAAAGCTTCAAAAATGTATTGGGACATATATTTGAACCTCTTACAAGAATGTACATCATGTATGAAAATACAATAACGAGGATTGATGACAAAAAGGTACCAGCATCATTTCATTTCAATGAAATGGTTAAGGACGTGTTAACGAAATCAGAGAAAAGCAATAAACCTACGACGGTAAAGGTTGAAGGAGTGATACTTTCTACACTGAATATAAATAATTACGCTGAAATATTGAGCTTTTTAACAGAAATTGGTTTAATTAAAGAAGAATCAGAAGCTCCTGAATGGATGGAAGGATTAAATATGTTTGATGATAGCAATCAACTAAAAATTATTCAAGAGAATAATATGGTTATAGAGATGGCAAATGAAAATATTTCAAATGCTATGGAGGTCATTAACCAGAATAAAAGGTATAAGTCTGTTCTTTATACAAGTGGAGATGAATTGGTGGAAGTTATATTCGAAATATTGGAAAATATGCTAGGATGTGATTTATCTGAATTTACTGACAAGAAAAAAGAGGACTTTAAATTTAAATTGAATGATAAAGTATTTATAGGGGAAATTAAAGGAGTGACTCCTAATGTAAAGAAATCGAATGTATCACAACTAGATGTTCATGTGCAAGAGTATTTAGATGATAATGATGAGGAAAGCAAGAATATAGTAGCATTGCTGATTATTAATCATCAGAGAAGCAAACCAATCTCTGCAAGAGAAGGCGTAAACGACGAGGTAATAAAGCTAGCAGAAAGAAATGGCAGTTTAATTGTTGAAACAATAACGTTGTTAAAATTATTTGAGCAATACTTATTAGGAGAAAAGAATAGAGATGAATGTATAGATTCGCTGGTAAATAATACAGGATTATTAAACTGTGATTAAAGTATGATACACAAAGGCACCCTCCGGGGTGCTTTTATAATGCAAAAATAAACCAGAATTGAAGGTGGTGAAGTGGCAGGCTATGAAAACATAAGAGACGCAAATAATAATCGAACTCCGGAGGAACGCCGGGAGTTAGCAAAAATAGCGGGAAAAGCAAGCGGACAGGCAAGGCGCAGGAAGGCGAACTTCCAGAAGACGTTGAACCTGCTGCTTACTGCAGAAATAGATAACGAAGAATGGAAGCCGATTTTAGAGTCACTCGGAGTTGAGTGTACTTTGGAATCGGCTCTTCTTATGGCTCAGATTAAGGCTGCATTAGATGGAGATACACAGGCTGCGAAATTTGTAGCGCAGTATTCCGGACAGAGTAACAGAACTGAGGAAGATTTGGAGAACAAGAAGGCTGAAACAGAACTGATCAAAGCGAGAAAAGAATCCATCACAGGCGAAAGCGAAAATAATGATGCACTTGATCGTCTGGATCAGATATTAAAAGAGGTGCGGGATAATGCGATTAAGCAAGAAACAGAATGAATATATTGTGAACGCAACTCATAGATGGAACATTAAATCTGGGGCGGTTCGTTCTGGAAAATCTTATGTGGATACAGCATTTGTAGTTCCTTTTCGAATCAGAGAAAGGGCAGGCAAGCCGGGATTAAATGTTATCCTTGGTGTGTCTAAGGAATCGATTGAACGAAACGTACTGCAGCCAATGCGTGAGATTTATACAGAGGAACTGATCGGGCAGATCAATAACCGGAATATGGCAATGATCTGTGGTGAAGAAGTATATTGCCTGGGAGCAGAGAAAGTCAGCCAGGTAGCAAAGATACAGGGAGCCAGCATCAAATATTGTTACGGTGATGAGATTGCGAAATGGAACAAAGAAGTGTTTCAGATGTTGAAATCACGACTTGATAAGCCGTATTCGTGCTTTGATGGAGCTTGTAACCCAGAACATCCAACACACTGGTTGAGAGAGTTTCTGGATAATGACGAACTGGATATCTATTTGCAGAGATACACAATCTTTGATAATCCGTTTCTTCCACAGGAATTTGTTGAGCAGCTGTGCAAAGAGTATGAAGGTACAATTTACTATGATCGTTTAATTCTTGGATTATGGAAGAGAGCAGAAGGAGCAATTTATAAACGCTTTGCAGATGATCCGGAGAAGTTCCGGTGTGAAGTATTGGAAGAACCTGCAGATGATTCAGAGTGTAAACAATTTAGAAAAAATGATATCGTATCGATAGAGATCGGACTTGACTTCGGAGGAAATCAGTCCGGTCATTCTTTTGTGGCCAGAGGATATACAGACGATTACAGAGACGTGATAGGGATTATGTCTAAGCGAGTCATGGCAAAAGACCAGGAAAAAGACATAGACAGCAATATGCTGGATCAGTTATTCTGCGATTTTATTCAAGAGGTAATTGATAAATACAGTGTGATCAAAAAACAAGGCGATTATGTGGAGTACTGTAATGTGGAATCCGTTTACTACGATAATGCGGAGACAGTGCTCGGTAATTCCATCCGAAATGCAGTGGAAAAGAGATTCCCTTGGATGATTGTAAGAAAAGCGAAGAAAGCATCTATCATTGATCGGATTCGCTGTACGATCCGATTGATGGGAGCTGGAAGGTTCTGGATTACAGAGGATTGCAAGTCCCTGCAGACAGCACTTTCGGATGCGGTATGGAATAAAGACGTGAAAGATAAAGATGAGCGTCTGGATGATGGTAGCACCGATATTGATAGCCTGGATGCATTTGAATATACAATTGAACGGGATATGCGAGATCTGATAGAAGAGGTGGAAGATGTTTGATGGATTAAAAAGACTATGGGAAAGGATAGTGAGCATGTTTAATTACACGACATTAAAAAATATAATTGGTAAAGATGTGGCACTGTCACAGGCCATGATCGATGCCATCAATGAATGGAAAAGAATGCTGGTCGGGAATGCAGAATGGTGTGATGACACAGTAGAATCCTTGAAATTGGAAGAAGGCATCTGCCGTGAGTTTGCAGATTCTGTTCTTGTTGAAATGGAAGCTAAGATCCTGAATCATGATAATATGGATAAAGTTCTCCAGAAAAGTCTATCTGATATGAACAAGAAGCTGCAGACCGGTCTTGCTCTTGGAGCAATGGTTCTCCGACCGCTTGGTCCGGACAAGGCAGAATATGTTGCTGCAGATAAATTCATTCCGATTAGTTTTGATGATAACGGAGTCCCAAATGATATTGCTTTTCTGGTTGTAAAGTGTATTGGTGAAAATGACTATTACACCAGAGTAGAGAGACATTATTTCACAAATGGGAATCTGACCATTGAAAATAAATGTTATCATTCGCAGAGCCGAAGTGATATCGGGCAGAGATGCAGCATGGAAGCAGTCGCAGAATGGGCAAATATTCAACCTGGGCCAATTGTTTATACCGGTATGACAGAAATGGATTTTGGATATTATCAGAATCCAATTGAGAATAAGGTGGATAGTTCTTCATGTGGTGTATCAATATATGAGTCGGCAAAAGGATTGATAAAGAAAGCTGATGTGCAGGCAGCACGTCTTGACTGGGAATATGATTCTGGAGAGCGTGCGATTCATGTAGACCAGAGAGCGTTAAAGAATAAAGGCGGTAAGACTTACCTGCCAAGGCTGAAAAAGCGTCTTTACAAAGGAATGAACCTTGAAGATGGTAAAGATAAAGAACTTTACAAAGAGTATTCTCCTGCGATGAGAGATGAAGCATTTCGGAGGGGATTAGAGGAATACAAACGAGAGATTGAGTTCAATGTTGGTCTTGCTTACGGAGATCTGTCTGACGCACAGGAAGTGGATAAGACAGCCACGGAAGTGCTTGCATCAAAGACCAGAAAATACAATCGTGTTACTGCAATACAGGAGAAGCTCGAAGAATGTTTAAATGGATTCGTAAATGCGCTGGCTTTCTACAATGGTTCTTATATGTCTGGTGTGGAATTTACTTGCGAGTTCAATGATTCAATCTTGGCAGATGAAGAATCAGAAAGGCAGCAGGACAGGCAAGACGTAAGTATGGGTGTTATGAGTCTGGTTGAATATCGCATGAAATGGTACAACGAGGACGAAGCGACCGCAAAGTCAAAAATCCCGGAACAGAATCAGGTGATGGAGTAAGATGCGAGATGATTACAAGAATAAGATGGCCAGTAAGATTGCCGCCAGATATCAGGATCTGGAAGAACGAATCATGCAAGACATTGTTAGGAGAATCGTTAAGACTGGTGAGATCACAAGTACTGCAGATTGGCAGATTAATCGGTTACGGATCCTGGGACATTCTTCAGAGGATATCGAACGGGAAATCATGAAGACGCTCAATGCTTCCTATCCGGAAATGTTTGAGCTGTACGATAAGGTAATCGAAAAGGAATATGTTCGAGATAAGGATGTATATGAACAGATCAATGCAGAATATATACCGTATGATCAGAACGAGCAGCTTAAGCGAATCACAGAAGCAATTATTGACCAGAGTTGTGAAGATTTGGAGAATGTAACCAATTCACTTGGATTTTATTTGGATTATGGAAATGATAGGAAGGTACTGACACCACTTGCACAGGTGTATTCTGGATACCTGGATGCAGCATGTTACGATATTGTAACTGGTGCATTTGATTATAACAGTGTCCTGAGACGAGTAGTTACACAGCTCACGAACAGCGGACTTCGGAAGATTGATTATGCTTCGGGGAGAGCTGATCGGGTGGATGTGACTGCAAGGAGAGCGGTCATGACTGCAGTCAGTCAGATTACCGGAAAGATATCTGAGTACAACGCACAGAAGCTTGGCACCGAGTATTTTGAGGTAGAATGGCATGCAGGTGCACGACCGACACATGCAGTATGGCAAGGGCGTGTCTGGTCCAAGGAACAGCTGTATTCAGTATGTGGTCTGGGGACGGTCACGGGACTTCTAGGAGTGAACTGTTATCACACCTATTATCCTTTCTTTCCCGGACTGTCAGAACGTAACTGGTCGGATGAGTGGCTGGATGCCAAGAATCTGGAAGAGAGTGAACCGAAGAACTTTGGGGATAAGGAATATACCTTGTATGAAGCCAAACAAAAGCAACGTCAGATGGAATTGGCGATGCGGGCGCAAAGAGAAAAGGTTCGACTGCTCCAGAAAGGCAAGGCTGATCCGGATGAAATTCTGTTGCATAAAGCAAAGTATCAAGGACAGTTAAATGAATATTCCAGATTTTGCCGGGAAATGAAGCTTACGGAAGAACGTGAGCGTATTTATCTGGACATGAAAGGACGAGTGGCAACAAATAGCAAACGACAGAATGCATTGTTCCCGCGGGAAATGATTGAGAATGCATCCAAGGATGTGGCTCAATATAAGCGGTATAAAGAAGTTCTGGGAGATTATATTGGTTCGCTTGTTAATTTCGGCCAGATGAAATATAATGATAGTGAGAAATGGAAAATTATCAGTGAAGCATATATAGATGTAAAATGGCAGAGTCAAGCACTGAAGAAGAAACAAATAGGAGAAGTACATTCTATCCCGTATAAAGGTACTCCGAATAGCGTGTTTGATAATTTCAAAGATGGTGCCTTGCAGAGACGTAGATATTACGGAAATGATGGAAGACCAAGATTGGACATAGATATGACGGATCACGGAAATTCAAAAGAACATCCGATTGTACCACATTATCATAACTGGTATCTTGATGAAAAAGGTAACTTGAAACGTGAAGCAAAGCACGATAATCCACTTAAATTAGGGCATGAAATTGCTAATAAAGATATTCTCGAGAAGAGGTGATTGAAATGATTGAGTATAAAGATTATGCAAAATTTGAGAACTTGTCTGAGCTGTCAGAGGCTATAGAGATAGGATTAGATATCGAGTTTATTCTTTATGGAGAAAGATATAATATTTCGTGGAGAGATGATGAGCCGTTTATATGCAGGTGTCCAGAAGGTGAGACTAATTTCTATACAGATGCCAAGGCAATGCTTGATAAACATAAAATAAATGATAGACAGTTAAAGGAATTATGGAATGATATGAAAGTATTATCCATGTAGCTACCACCAGTCGAAAGGCCGGTGGTATTTTTGTACGCATTTTTAGGAGGTGATCCACTTATCTCCCTTTGAGACGCAGGGTTATGCGTCTTATTTTTATGCCCTGTCATAAGGCTATAAACTGGACAATTACCCGGCCGGAGGTCTAACCGGCTATATCCCATACCGCTGAAAGAGCGGTCAATAAAATATTTCAGGAGGAATGTAACTATGAAAAATATTTATGAGATTTTGAAAGAGTATGGTATGGAAGTCCCGGCAGATAAAAAAGCGGATTTCGATAAGGCTTGGAAAGAAAATTATCGTACTAAAAGCGAGTATGATAATGCAGTTTCGCAGAGGGACAACTATAAGGCCTCTCTGGATGATGTGAATGCCAAGCTGAAGGAGTTTGAAGGTGTCGATGTAAAAGATCTGCAGGGGCAGATCACAAAGCTTCAGGGAGATCTGAAAGCAAAAGATGATGAATACGCAGCGAAAGAGGCAGATCGTGTATTCATGGATTCTATCAAAGAAGCAGTCAAGACTGCCGGTGGAAGAAACGAAAAGGCTGTTATTGCCATGCTGGATATCGATGCTCTGAAAGAATCAAAGAATCAATCCGCAGATATCAAAAAGGCTTTGGAGGATGTAAAGAAGTCAGACGGATATCTGTTCGGAGCAAACGAACCAATCAACAATGCAGTAGGTGGAACCAACATTAGCGGTGGAGCGGATCCAGGAGCAGACGATGTCTCAGCTATTCGCGCTGCTATGGGACTGCCGGAAAAGAAATAAGGAAAGAGGTAGAAAGATATGCCAAATGTAATTGCATTAAGAAAAACATATTCCACACTTCTGGATGAGGCATACAAGTTAGCATCATTAACAGCAGTGCTGGATGGACCGAATGATTTAGCTCAGGAGGGCGCAAATGCGAATGAAATCTTAATCCCGAAGATGTCTATGAGCGGATTAGCAGATTATGATAAGCAGACAGGCTATGCCTTAGGAGATGTAACGCTTGATTACGAAACAAAGAAGTGTGATTATGATCGAGGTCGTATGTTCACTGTAGATGCAATGGATAATATTGAATCTGCAGGTATCGCGTTTGGACGTCTGTCCGGTGAGTTCTTACGTACACAGGTAGTGCCGGAATTGGATACATGGAGACTTGCGAAGTATGCTGGATATGCATCAGGAAACAATGTTGCTACAGGAGCGATTGCTGATGGAAAAGCAGGTATTGCGGCAATTCGCGCAGGCAAGACTGCAATTAAGAATGCGGAGGCTAAAACAGAGACTTGCTACCTGTTTATTTCGACAACACTGAAAGGAATGATTGATGACCTTGATACAACGGCATCAAAGAAGGCGATGGAAGACTGGGCGGGAGTAATTGAAGTACCAGCAAGCAGATTCTTTGACAAGGTCACACTGACGAAAACTGGTGCAGGTGGATTTGCAACCACGGGAGGAAAAGCAATTGATTTCTTGATTGTGGACAAAAACGCAGCAATTCAGTATCAGAAACATACAGTTTCGAAGATTATCACTCCGGAGCAGAACCAGACAGCTGATGCATGGAAGTTCGGTTACAGAACAGTTGGTATTGCAGAAGCGAAGGACAATAAGAAAGTAGCAATCTATGTTCACAAAGCCGGAGAGTAAGGAGTGATGTCATGAATGTGACATACGAGTATTACAAGGATTCTTTTGGTGGTTCTCTGATTCCGGAGAACCGCTGGATTTCCTTGGAATTAAAAATGAGTGCAAGACTTAACCAGTATACATTTGATCGAATGAAAGAAGACAACTGGCCGGAACAAGCCAAAACAGCACTTTGTGAAATGTGCGATTGTGCATATAAGTATGAGCGGCGTGACGGAAAGACTTCGGAAAATAATGATGGCTATTCCGTGTCATATGATACGAGTAAGCCATTGAATGTGATGTTATATGAAATCGCAGAAGTGTATTTGATCAATGCAGGATTAATGAGTTTGGCGGTGGATGATGATGTTAACGAATGCAACAATAACTATCTATAACCATAGGTACGATTCACTCACCCGTTTCGATACCTGGCATAGAACCATTATTGAGAATGCGCATGTATATGTTGATCACAAAGCATCCGTTGGCGATTCCGGACTAAACAGTGCAGAAGTATATAAGATCCGTATTCCTACCGATGTAGAGAATGCGGATCAGTATCTTCCGCCGGAAGAATATGCGAAGCTGGAAGATCCGGAAGAACACTGGACCATTCAGACAGATGATCAGATTGTACTCGGCGAGTATGCTCAGGAGATTGAAAGGCCAGCTGATCTGAAAGACGTGCGGTTGAGACATTGCAAAGTGTTGTCCTGGTCAGATAACCGGTTCGGTGGGTTGCCACATTGGAGAATTGAAGGTGAGTAAATGGCACAGAAAAAGGAATTTCGAATTACAACCCCTCGTGGAAGTGTGTTTACTTCAGCTGATGCGAATGGAAGCGTAACGGCAAAAATAGAGTGGGCACCAGGATTTGCGCAGCGAAAGGCTGAGAGCTTTTCAAAAGCGCAACAGTTTGTTGATTCAGAATGCCTGAGGTATATGAATCCACTTACACCAAGACGAACAGGATTTCTGATTAAATCAGGAACACTTGGAACAGTGATCGGATCCGGAAGTATCGAATATTTAGCGCCTTATGCCCGCCGGCAGTATTATGAAAATAAAAGTAAGCCAAGATGGTTTGAAACTATGAAAGCAAGCCATAAAGAACCAATCCTGAAAGGAGCAGAGAGGATTGCAAGAGAGTAAAAAACCGATTATTCAGAGTATCCGTGATTATGTTATGCTGAATCCGGATATTGATGATCGGAAGATAAATATTGATTATTTAGGTAATGGAATGGAGTATTCCATTGATCCGATCGGAGCGGATCCTGTCTACAAGAGATACACAGATGGGACCTGCTTGAAACAGTTTCAATTCGCATTCACGAGCAAGGAAGCGTATGACGGTGATGCTAGAACCGGTATTGCCAACAGTGGCTTTTATCAGGCTTTTGAAGAGTGGGTCGAAAGTAACAACATGAATGATATTCTCCCAGAGCTGGACGGGCACGATGCTACCAGAGTAGACGTGTTGCAGTCCGGCTATTTGTTTAGTGCAGAGGCTGACCTGGGGCGGTATCAGATGATTTGCAGAGTAATATACAGATAGGAGGTTGTATCATGGCAGGAGATACAAGCAAAAAGAAATTAGTAGGCAGACATAAGCGAGTTGCGTTTATGGATGTTGCGGGTGATGGAAAGACATACACCAGAATGACAGGATTCACATCGCTGTCTGATGGGAAAAATTCCACAGAATACAGTAGGCAGTACGTAGATGAAGCAAGTGAAAGATCTGATGTGGTAGGATATGCACCATCTATGGACTATGAGTTTGACTTATACACGAACGATGCAGTACAGAAAAAACTTGCAATGATCACGGACGATGAACTTCTTGGATCAGACGCACAGGTAACAGTGGTGGTTGTAGATCTGTTCGATGAGAAAACAGGAGAAAATACGACTTGTACTGCAAGAAAACGTGACTGGAGCGTGATCCCGGATACGGAAGGTGATGGAACGGATGCACTGATCTACAAGGGAAGCTTGAAAGCAGCCGGGGAAATCATTAAAGGAACTGCTACAACAACGGACAGCTGGCAGACATGTACATTTACAGCAGAGTAAAGATAGGAGAGTGAGCCGATGAGCCTTTTTAAATTTGGAGATTTTGAAGCGGAAGTGGATTTTACAGATGCTGATTTTTTGACGGACTTGGAATATGCACAAGAGAAGCTGTCGGAAGATGCAGCTAAAGTTCCAAAGACAGGGAAAACAGCAGAATTGTTTAGAGCTCAGTGTCAGTGCTATTTTAACTTTTTCGATTATCTTTTCGGGGAAGGAACGCATGAAGCTATGTTCCAAGGGAGAACAAGTTATAAATTATGTATAGAAGCAGGAGAGAAACTTTCAGAGTGTGAAAATACTCAGACGGAAGAGTTCTTCGAAAAATATGATCGATATAACGTGCAGGAACATGGAAACAGACAGCAGAGACGTTATTACAACAAACAGCAGGGAAAGAAAAAGAAGCAGCATTACAAAGGGTAAAATGTTATGAATATTTTATTCGAAGAATTTCCGAAAACAGTCAGAGTAAATGGAGAAAGATTCTTAGTTGAAACCGATTTTAGAGAATGGATCCGTTTTATACAATTGATTGATGATGCCAAAGTCCCTTGGCAAATTAAGTGCCGACTGTTGTTGCAGTGGTACATAGATGGGATTCCGGATGATCTGGAAACAGCAGTTTATGCATTGGGTGATTTTCTGGCAATGAAAACAGAAAACGAAGAAGAGGATGAGAGTATTACCGGATCTGCACCGAAGCAATTGTATTCTTTTGAACAAGATGCAGAGTGTATTTACAGTGCATTTCGAGAGGTGTATGGAATTAATCTGCAGACGATTCCTTATATGCACTGGTGGGAGTTTCAGACATTATTTGCAGGTCTTCCGGAAAAGACGGAGATCAAGCAGAGAATTATGTACCGGAGCATAGATCTCCGGACAATTAAAGATAAGGACGAGCGCAAAAGAATTAAAAAGATACAGGAGATAGTTGCGCTGAAAAAGAAGAATCAGAGAAAAATGACAGATTATGAGATTGGAGATATGTTTGCGTGATGAAACATGTAATTAAAATCCCGACAGAAAGAAAATGGTTCCGGTGTCCTTATTGCGGCAAGAAATTATTGATATATGATGATACCGCCAAATGTGATGGTGTGTATATTAACTGTCGGGAGTGTAAGAGAGAAATAAAAATAAAGATATAAAGCACATGTGAGCCGTTGAGCCGTGCTATCAGAAAGGATGATAGTATGGCAGACGGATATTTAAATTTTGATACCAAGATAAATGAAAAGGGATTTAATGACGGTATAAGTAAACTTGGTAGTCTTGGCAAATCAGGACTATCAATAGTCAGTAAGGCAATGACTGGAGCAATTGCTGCAGTCGGAACCGGAGCTGCAGCGATTATAAAATCGTCACTCGGTGTAGTTGCCAACATGGAGCAACAGGTAGGTGGTGTAGAGACTCTATTCAAGGACAGTGCGAATACGGTCATAGCAAACGCAAATAAAGCATACAAGACTGCGGGAATGTCCGCAAACAATTACATGGAAACAGTGACAAGCTTTTCAGCATCATTGTTGCAGAGCCTAGGAGGAGATACTGCGAAAGCGGCATCTTACGCAGATCTGGCTATTGTGGATATGTCTGATAACGCAAATAAGATGGGCACGAATATGCGTGACATCCAGAATGCTTATCAGGGTTTTGCGAAACAGAATTACACCATGCTAGATAACTTAAAGCTTGGGTATGGCGGTACTCAGGAAGAGATGAAACGTCTCATTTCTGATGCGTCAAAGATGACTGATGTCCAGAAAGAACTTGGTGTTACAGTCGATGCCAGTAGCTTATCCTTTGGAAATATTGTAAATGCCATCAGTGTTGTGCAAAAGCAGATGGGAATTGCTGGGGCTACTTCAGAAGAAGCGGCAACCACAATTGAAGGTTCCGTTAATTCTGCTAAAGCAGCTTGGGAAAACTTTGAAGCTGGAGTAATAAGTGCAAACGATCTTGTAGAGACCTTTTGGACTGCGGCGCAGAAAATCTTTGAAAATTTGGGGCAGATCATCCCGAGATTAGGAAAAACGGGAATGGATGTTGTCAGCGCACTTGCCGGGAAAATCGGCGGCGCTGTTCCACAAGTAAAAGGTTTTACTGATAGTATTTCCAAATTAGCCAATGAGCTAAAGGGAATGAACAGTGATCAACTGTTAAATCTTGGAAAGATGGCAGTTGTAATTGCCGGATCAGCTCCAGCGCTGTCCATATTTGGAAAAGGGATTGAAAATGTAAAAACTGCGACCGATGGATTTAATGGCATTATAGACGGAGTTGTCACATCTATAGGTAAAGTACCTAAAGGGGCAAAGAGTGCCAGTGCCACATTCAAAAAGATAAGTAGCGAGTTCAAATATCTCGGTGAAAGCATCGCGCTTCCATTCCAGGATCTGGGAGAAAAAATAGCTCCCCGACTGAAAGATCTTGGCGGATTTATGGCTGAGTCCTGGGCGAATGGACCGGGAGGAAAAATCACCGGAGCTGTAACAAATACTGTTAAAAAGATCGGTGGAGCTTTTGGACAAATCGGTCCAAAACTGGCTGAAAAGTTCCCGGGGGTAGCAGAAAAGTTTGCAGAGCTTGGCACAAAGATGTCAGCCGTTTCAGCGAAGATTTCCAAAGTTCTGGGAAAAGTCGGAACAAAGATATCCGAATACGCTGGCTTTATCGGGGATGCGTTTACACCGATTTTATCAAGAGTAGCGTCCTTTGCGCCGACATTCTTTAAATTAATCAACATTGGTGCAGGAGCGGCAATCATTGTTGCCGGTATGGGATTGATCTACAGTCAATTCGGTGCACAGATTGATCAGTTGCTATTACTCGCACAGACCAAAGGACCGGAAGTAATCACGAACTTTGCTAATGGCATTACTGCAGCATTACCAGGATTGGTTGCTCAGGGCGCAACGCTGATCATGGGAATCCTAAATGCAATTACGGTGAACCTGCCGGCATTGATTACTGCCGGAGTAAGCATTATATCCACATTGGCGAGCAGTCTGGCAGCACAATTACCGCAATTGATACCATGTGCAGTGCAGATGATACTGACATTGGTCACATCATTGATAAGCAATCTTCCACAATTAATTACTTCAGGACTTAACTTAATGAAAGGCCTCGCAAGTGGAATTGCAAATTCAATCCCATTGGTGGCAGCGAAGGCACCAGTGATTATTGGAAAGCTTGCATCGACTATCATAACGAATCTTCCAAAGATTCTGACCGCAGGAGTGCAGATCATAAGTAAACTCGCTGTTGGACTAGTGCAGGGAATACCGGCATTGATCGGAAAGATTCCAAGCATGGTAAGCCAGATTAAGAATGCATTTACCAGTGTGAACTGGGGCAGTGTTGGAATGAATGTTATAAAGGGCATTGCCAGCGGGTTAACCGGTGCAGCCGGTGCAATCGTGGAAGCAGCGAAGAGTGCGGCGAACAAGGCATTAGATGCAGCAAAGAGTGCTCTTGGGATCCATTCGCCATCCAGGGTATTCCGTGATCAGGTAGGTAAAATGATGGCACTTGGTATGGGAATTGGATTCGAGAAGAATATTCCAATCAAGTCTATGAACGTGGGTGTGCAGAAAGCGGTATCCAGATTACAGAAATCCGTAGATCTTGCATTATCGGCGAGAACTGCAGACAAGACAATTGGAAGAGTAAAGAATTATCCGGGATTCGATGGAGGAAAAGATATCGATTATGACCGGTTAGAAAGGATCCAGATGAGAGCTGCGGAAAAAATGGCGAAGCGTCCAATCTATCTGGGAACAAAGAGAATTGATGAGCCATTACCGAAAGGAGCGGTGCCGGCATTATGATAAAGGCATATTATAAGAACAGCAAGGGAGAGGTGCTCTGGTTGACCAGGGCACCTTTTCGCACAATAGATGCGGACTGGTTTGACAGTACATGGGAAGAGACAGAGGATGGTTATGAAAAGACGATAACAATAGATGTTTTTGGAAAGAGAGAAGAGTTCACGAAGAACATGGAAACGCTGTATAGAATCATCTCTGTGGATGCTGAAACAGGGAATTACGGGCGTTTATATGTGAATTATACGTTCTTGCCGTGTCAGATTTATAAGACCAAGAAAACGGGATGGAAAGGATATGTGTATACGGAGGTAGAGCTTACATTCCTTGCTCCGGAATTGTCTTGGATCACGGTCTTGGAAAAAACATTTTTCCCGCAAAAAGAAATAACTGCAGATACCGGCTTGGATTTTGCTTGTGATTTTCCATTTGATTTTATGAACGAGAAAAGAGGGACTGCAGAATTTGAAGTTGATCATATTATTCCGTCCGATTTCGAAATGATCATATATGGACCATGCGTAAATCCTAAGGTATTGATGAATGGTTATCCATATGAAGTCCTTACTACGTTAGAGAAGAATGAATATTTGATTATAAACAGCTCGGAGCAGACGATCATGAAATATCTTTCCAATGGAACAATAGCGAATCTGTTTGACGTCCGTGGATATAATTATTCCGTATTTGAGAAAATCCCATCCGGATTGATATCAGTAAATTGGAGTGGAGACTTCGGAATAGATTTATATATATTTCTGAAGCGGAAGGAGGCAGCATGGTAATTCTGGCGACAAGGAGCAGAGAAATAGGAACGAATCCATTATTGGATGCAAATTGCACTTTTGATGCCAATAAAGATCGGGAATTTTCTATCAAGATCGCCCGGTGTAACTGGACAGAAGATATGACATTTGAAAATCTGGTGTACGTGCCAGATACAGAATTTGGCGGAATTATCGAAGATGTGTTGACCGATACAACTCTGGATTATGTAGAGCTGAAAGGTTATACATGGCGTGGACGCATGGCAATGAAAGTAATAGAGCCGCCGGCCGGAAGTGATTACAGGGTGGTGTCCGGGGAGTTAAATGCAATTCTTAAGAAACTGATAGAACCGGAATTTGGCGGATTGTATGTTGTGTCTGGCACAGATACGGGTGCTGCAGTGAGTAATTATCAGTTCGATCGTTATTGTACATTACTGGAAGGAATTACAAAGATGCTGAAATCTGTAGGATATAGATTGAGTATTCGGCATAAGCGCGAGAAAGGAATCCCGGGATACGTTTTGATTGAAGCAGTACCGGTTGTAGACCATTCTGATGAGATTGAGCTGTCTAAGGATTGTGGGCTTAATTACACGATGGAAGATAAAAGAAATGGGGTAAATCATTTGATCGTGACAGGAAAAGGGGAATTACAGGATCGAAATGTATTTCATCTCTATGTTTGGCCGGATGGCTCTTTTAAGAAAACACAGTATTATAAAGGCTTAGATGAAATCGCACAAGTGTATGAAAATACATCGACAGAGACAGATGAACTGGAAAGCCAGAGTACGAAGAAATTACAGGATTTATGCAGTAAAAAGACATTTGGCATGGATATAGCGAAACTTGGAATCGATGTGGGTATTGGCGATATTGTTGGTGGACGAGATTATCTTACAGGGATGTATTCAAGCAAGCCAATAGAAAATATCATCTACAGTATTACCAATAGGATAGAATCCAAAGAATACGAATTGGAAGGAGAGAATGATAATGGAGATAGTTAGTGGAAGAACCGGGAAACCCCATGTTACAAGCCAACAGTTTCGGCAGATTATAGAAGGAATTGTTGGTGATGAGAGTTGTATATTGCCGTCTGGAGAAAATCTGGAGCCGGAGATGGTATCTAACAATTTGCTTAAAATCCGAAGTGGAATGATGTGCCATCACGGAAATGTGTCTTCTGTAAAAATCGGGACCTATGATGAAGTGGAGCTTACAAATGGTTCACAGGGGATGAAGAGGATAGATCTGGTTGTTAACCGGTACACAAGAAATGAAGAGGATAATACAGAAAAGAATGAATGGATCGTGATTATGGGCATGCCGGCAGAGTCTAATCCGACAGTTCCGGAATATACAAAAGGAAATTTACAGGAAGGTGATCTTGTGGACGATTGTCCGGCATTTGAAGTTCATTTTGACGGAATTAATATTACGGAAGTAACGAAGATGCTGGAGATCGCTTGGACAAATAAGGATTTGTCTGAGAAATTGGGGTTCCAAATGTTGCTTAACACCGATGCGCAGCAAATCTATACGATGTATGGCGGAAGAGTAAAAGTAGTATCCGGAACCAAGGTGATTGATGCATCTCGAAATATTGGATACGTACGTGCATTTTCCAGCGAAGAATTAAAAGCATTATTTGGAGAGTCTTTTAATGCAACGCGACTTACTGTAACCACCTATAATGGTGACGATGTGGCCCAAGAAACTCATTTTTACGAGCCGGAAATATGGAAAGGTGAAATATTTCAATATTTTTATCCAACCTCCGTTGAAGGGAAAATGCGCATCAACTATAAAATGGAATATGTATACGGGGATAATAGTTGACTCTGATTTGTAGGGAAGTTATCCAAAATATATGATGGTGTAGTTAATTCTAACTTTCGCCGTGCCACTGAAAAGTTCAGCATATGTGGCGTACCATGTTCCGTTTAGATAGGCAGTACCGTCCATATGCCCTCCGCTTGTACGTGCAGCGGCATCACCTTCCGTAAATATGGCTACTGTGTTCAAATTTGTAGCATCTGAGACGCCAAACATTTTGTTAATTTCCGCATTCGTAAATACATCCGCTGAGTTATTTCCGCCTGCGACAGTTTTGATTATAGTTCCCGCTTTAATTTGGGGTATATTTGCAATTTTATTGGACAAATCCTTATTTTACACAGAAAGGAGATATATATCATGAAAATTACTTTTAATGATGCGTCAGAAATGACCATCCAGTCAGCAACCATCCGAACAGATGGATCGCTGTTGATCAAAACCATCTCTGTCACGGAGGATGAGCTCCGAAATACATTCCAGGATGAATTCCGGACGAAAAAGATTACTGTAACGGAAAGAGAAACGAACGTAGCAGAGTACGAAGATTACACAAACCTGAATGCGCTGGTTAAATATACCGGTGGGATTCTAGGCGTAGTGATGTACCGGGAAAAAGAATCACCAATGGATCGTATTGATGCACTGGAAGAGCATGTGGACAATCTAACGGAAGCCAACAAAAGCCGTGAGGCTGAAAATGCAGAGCTTATCGCTACCGTGGACAGTATCCTCACAGACGTGTTACCGGCACTGCTCGGTGATGGCACAGAAGAAACTAATACAGAAAATACGGATACAAAATAAGAAAGGAAAAGAAAGGATGAATGATATGACAACATTTATTGCAAGCAGAATTATGGAAGAGGCTGACAGAAGCATTGAGGCGGGACAGAAAAAATACCGTGCATATTTTGTAAAAACGCGCTTATACAAGAGATGGAAAGACAATGTTGATACCATTTTAAAAACCGATGGTTACGATGAGGTCATCGTAGAAAATTAAGGAGCGTCGCGATGGGCAATATTATAGAATGCAAATTAGAATCGACTTACAAAGAAATATTCACCGGACTCTGGCAGTATGATTACGGTCAGAAACTGCGAATTACTGGTGGGGACTTTCCAGAAGCCGTAGAGATACAGTTTTCCTTAAATTGGTAAGAGCATTTAGAATCAGCATCGAGAACGGAGAAAACATTGAGGACATTGCAGCAGATTATCCGGCATTGACCACGGATGACTTGGAAGCAATCAAGGAAGCGCTGAACACTAATTAATGAGAGGTGATCATATGGAAATCCAAGCCTACCAAGAATTAACTACTTATGCCGGAACAACAATCGTGGAGAACGATGCAGACTGCTACATGGAAGTCTTTGCCAGTGGAGGAGATGTGTTAAGAGCCAAGAAGCTGACACTGCTCCTGGGAGATTAATCTTGGAAAACATCTCCTTCTGCTGTATAATTGAGGTGGAAGGAGAGTGAAAGTAATTGGAAAAATTAGTTGAATTTTTAACAACAAAACTCGGATATGTATTGATGATTATACTTGGGTTTATTGCGCCAGGTAATGTATTGATTTTTGTATGGAATAGAGATATATACTTGGCAATGGACGTTATAAAATTACTTATTTTATCGTTTGCAGTTTCTTTTATTGCGTTTATCCCGAATTTAATAGCTGTTATTATAATTTATTTCATTCATGGATATGAAAAAGAATTAGATACTAAGCAGAAATTTAAATTCGATGTACTTTATTGTATCGGATGCACGGTTGTGATAAATATAATCGAAATGATAGGTATTATTTTTCTCGAAATATGTGGAAAAAATCAGCTGAAGGTTTACGTTATGTATTATGGATTGATGATATCTGGAATGACAATCATTTTAGGAATTGTATTAATAATAAAAATAATAAAGGGGAAAATAACAAAATAGATGTTTGCCAACCATCAATAAAGTGGTTGGCATTTTTACGCTCAAAATCGAGGTGATCATATGGAAATACGTGCAAGACCGTAAGGTCTTATTTTTATACGCAAAATTAAAGAATCGAGGTACATAGAGTGTATGTAGACGTAAATACAATCATTACGGGTGGAAGCTTATTGACCGCTGTAGTGGTTATTTTTTCTGCTATTTTTGCAGTGTACAAGTGGTATTTAAAGCAGAATCAGCAGGATAAAGAAATAGAACGAATGAAATCAGAACAATGCCTGCTTACATATGGAATTCTGGCTTGTCTGAAGGGATTAAAAGAACAGGGATGTAATGGACCTGTTACAGAAGCAATAGACAAGATCCAGAAGCATATAAATAAGCAAGCACATGATCAGGAGGATTAAATAATATGGATATTAGTACATTAGGAACAGTAGTAGGGATCGTAGCAATCTGTTATGTAATTGGACTTGGCTGCAAGGCATATGAGAAAATTCCAGATAAATGGATTCCGGTCATCATGGCTGTATGTGGTGGAGTTCTGGGCGTTGCCGGACTCTATACAATGCCGGACTTTCCAGCCGGTGATGTGATCAATGCAGTTGCGGTCGGAATGGCCAGCGGATTAGCGGCAACTGGAGTAAATCAGTTATATAAACAGCAGTGTAAGTAGAGGGCGAATAATCGTCCTCTAACGTATTGTATAGTGTGCGACGTCGCACAGGAAGGAGAACAATCATGGAAGATAACAAAAACATGGAAGTAGTAGCTGATCAGAACGAAGGGCTTGAGTATGATGAAGGCATCGAACCAACACCGGAAGAAATTGAAGCCGCTAAGAAGCTGGCAGAACAGGAGGCGTAATCATGGGAACATATAATGTACATGGAGGACACAATAGGATTGTACCAGGAGCAGGACACTACCTGGACGAAGTAACAGAGGACAGAAGAATCACGGCTGGTGTGATCGCATTACTGCAGGCATCAGGACATACAGCTTATAACTGTACCGATGATGTTGGAAAAACAGTAGGAGCTAACCTTGCGAATATTGTAGCAAAATGCAACACCCACTCTGCAGACTTAGATATTTCCATTCATCAGAATGCGGCTAAGGTAGATCCTGGAGACGGAAAGACAAAAGGTGTGGAAGTGTTCGTATACAGTACCAGTTCTAAGGCTTATGCTGCAGCTGGAAGAGTATGCGCAAAACTGGCAGCACTCGGATTCACGAACCGGGGTGTCAAGATCAGCACTGGTCTGTATGTCTTGAAGCATACGAAATCACCAGCAATGCTGATCGAAGTTGGATTTGTTGATGACAAGGATGATGCAGATCTGTATAACAAGGTTGGCGTGAATGCAATCTGCAAAGCAATCACAGAAGGTATTCTGGATAAATCTGTTGGGGCAGTGCCGGCATCAAAGCCAGCTACAATGCCGACTCCTAAGCCAGCACCAAAACCTGCAGCTAAACCGGTATCATCCAATCCATACAAAAACGGAAGCACCTATACCCTTAAGGCAGATGCTCTTAGAGTACGTACCGGAGCTGGAACCGGATACAGAACAAAAACATATAAAGAACTCTCCGCCAATGCAAGAAAGAACGCCTACGGTAATGGCAACCTTAAGAAAGGAACAAGAGTAACCTGCATGGCAACTAAGATGATCGGAAACGATATCTGGATGCAGATTCCATCTGGTTGGATTGCGGCAAGGTATGGTGGAAAAACATATGTAGAATAGCATTATGAATGGGTAAAAATTTACTTTATAGGTTATAGCAAAAAGGTCATCCAGTTCGGACACTGCACCTGCCGCCCGTCACAATACTGTGTCAGTATCGGCTGCTTCACATTCGGTCTGGAAAGATAATCGGCAAACAATTCATCAACGATCACAGAGATCGTATCATAGATATTCCGTTCGGGAATCCATTTATGGTCAAAAGCGGTGGATGAGGTAATCGTGAAATCATATCCTTTGTTCCGGTACCATTCTGTATACACACGGTTCAGTGTGAAGGACATGATCGCCAGAACATTTGCCCGGATCGTATCTTCAGGCCAGGTAGCATAGATTTCGCTGGAAGCCACATTTTTGATATAGTCTTTATACTTTACGTAATAATTTCTTGCGGTAGAATCCCGCGGGCTTCCATCGTGGACAACAATATATTCAGGAACGACGACACGACTTAAGACAATCTCACCGGATTCGATGGTTGGCTTGATCTCATCCTCTGGAATCTTGGGTGGGTATGTGGCATATAATGTATGAGCGGGTATGACGAACATAGCTTCATTTTCTTCCTGGTTATCGACGGGTTTCATGCTGACATTCTGCAGGGCTGTTACGTGGGGCAGAATCTCTGTTCCGGCAATGCTGACGGATTCATATCCGGCAGCAGATATTTGTAAGGTGTATTCTGAATATGGCTGGATCTCATTTTCCGGGTCCAGGCTGTATTCCAGCGGTGGTGCGGCAAGATCGATCATATCGGTCTGTCCGGAACTGTCGGTAGTAAGCTGCTCTAAAGGAGTTTCCGGGATACCGGTGTAGGAGATGGAAATCCGGGCTCCCTGAATCGGATATGCAGTGATGTCGGAGACAAGATTGATCTGCAGACGGCCTTTATCAGGAGTATCCTGAGTGGTTGGAGTCGCTCCATTCATAATAATAGGACCTCTTTTAAGACTCTGTTACTGACAGAGTATGCAAAAGTAAGAAAAATGTGAGAATTGCGGAAAGAGAAAGAAACCGGTATAATAAAGTATTCCTACATTATGCAGGAAATCATAAGAATGATAGAAACAGGAGCGAAAAACAGAGCATGAAAAGAAGACATTTGCGAATATATAGAAAAAGAAGAAAAAAGAAAACGCTCATCCTGATTCTGATATGCATCTTACTCATAGGAATCGCGGCAGCAGAGCGAATCGGATACATAGATATGGAACAGTTTATTTCCAATAAACAGGAAGCGATTCCTTATCAGAAAGTATCCAAAACGGCAGAAGAGAACACAGAAAAATACTATTACCGGCAATTGCCGGAAGAACAGAAGCAAGTTTATCGGGAAATCCTGGAAGGTGTCAGAAATCACACAGAGGAGATATATGTACATGATACAGATGCGGATGAGACGAATCAGATATTCCGGAAGCTGATGAAAGATCAACCGGATATCTTCTGGTGTGATGGAACAGCGACAGCTACAACGCATAAGGGAACGGAAAGCTATACGGTTCTGAAACCAAAATATTTTTATACAGCTAAGGAAAGCCAGACGATGCAGACAGAGATTACGCAGGCGGCAGCAAAGTGGCTGGCAGGTCTGGATGCTGACGCAGATGAGTATCAAAAAATTCTCTATGTGTATGAAAAAATCGTAGATGAAGTGGACTATGACGAGAGTGCACCGGATAACCAGAACATTTACAGCATATTTGTCAACAGGCAATCCGTATGTGCCGGATATTCAAAGGCAACGCAATACTTACTGGAACAGCTTGGTGTGTTCTGTACTTATGTGACAGGAAAGACGACAGAAGGCGGAAACCATGCATGGAATCTGGTGAAGTGCAACGGCGATTATTATTACGTTGACACAACCTGGGGAGATCCGGTGTTTCAGCAGGAAGAAGGCGAGGATATATCCCGGGATACAAATCAAGAAACAGACACTTCCGGGAATAAGACAAATATCAGTTATGATTACATGTGCTGTGATGATACACAGCTGTTCCAGACACATATCCTGGATAAAGACACGCAGATGCCGGAGTGCAGCAAGATGGATTGCAATTATTATGTGGTAAATGGAATGTATTACACGCAGTATGATGCGGAACAGGCATTGGGAGCCATGAACCAGACGATCTGGACGAAGAAAAGTGCGACCACTTTCAAGTTCTCTGACAATGCGATTTATCAACAGGCGCATGATGACATTTTCCAGAAAGAACTTGCAAAAGCAGCGCAGAATCTGGCAGACTACTATGGGTTATCACAGGTGAAGTACCAGTACATCGATGATCCGAGATTACACAAGATTGTAATATTTTGGCAGTATTCATAAAAAAACAAAAATATCCGTTGAAAATCCTCGGATTATGTAGTATAATTTTTACAATTTGTGAAGACATAAATTGTCTGGTACCGATGGATCAAAACAGGGCAGTTTTGTGCTTGCACAAACTGCCTTTTGTTCTATATTTTTAAGAAAAAATTCCTTGTTACAACGAATTTTTTTTGCCCAAATATAGGAATATACCTGAGGGACGGCGGAATGGCTTCATAAAAAAGAAAAAGAAACACAGAAGGGAAAAGGTGAATATATGAAAGCATTTCTTATATTAGAAGACGGGACTGTCTTTACCGGAACCAGTATCGGTTCGACAAAAGACATGATTAGTGAGATAGTGTTTAATACTTCAATGACAGGTTATCTGGAGGTATTAACCGACCCTTCTTATGCGGGACAGGCCGTAGTAATGACCTATCCATTGATTGGAAATTATGGCATCACACCGGATATGGAGTCAAGGAAGGCATGGCCGGATGGATATATCGTAAGAGAACTTTCCAGAATGCCAAGCAACTTCCGTTGTGAAGGAACAATTCAGGATTTCCTGAAAGAACAGGATATTCCGGGAATTGCAGGAATTGATACACGTGCCCTTACAAAGATTCTTCGTGAAAAGGGAACCATGAATGGAATGATCACCACCAATGAGAATTATAATTTAGACGAGATCCTTCCGAAGCTAAAAGCTTATACAGTTGGTGATGTGGTATCAAAAGTAACATGTGATGAAAAATATGTCTTAGAAGGCAATGGACCAAAGGTAGCTCTTATGGATTTTGGTGCGAAAAAGAACATTGCCAAGTCTTTAAATGAACGTGGCTGTGAAGTAACAGTCTATCCGGCAGGTACAAAGGCAGAAGAAATCATTGCTTCTGAACCGGACGGTATTATGTTGTCTAATGGACCTGGAGATCCGGAGACATGCGTATCTATTATCGAAGAGATCAAGAAATTATACAATACTGATATTCCTATTTTTGCAATTTGTCTTGGACATCAGCTTATGGCACTTGCAAATGGCGCAAAGACTTATAAGTTGAAATATGGACACCGCGGCGGTAACCATCCGGTGAAGGATCTGACCAACAACAGGGTTTATATTTCTTCACAGAATCATGGTTATGCAGTTGATGGTACATCAATTGACCCGAAAGTAGCAAAAGAAGCGTTTATCAATGTTAATGACGGAACCAACGAAGGACTTGCATATGAAGGAAAGAACATTTTTACAGTTCAGTTCCATCCGGAAGCTTGTCCGGGACCACTGGATTCCGGATACCTGTTTGACAGATTTATGGATATGATGAAAGGAGCAAAATAATGCCTAGAATTAAAGATATTAAGAAAGTATTAGTAATTGGCTCTGGTCCTATTATCATTGGACAGGCAGCGGAGTTTGACTACGCAGGTACACAGGCCTGCCGTTCGTTAAAAGAAGAAGGTCTGGAAGTAGTTCTGCTGAACTCTAATCCGGCTACAATCATGACAGATAAAGATATCGCAGACCGCGTATACATTGAACCTCTGACAGTTGAAGTAGTAGAACAGCTGATTTTAAAAGAAAAACCAGACAGTGTTCTTCCGACACTTGGCGGACAGGCAGCGCTGAACCTGGCTATGGAACTTGAAGAGAATGGATTCCTCAAGAGAAATAATGTACGTCTGATCGGTACTACTTCCGAGACGATCAAAAAAGCAGAAGACCGTTTGGAATTCAAGATGACGATGGAGAAGATCGGTGAGCCTTGTGCAGCTTCTAAAGTCGTAAAGGATGTGCAGACAGGTATTGAATTTGCAGAAAGCATCGGATATCCGGTTGTACTTCGTCCGGCTTATACACTTGGAGGAAGCGGCGGAGGAATCGCGGATAATAGAACAGAACTCGTAGAGATCCTGGAAAACGGACTTCGTCTTTCACGTGTTGGGGAAGTTTTGGTAGAACGTTGCATCGCAGGATGGAAAGAGATCGAGTACGAAGTAATGCGTGACAGCAATGGTAACTGCATTACCGTATGTAATATGGAAAACCTGGACCCTGTAGGTGTACATACCGGAGACAGTATCGTAGTAGCACCTTCTCAGACACTGAGCGATAAAGAGTACCAGATGCTCCGTACATCTGCTCTTAATATTATCAGTGAGTTAAATATCACTGGTGGATGTAACGTACAGTATGCGTTGAATCCAGATTCATTTGAGTACTGTGTAATCGAGGTTAACCCTCGTGTAAGCCGTTCTTCTGCACTTGCATCTAAGGCAACAGGATATCCGATTGCCAAGGTTGCAGCAAAGATCGCTCTTGGATATACACTGGACGAGATCAAGAACGCAGTAACAAAGAAGACATACGCAAGTTTCGAGCCTATGCTTGACTACTGTGTTGTAAAGATCCCGAGACTTCCATTTGATAAGTTCATCAGTGCAAAACGTACACTGACAACACAGATGAAAGCGACCGGAGAAGTTATGAGTATCTGTGATAACTTCGAGGGAGCACTTATGAAAGCCATCCGTTCTCTGGAACAGCATGTAGACAGCCTTATGTCTTATGACTTCTCTCATTTAAAAGGAGAAGAACTGTTAGAAGAACTGAAAGTTGTAGATGACCGTCGTATCTGGAAAATCGCAGAAGCAATCCGTCAGGGCATCAGCTACGAAGACATTCACAGAATTACAAAGATTGACAACTGGTTCATTGACAAGATCGCAATTCTTGTAGAGATGGAACAGAAATTAAAGACAGAAGAATTAACAGCAGAGACATTAAAAGAAGCAAAACGCTTAGAGTTCCCGGATAATGTGATCGCAGAACTGACAGGAAAGACAGAGCGTGAGATCCATGACCTTCGTCATGACAATGGCATCACAGCTTCTTATAAGATGGTTGATACCTGTGCGGCTGAGTTCGCAGCAGAGACACCATATTACTACTCTGTATTCGGAAGTGAGAATGAAGTAGTTGAAACTTCCGGCAAGAAGAAAGTACTGGTACTTGGTTCCGGACCGATCCGTATCGGACAGGGTATCGAGTTCGACTTCTGTTCTGTACATTGTACATGGGCATTTGCCAAAGAAGGATACGAGACGATTATTGTAAATAACAACCCTGAGACAGTAAGTACAGACTTCGATATCGCTGACAAGCTGTATTTCGAGCCTCTGACACCGGAAGATGTAGAAAGTATCGTAGATCTGGAAAAACCGGACGGAGCAGTTGTACAGTTCGGTGGACAGACAGCGATCAAGCTGACAGAATCTCTTATGAAGATGGGTGTTCCGATCCTTGGAACATCTGCTGAAAATGTAGATGCAGCCGAAGACCGTGAGCTGTTTGATGAGATTCTTGAGCAGTGCGAGATCCCAAGACCGACAGGTGGAACTGTATTTACAGCAGAAGAAGCGAAGAAAGTTGCAAACAGACTGGGTTATCCGGTACTGGTAAGACCTTCTTACGTACTTGGCGGACAGGGAATGCAGATTGCGATCAATGATCACGATATTGATGAGTTCATCGGAATCATCAACCGTATCGCACAGGATCACCCAATCCTGGTTGATAAGTATTTACAGGGTAAAGAGATCGAGGTTGATGCCGTATGTGACGGAGAAGATATCCTGATTCCTGGTATCATGGAGCATATCGAGCGTGCCGGAATCCATTCCGGAGACAGTATCTCTGTATATCCTGCACAGAGCATCTCTCAGAAGACAAAAGAGACGATTGCCGAATATACAAGAAGACTTGCAAAATCCTTACATGTAATCGGACTGATTAACATCCAGTTCATCGTATGTGGAGAAGATGTATATGTAATCGAAGTTAACCCTCGTTCCAGCCGTACTGTTCCATACATCAGTAAGGTAACAGGTATTCCGATCGTACCACTTGCAACAAAAGTGATCATCGGACACAAGATCAAAGAACTTGGTTATACACCTGGATTACAGCCGGAAGCAGATTATTTTGCAATCAAGATGCCGGTATTCTCATTTGAGAAGATCCGCGGTGCTGATATCAGCCTTGGACCTGAGATGAAGTCTACCGGAGAGTGTCTGGGAATTGCCAAGACATTTGATGAGGCTCTTTATAAAGCATTCATCGGTGCCGGAGTCAAACTTCCAAAACACAAGAACATGATTATGACAGTTCGTGATGAAGATAAGGAAGAAGCAGTAGAGATCGGACGCAGATTCGAGAAGATCGGTTACAAGATCTTTGCTACAGAAGGAACTGCCAAGGTTCTGACAGATGCCGGAGTAAAGGCTATGACAGTGAATAAGATCGAGCAGGAATCACCGAACCTTATGGATCTGATCCTCGGACATAAGATCGACCTGGTTATCGACACACCTCCGCAGGGAGCTGATCACTCAAGAGACGGATTCGTGATCCGTAGAAATGCGATCGAGACAGGTGTCAATGTACTGACAGCGATCGATACAGCAAAAGCACTGATCACCAGTCTGGAGAATACAGACATTCAGAAACTGACACTGATTGATATTGCTAAAGTTTAATCAGATTGAAATAATCAGCTGAGTGAATACACCCTCATATAGGACGAAAAAGTTCTGTATGAGGGATTTTTTTATACAAAAAAACGTGGATCATGGCAAGAAAGTAAATAAAAAAGTTGACAAAACACTGCACACATGATATGATACCAATCGTTGCTCGTAACAAAATTGTAATATTTGTAATAATGTTGCAAAAAATGCATATACTTTATTAAAAGAAATGTAAATCATTGCAACAAAATCAGGAGGGTATTTATATTATGTTAAAAGCGAAGAGACTGAAATCAATGTTCGTGCTGTATTCGGCATGTGCAGTAATGGCAACTGGTTTTACCAGTCAGGCAGCCTCTGAACGGCCGGAAGTAACAACAATCACAGAGACAAAAAAGGAAGATGTGAATACGCATACCGCTGTACAGACAATATCACAGAATATCGTTGCATCTGCACAGGAGATGACAGATGCAAGTCAGCAGGTGATCGCAGAAAATATAGCAAAAAAAGAAGAGGAAGAACGTATTGCAAGAGAAAAAGCAGAACAGGCGGCAAGGGAACAGGCGGAACGCGAAGCAAGAGAAGCGTATGTAAGAGCGAATCAGGAACTAATGGCATCCATCATCTATTGCGAAGCCGGTAATCAGCCATATGAGGGGCAGGTTGCCGTAGGCGCTGTTATTATGAACCGTGTCAAAAGTGGAAGCTATCCGGATTCGATCGAAGCGGTTATCTATCAGTCCGGACAGTTCGGACCGGCAGCAACCGGATGGTTGAACAGAGTCAGAAGTTCAAAAGGGTATTCACAGACAGCTCTGCAGGCGGCTGTGGATGCGCTGAACGGATCAAACCCAATCGGAAACTGTCTTTATTTTGATCAGGGCGGTTCTGGGATGAAGATAGGAGCACATTATTTCCATTAATATTTGCAGAAATCCTATAGAAAGAAATGCATATGGAATGTAGCCGGAGTTCTTCGGAAATTCGAAAGAAATCTTAAGAAAGCTGGAATTGACAATTGTATTACGAATGTATTACGATAAGAGGGCAAAAGTTTTTAACTTTTGTCCTTTATTAATTGTTGGGGAGAAGAAAGATTGTATAAGATTTTAATCGTGGAAGATGATGAGACAATAGCAGGCGGTCTGAAAAACCATTTGGGAAAATGGAATTATCAGGCAGAGTGTATGACAGATTTTAAAGACGTGATGGGAAAATTTGTGGACTTTGATCCGCAGCTTGTGTTATTGGACATTGTACTTCCATTTTTTAATGGATTTCACTGGTGTCAGGAGATCCGGAAGATCTCGAAAGTGCCGATCATTTTCCTGTCATCGGCGAATGATAATATGAATATTGTGATGGCAATGAATATGGGTGGCGATGAATTCATCGAGAAACCGTTTGACCTGAATGTGGTGACGGCAAAGGTGCAGGCCGTGTTAAGAAGAACCTATGAATTCCGTGGAACGGCAGATATCATGGAGTGGAATGGTGCGATCCTGAATCTGGCAGATGCGACAGTTTTGTATCAGGATCAGAAACAGGAACTGACGAAGAACGAATTTAAGATCTTGCAGATGCTTCTGGAAAATACGGGGAAGATCGTAAGCCGTGAAAGTATTATGACAAGACTCTGGGACAGCAATGAATTTATTGATGACAATACATTGACGGTCAATGTGGCAAGACTCCGTAAAAAAATGGAACAGATTGGCCTTGGCGGAAAAATTATCACAAAAAAGGGAATAGGATATATGGTGGAGGCATGAAACTTTTAATAGCATTTTTAAAAGATAAAACAAGAGAGATCAGCCTTTATGCCGGAACGGTCGGAATATTTATTGTTGTAGCATTTCTTTATAATATCAGGATGGATGCGTTGAAATATGCACTGCTGCTGGTGATATTGTGGCTGCTCCTATATGTAATAACGGAATATCATCGCTTCCGGAAGAAGCATCTTCTGCTGGAACGGTTTAAGAAGAGCACGCAGGAATGCACAAAAGAACTTCCAGAGTGCAGGAATCTTCTGGAACTGGATTATCAGGAATTACTGGGGATCTTTGACGAAAAGATTCTGGAGTTGAAATCAGAGGCAAGAATCAAAGGCCAGGACTTAAGTGATTATTATGGTATGTGGGTGCATCAGATCAAGACACCTATCGCTGCGATGCACATATTGCTGCAATCGGTGGAAGATGAAAATCCGGCACTGACGGAATTAAAAGAGATGAAGATGGAACTTTTTAAAATGGAACAGTATGTGGAGATGGTGCTGACGTATCTCCGCATGGAAGATATGTCCGGGGATCTGCAGTTTGAGAAGGTATCTTTGGATAAGATTCTGAAACAATCTGTCCGGAAATATTCTCAGATGTTTATTCTTCAGAAGATCCGTCTGGATTACCGGCCGGTGGAACGAATAGTTCTTACAGATGAAAAATGGCTGGAGTTTGTGACAGAACAGATTCTGTCTAATGCTTTGAAATACACAAAGAATGGCGGCGAGATCAGAATCTGTCTGGAAGAAAAAAGAGGACGGGAGTGTCTGGTGATCGAGGATAATGGAATCGGTATTCAGGCAGAAGATCTTCCTAGAGTATTTGAAAAAGGGTTTACCGGATATAATGGAAGAGCAGATAAGAAGTCTACAGGGATTGGACTGTATCTTTGCAAAAAGATCATGGATAAGATGGGACATAAGATATGGATTGATTCAGAGGTGGGAAAAGGAACCCGTGTATATCTGGAATTGACAAGGCAAGAATGGAATCCGGAATAACGATCAGACAAAAAGAGAAAACCTTACAGGAATGTAAGATTAAACAGGGGAAATGTCACATGCTTCGATGGCAGGATATTTCCTCTTTTTTTATAATAGATACCGTAAAGAAGAAATCTTAAAAAGAAAGGAAGAAAAACTTATGTCATTACTGGAAGTAAAAAATGTGAAGAAGATATATACGACTCGTTTTGGGAGCAATCAGGTAGAGGCTTTAAGAGATGTGAATTTTACGGTAGAACGCGGGGAATATGTTGCAATCATGGGAGAGTCTGGATCGGGAAAGACGACGCTTCTGAATATTCTGGCGGCACTTGATAAACCGACAGAAGGAAAGGTTTATTTAAAAGACAGGGATCTGGGAAAATTAAAAGAAAAAGAGATCGCAACGTTCAGACGTCAGAATCTCGGATTTGTATTTCAGGATTTTAACTTGTTAGATACATTTTCATTAAAGGATAATATATTCCTGCCACTGGTATTATCCGGAAAGAAATATCCGGAGATGGAAAAGAGATTAAAACCGATTGCAGAAAAACTTGGAATTGAAAAACTACTGGAGAAATATCCATATGAGGTGTCCGGTGGGCAGAAACAAAGAGCTGCAATTGCAAGAGCGCTGATCACGAAACCACAGCTGATTCTTGCCGATGAACCTTCGGGAGCACTGGATTCGAAAGCGGCAGACAGTCTGATGAATCTTTTTACAACGATTAACCAGGAAGGTCAGACGATTGTTATGGTGACACATAGTGTGAAAGCGGCGAGTAGTGCGAAAAGGGTGCTTTTTATCAAGGACGGAAAAGTATTCCATCAGCTTTACAGGGGGAATCTTACGAACGAAGAAATGTATGAAAGAATTTCAGATACGCTGAAGATTCTTACCACAGGAGGTGAGGAGGATGAATAATTTCATCTATGAAAAACTTGCTGTGACCAATCTTAAGAATAACCGTAAGACCTATGTACCCTATATCTTTACAGGTGTTCTGACCGTCATGATGTTCTATATCATTGACGCACTGAGCAAGGGGGAAGGTATTACCCAAAATACATTGAAGATATGTCTTCAGTATGCAACGGGTGTGATCATTGTATTTGCAGTGATTTTTCTGTTCTATACGAATAGTTTCCTGATCAAACGACGAAAGAAAGAGATCGGAGTATACAATATTCTTGGAATGGGAAAGCGGCATATTGCACGAATGATGGCAGTTGAGACGATCCTGACGGCGGGAATCAGTATTCTTGGCGGTCTGGTGTTTGGAATAATATTTGGGAAACTGATGTATCTGCTGCTCCTTAAGATTCTGCACAATAGCGTAGATATGCAGTTTTCGGTCAATGGGATTGCAATTGTACAGACTGTCATATTATTTGCAGGAATTTTTCTTCTGACGTATTTATATAACATTTTACAGATACAGCTGGTGAATCCGGTGGAACTTCTGCACGGAGGCAATCAGGGGGAGAAAGAGCCGAAGAGCAGATGGCTGCTTGTGATCGTCGGTGTGGCGGCACTGGGCAATGGTTACTGGATTGCACTTACAACAGAGGCACCGTTAGAAGCACTTTTGAAATTCTTTGTTGCAGTGGTCTGTGTGATTATTGGAACTTATGCACTTTTTATTGCCGGAAGCATTGTGGTATTGAAAATACTCCGGAAAAATAAAGCTTATTATTATAATCCAAAGCATTTTACCAGTGTATCAGGCATGATCTATCGTATGAAACAAAACGGAGCGGGACTTGCGAACATCTGTGTGTTAAGTACGATGGTGCTGGTTATGGTATCCACAACGGTATCTTTGTATGCGGGAATGGAAGATATCCTGGACTCACGTTTTCCGAGAGATGTTTCAATTGTCTGCAATGAAGCCGATACAAATAAGGAAGAGACTCTTCAGAGACTGATAAAAGAACAATGTGAGAAAGCAGGGGTAAAAATAACAGACAGAGTCCGGTACAGATATGGCAGTATGAATGCGGTTTTGAAAGGAAATAATCTGGAAAAGGTAGAGCAGTACTATCCGGACAATCATTTTTACTATGTAGAGATGATCACACAGGAAGAGTATAACCGGATAGAAAAACAGAATGTTTCGTTAAAGGAACAGGAGATACTGACCTATACCACGAACGGCAAATGTGGAAAAAAACAGATAAACATTGCAGGACAGAACTATCAGGTGAAAAAAGAACTGTCCGAGATGACGAGCCAGCCGAAGAGCACGGCAGAAATGTATAAGACATTATACATTGTATTTGCAAATGCAGAGCAGATTGAACGTATCGAGTCATTTTCTTATGCAGATAAATTCAACCTGAAGGGAGATGACGGAAAACAAAAAGAGGCACTGGAACAGATACAGAACGAATTTTATGAAAAGTTTCCGGATGGAACGATGGAAAGCCGTATGTTAAGCCGTTCTTCTTTTTATGAATTGTACGGCGGACTGTTCTTTATTGGAATCTATCTGGGAAGTATGTTTATTATGGCAACGGTACTGATCATTTATTATAAGCAGATATCGGAAGGCTATGATGACAGGGAGCGTTACCAGATCATGCAGAAGGTTGGCATGAGTAAAAAAGAAGTGAAGCGTTCCATCAGAAGCCAGGTCTTAAGCGTATTCTTCCTGCCGTTGGTTGTAGCAGTGATTCATGTTGCAGTAGCCTTTAAAGTAATGACAAAAATTCTGGGAGTATTAAATCTTACGAATGTATCGTTGTTTGCGGTATGCACAATCATTACGATAGCGGTGTTTGCGGTATTCTATATCATCGTTTACAGTATAACTGCGAAAGAATATTACCGGATCGTGAATTAAGATTAAGGGTTTACCATTGACTTTGTATCTTTCAGGTTGTATTGTTGTTTTAGAATGTTTTACGAATCAAGGAGGAACTTAAAAATGACAAGAGAAGGCGAAAGAGAACTGGTAAAAGTGGAACATGTAAATGGCGGAGACGGTTATATTGTAAGAGAAGCAATGGTTACTTCGGAAGAAGTTGGAGAAGCATGTAAGATGTATGCCAAGATTCATCTGGATCCGGGATGTGAAGTAGGATACCATTATCATCATGGTGAGACGGAGTCTTACTTCATTCTGACCGGACACGGAACTTATGACGATAACGGCGAAAAACAGCCGGCAAATCCTGGCGATCTGTTCCTGTGTAAAGACGGAGATGCACATGGAATTAAGAACACCGGTGATGAAGAACTTACCTTTATGGCATTGATCTTAAAAAAATAATATTGGAAAATATGAAAAACACCTGTCTGTAACTTGGATCATTTCAGGAATGATACTGGGCCGCAGACAGGTGTTTGTATTGCCATGCATTCGGAAGAAGCTGCCGGTGGCAGGTTCTCTGCATTGATTATAATGAACGGAATACATCCAGCAGCCGGTCATTATCCTCTGGATTCATAATGCAGAACCGTACATATTCTCCGTTCAGGCTTTCGAAAGAAGAACAGTCCCGGATCATGAGATTCTGGTGAATCGCTTTTTCAAAGACATCGAAAGAAGTGAGTCCTTCTTTTAAAATCCTTACAAGGACAAAGTTGGCATAAGCAGGATAAATCTTTACGGTATCCAGTCCGGAAAGCTCTGTGCACATTCGGGTGCGCTCGGAATCAATGAGAGTCCAGGTCTTCTTAATATAATCGGTATCTTTCAACATCCGTTCTCCAGCATAAGCTCCGATACTGTTCAGGCTCCACGGATTCTGGTGGGTAAGAAGCGTCTGAAGAAATGCCTGATTACTGGTGAGACCATAACCAAAGCGAAGTCCAGGTGCGGCGAAGAACTTGGATACACCGCGGATGACCATGAAGTTGTCGAATTCCGGTACAAGAGAAACTGCAGAGAGGGAAGTGCTTTCCGGTGCGAATTCGATATAAGTCTCATCGATCATAACGAAGATACCAAGTGACCGGCATACGGTTAACAGCTTTTTCATATCAGCGGTACTGATGGCTGAAGAGGTCGGGTTGTTCGGATTACAGATGATCAGAAGATCAATATCACTTTTCAGTGTATCGGTCAGATCGGAAATATCCAGTCTGAAATCCTGTTCTTCTTTCAGATTATAATATTCCAGTGTGCCGCCGACCAGATTCAGCTCTCTTGCATATTCGGAATAGGTCGGTCCCAGAAGCAGCGCTCTTTTTGGTGCGCGCTGGCTGATCAGAAGTGAGATAAGCTCCGTAGAACCATTTCCGACAACAATATGTTCCGGCGAGGTATTGGTATATGCAGCAATTGCTTTTTTCAGATCTGTATAATCTCTGTCTGGATAACTGCTGATGATATCCAGATGTTCTGCGAGATCTTTTTTTACCTGTCCAGATAATCCGAGAGGGTTTACATTTGCTCCAAATAAAATGATATTTTCCTTGTTAAGGTGATAATAATCTGCGATCTTTTCCAGATCGCTTCCGTGAAATTCTGGCTTTTTTTTCATATTTTTCATCCTATCGACACATTTTTGATATTTTCTCTTTACGGCATTGCTATTCATTGACAAACAATGCTATAATTTATTATAGTATGTTTTAAGAAAAAAGCAACGAAAGAAGCAGGTGTAGGACTTGAAAAATAAAATCCAAAAATTTTCAAAAGGCGACTTTCAGTTGATACGACCTGATGTTATATTCGATGAGACCAATCTGGTACTCATTATAGGTGAAGGGGAAGTATACAGAGGAAGTTTTACAATGAGGGCGAACAATGAGGGAAGGATACGAGGACTGGTGTACTCGTCTTCTTTCCGCGTCCATTTTAAAGATCAGGGATTTGAGGGAAATCCGGCAAGAGTGGAATTTACGTATGACGGACGGGGACTTCGTCCGGGACATGTAGAGGAAGGAAAGTTCACGGTCGTATGTACCGGCGGTGAGTTTGAACTGGCTTTTACGGCAATCATTGAGAAACCATATGTGATGACAACCTATGGAAAAGTACAGAGTACCGATGATTTCCGCAAACTTGCAATTAAGGATTTTTCAGAAGCGGGAAGGCTCTTCCGTTCCAAAGAATTCTATGAGATTTTAAAATACGAGAATGAGCGTACATTCTATCTGTACGATAATATGCGCAAATGGTCTCTCGGAGAACAGGCCATGGAAGAATTCATGGTAGGGATCAAACAGAAAGAATGCATTTTCCTTACGCTTCAGGGAGAGGGGATGCTATTCGAAGATCTGACAGAGTCGACAAAGGGAACACTGACTCTGATGAAAAATACATGGGGATATATGCCGATCCATATTGAGACAGTCGGTGATTTTATCCGGGTGTCCAGACCTGAGATCAGCACAGAAGATTTTGTGGGAAATGCACATGAGATCGAATATGTGGTAAGAGCAGAGAAACTTCATGGCGGACGGAATTACGGAGCATTGAAGTTCGTGACACCATACGAGACACTCACTTATGAAGTTGAGGTATTGCAGAATCAGGAGTATGATGAAGATCACAGGATGCCGGAACTTTTACTGGCTCAGATCATCAAAGAATATGTAGGATATGTGGCAGGAAGAGTAACACTGGAACACTGGGTGGATAGTGCGGTCGAGAAGATGGTAGCACTGCGTAAGCTGGATCCTCTGAATGAAGTATATCAGTTGATGCTTGGTAATATCTATCTGCTCGGAGGCAAGACGGAAGAAGCAAAATGGATTCTTGAGAATTACAATTATAATCGGTTCGCAATCGGAAAAGATCCGCTGACAAACTGTTATTATCTGTATCTGACTGCAAAGATTCGTGGAGATGTGAACTATGAAGAACGGGTGTTGGATGAGGTTGGAAAGACATATATGCGTCATCAGGATTCCTGGTGGCTGCTCTATATGATACTGAATCTTGACAACAGATATAAGAATCCTTATAAACGTCTGGAAGTTCTGGAACAGCAGTTTGAGTATGGAATCCATGCAGTAATGTTCTATTTGGAAGCATATCTGTGCTATCAGGAAAAGCCGACACTTCTTAAGAAATTAGGCACATTTGAGATTCAGGTGTTGAATTTTGCGACCAAATACCGCATGATGACAAAAGAACTGGCACTTTATATTTCAAATTTTGCCAGTCAGCAGAAAAAATACAGTGACAATCTGTTCAGAATCCTGGAAAGAATCTATAAGATGTATGAAGAGCCGATGATACTGAATACGATCTGTACACTTTTGATCAAAGGAAATAAAACGGCAAAGAAGTATTTTTCATGGTATCAGAAGGCAGTTGATTCGGATCTTAAGATTGCCCAGCTTTATGAATATTATATGATGACAATCGACGAAGACAGTGCGCACGGACCGTTGCCGAAATCGCTGGTTTTATATTTTATGCATGGAAATGCTCTCGATTATAAGAAGGCTGCGTATCTGTATGCAAGTCTTGTGATCCATGAGGAACAGGCAGGAGATCTGTATCTGAATTACAGAGAACAGATGGTGGCATTTACATGGGAACAGTTGGAAAAGCGCCATATAACAGAATCACTGCGTACATTGTATAAAAGATTTTGCAGAGAAGACGAGATGACGGCAGAACGTATGGAGGCGATGCGTGACATCTGTTATTCTTATGAAGTAAGGACAAAGGTACGCGGGATGAAATGTGTGCTGGTAATTGAAAAAGATGGTTCGGTACGTCAGCGTATCCCGTATGATACGAAGAATGGAGCTATCATTTATCTGTATGATAAGGAATCGAGAATTGTATGGGAGTCTGTAGAGGGCAGACATTATACGGATTCCATTCCATATGAGACGAAAAGACTGTTTTATGAGCCGCGTTTTGTAGATATGTGCAGAAAATATGCAGCATCTACAGGATTCTGGAATCAGGAGCCGGAGAAAGAAAAACCGGATTATGAAAAGATCCAGACAAAGGGGATAGATTCATTTGAGGATAAGGATGTCTTCCTAGTTTGCAGCAGAAGAATCAGGGAAGAAAATTATACGGAGGATGACTTCTTAAGTTATCTTGCTTTTGAAATGTTCCGGAGAGGACAGTATGACAAGGTGACACTTACGTATCTTGCGGAGTATTACTGTGGTGCAATCGGAGATATGAAGCGGCTTTGGAAAGTATTAAAACAATATGGGGTTCCGTCTTATAAGGTCAGTGAACGGATCATTACACAGATGGTCTTTTCGGAGACATTGTATGAGGAAGAGCATATTTTTGAAGATTATTATCTGTCGGACAATGTATATTTTCGCTTAAAACAGGCATATCTTGCTTACGTTACAAGGGAATATATCGTGTATGGACGAAGCCTGGAAAAATGTGTATTTGAAATCATTGCAAATGAATGTGATCAGAAAGAAGATCTGCCGGATGTATGTAAGATTGCACTTCTGAAATATTATTCAGATAAAGAATACACAGGTGAACTGGAAGATGTCCTTCATCAGGTACTACGGGAAATGTGCGAAAAACAACTAGTCTTCCCATATTACATGAATTATAAAGAGGAATGGCTGCGGGAAGTACAACTCTATAATAAGGTGATGGCAGCATACCGCTGTAAACCGGGAGGAAAAGTAAGACTGTACTATAAGATGAAACAAAAAGACCGGGAAGAACTGGGATACCGGGCAGAGGCAATGATGCCGGTCTATGAAAACCTGTATGTAAAACAATTTGTCCTTTATAATGACGAATCAGTGAATTATTATTTCCAGGAATCCGGAAACGGAGAAATGATCACAACAGACAAAAAGACGCTGAAAACAGATAAAGAACGTGTATTTGCCGGAAAATATCAGATGCTGAATGCAATGACAGATATGGATTCGGATGCGGAACGTTCGAAAGCCATGCTTGAGTTTGAAGAAGAAGAACAGATGGCAGATCAGATATTTAAGATATATTAAAATGAAAGGAGGAGACGATAATGCAAAAAGGAAGTGTTCTGGGCTATGATCTGAATGAAAAGAATTGTCAGATCAGTTATTATGATGAAAATAAAGAAGAACCGGAAACGATGGAAGCAGCAGTTGATAATTATCAGATTCCTCTGATCCTTGGCTATTATAAAGAACGATGGGTATATGGACAGGAAGCAAAACGACTGAGAGAAGCGGGAGAGGGAGATATTGTCACTCATCTGTTCCGTAAAGCTGTAAAAAGAAAAAAAGTACGTGTAGGCGGGAAAATCCATGATGGCGTATGGCTTCTTGCAAAGTTCATTTCCATGACATTGAAGAAATTCGAACAGATTGATTATATTACGTTTTCCGTTCCGTATACGAATGTTGATATGTCGAAGATGTTAAAGGGAATCGGAAAATATATCGGTGTACCGGGAGAATGTGTATTTGTACAGGATTATAAGGAAAGCTTCTGCCAGTATATGTTTTATCAGCCGAAAGAATTGTGGCAATATGAATCAGCATTGTTTTATTGTGATGCGCAGGAAATCCGTGCATATATGCTGCGCCGCCTGAATACAGTAAGCACCAAGAGCAGGGATATGTTTGTGACAGTAGAAGAAGTCGCCAATGCGCACATGAAAGAACTGGAAGCAATCTATCCTGTGTTGAATGTAGATAAAGCCAAAGATGCGGATGAGAGTTTTAAGTCTTTCATCCAGAATGTATTTGATAAAAAAGTGGTATCGTCTGTTTATCTGACAGGAGAGGGATTTGAGAATAACTGGTATCCGAATTCCCTGAAGGTACTGTGTAACGGACGGAGGGCTTTCCTTGGAAATAACTTATACAGTAAGGGTGCATGTTATTCATCCATGCGCTATGCAGATCCGTATGATGATGGTCCGATTTATCTGGATGGAACAAAGATGACAGAACAGATCTGCCTGCGTATGAGAATTGGCGGACAGGAAGGATGGTATCCGATTGTTGCATGGGGAACACACTGGTATGAGGCAGACGGACAGTGGGAAGTGATTTTGGAAGATACATCGGATATTGAGATCCATATAGAGACACTTGACGGAGAGGATCTTAAAGTTGAGACAGTGTCACTGGAAGAACTGCCGGAACGAACAGATTATTCTTTGCGTCTTCAGATTGAGGTCATGTTTATGGATGAGCGTACCTGCAGGCTGCGTTTTAAAGATGTTGGTTTCGGAGAATTTTATCCGGCATCAGATTTCCTTGTAGAAAAGGAATTACATTTAGGAGGTATCAATGGGCAGTTTAATTCTTTGTCATAAAAAACGGGCCAAACGACCTTTTGAAATATCCAGAGTTCATATGCGGATTTACACGATAGAAGAATTGTGTTATTACATCTGTAATAATCTGTATCTGATCGATTATACGATCGTCAATGAACGATTGTGCCGGTGGGTCGGGGATGAACTGGAACTGCCGAAGCTGGCAGAGGAATTAAGAAGGCTTCTTCGGGAGAATGGATCGATGGAAGAATTTGTACTTACGATCCTGAAGGAATCTAATATCTATGCCGCGGCAGAAATTCATAAGATGCAGAGTGTTCTGGAACAACTGCAGTCACAGAGAGACGTAGAAAAAGAAAAATATAAGGCGGATACGCTTCAAAACAGTAAAGAATACGAATCAGCGATTCTAGTATATCAGTCCATCCTTAACAAAGACTGGGATGAATCGGTAGATAAAAAGTTTTACGGTCGTGTGTATGCAAGCATGGGATCTGCATATGGTCATCAGTTCCTGTATAAAGAAGCGGCAAAGGCTTATCAGGAAGCGTATAAGATATGTGAACAGCCTGATATATTGAAGGCGTATCTTTATAGCTGTTATAAAGCTCTTCCGCATGATGAATACTTAAAAATGCTGTCGGGGAATCCAATCCTTCTGAGTCTGGACACTATTTTGCGTGATGAAATGGAAAAAACAAAGAAAAAGATAGGTGCGGATATTCCGGAAGAAAAGCTGAATGAATGGAAAAAGGAGTACCGCAGGATTGACAAACACCGTGGAATATGATAATATATCCAAAGATTTTAGTGTGGTAAAGTAATCAACTGCTAAACTGGTAAAAGAGCGTAGCGGCTGTTTGGCACACGTAAAAGGAATACAGGAGGATATATGTTATGAAAAAGAGATTAGTACTGCTCCTTGTTACGGCAATGGCAGCTACAACGGTATTGGCAGGCTGTGGAAGTAAAGATTCAGGTTCATCTGACAGTGGAAAGAAATCGGCAAAAGAATCAAAAGTAGAAAATGATGATGACACATTGATCGTTGGGTTTGATGCTTCTTTCCCTCCGTATGGTTATAAAGATGATAGCGGAGAATATGTAGGATTCGATCTTGATCTTGCACAGGAAGTATGTGATAGAAATGATTGGAAACTGGTAAAACAGCCGATAGACTGGGATTCTAAGGATGCGGAACTAAATTCGGAAACAATTGACTGTATCTGGAATGGATTCACTATGAATGGTCGTGAAGATGATTATACATGGTCAGATCCATATATTGACAACAAGCAGGTTGTGGTAGTCAGAAGTGATTCGGGTATTGATGACTTTTCGGGGTTGAAAGGAAAACATGTAGAAGTACAGACAGACTCTTCTGCACTTGCGGCTCTGGAAGGAGATCAGAAGGACCTGGCGGCAACCTTCGCAGATCTTAATCAGGTTGCAGAATACAATACAGCATTCATGGATTTGGAATCCGGTGCATGTGATGCAATCGCTATGGACATCGGAGTTGCAAACTATCAGGTGAATTCAAGGAAAAATCCGGATGATTACAAGATCCTGGACAAAGAAATTTCATCTGAACAGTATGCAGTCGGATTCAAAAAAGGAAACACAGAGCTGAAAGATAAAGTTCAGAAGACACTGGATGAGATGGCCGAAGACGGAACGGTTGATAAAATTGCAGAAAAATATGCAGATTACGGAGTTCCGGGAGCTCTTTGCATAGGAAAGAACAGCAAGTAAAATGAAGGGGCCAACCCCGGAGGGGATTGGTCCCTTTTGGCTCGCCATTCATTCGGAAGAAGCGTGAAAAAACTGGAGGACATTATAGATGGAGATAGGAACACTGATAAGAGAACTTGGCGGAGGAATGTGGATTTCGGCAGAGATATTTATTCTGACATTACTTTTTTCACTGCCGCTTGGACTGGTGGTCGCATTCGGGAGAATGTCGAAGATTGCACCGGTCAGATGGATATCAAAATTATATATATCGATTATGAGAGGAACCCCGCTGATGCTTCAGTTGATGGTAGTGTATTTCGGACCATATTATCTGTTTGGAATGCGCATTTCCACAGGATACCGTATGACTGCGGTGCTGATCGGTTTTGCAATTAATTATGCGGCATATTTTGCTGAGATATACAGAGGCGGGATTGAGGCAATTCCGGTAGGACAGTATGAAGCGGCAAAGGTACTGGGATATTCCAAAAGCCAGACATTTTTCCGGATCGTATTTCCTCAGGTATGTAAGCATATTCTGCCGGCAGTGACCAATGAGATCATCACGCTGGTAAAGGACACTTCACTGGCATTTGTGCTGGCTGTAACGGAGATGTTTACAATGGCAAAACAGATTGCGGCGGCACAGACTTCTATGGTTCCGTATATTGCAGCAGGTATCTTCTATTATGTATTTAATTTGCTTGTTGCGATGATTATGGAAAAGATTGAAGAAAAGTTGAATTATTACCACTAGGAGGAATAGATCATGAGTCTGCTTGAAATGAAAAATATCAAAAAAAATTTTAACGGGGTCGAAGTTCTGAAAGACATTTCTCTGAAGGTGGAAAAGGGAGAAGTCCTTGGTATCATCGGTCCTTCCGGCTCGGGAAAATCAACCCTTCTTCGATGTGCAACGGGGCTTGAGACTGCGGATGCAGGGGAAATCCATTATTCCGGAACTTTTGGACTGGTGTTTCAGAATTTTAATTTGTTTCCGCATTATTCGGTGATGAAGAATATCACTGATGCACCGCTGAAAGTACAGAAGAGAAAGAAAGAAGAAGTCTATAAAGAAGCGAGAGAACTTTTGAAGAAGATGGGACTTGCCGACAAGGAAGATGCATATCCTTGTCAGTTGTCGGGAGGACAGCAGCAGCGTGTATCAATCGCGAGAGCACTTGCACTGCATCCGGATATTCTGTTTTTTGATGAGCCGACGTCCGCGCTGGATCCGGAACTGACTGCAGAGATCCTGAAAGTTATCAGGGAACTTGCGATGGAGCATATGACGATGGTGATTGTTACGCATGAGATGAATTTTGCGAGAAACGTATCGGATCATGTAATCTTCATGGATGGAGGTGTGATCGCAGTAGAAGGAACTCCGGAAGAAGTGTTCGATTCATCTAATGAAAGAATGAAAGAATTTCTCGGAAAATTCAATGATTAACCGCGGGAAAACTAATGAATAGAGCAAATTTATAAGCTGCGCTTATTAAACGACGCATTATAAATAATGTATCAGCAGGAATACAAGGTAGATGGAAATATTGCTTTTCCGTTTGCCTTGTATTATACTGATATAGCAAAATGCTTTTTAAAGACAGTTTTGACAAATGAAAAATTTGAAAAGAATGGAGTCTGCATTTATGAGTGAATTTGAAAAAGTAACAACAGGACTGGGTGAAGAATGCGGTGTGTTTGGAGCCTATGATATGGATGGCGGAGATGTTGCACCATCCGTTTATTATGGACTTTTTGCATTGCAGCACAGAGGACAGGAAAGCTGTGGTATTGCGGTAACGGATACATATGGAGAAAGAAAAGTACATTCCAAGAAAGGACTTGGACTGGTAAATGAAGTGTTCGATGAAGAGTCTTTACAGGAATTGAAGGGAAATCTTGGTGTCGGACATGTAAGATATTCGACAGCAGGTGCTTCCAGAGCTGAGAATGCGATGCCGTTGGTTATCAATTATGTGAAAGGGATCCTTGCAATTGCACATAACGGCAATCTGACAAATGCCATTGAACTTCGCCATGAACTGGAGTACACAGGCGCTATTTTCCAGACAACGATTGACTCGGAGGTAATCGCATATCATATCGCCAGAGAACGTCTGAATGTAGAGAAGGCAGAAGATGCGGTGAAAAATGCGATGAAGAAGATACAGGGGGCGTATGCACTGGTTGTCAGTTCGCCGAGAAAGATGATCGGTGCCAGAGATCCATTTGGATTGAAACCTCTTTGTATTGGAAAAAGAGATAATACTTATTTCCTGGCTTCGGAGAGCTGTGCGATTGCTGCCGTCGGAGGAGAATTTGTAAGAGACGTAGAGCCTGGAGAGATTGTAAGTTTTACAAAACATGGAATGAAATCAGATAAAACTATGGCAATCGATCCCAAAAAGCAGGCAAGATGTATTTTTGAATATATATATTTCGCAAGAATGGACAGCGTGATCGATGATGTGAATGTATATCATGCGAGAATTGTTGCAGGGAAAGCTCTGGCAGAATCTTATCCGGTTGATGCGGATCTGGTTGTCGGAGTACCGGATTCCGGGCTGGTTGCGGCAAAAGGATATTCGGAACAGTCGGGAATTCCGTATGGCATGGCATTCCACAAGAACAGTTATGTCGGAAGAACATTTATCAAGCCAAAACAGAGTCAGCGGGAAAGCAGTGTGAAGATCAAGCTGAACGTGATCGAAGAGGTTGTAAAGGGAAAACGTATTGTTATGGTAGATGATTCTATTGTACGAGGAACAACCTGTGCGAACATTATCAAGATGCTCAAAAAGGCCGGAGCGAAAGAGGTACATGTAAGGATCAGTTCACCACCGTTCCTGCATCCATGTTATTTCGGAACAGATGTGCCTTCGAATGAACAACTGATCGCACATTCCCATACAACAGAGCAGATCCGTGAGATGATCGGGGCAGATTCGCTTGGCTATATGGAAGTTGATAAATTAAAAAACATGGTCGGTGATCTGGCATATTGTGACGCATGCTTCACCGGTAATTATCCGATGGAAGTACCTGGAAGAGATGTTTCGCTGGCATTTGAATAGAAAACAGGTTAAAATAGTCGGGTGGAAGAATTGACGAAGGAGATTATTAGTATGAGTAATGACAGATATACAAGTCCACTTTCAGAAAGATATGCAAGCAAAGAGATGCAGTACATTTTCTCGCCGGATAAGAAGTTCCGTACATGGAGAAAACTCTGGATCGCACTTGCTGAAACGGAAAAAGAACTGGGACTGGATATTACAGAAGAACAGATTGAAGAATTAAAAGCACATGCAGATGATATCAATTATGATGTGGCAAAAGAAAGAGAAAAGGTAGTCCGTCATGATGTTATGTCTCATGTGTATGCATATGGAAAACAGTGTCCGAATGCAAAAGGAATCATTCATCTTGGTGCGACTTCATGCTATGTAGGCGATAATACAGATATCATTCTGATGTCGGAAGCGTTGGAGATTGTCAGAAAGAAACTGATCAATGTGATTGCCGAACTCGCAAAGTTTGCGGATGCACATAAGAGTCTTCCGACACTTGCATTTACACATTTCCAGCCTGCACAGCCTACAACAGTAGGTAAGAGAGCAACACTCTGGATGCAGGAATTCATGATGGATCTGGAAGATCTGGAATATGTAAAAGGAAGTTTAAAGCTTCTCGGATCAAAAGGAACGACCGGAACACAGGCAAGCTTTCTGGAACTCTTTGACGGAGATCAGGAGACAATTGATAAGATCGATCCGATGATCGCCAAAAAGATGGGATTTGAGACATGTTATCCGGTATCAGGTCAGACCTATTCACGTAAGGTAGATACCAGAGTGGTAAATGTACTTGCAGGTATTGCAGCAAGCGCACACAAGATGTCCAATGACATCCGTCTCCTTCAGCATCTGAAAGAGATTGAAGAACCATTTGAAAAGAGTCAGATCGGATCTTCGGCAATGGCATATAAGAGAAACCCTATGAGAAGTGAAAGAATTGCTTCACTTTCTAGATATGTGATGGTAGATGCTATGAATCCGGCAATCACATCTGCAACACAATGGTTTGAGAGAACGCTTGACGATTCTGCTAACAAACGTCTCAGTGTCCCGGAAGGATTTCTGGCAATTGATGGTATCCTGGATCTGTGTCTGAATGTTGTAGACGGACTGGTAGTATACCCGAAAGTTATCGAAAAGAGACTGATGTCAGAACTTCCGTTCATGGCAACAGAAAATATCATGATGGATGCTGTAAAAGCAGGTGGAGACAGACAGGAACTTCATGAGAGAATCCGTGAGCTGTCTATGGAAGCCGGACGCAATGTTAAAGAAAAAGGATTAGACAACAACCTTCTTGAACTGATCGCTGCAGATCCTGCATTCAATCTTTCGCTGGAAGAACTGCAGAAGACGATGGATCCTGCAAAATATGTGGGACGTGCGCCGATTCAGGTTGATGTATATCTGAAGAACGTCGTGAATCCTGTGCTGGAAGCAAATAAGGATATTCTTGGAGTAACAGCAGAGATCAATGTATAAGATTCTGTAACAAATAAAAACATGAAAAAGAAAGTGGAGTTTCAGTGAGCAATGGAACATCACTTTCTTTTCTTGTATATATGATTTATAATAAATCCATATGGAAGTATAAGGGGGAAGAAAGCGGATATATGGAAAAGGCTATGGAAAAGATTAAGAATATGAAGAATGGTACAGCGTCAGAAAAACAATACCGGGTCAGAAGGTGCAGATATACGGATCTGGCAATGGTACTTGTGATTGCAGTTTCCATACAGTGCTTCACGAGGCTGGAATATGCAGGGGAAAGATATATGCAAAGCCGGAACGGGTATAAGATAGCTGGCGGCATAATGGAAGGCTGCGGACGGAAAACTGTAAAAGGATATGTGGAAATAAAAGCATCGTGTGTTTCGAATGCGAAGAATATAATCGAAAATTTGTGCGCTCAGGCAGCGGCACCGAATCGAACAATTATGAATGTGACCACATCAACAGCTGATGCCGGAAAAGATGACAGCCGAATTACAAAGCTGCCTGCTGCAGAAGAGATGAACACGTCTGCTTCGGAAGATGGATCTGAGATTTTGAAAGCTGAAAAGAATGCGGACGCTGCACTTGTTGCGGCAGATACAACAACTGCGGAAGCAGCGGTTGAGAGCGCTGAAGAGGACAAGAGCAGCACAGAAGAACAGCAGAGTGGTATGCTGAATCTTGATGGATTTATCATAGGAGAAAATGGCATGATCGAACGTTGTGAGAATCCGTCTCTGGCTGCCGAGGATGGAATTATTATATTGCCGTCAGACGACAGATGTAAGGGGATCGGAGCAGAAGCATTAACTGGAATTACGGGAGTGGAAGAAATCTATATTCCGGCCAATATTACATGGATTGAACCCGGAGCCCTGGAAAAACTGGAAAATCTTATGTATATAGAGGTTGCACCGGACAATCCGGCATATCAAAGCATAGATGGAGTTCTTTACAGCAAAAAGGAGCAGAAAGAAAAGGCATGAATATTCGACAGGTAACAGACGGCAAAGAAGATTATATAGAATTGCTTCGTATGGGAGATCCGGATGAATCCAGAATCCGTAAAGTATTGGAAGAAGGTGAACTCTTTTTACTTGAAGAGCATGGAAAACTCCGTACATTGTGCGTGGTTATATTTTCGGAAGAAAAGAAATGTGAGATAAAAAATATTGTAACCATAGAAAAAGACCGTGGCAAGGGGTATGGCCGGTATATGATCCATTATATCTGTGAACATTACTGCTCACAGTATGACTGGGGATATATGAAAAAAGACCGATGCCGGGACATCATGGAATTCTGTGAAAAATGTGGATTCACAGATGAAGATGAGGTATATCTGAAAAAGGAACTGATGTCGGAAATCGACACAAAACGTGTAATTAATCTTGCAATGGAAGCAGGAAGAATGCTTTTGAAAAACGGAGGCGAGATTTTTCGTGTAGAAGAGACGATGATGAGAATCTGTCGTAGATTCGGGGTGAAATATGTGGAGCTGTTTACTTTGAGTCATGGATTGTTTATCTGTGCAGGAACGGATAAAGAAAAGTTGTATACAAAAGTAAAACAGGTACCGCTTTCCTCTACACATCTTGGAATCGTAGCAGAAGTAAATGATCTGTCCCGGGAAATTGCAGCAGGACATGTCGGAATTGAAGAAGCAATAAAGAAGTTAAAGAAGATCGACAAGATGCCGGTCAAGCGTATTCCTTATCAGATAGCGGCGGCGGGATTAAGCGCCGGTGGATTGGGTTATCTGCTTGGCGGAACATCAATGGAAGCATTTGTGGCATTTTTTGTCGGCTGTGTTGTGTTTTCATGGTCACTTTTTGCCGGAAAACACGGTGTTTCAAAGATCCTGGTTCACATTGTAGGCGGGATCATTATTGCCTCTATGGCTTTGGCAGCAATGCAGATTCCGTTTTTAGGGGGACTTAGGATGGAAGGGATCGTGACCGGCGGGATTATGCCGCTGGTGCCCGGACTTGCATTTGTGAATGCGATCCGTGATCTGGCGGACAGTGATTATCTTGCGGGTACAGTTAAAATGATTGATGCGGTTATGGTATTTGTTTATATTGCAATCGGTGTGGGAACGGCGTTGTCGGTATATCATCATGTGTTAGGAGGCATTTTATAATGATCATAAAAATTATAGCAAATCTGGCATGTTCATTTATCGGGACGATTGCATATGCGGTTATGTTTCAGGTGCCGAGAAGGTTCTATATCGGATGCGGAATCACCGGATCGGTGGGATGGATGATGTACAAGTTTGCGTCTGTATATTGTTCGGTTGCAGCTGCGTCCTTTATAGGAACGGTATGTGCTGTATTGGTTGCGAGAATGCTGACGGTCCGCCTGAAATGTCCGATCACTATCTTTATGATTTCGGGTATCATTACACTGGTGCCGGGAGCTGGCATCTATTTTACAGCGTATTATCTGGTGACAAATCAGTTTGCAATGGCTGCTGCGAAAGGGATCGGAGCAATAAAAGTAGCTTTTGGGATTGTGCTTGGAATTGTCTGCATTGTATCTGTCCCGAGAGAAGTGTTCCAGAAAGAATACTGGGTTGAAAGAAAGATTGCAAAACAACAGAAAAATGGAAAGAGGGATCCGGTAAATCTTCCGGGTGAAAGACACAGATGAAAGATCTGATATAAAAGGTTGCTGTCCGCCTTGGATTTGTGCTACAATGTAGAGACGGATAGTGTTCTAATGTATGTAGCAATACATAGATTTCATACATTTCAAAATAATAATGAAATAGGAGATAATGACAGTTATGAGTAAGGTAAGAACAAGATTTGCACCAAGTCCTACAGGAAGAATGCATGTAGGAAACTTAAGGACAGCGCTGTATACTTATTTGATCGCAAAACATGAAGACGGAGATTTTATCCTCCGGATTGAAGATACAGACCAGGAACGTTTTGTAGAGGGTGCACTGGATATCATTTATCGTACATTGAAAGAGACCGGGCTGGTTCATGATGAGGGTCCGGATAAAGATGGTGGGGTAGGACCGTATGTGCAGAGTGAACGGAATGCACAGGGACTTTATTTGAAATATGCAGAACAGCTGATCGAACAGGGGGATGCTTACTACTGCTTTTGTGACAAAGAACGTCTGGAATCTTTGAAAAGCAAAGTGTCTGACGAGGATGGCGGAACAGAGATTGTTGTATATGACAAGCATTGTCTGCATTTAAGTAAAGAAGAGATTGAAGCGAACCTTGCAGCAGGAAAACCGCATGTAATCCGTTTTAACATGCCAACAGAAGGAACTACTACATTCCACGATGAGATCTACGGCGATATCACAGTTCCGAATGAAGAACTCGATGACCTGATTTTGATCAAATCAGATGGATATCCGACTTACAACTTCGCAAATGTTGTCGATGATCATCTGATGGGAATCACACATGTTGTACGTGGTAATGAGTATCTGTCATCTGCACCAAAATATAACAAGATTTATGAAGCATTCGGATGGGATGTGCCGATATATGTACATTGCCCGCTGATCACAGATGAAAACCATAAGAAACTCAGCAAACGCTGTGGACATTCTTCTTATGAAGATCTGATCGAGCAGGGATTTGTGACAGAGGCAGTTGTTAATTATGTAGCACTGCTTGGTTGGTCGCCGGAAGGCAATCAGGAGATATTCTCACTGGAAGAGCTGGTAAAGGCATTTGACTTCCACCGCATGAATAAATCACCGGCTGTATTTGATCTTGGCAAATTAAAATGGATGAACGGTGAATATATCAAAGCTATGGATTTTGATAAGTTCTATGAAAGAGCGGAAGGGTATATCCGCAAAGTTATTACAAAAGATTATGACCTGAAGAAAATCGCAGCATTGGTAAAATCACGAATTGAGATCTTCCCGGATATTGCAGAGCAGATCGACTTTTTTGAAGCAGTACCGGAATATGATACAGCAATGTATTGCCATAAGAAGATGAAAACCAATGAAGAAAATTCACTGGAAGTATTAAGAGAAGTTCTTCCGCTTCTGGAAGCACAGGAAGACTATAGTAATGATGCACTGTTTGCGCTTCTTAAGAGTTATGTTGACGAGAAGGGTGTAAAAGTCGGTTATGTAATGTGGCCAATCCGTACCGCTGTATCAGGAAAGCAGAGTACACCGGGTGGAGCCACAGAGATTATGGAGATTCTTGGAAAAGAAGAATCTGTAAAACGAATCAAAGACGGAATTGAATTATTAAGCAAGTAAGGGGATTCTATGAGTTTAAATCATGCTCAGACAGAGGCAGTCGCCCATAATGAAGGACCATGTATGGTTCTCGCCGGCCCCGGATCGGGGAAAACTCTAACCATTGCAAAGAGAATAGAATATCTGATCATGAAGTATAAGGTAAGGCCAGAAGAAATTCTGGTCATTACCTTTACTAAGTATGCAGCTCAGGAGATGAAAGAAAGAACCAGACGGATCTGTGGTCCGTCTTCTTATGCTGTTACATTCGGAACGTTTCACGGAATCTATTACGGAATCCTGAAATGGGCGTACCGTCTGGAACCATCGAATCTCCTTACGGATGAAGAAAAATATCGGATGTTAAGAACTCTTCTGCCAAAAGTCGGATGGGATCAGGAACCGGAAACGGATGAAGAAAAAGACTATTTGCAGGAACTGGCCGCAGAAATTGGAAATGTAAAGAATAATTGTATGGCTATTGAAGCCTATGAACCGGTAAAATATACAACAGAAAAATTCCGTGCACTATACAAAGATTACGAAGAAGAAAAGAAAAAATGCCGGAAGATTGATTTTGAGGATATGCTGATCCAGTGCAGGGATCTGTTTTTTAATTATCCGGATATTCTGAAAAAATGGCAGGATAAATTCCGGTATATTCTGGTAGATGAGTTCCAGGATGTGAATCAGGCACAGTATGATGTGGTTCGTATGCTGGCTGAACCGCAGAATAATCTGTTTGTAGTGGGGGATGATGATCAGTCGGTATATGGATTTCGTGGAGCAAAGCCGGGAATCATGATGGAATTTATGAAAGATTATCCAAAGGCCAAGAGGGTACTTTTGGATATTAATTACCGCAGCAGTGCTTATATTGTCAATGGTGCTTTAAGAGTGATCGGTAATAATAAAATCCGGTTTGAAAAAAAGATCGAAGCGTTTCAGAAAGCAGATGAAACAGTTCATGTTCAGGAAGTAAAAGACCCTGTGCAGGAGGCGGAATATGTGTTGGAAAAAATAAAGGAATGTCAGGAAAAAGGTATTGCTTATACAGATATAGCTGTGTTGTACCGGACGAATATAGATGCAAGGGCAATGTCGGAACTTATGATGGAATATCAGATTCCGTTTGTGATGAAAGAACATCTGAATAATATTTACGAACATTTTATTGCACAGGATATCAGCAGTTATTTTCACCTTTCACAGGGGGAATATAGCCGGAAATATTTTTTGCAGATCGCAAACCGGCCAAACAGATTTTTCTCAAGGGATAGTATGAAAGGCGGAACAGTTACCTATGATTCGCTCAGAGAATATTACCGGGATAAAAACTGGATGACGGATAGAGTGGATCAGCTGGAATGGGACATGAAGATGATAAAAGACAAAACACCATATGCAGCAATCCAATATATCCGGAAACATATGGGTTATGATGAGTTTTTAAAAGACTATGCGGCATACCGGAAGATTTCAGTGGAAGATCTTTTTGCGGTGCTGGAAGAGATATGGCAGAATTCCAAAGGATATAGAACGATCGGTGACTGGTTTGAACATGTAGAACGATACGGGGAAATATTAAAGGAGCAGAATTGTAAAAAAAATGCGGCAGAGGGTGTGAATCTGATGACAATGCATGCGGCAAAAGGGCTGGAATTTGATACGGTATTTGTGATCGAGGCAGATGAGGGCAGCAGTCCGTATAAGAAAGCAGTGACGGATGAGGAAATCGAAGAAGAGAGACGGCTTTTTTATGTAGCAATGACCAGGGCGAAGAGAAAACTGATCATCAGTTATGTAAAAGAAAAAAACGGGAAAGATATGACTCCTTCCCGTTTTGTGTCCGAATTACTCTTCGACGTCTGATTCATCAAATTCCTGGGAATCCATCCATTCATCAAAAGCATCAGCGGCAATTTCGTATTCGTCATCATCTTCGATGTTGCCGAGATCTGGTTCGCCGTCCTCGGTTTCATTGTATTGATAGAGATAAACATCACCGGCTTCATTAGGTTCAAGATTCTCATCCAGAGGAAGCAGGGCAATGTATTCTTTGCCTGCAGCTTCATATACTGTGAGGATTGCACATTCAATGATCTCATCGTTATCGAGTGTAAGCTCTACGGTTGTGTAGCTTTCAGTTTCCTTTGTGTCGCTCATATCATAGTCTCCTTTACTAACATTAAAACTTATCTTAACTTTAACAAAGAAACGGATAAAAAGCAAGATGATAGTAGTCAAACAGGTAAAAATGTTGTAGAATGTAGCTGTATGTAACGCAATAATAAGGAGGAATAACAACATGATGAAGAAGAGAATGTTAGGAGTGATTGCAGTATTACTCGTATGCATTTTCGCATTATCTGCATGCAAGAAAGAGGCTGGAAAGCCGGTGGATAATGCAGTCAGTGAGAATACAACAGATGATTCGGAGGATACGGATCAGACAGAAGACGCAGGAAAGTACAAGTTTGGGTTCTCTGTGATCGATATGCAGAATCCATATTTTATAACATTGGAAGAAGCTGCACAACAGATCGTAGAAAAAGAAGAATGTACCATGGTGGTAAAAGATCCGGCATCTGATGCGGATACACAGGCAGAGCAGATCAGGGAGATGATCAATGAGGGGATCAATGCAATTTTCCTTTGCCCGGTTGATTGGGAGAAGATCACACCTTCGCTTCAGGCATTGCAGGACGCAGGGGTAAAAATTATTAATATTGATTCACAGGTAAAAGACACAGATTATATTGATGCATATGTGGGCTCTGATAATACAGAGGCAGGGAAGCTTTGTGGCAATGATCTGATTGAAAAGTATCCGGATGGCGGTACAGTTGCAATCCTGGAGGCTACGACACAAAATTCGGTGAATGACCGTATTACAGGGTTTGAGCAGGCAGTTGCCAAGGCGGAAAAAGGGTTTGAAGTTGTAGCGAGAGAAGATACAAACGGAACATTTGACAGTGCGCTGGAAGCAGCCAAGAAGATTTTGGAGGAACAACCGGATGTGACGGCAATCATGTGTGGAAACGACCAGATGGCTGTTGCAGCGAAGACAGCACTGAATCTTGCGAATAATGATCAGACTGTTGTCTACAGTGTAGATGGTTCGCCTGATATTAAGAAGGAATTAATGAAAGCGGATAGTCAGATCGTAGGGACAGTCGCACAGTCTCCGATCAATATCGGGAAAAAAGCAGTCGATATTGCATTGAATGTTCTTGACGGAAAAGATTTTGAAGCAGAGACGGCAATAGACGTATTTATGATTAATAAAGATAATGTTGAAATGTATGGCGCAGACGGATGGCAATAGGCGCAGACGGGCAACGGGAAGGACATAACAGAGATGAGAGAGGTTCAAGGATATCCATTACCACTGGGGGTGCAGATAAGTAAAGACAGGGTTAATTTTTCCATTGCAGTTCCGGCAGATAAGGACTGCCAACTGTTATTATATCGCACAGGGAGAAAGAAACCGTGCAGGCAGTTTGATATGAAACCAATGATCGGTGAAGTGAGGTGTATAGCACTTGAGGATATCGAGCCGGGAGATTATGAATACAATTATCTGATCAATAAAGAAGTTGTAACTGATCCGTACGTAAAAGCAATTGCCGGCAAAGAACGCTGGGGTGTAAAAAAGGAACTGTCAGAACATGAGATCCGGGGACGGCTGCAGATGAGTGATTATGACTGGGAAGGAGATCATACATTACAGATACCTTATCATCAGGTAATAGCGTACAGTCTGCATATCCGCGGATTTACAAGACATCCATCATCAAAAGTAAAGGCGAAAGGAACTTTTCAGGGAGTAATTGAAAAGCTGGAATATCTGAAAGATCTTGGGATCAACCAGATTCATTGTATGCCGGTATATGAATTTGAAGAATGCCAGATATATAGAAATTACTGGGGATACGGTGCGGGAAGCTATTTTGCACCCAAAAGCGCATATTCTGCAGATGGAGACGGCGCCAGAGGACTGAAAGATATGGTGAAGGCATGTCATCGGTCCGGAATAGAGGTCGTTCTGGAGATGCCATTCTGCACGGCTGCAGATAAGATGATGATGTTAGAATGTCTGAGGTATTATGTTATGGAATACCATATAGATGGATTTATATTAAATCCGTTTGTGATTTCGACGGAGAGTGTGCATGCAGATCCGTTTTTGAAAAACACCAAGATTATGGAACACGAGTTGGGATTCCAGACAGTCATGCGAAGATTTCTGAAAGGTGACGAAGGGATGATCCATGACGTGATCTACTGGCTGAAACACCATTCAAAAGAGCAGGGAATCTTTAACTACATTACTGATCAGAACGGATTTACCCTGAATGATCTGGTGTCTTACGATGCGAAACACAATGAGGAGAATGGTGAACATAATCAGGATGGACCGGATTATAATTATAGCTGGAACTGCGGGGCGGAAGGACCGAGCAGGAAAAAGGCAGTAATGGAACTGCGGAATCATCAGATATTTAATGCATTTTTCCTGCTCTTTCTGGCACAGGGAACTCCGTGTATGCTTGCAGGAGATGAGTTTGGAAATTCTCAGAAAGGTAATAATAATGTATACTGTCAGGATAATCCGATAGGATGGACAGATTGGCGGGGACTGGAAAAGAAGAAAGAACTGCATGATTTTGTAAAAGAACTGATTGCATTCCGTAAATCGCATCCGATTCTCACACCGGAGCGAGAACTGCAGGGGATAGATCTTAGCTGTTGCGGTGTGCCGGATGTATCTTATCACGGGGAAGAGGCGTGGCAGATACCGGGGGAAGTGTCGAGCAGGCAATTGGGCGTATATTATAGTGGAGCACAGACAAAAAGCGAGGACTGTTATGTTGCATATAATATGCATTGGCTGGAACATGTATTTGCACTGCCGGCTTTACCAAAGGGATATGGCTGGTATGTGAAAGCGACGACGGAACGGGGGATGTTAGATGTGCCGGTGCTTTTGAAAGATCAGAGAAAATTAGAGTTAAAAGAGCGGTCGGTTACGGTGCTTACAGCAGAACGGATTGTGGAGGTTGAAACGAAGAGAAATGAAAACATTACAACACTTACAGACGATCAATCATCATAAATATCTTGTTATGAAGGAATGCTTTAAAGTAGGACTTTACAGACAGGGACTTCTTCATGACCTGTCCAAATATTCACCGACAGAATTTTTAGTTGGATGCAGGTATTACCAGGGAAATAGAAGTCCGAATAATGCTGAACGGGAGGCAACGGGTTATTCTAAGGCATGGTTACATCATAAAGGACGTAACAAACATCATTATGAATATTGGATCGATTATAGTGTAGATCCGGGGGAAGGTATCATAGGCCTTAAGATGCCGCTTCAATATGTTGTGGAGATGTTCATGGATCGTATTGCGGCATCTAAGACATATCAGGGGGACGCATACAGAGACAGTCATCCATTGGAGTATTATGAGAAGGGAGCCGGGCGGCTTGGAAAAATGATCCATCCGGATACAGCAGGCCTTCTGCACGAATTGTTGAAAATGCTGGCAGAAGAGGGAGAGGAAAAAACTTTCCGCTATATTAAGAGAGTCCTTTTGAAACAGAAGAAATATTAACAGTTTATGCAATAGTTCAAAAAAATAAAAAAATTCAAAAAAACTGTTGACACAATAACAATTTCGATGTATTATATATCTTGTCTTCGCGAGAGAGCAAAGATGAATGCGGAAGTGTCGGAACTGGCAGACGAGCAAGACTAAGGATCTTGTAAGCATTG
>OGQJ01000139.1_pt1 | contig 75465 bp, 66 predicted proteins | sample 1553161 | NCBI WGS metagenome assembly OGQJ01 (sample SAMEA2579923, study PRJEB22360) | human gut metagenome | biome: human gut; feature: human-associated habitat; material: faeces | place: Denmark | collected 2008/2010 | reverse complement strand
GGGATTAGGCTCTAGCCCTTTTTTAATTGTAATAAAGTGAGTGTTTTGCGTATGACAGATGGTGCGATTATTTCGGGCAATCGGCTTGTGTAGCGGATTTTAGGGGTAGGAAATAATCAAACCATGTGTACCATAAATACTCTTTTTACTCTTTTTCTACTCGGCACAGATGGTGTGATTATTTCGGGCAAAAGGATTACAACCCTCTTTCTGCTTGTGTTTTAGGGCGATTAAGGCTTGGTACAAATGGTATGATTATTTTGGGCAAGTGAGTCGTTTGAGGTTTTTGAAAATTCTGCCGTTCTGTTAAATTTTTTAATTGATACGAAACCGACACAATGCTCGGAAGTAGTGTTCCAATTCCTAATCTTCCGAGTTAAGGTGTGTGTACCATGAATGAATATATAAATATAAGCAAAGCTTCTAGCTCCTCACTCGTTGAAAAAGCAGGTGCAAGCACCGCTTTTAACTCGTTCGTCCCTATTAAAGAAATCGCACAGGCTAAGGGGTTAAAGAGCACTCGTTCAATCAGAATGGAAATCAACAAACCTGAAAGCAAATATATTTCAAGAGAAGTCAAAGTTAACGGCGGTATCTCATACGAAATATTGTTTTCAAGTTTAGAACCTGAATTACAACAAAAACTTCGGGAATGCGAAACAAAATCAACGGCAATTGTTCCGTTGAATTACAAACCGCCTGTTATTACAGATAAAGCAAGACAGACGGCAAATCACAGAATGAACATTGTTAAAGCCGCACTTGAACACAGAAATAAATATCCGAGTATAAAAGAAGCTGATGCTGAATTTTTAGACCTGTATAATTCAGGATTGTATTTACCAAAAGCATACGAATTTCTGGGCAGTATTTCAATCGGTACATTGAGAAGATACATACAAGCCTACAAGAAAACAGGCAACGCTGAATCTCTAATCCCCCAATACAAAATAACAAAACAGGGTGAGTATAACAGTATTTTAGATGACAATATGAAAAAAGTTCTGCTTGCTCTTTTACTTCATCAGAATAAATTCGGGTACAATACGGCAATCAGGCTTGCAAAACAAGTGTTGATTAAAAAAGGATATGATGAAGATGCTCTGCCTAGTAATATAACTTTCAAACGCTTTGCGGAGCATTTCAGAAGAAACCATTATGCGGAGTGGGTGTTAAGACGTGAGGGTATGAAAGCCTACCACGATAAGGTTGAACCATATATTGAGAGGGATATAAGTAAAATAGAAGTTGGAGATGTGTTAATCGCAGACGGACACGTTCTCAACTTCCAAGTAATAAATCCGTTCACAGGAAAACCGACCAGAGCAACTTTGGTCGGTTTTTTAGACTGGAAATCAACCGCATTAGTCGGCTATGAAATTATGATGACAGAAAATACTCAGTGCATAGCAAGTGCTTTAAGGAACGCTATTTTAAATCTCGGAATAATCCCGAAAGTTGTGTATCAAGATAACGGCAAAGCATTTAAATCTAAATTCTTCCAAAATGCAGATTTTGATGAGGGGATATTTAACGGAGTGTATGCCAATTTAGGAATCCACTCCGTTTTTGCCAAACCATACAATGCACGTGCAAAAGTTATAGAAAGATTTTTCTTAGATTTTCAGGAAGAATTTGAGAAACTTATGCCAAGTTATATTGGTACTTCAATTGAAAACCGTCCTGCGTGGATGAATAGAAATGAAAAATTATACTTACAACTTCATAATCAACAAACCAAAGGAAATATTCCGACAGTACAAGAAACTATTAAATATATTAATGCCTGGCTGGAATACAGAAATCAAAAAGTCTGTCCTAATGATCGTTCAAGGAGCATTCAAGAGGTATTAAACTCTGTTCGGAAACAAGATATTAATAAATCTGCACTTGATTATTTAATAATGAAAACAGAATCAAGGACGATAAATAAACATGGAATAACGTTTCTCGGAATGCATTACAGGAGTGATGTTATTCTTGGACTTCGGGATAAGGTCTATGTCCGTTACAGTTTATTTGACCTTTCAAAGGTTCAAGTTTATTCAATGAAAGGCGAATTTTTATGCGTGGCACATAGGGTTCAGAAAGTTCACCCGATGGCAAATGTTCTCGGCACAGTTAAAGATATGGAAGAATACAAACAGCAGTACCAAAGGCAGCAGAAAATTAAAAGCCGGCTTGTTAAACAAATTAAAAAGACATTCACTAAAGATGAACTTCAAGTTTTAGAAATTGAGCCGGAACCTGTTTTAGAAATAGAAGAACAACCAAAGCCAAAGCGTGAACGCAAACAAACACCTCGTGAACGGCAGATGAACGTGCCGATGTTTAATTCAAATTATGAAAAATACGAGTGGCTTATGACAAACGGAACAACAAATCCGCAGGATAGAAAGTGGCTTGCGGATTATATAAAAAGCGATGAATATTACAACTTATACGGAGATTAATCTATGAAGAAAACATTTATTAAAACAAAAAACGTCAAACGCTTTGTAGCTCTGATGGATGAGTTGCAAAAACTTCCGCCGAACATTCCGAAACTTGCATTAGTTTACGGCGACCATGGGCTTGGAAAATCTCAGACAATCCAGTGGTGGGCGGATAAAAACGATTCGGTGTATGTTCGGGCAACGCAAGGTATGACGAGCAGATGGCTTTTATCTGAAATAGCCGAAGAACTTGGAGAAGAACCTTACTGGCATACGCAGGAAACATTTGAACTCATAGAAAATTATTTAAGGCAGAATCCTAAGATTATTATTGTTGATGAGATTGATTATTTGATTGAAAAACATACGGTTGAGACTTTAAGGGATTTGCACGATAGAACAGCCTGTCCGATAGTTTTAGTCGGAATGGGAGCGGCTGATAAAAAACTTGCGAGATATCCGCATCTTGTAGATCGTCTGTATAAAACTTTGAAATTTGAACAATTTAATGCTGAAGATATTAGAGAAATTATTGAAAACTTGACAGAACTCAATTTTACAGATGATGGAATAAACTACCTTGCAACAAGGACAAACCAGTTCAGGCAACTGGTTAAACTTATCAATAAAATAGAAAAACTGTCAGAAACAAACAAAATTGATGAGATAGACGAATATACTTTGAAAGGACTGCTTAATGAAAGAACGAGTATTAAGGCTTTGCAGAAGGTTGGATAAATTTACGCTTGATGAAATTTCGACTATTGCAGAAGATATTAACGAGTCTGTATTAGAGTTACTTCTCTTGACGTTGGTGCAAGAGGGAAAACTTATTTTTAAAGACAATATATATTTGTATAATAAAGAACAAGGTTGTAACAAACAACGACTTCCGCAATTTTTTCAACATCATTCCAAAACGGATATAGAGTACATAATAAAAGGTTTTTGTATTGATATAGAAGTCTTAAAAATGATTGATTTATTCGGTTTTTCAAAACATATTATGAATAATTTTTATCAATATTTTAGGACAATAATTTATGAACAACAAAAGAACGAACTTGTTAAGTACTTTGAAAAATCCCCTAAAATACCGCAAGAAAGGATTTATATGAATGCAAAAGTTTATCTGTATTTATATGAACACAAATTATTTGTATCTGATAAATACTTAATATCTAAAGATGCACGTAAACATACTAATGACGAACGTTTAGAAATAAAAAACATCTATTTGAGAAGTTATAGAAAAGTTTTAAGCCGCTCATTTGCTCATAGATTTAATTTACATCTAGCTGAAGAGTTGTGGAAATATGGGAAAACGTTTAATGAAAAGTATGTGAATTTAAATAGAATTCTGTTTTAATAACTTATGTATTCTTTTATTTATGATAAACTAAATAAAGAGGATCCATAATGCATATCTTTTTAAAAGAATTTTTAGATTCACAACTCTTTGGTATTATATTAGGAGCAGTCTTAACTGGTGGTTTTACATGTTTAATTGACTATTTTAAATTTTCAAGAAATGAAAATATATATTTAAAAAGAAAGCGAGAAATTTTATATCAAAAGATGTATGATTTTTCTATGCGTTTCGAAAAAGATATCCGCACTAAAAAGTGTGTAAATATGTCAAAAGGCACTAAGGATTTATGGAATGAAATCCAAATAGAAAGTATTTTTGGAAGGCAGTCAACAGTAGAATGTTTTTATGATTTATATGAAGATTTACAAAATAATTTCGAATCATCCTCAAACATTGTAAAAGTTCATGTAGAAAATAATAAAAAAATATTAAAGTTTTATTCTATTATTAAAAATGAACTTGGGATAAAAGATTAAACTAAAGAAAAATAGATTGTAATTCCAACAATATTGATATATTAAGTATTTTTATATTTTGATCGAATAATAAAGATTTTCAGAAAGTTCAAAAAAATCTTGATTATTAGTTTTAAATTTGCGACAATTTACAAGAAGTGTAACATCATTATTTACATTAATTTTACCAATATAATCTTTATGTAAATATGTTATTATTCCAGCACAACAGGTAGTATCTTTATAGCTAAAAATATTATAATTATCATACCAATATTGCATATATCCGATTATGCATTCGTCAATTTTAAAAAGTAGTTTATCTTTTTCAATATCTAATTTTAAATCTTTCTCATTTGGTATAAATAAGTCTCTTTCAGCTGTATATAATCTTTGAATATAATTATAACAATTATGAAACAAACCAATATAATGTTTAGGTATATTTTCTGGAATAATTATTTTTTTTATATTTGTATGCCATGGTATTTTTTTTATTTTTTTCCAAAGTTCACCTCTTCTAAAAAAATCAAAATAATTTTCTAAAGACTTTGGAATATGGTTTAAATGAACAGGATATATTTCTAATGCAATAATTTCTTTATTAAAATATGCATCTGTATTTTCTTTTAATGGGCATGATAAGTATACAGGAATAAAATCATTTTCTTGAAAGGTCCATTGTTGGAAATTTGAATTAATCAGATTATTAATAAATAATGGTTTAGTTGAAGGTTTTAGCTCCAATAAACCCAGATCTATAGGTAAAAAATCTTGCGACATAATTAATGCAATGTCTATAGGCATATTATGGACATCTACGCAATAAGAAATTAACCTTAAAAAGGCTGATATTTGAATATCATCTTGAATTAGTTTAATATTTGGGAACCCTGTGTATCTTGGCTCACAAAAATAATCTATTTGACCATCGAATAAACATTTTCCTTTCGCCAGGATTTGTTTATATTCAAAATAAAATTGTTTTTCTAATGTAAATTTAATATTACTTATATTCTTCAATGCATCTAAATTATGTCTCACAAGTCCATTAGGTTTATGATTAATACAGTCTTTTTTAAAACCATATGGTGCATTTGCAGAATGATTTTTTCTCCAGGATCTATTTTGTCTTTCAAATTTTAATTGGAAAATTTCTTCAAGGCAAATATCAGATAACAAAGAAGGTGCCTTGATGTTAGTTTCTACTTCATTCAATGTAAAATAATTTGTTTGTTCTTGATTTACTAAATAAATTATTGCTAGAATTTCTAAGACTTTGCTCTCTAAATTTTGTGCTTCCAAAAAAGTAAGAAAATTATATTTAAAAGATTGATTTCTAATTAAAAAATCTTTTATCGCATGAAATGTTTGTTCTCTGACTAACATATCAGGCCATTTAAGTCTAGCTAAAAGCATTTTAAATATAAAATCTTTCATAACCAGTCAACCTCTTTTAATGGCAAATCAGCCATATCTTCTTCTAATAAATCAATAACTTTACACATAATTTTATAGGCAAGACATTTTTCTCCTATTAATATTAAAAAATATACAAGATGGCTTGTTCCTAACATAAATTCGCTACCATGTTTATATTCTGAAGAGTCTAATATAAAATCTTGCCACTTGTCTTTATATATTTTTTTTATTTGTAAAAATCTTTTTTTAGTATTTTCCCAACTGCTATAATTATTTCCCCAGCTAATATTTTCTATTATGCTCCTTACAATCCATTTATAAGCACAGTCTTTTCCTTTGACTGATAGTGCAATATCAAAAATCTCATCCAAATACACTTCTCTTATAAAACTTTTATTATTATTTTTATAAAATTCTTCAAAATAATTTAAAATCATTTCATCTTGTTCTCGTCCTCTCCAATGTTTTAACCAATCCAGTAAACAAGTTTCATTAGCATAGTCCAGTTTTTCAATGAATTCATCTAATCTATCAACAGGATATTCTTCATAGTTGAATATGGTTGTTTCTTTATTTATAAAGTCATTACTCGAAGAATATTGGTATTTTTCTTTTAATATAGTCCGACCTACCAAGTTTTTATGTTCTTGAATTCTAATATCGTTTGAAGGTAATTTAAGAAAAGGAATATCTGATGTTACTGTTGATAAGAGAAAATTAACCATCTCATCACTTTTATCTACATTTTCAAGAATTTCATTTAAACATTCTTCAGCATTATACCATTGCTCTGTATCAAGAAAATGATTATAATACTTGTTTACATATTCATAAGAATATTTGCAAAATAGTCTCATAAGTACTCTTTTCGAGTAACTAGTGCCACCATCAGTAATGTTTTCAATATTATCAACTATTTTGGCTAATCTTTTTAAAATATCTGCAAACTCAAGATGTTGTGTATCCAAACAATATTCAACAGTTTCTAGCACTTCATATAATAGTGGATCTTTATGATGACAGTAACCTAACGCCGAGCAAAATGCTTTATCTAAATATATTTTAGCATCATCAATAAGATTATGTATTTGGGCAAAATTAGCAAGTTGCAGATATTTGTCCGTACGTTCTTGAGTATACTGCATAGTACTATTTAAAATATCCTGTTCTTTTCTTAAATAAAACTTAGCAGCCTTTGGGGTTAAATAGATAATATTATTTTGAAAATAATCTTCTAGCCAATTATCTTCATGGAAATGCTTAAATTTAATTAATATATTTATGTCTTTTTCATCTAACTTCTGACTATCGCCATTTAATAGTATTAACAAGTCAATTATAATTTTTGTTATACTTGATTTGGCTATTTTATATTTTAAATTCCATCTAACTTCGTTTAATATGTCTGCATGTGTGAAGTCTTTAAAAAGAGATAATAGATATGTTAAATTAATTTCTTTAGTTTTATTAACCATTTTTGCAATACTTTCAGAAGCATTAAGTAGTCTTGTTACAAATTTTTCGAATCCATTGTAAGTTTCAATAGAATTGTTAAATTTACTTCCAGTAAGTTTATTATAAAGATTTTCAAAAAATAAAGAATGAAAATAATTTTCAAGATCTAAGCATCTTCCGGAATATTCATAATCGTTATTTTTTCTTTTATGAATAATTGAATTTTCTAAAGATTTTACGTTAGTTTTAGTGTAACCTGTATTTAAATATATCATCACTGCTAAATAAGGGTTCTCTAAGTATTCTTTATGTAATCCCCAGGTGTTCAAATCAATCTTCTGTTCAATAGCATATATGCATAATCTTTTAACTATCTCATAATTATCAATGTTTTTTGAAATAAATTTTTTAATATGGTCTGTTCTTTTTAGCATACATAAATGATTAAAAAGATAAATTAATCCATTATTATAATTTGCATCAATACATTTTTGCTGCACTTGTTCTATATTACTGCTATTGGCTAAAACATATAATGCATTGTTATTTTCCAATTCTTTTGATTCTGCAACTTTTTTATACTGTAATTTCATCTGTCTAAGAATTTCTTTAATTTTATCATCTTGATTTTGACAAAAGGCACTTAGCGCTACTAATTCTGCTGCATTTAAAGTTTTTGTAGAATCTAGCATATAATAGATAACATCTTGATTTTTATATAAACTAAAATGAAGGTGGCAAAATAATTCAGCTTTGTATGTATTATATTCAAGCAAATTAATAATTCGAGTTTTAAGATGTCTTAATTCTATAGTTTTAACCAAATCTTTTAACTGAAAAAAGGTTATTTGTTCTGCTTTTGTTAAAAATTTTGATATTAAATCCAATGAATATCCTTTTTTAAAATACTCTTTTATTTGCGCTCTGGAAATATTGAGTATTTCAGAATATTCTCCTAATCGTGCATTAATAATTGGTAAATATAAATCATTAAATATACTATCGTCTTCTTCGGTAATCCACTTTTTGATATATTTAAAACATTTAATTTGTTCTTCATCTGATATATTTTCTTTTATATAAACCAAAATACTTTCATGAAAAACTTTTACAAAATATCCATTATAAAATAGTAAGTGTCGAATTTCATTGTAATATTTGAAAGCATCTGTAATCCCATTACAAGTTAAACACTCTTCCAAATCGTTTTTCTTCCAAACATCAATCTCTGAAACGACATAAATGTATAAAACCAGTTTACTGTACTCATCAATTTTATTTAATAAATTCCTATAGTATTCACGAATATCATTTTGCGGACAGGCAGGAAGTCTTTCAATATCATAAGGCAATAGCCTTGAATTACCATTTAATGCTGCTTCTAAAGAATATATAAGATGTAATGGATGTCCATTAGTTAATTTAAAAAATGATTCTGCAAGATCTGTATAGTAATCAGAATGATAATCAGCAGGTTCTATAATTCGCTTGTCATTTATAAGATAATTTTTAATTGCATCAATGGACATAAAAGGTAGTGTTAACCACTTGTCTCTTTCAATGTTTGAGAGTTTATACGGCAAGTGCTCAGCGTCCACAGGTTGAGTGCTTACAATTACTTTAATATTCTCTGGTATAGGGAAAAGATTATTAAATAGTATATCTAAATCATCCTTTTTGTTGTGTTCTCGCCATACATGATCCAATCCATCAATAATAATTATAAGCTGCTTGTTATTTAACCCTTTAGAAATACTATTCAAGGCACATTCCAATTCATCGCTATCGCATAATGTAAGTGTAAATATATTATTTAGCTGTTCAAACAATGAATTTTTAATGTCAGTATAGTTGTATCTTTTATCTTGTTTGGTTTCTATGGATAAATAGTAATGATGCCTAATTACAAATATATCCTCTTTTTCAAGTTCTTTTTTTAAGTAACTTATATACGTACTTTTACCAACTCCAGGAGAACCTGTAATAACAATACATTTATCTTCTGAATTTTTTATTCGTTTTAATATATTTTGATGAAACTCCTCACTAGGTGGAATATAGTTTTCTGGTACAAAAAACTCTTGATCCAGAGGTTTTGGGGAACGACATTGTAGAATATTAGTTAGTATTTGATATGTTATTTCTTGACCCTCATACATAGAATTTTTTTTGATATAACTTTTAAAAAATTCCCAGTTCGCCCTAGAATCACTAATTCCTATATATTCATTAAACAAATTGTTATCTAATGTTTCTAAGTCACTCGGTAGAAATTCAAGAGTCAAATTTCCGAAAAATATTTTGCAATTTTCCTCTGAACCTATTTGCTCTATTAAGATTGCTTTTTGAGCATCCGGAATACTATTCCATACAATTTTGTTATTATTAAGAACTTGTTGAATTTCGTCTGTTGGTTGTTTATTTGTAACAAGTGTGGCTTCTAAAAGTTTGTTATCTGAAAGAAGCTCTAGAGTTGTTTTACTCCATTTTTGAACAAGTGAGTTACCATTTCCCTTTTTATTGGTAAGCCAGTTCCAGTCACAAAAATGTTTTTCTCCATCTACAGAAAATTTTACTTGTATTAGTTTATATTTGTCTTGATTTTTTATTTTGCAAACAACGTCATCTAAAGATTTAAATTGACCATTATTTGAATATTCTAATCTTATAAAATCATACAAGTTTTTATTTTTATAAAATTGTAATAATTCCCTTATTCCTATCAAATCTTGATATTCATATCCTGCTCTGGGTATTTGTTTTAGATTTGACAAATCTATTTCTCCTTAAAAATTTATTTGATGAAATAAAAATCTATATTAACAATATAGATAAAATAATGAAGATTAAAGTCTTATTTTAAACTCTTTCCAATCCTTAACCGGTTCAGCAGGGAAGTTTACTCCGAGAGTATCAAAGTGTTGTTTCCCGCAATGGATTTTTAACTGCTCTGGACTTCTTAAGTCAAATAAACTTGTAGTTCCCTTAGATTCAAGCACAAAATACAATTTTTGTTCTCCGTCTTTTTCTAAGAATACAGCCCAGTCAGGGTTATATGTTCCGATCGGGGTTTCAATCTTAAATCTGTCAGGAATTTTAAAAAACATTTTTACGTCAGGGTCATTGTCTAAACTCTCTGCAAACCGGCTTTCAACACCGCTATCATAGATTAAATAATCGTAAACACTGTGTTCAACTGGAATTGCATTTTTGTCGAGATTTGCAATTAATTCAGAAGAGTCAAATATTTCCTGAACATAATATTCCTCTCCGGCTAATTTCACATACTTAATTCCGTCAATAGCAAGAGAATGCCTGTTTTTAGAGATAATTTCGAGTGCTTTTTCATAAAACCCTTGAGGATTATTTATGAAATCTTGAATCCTTCCACTGTCTTCAATAATCCTTATAATTGTAGATCGTTTTAAAAGTGTTTCTGCTGAAATAAGTCTTATGATATCAGGTAATACTTCATACGTGCCGGATAAGTCCTGAGTTTTAATATGTTTTTCCGTGTGAGTAATACCGGAATTTTCAATTTCAATTTCAGCTGTTTTAGAGACAAGCCTTGCTTTAGGAATTGGATCCATCTCTTGCAAATCTTTAATGCAATTTTTTACAAGTTCTTCCACATCAAAATTAACCCTGTAAGTGGTTTTCTGCTTAATTTTATCCCATAATTCTCTAAACTCAGGAGAAAGTATTGCCTGTTTTTTGAGTCTTACAGTAACTTCTCTTGAAGCGTCTCTAATTACAGGTCTGTTGTCCGCTTTTTCAAGTGCCTGCAAAACAGCTCTTTTCTTAGCCGCTTCCCAACGTTTAACAATATCAAGTTTATCCGCTGCAAGCTGGGCTTTCATGGTATCCTTAATTTTGCCATTCTTATCAAGAACTTTGGCTTCTTTTAATTCTTCTATAACCTGTGAAGCTTCTTCATGCGTAAAGTACGGTTTTTCTTCAACCACTGTTTCAATACATTTTATTTCTTTCAGTGTTTCAAATGTCAATGGTTTAGCTTCTTTAACCATTTTCTGCACTTCTTGTTTCAGAGGTTCTGAAATCTGAGGGAGATCAATTGTTTCAAGTTTTTCTTCATCTTTAACAGAGCCGTCATAATTGATAATATCGTCTTTTACAAGAGTCTCAAAAACATCAAAAGCGTCTGCTTCATTTATTGTGTGTTCAATCTCTCTTTTTTCTTCAACTTTAAGATCCAAAAGATAGCTGATATCAAATGCACCAAATTTCATGCCGGTTTCCTGTTCAATTTCTTTTTGCAGAGTTTCAGCAAATTCTGCAAAACTTTCATTCGCCATAACATGAAGTATATTAATATTTCTATCTTCTATTCTCTCACCATTCTGATCAACACATAGCCTTAACCCTCTCCCGACCTTCTGCCGGCATGTGAATGTGGATTTCTGCTCAATCAGCGTACAGACCTGAAATACATTAGGATTATCCCATCCCTCTTTTAATGCAGAGTGTGAGAAAATAAATCTCAGAGGGCAGTCAAAGGATAAAAGCATTTCTTTGTCTCTCATAATAAGGTTATAGGTATCATCATCAGCCTGAGTATCACCTTTAGTATTCTTATATACACCCTTCTTGTCCTGAGAAAAATATCCGTTATGAGCTTTTTCTACATCAGTGTTAAATTTGTCTTTTAAGCCTGCGTATTTAGGTTTATTGATGAGTTCGTTATAACATTCTTCAAACATTTGTGCATAAATACCCTTTTCGCCGGTTTCGGTTCTATACTTCTTAACTTCATCAATAAAGAATAGTGACAGGACTTTTATCCCTTTATCGTAATACTGGAGTTCTTTGTCTAAATGTGCTTCAATTGTACGGTATATTTGAGCTTTTTTCAGGATATTTTCATCAACACTTCCTATAGACTTACCTAGCATAACCGTTTCGGAATTAGAAAACTCCAAACACTCAAATCCTTTTGTACAGTCAATTCCTTCTATTACATAATCCCTATAAAGTTCACGCTTTCCTGATAATGTATAAAGATCGTCTCCTGCTTTAACGGTTTTTGTGGTACGTTCGACCTTGCCGTCTTTCGCTTGAATATCAATTTCGACTTTAGCGGAAAAGCCGTTTTCATTTGATACTGACTTTAAGTAAATATAAGGTTTATTAAAATCATTAGCAACAGTATTAGAAGATACACAAATTTGTTTAACTAATCCCATTTGATAAGCGTCAACCGGAGTGAGACGGTAAAGCAGATTAATCTTTTCCCTGTGTGTTGCTGAGTATCTTAATACACATAGCGGGTTTAAAGATTGAATTGCCTCTTTTGCTTTGGGGGTATTATCAACCGACTGAGGTTCATCAATAATTACAATCGGGTTTGTATCTTTAATATATCTCATTGCGGTTTCGCCATTAAGTTTATCTTGCTCCTGATTGATAATATTTTCAGCCTTTTTAAAAGCGTCAATATTGATAATCATTATTTCTATGTTGTTTGATGTTGCAAAAGATCTTACGTCAGATAGCTTTGAGGAGTTGTAGATAAAGTATCTGTAAGGTTCTGAATCATAGAGATTTTTAAAGTGTTCTTCCGTAACCTGTAAGGATTTGAAAACCCCTTCTCTGATTGCAACAGAAGGTACAACAATAATGAATTTAGTAAAGCCGTATCTTTTATTAAGTTCAAGTATAGTTTTGGTGTAAACGTAAGTTTTACCGGTTCCGGTTTCCATCTCTATGGAATACTGTTTTGAGTCGAAATCTCTTGTTATAGGAAGTTTTTGACGCTTCTGGATATTGTGCATATTAGCAATCAAAGTATCATCATCTACAAGCAGCTTGTTTCCAAAACCGAAATCATTTTGAATAAGCCGTATTTGTCCCGCATTATCATCTATGGAAAAAGTGTTGCTTGACTTTTCCTGCCCGATAAACAGATCTGCTACTGCATTTACTGCTTCTGTTTGAAAATCCTGATTCTTAAACTTTAATTTCACTTAGTTTGTTCCTTTGTTTTTAATCTGCTTTTGTTTCTTAGCCGGTAGAAAGTTATTATCGGTTACTACTTTCTGTCCGGTTTGAAGTTCCAGTTTCTCTCTGGCTTCTCTTGCGATCTTACCGCCTTTTTTAGCTGAGACTTTATTTTCAGCCATGCCGGTTGCATTTTCGCTCTCTGCGATTTGCCTTGTAGAAAGTTCCGCAAGTGCTGTGAAAATAAGTTCTGCCTCAGACATATGATCTCTAAGGTTTTGGGTTTTTAATCCCTTAAGGTTCTTATGTTCTTTGACAGATAAACCGCTCCATTCCTGATGAATGATATTTGTAAGAATAGCAAATTCTTCACCTTCTTTAATATCATGGTCTTTCCAGTAGTCAGTAAGCTTGTTTCTTGTCTCTTGCCCCATCATTCTTTGTTGTATCCACTTTTCAGACCTGCCTAATTTTTTATAGGTATCTCTGGCTCTGTCAATAGCTGTTGAAGGATCTGCCATTTCTTGAACACGTTCTTGTCCGACTTTTGCCAGCCATTTTTTTATTGGTTCAGCCTTTTTAGAAGGAATTGATTGGATAATCCTGAAAATCCCCTCAACGTCTGCGCAATTAATTTTTTGAACACCGCCAGGGGTTTCCATTTTAAGGGGGGTGACAATTTGTCCCCACCCTTCTGAAAGTTCAGTATCACGTTTTCTTAACTTTTTTATGTAATCTTTAGGATTTACTGAATCCGTTAGAATTCTTACAATATCTTCAACGCTAAAGTACCATTTTTCTTGTTCTTCATTATATACATAGCGGATATTATTATTTTCAAATACTTTAAGTTCGTTTTTCATATTGTCTCCATTTTAGTTGACTACATTATTTCAAACCGTTACAACTTGTAACGGTTTCATTTCCGTTTTTCATTAACTATTCTCCTCAGACTCTTCATGAAAAGACATAATTGCTCCTGCAAAGTTCTCAATATTAGCTTTGACTGCATATTGTAAAGCTCCTATATCTATTACAATATGATCATTATCTTTATCTATTAAAGCTGTATCACAAAGTATTAATCTCCACTCATTCTGCTTATAATAATCCCTATCATCTGAAATATACTTACAAAAGAATTGTTCATATTGTTCTTGAACAGTCGCAAAAGTCTTTATTGATGTATCATACTCTTGATAATGTACATTTCCAGAGATAGCTGAGATACATTTTTCTTTTAATACTTTGCCAATTTTATCTAAAAGTTCTTTTCTACTGAATAGTACTGCATACATACCAAATTGTTTCATATATTTCAAATATTCTGAACTTAGCTGATACTTATTATTTTCTAACTTAATTAGGTTATTTGAATTAAACCCAGAAGCGCATAATACCGGTACCTTTTCAGCGCCAACGAAACTTTGTTTAATCGGTGTTTGTGGAGGTAAAGGTATTTTAATAGTCTCTTCATTATCAATTCTAGTAAATTGTATCAATATAGGATTCATAAAGCTAACAACCTGCGATCCTTCACAATCATCTCCACGAAAACAATTCTCTTCAGTTATAAATTTCCCAGCTTGATTTATGTATAGTTTTCCACTAAGAAAATCTTCTGCCCATGATTCTTTTTCAAAAAATTTTATTAAGATGTCCGAGAATAGTCTTTGCTCCACGTATCCTCCTTATAACAACTTCATTTCTATGTTATGGTCTTTGAGGATGTAGTGAGCGTTGGAAAGGGAGACATCATCTTTGAATGCTTGTTCTGAAGCTACGATTTTTGCCGGAGTATAATCTTCACACATCAATTTTACATCGTCTGCTGTTATTCCGTCTTTGCCATAATCAAGACATATCAGTACCAAGCAATCTTCCCCGATTGAATATGCTCTCTTATCGTTTACACTCACCTCTTCAAGCGGATAATCCAGCGGTATTCCGAGTTTAAGCATAACTTCATACACCACGTCAAGGTCGTTTCTGTCCGGTTTAATTGTCTCCTTGAGCAGCGACATTCTTTGATAAATCTCATCTTTATCTTCTGTAGGAGTAGAGTCCCATTTTACAAGGTTAGAAGTATCCAGTTTGAATACTTTAAACCCGACATCAAAGGTTTGAGCGACTTCATTTTGCAACTCTTTTCCTTCTTCTGAATTGGTGAACAAGGTAAACTTTTCGGGTTTGTCTTTGCCAGTGTTTGCTCTTGCAAAACCTTTAAAGTGGGCAAGTTCTTCAATCATTTTCTTTCCGGCACGTCTTATACGTTCTTTGCCGATTTCACAAATATTTTTATAGCCAGCTTTAAAAGCTTCGGATTTTTCATCGCAAAGCTCAGGAAGCTGTACCATAATAAACTGTCTATTTCCACCATCTTCAGCATTCAATTGCATAACAGCATGAGCTGTTGTTGCTGAACCGGAGAAGAAATCAAGAATAATAGGAGAGTCTTTTTTATCAAAAAATGTTGCTCCAAGTATAAGTTCTTTGCATAATGATATTGGTTTAGGGAAATCAAAATATTGGTTCATATCTATGTCTTTTAAATCATTAACACCGTTTTTATTAAGATGTTTTAAAACCGTATAGAATTTAGAAGAATCTTCGCTTACTTTTCTGTATCTACCGACAATGTGATAGCCATCCTTTTCTATTAATGTATATTTATTATCATTTAGACCCTCATCAATTTCTTTTTTCTTCTCTTCCCCATGGTACTTTATAATTTCTTCGTACGGACAGGTTCCATACTTACCAAATTCTTTTCTAAGCCAATCTGTTTCTATCCAATAATCTTCATTATTTATAGTTACTACTTTCCCACGTATATCTTTCGGGCGTCCTAGTGGTGTGAAATAGTTGATACTTTTAGCATAAACTAAACAATAATCATGTCCTATTACAGCTTGTTTTGCTAAGCCACCGCCTTCTGAACGGATTACTATAAAATCAGCGATAAAATTCTCTTCCCCAAAAACTTCATCACATAATTTTTTCAGGTTAGTGACTTCGTTATCATCAATCGAAATAAAAATCACCCCGTCATCTCGCAATAGGTTTGAAGCCAGTCTCAAACGTGGATACATCATATTCAGCCAATTAGTATGAAATCTTCCCATTGTCTCAGGATTGGATTTCGTTGTCTGCTGAGTGACTTCCTTATACTTTGCCATCGGGTCTTTGAAATCATCTTCGTAAACAAAGTCGTTTCCCGTATTATACGGCGGATCTATATAAATCATCTTAACTTTTCTGTAATAAGATGTCTGCAAAAGCTTCAGTACTTCAAGGTTATCACCTTCGATATACATATTCTTTGTGGTATCAAAATTAACGCTCTCTTCCGGGCAGGGTCTTAATGTACCTGTTGAACGCTTACCGGCTATCTTGTAACATTCAGACTTGCCTTTCCATTCAAACTTGTATTTTTCAAAATCATTATCAATATATTCCCCGCAAAGGTTCAGGAGCTTATCAATGTCGAGTTTGCCTTCAACAAAACATTCAGGGAAAATGCTTTTCAATTTTTCCTTGTTTATCCCTTCAATATCCATACTTAAACCGCTAACTTTTTCAATATTTTCTACCATATAAAATCCCTATTCCTGACTTTTGCATTATATTTATCATAACATAAATACCTCTGTTATGCCTGATTTTTAAGTATTCTTAACTTAAAGTTATTTGATACAAACACATCAAAATTATAACTCTGAGTAAGTTCTGCAATTGCTTTTTCTGTCTCAATATCTATCTGGGCTTTATCAAAGAAAAGTCCTTCTTCCTTCTGCTTAAGCTCCTTTTCTATAACTCTTAGACGTTTTGTTGTCTTCAACTCTTCCAACCCGCTGAATTTACCGCTTTCAAGCTGTTTTTTAAGCTCTTTTATCTCAGATCTTAATTCATTCAACTTAACTTCCTGTCCGGACTTTTTTCTGCCTGCAAGCAGTTTTATCTTCTCTATTTCATACTCAATAGAGCCTTCTTTACTTTTCAAATACTCTTTAAGTATCGCATCTTTTGATACTTTATCATCCAGATTGCCTACACCTTCAAAATCATCAAAGAGTTTTTCATTATTCAGATTCAAAAACCCTTCTTGTGCTATTAAATTAACTACCGGTAAGGACAAAATCTTTCTGCATTCATCTTCCGTTAAGATTTTCCCGGACTGAGTCTGTCCTATAAGAAGGGTTTGAAAGAGTTTATACTCTCCTTTTTGTGCCGTGATTGAATAGTTGTATAATCCAATATCACAAGGTTCAATATCAGAGGCAACATAAAATATTGCTTCCTTTTTATTGACGGTATCAAGTTCTTTTAGTATCCCTTTAGCCAGAATAGAGGTTAGGGTTATTCTTCCATAATGTGGCTTAAAATCCGGACTCATTCCATATTTTGAATAACCTTCATAATTCTTTCTCCGGTTGAACTGGTCTTCCCGATACTCAAAAAGGTACGGACGTCTGTATCCCTCAACTAATGTAAGTGTTTGTTTTTCGTCATCTATGGAATACCAGCCGGGCTTAATATTAGTAAAATAGTATTTTATGATTTCCCAGAGCGTATCATTTGCTTCTTTTGACTGTTCTTTTATGTACTTAGGAGTTACGGTAATTTTATCCGCAATAGATTTTGTAAACGTTGTAAAAAGTATGTCTTCAGTTTGTGACACGAGTTTTTCATTAGAAGTTTTATGCTCCCGTAAGTTTTCATAAAATGACTCGGCTACAAGATTTGCAGTTCTAAATTCTGATAAAATATCTTTGAGTTTAGCATCAAAATTCCCTACAATATCATCAGACATTCCAAAAATCCCGTTAAATTGCAGAGTCCTTTTGTTAATCAGTTCCAACATTCTTACATCGGCAAAATTTTCTTTGCTCAGCATATTTATTACAAGCACATCAGACTTCTGACCTTGTCTATGACACCTGCAAATTCTCTGTTCCATCTCAACAGAGTTATAAAGAAGATCATAGTTAACTACAACCGGACAATACTCAATATCCAGACCTTTTGCAGCAGAATCAGTCGTTACAAGAATCTGGATTTCACTATCATGCTATAAATTGACACAGAGTTTGAGAAAAAATGACAGGGGAATTTGAAAAAAATCAGCTCATTTTTTTAAGTTTATAAAGCCAAGTTGCCGAAAAAAATCAAACCATGTGAAACATGAAATCAAACCATGTGCTCTTTTACATTAATACCGTTTTCCAGAGTTCGATTGTTGTCCAAATTGGAGCGCAAATTGTACTGATTTTCTACGATTATTTGAAACACCGGCTTTAATATCAGGTTAAAACTTTTGTCTTTGTATCTGATTTTTTCGCTGATAATTCCCAAAATTTCTCTGCGTTGAACAATATTACCCTTTAAGTAATAAATTATGAACTTCCAAACTTCTGAAATAGCTTTATCAATCTTAGTTTCATTGGGGGTGTTGTATGCTATTCCGAATTATTTTTTCAACCGGTAGCAAAAATTATTTTGTCCGTACTTTATCCACATATGAAAATAAATAACTCTTATGATTATAATTATACCCCGAGAATATATACCCTTTCTGATATAATGGATGGCAAAGTAACAATTCCGCCCCCGCCGCCAACCCCTCCTGACAGTTTTGTGAAAGCTAAAGTAGAAGCTTATGAAGCAATGCAAAAAGAAAATAAAAAAATTTTTCTTGAGTATATTTTTGCTCCCTCTAAAAAATATATTGAAAAGTTTTTGTCTTTACCTGACTATGGTGACTACATACTACCGTTTCTGACAGACCAAAAACCGGCTGAACTCGCTTATCTCTATAAACTGGCCTCAATGAAAGACAAAAATAATGAATTGCGCATACCTGGCGTATGTTTTCCGTTCTTTTCCGAAATACCTGCCGAACGGCTGAAGATGATTGAGCCGATAATCACATCGAAAAACTATTTGGGCGAATGGAATTATTCCGCTAATTTTATAACAAAACTTGACCAATATCCCGACAAACAGCTTGAATTTATGGCAAAACTCGCAAAATATAAAGTAAACGGTTTTAATCTTCAGCGTATTGCATCAATTCCGCCGTCCATCCTTGACTGGGACAAAGTCATTGAAAAGGCAGAAACTCTAAACAAACTCTACGGGAAAGAGCTCAGAGAAATTGAGCTGTTTGTTAATGAAAACAATGAATTTTATATCAGCGCAAAAATCTCGCTTCCGGACAAAGAGTTAAATAAAGAGAATTTCAAAGAAGTTTTTGCACATATTGATCTTGACCTGAACCCCGCAAATAAACCACAAAATGAAAATTTTGACTCTACTGTTGACACAATGACAAAAAATCTTGAAACAAAACTCTGCCTGTTTAAAGAAGAAGAGCTGGACAGAATAGGGTTAAGTATACTCAAACAAGTTCCATCCGCTACAGAAGAAGAAATTTTTATAGTTATGCAAAAGCTCACACAGTTTGCAAACTATTCTTGCATACAAAAAATTTCAAAAGAACTTCAAAAGCTCAACATCGGAAAAATCCCTGCAATCGGTGATATAAATCCATATTTTGACTATTTCGGGAGTAGTAAAAAGTTGTTTCCGCTGTCAAAGTCGCAAGATGCAAACTATGCTTTTTTTATAACCAAAAAAGATATAAACAACAAAACAGAAATGAAGTTTATAAAAGAATGGCTAGAAAAAGGAGCAATGAAAAATATAAAATTCATAAACCTCGAAGGCTGGTCTGACGGAGTAAATCTCCTGACTGACGACAAAAAACTGGAAGAAAAAACGAAACAGATTCTTTTGAAAGCGAAAAAACTGGCAGAAAAAGACAAATACCTGACTTTCAGGGAAGCAGTAAGCAAAGTTTTAAACAATCATATTGAAACTACAATGAAAAACCTCGGTGCAGATATTACAACAATCAGCTTAGACGCCCCGGCTGCAAAATCCGTAATCATTGACCAGATGAAACCGGATTATCCATCATCAGACCTTTTAAAGTCAACTATAGAATCTATATCAGAGCATTACACATCAAACGAAAATCTAAAAAAAGGACTGAGTGAAAGACTTGCAAAATATTTTGCTACAAATCTAAATGTCTATTCAAAACAGAGTATTATTGAAAACTTAAAAATTATTCACAAGAAAATCGATGATTATCTTGAAGCAAACGAGCTTCCAAAAGAAAATCTTTATTTCATTACCCCAAAACGAAACTATAAACGCAAGAGTTTTGAATTGATTACGAAAATGTATGCAGAACTCTATAATGTACCTGCAGAAAAAATTCTTTCTATAACTGATATTTGCCAACTGAACAAATTTCCCCCGAACTCCACTTTTGTTGCTATTGACGATATTGTCGGAACAGGAAAATCAATGACAAACATCGGCGAATATTTATTTTACGGAAATACAGTAGACGAGGACAAACATATACTCTTTGCTCCGATTTCAGGAACAGACTTTGGAATATCTTATATAAGAGGCATAATAGCTTCTATCGGAAGAGAAAACAATGACAAAGTAATCTACATAGACACGAACATAAAAGAATGCACAAGCCTGAAAGATGTATTCAAAAACCTTTATTACAAAATAGACAACCCATCAAAATATGTATACGGGCAAGAAGGATATGACGACAGCAACCAGTGTACAGCATTCCCGTACATGACTCCCGACAACAACTCTATTATTGCAAACGATATTACAAAATACTTTGTCGCTAATTATAACTGCATTAAAAACCCGAACACTGAGATGTTAAAAATTGAAAAAGAAACCTATCACAACAACATCTTCGGCTCGAAAAACAATATTATTATTTAGTTTTGGTCATTAAGCAGCGAATATAAAGTTGGGATGATTTTTGTTTCATCAATTTTTGATTTCAAAAATTGTTTTGCAGTTTCTAAATCATCAAAATTATAGTACTTATCTTCTGTGATTATAGGCTTATTGTAATAATGCCAACTTTCTTGTTTATTGCTTTTGAAATTTATATTAAGTTTATTTTCAATCTTTTTAATAAGATTTTTCCTATCAAGTTCAGAACCATTTTCCGGAGTAACTACATTTATACAAAAACAATACCCACCTTTATTTTTTTCCAGTTGTAATAAAATTATATCTCTACCATATTTACTATTCCCTATTTGATATTTTTCTTTATTTTTAATTTTTTTGAGAGCAAACATGCCATCAGATAAATATTCTAAATCTTCATTAAATAACTCTTGTATGTTTTCTGTTAATTCATCAGTCATATTAGAACAACTATTGATTAAATCAATCGCCTCTTTATGTTCCCTATAAATTTTTCTACAAGAATTTAAAACGTCTTTATCAATTTGTCCCATAATATTCCTTTCTACCATCTTTTTATAATGTTCAATAAAAATCTGTACTCCATTTGCCATAATACTTGACCTGTGCTGCAGTGTTTTTTCAAGAGCTTTTAAAACTTTGTCATATCCAATTTGGATATAATATGTGCAAATTTCCTGACTATCAATTTTACATTTACGTTCCAGAAGCGGCTCTGTTGTTGAAGCTGGTGTTAAAAATAAATATAATTTCTTATAGCCGGCAAATTCTTTATTAACTATTTGTGCATAGCGTTCAAGTTGTTCATCATGTTCACCGGACCAAATTTTATTTTCCAATACACAAAGAAATTTATTATCCGGGTTAATAATTAATATATCAATATTCTTGTATTCACGTCTTATTTCACAGTCCCAATATCTTGCACCTAATATATCAACTGGATTAATTTCAATTCTATTGTCCTGTATATAATCTTTCATTGAAAGTTCTAAAAAAATTTTTAAGAAATAATCCCCTATGTTATGACTTTCCCGTGGATTCATTAACCACGCGAGAAAATTTGAGTGCCTGATTTCTGTATTATCCAACTTTAAGGCAGTAAAAATATTGAATTTTTCAATTCTTTTTTCTAATTCATCAAGAGCACAAGACATCCACAAATCACATAACTTGTTCATTTGTTCATCTTTTGACATATAATTCCTTTCCATATTTGAAATATAATATCAGTTAATTATTTTCTATCTTCACTGAAGGATGCAAATTTCATCCGCTGCCGCTTATAAAACTTTAGGGAGTTTTTCTATCATAACATTACAAACTCTAAATATGTATTATTTTTTAATTAACTTGTCAGCCATTACTTTAAATTCATCATATGCGGTTAAAGTATTTGTAATTCTTCCTAAAGGATAAAGCACATAATAGGTTATTTTAGTTTTTAATTTAGGTTTGCAAACCCCATCCTGGCACTTTAGATAACCGATCTTTTCCCCATCTTCAAAACGTCTTTTTACATATGGTCTAAAGTATTCATCATTAAATATTTCAACAGGAATTTCTCCGCGTTCAACGGAATAAAAATAGATAAATGAGGATAAACTTCTATCCATAGTTACCGGTCCAAAGTAAATGAAAAGTATATTAAATAATATATATGTAAAGATTACAAGAAAATTTTCAAAGAGATCTTTGTTCTTGGTGTACCACAGCCCCCAGCCTGCAATAGAACTTACGATGGCTATAAAAAATGCACTAAAGAATAATACACCATGATCTTTATTCAATGTATAGATATATGTTACAAGCAGCATAAAAAATGTTGACACTATAAGACATAAACAATATTGTAACAATTTTTTATAAAATAGCATAACCCAGCTCCTCTTAGTATAATTAAACATATCCTTACTTTAAAATAACATAGAATTATGAAAATTAAAACAACTTTAATCGATAAACTTACATATATTTATTTAAGTATTCCACTTTTAATATTTTTATCAACCTGGTTGAATCCATTCTTTGCTGTAATAAGCGTAATTTCACTTTTGGCAATTTTGGGTTTAATTTTCTGCCAGCTGCCTTCAGGCAAGCTCGAAATTCCGGGCAAAGTTCTGGCAACAACAATTGCGGTATGTTCATTGTGGTGTATTTTATCCGGTATTGGCGGCTATTTTTATCAAAATTCCGATTTTCATCTGCGTAATGCACTGCTCAGAGATTTAATTAATTTTTCATTTCCGGTAAGATACGATAACGGCTCGGCAATGGTTTATTATATGGGATTTTTAATGCCGGCTGCAGTTTTCGGGAAGCTCATGCTCTGGCTGGGAGCACCAAATGAAATCGCATTTAAGCTCGGGGATACATTTAATTTGTTATTCTGTACATGCGGAGTAATACTTACTGCACTCCAGCTTTTTATTTATACAAAACCTAAAAAATATCAGTTTTATATTTTACTTTTTATTTTCATATTCTTTTCCGGACTGGATATACTTTACCCTAATGTAGATAAAGAATATTTGGAATGGCATGGGCTGCTTCAATATAGCAGTAATACAACACTGCTTTTCTGGGTTTATAATCAAACTCTTGCACCATGGTTAATTACTACTTTATTTATAAAAAAACCTTTCAATTTTAAAAATCATATATTTCTTGCAGCTTTAACATTATTCTTCGCACCTATGTCATTTCTTGGTCTGGGGATTTATATTTTCTTTTTGCTGTGCTATGAATTTATAAAATTTATAAAGCATAATAAAACTACTATATTTTTGCAGAAACTTTTCAGCCCGCAAAATATATTGTCGCTATTGATTTTATTACCTATACTTATTTTATATTATAAAAGCAATAATACCGTATCAGAAGAAGGCTTAAGAGTATTTTTATTTAATATTAATATACTCATATTCTTCATACTTGAAGCCGGACTATTCCTATTCATAATATTTTATAAAAATACAAAAAATCCGGTATATTACATTACATTTTTATCCTTGATGCTCTTCCCGTTTTTAAGAATTGGTACTACACCAGACCTATGTATGCGAGCATCCATACCTGCACTATTTATATTAATGGTATTAGTAATCAAATTTCTTTTTGATAATTCGGCAAATAAAACAGCAAAAATTATATTGGCAGTTTTATTATTAATAGGCATTTGTACGCCTTATTCAACCTTTTACAGAGGATTTTATGTAATGCTACATCCAAATATAGAAACGCCTGTTAAAAATGATATAGTTACCCTCAATAATAAAATTAAACGTCCTTGTATATACCAGCTGACAAACCCAAATGATATAACGAAAATTTATACGAATTTTTGCAACTACGGAACCTTAGATGCTGATAATACCGTATTTTTTAAATATTTTGCATCCAAAAGAAAAAACAATGGAGGATAATAATGGATATATCTAAAAATAAGTTAGAGGAAGCATGTTTGAAAGGTATAATTTCGGAAGAACAGGCAGAAAACCTGCTGAAATTTTTCACAGAGAATAACCAGAATACTGAAGAAAGACAAAAATTCAATATCGAAACAGTGTTATATTATGGAGGAAGTATCATTGCATTAGGCGCAATGGCTTATTATATGCACGACCTGGTAACGTCCAGCACATATGGATTTATTCTTCTGCTAAGCATTATTTATTCACTTGTTTTTTATTTTGCCGCAAACTATATGTGGAAAAAAGAAAATAAAACCCCTGCTGGTCTTTTATATATTTTATTTATGTTTTCCGTTTCTTATATAGTACTTGTTATTACAAAAATGACCGGAGTATATCCGAAATTTTCAGAAGCACATAACTATACAGACTTTTTTGCGGCATCAAAACCTGCCCTTTACACAATATTTTCACTTACATTAATTGCAAGTATTGTGTTAATAAAAAAAAGACCTTTATCAATACTTACGCTGCCGGTGATAGCATCATTATACAGCATTTGTTATCTGTTTATACCCGATATATTTGACAAACTAATAGTAAAACACCATCATGGCGAACTCTATTACGGCATACTCTTTTCATGTATCCTGATAGCTGCAGCATTTAAAAACGATAAGTTATATAGTATCGACTACTCAAAATGGATGTATATAGCAGGCAGTTTAATACTTTATTACTGCTTTACAGATTTTTCATACATATTTTTTGGTATAGACGGGCACAATTATGTAAATAGAATAGTACTATTAATATTCAATATAATATTTATACTCTTATCAATTATACTGCGCCGGAAAATATTTTTGCTTTTAGGGGGAATCGGCTTTTTCGGCTACCTTGTATCACTGGAAATTTCCTTATTAACATCTGTTAAAGCAGACAGCCTTATTAAAATAAGTTGCATAATTATAACCGGATTGTTAGCAGTATTTGCAGGGAATTTATACAATAGGAACATAAAAAAGATAGAAGCGGCTGCTGAAAAAATTCTACCAGCAAAATTCCGCAAAAATTTACCTAAATACAGATAAAATAAAAATTAAGAGTTGCATTTTAAGGACTTTTGTATATAATAAATATTGTTACTCCCGGATCGTCTAGTGGCAGGACTGAAGATTCTGGCTCTTCCAACGGTGGTTCGAATCCATCTCCGGGAATTTTTTATTGCTTTAATTTTTGCTGGAAACAACGGATTTATAAGTATATATGCGAAAATCATTATGCCTTTTACCTCTTGCACTCGGCACTTTTGGGCTGGGAATGGCTGAATTTGTTATGATGGGAATTTTGCCGGACACTGCAAAATCAATGTCGGTATCAATTCCTGCTGCAGGACATTTTATATCATTTTATGCTCTGGGAGTTGTTTTTGGTTCAATATTGCTTGTTTTACTTGCAAGAACGAAACCTTTAAAAAATATCTTAATAGCACTGGTTACAATTTTTACATTAGCAAACCTTGCTTCCGCATTTGCTACAAACTATAATATATTCTGCCTGCTGAGATTTATTGCAGGACTGCCGCATGGGGCATTTTTCGGTGTAGGCGCAATTACAGCGGGGAAGCTCTGTGAAGCAGGAAAGAAAAATCAGGCTGTGGCAACAATGGTTTCAGGCATGACTATTGCAAACCTTTTCGGTATTCCGATGGGTACATTCATAAGCCATAATTTTTCATGGCGGATAACTTTCCTATTAATAGGTTTATTCGGACTTTTAGTTTTATACTCTGTCGTAAAATTTATACCATATATAAAACCTCTGCCGGATACAGGATTTAGAGGTCAGTTCAAATTTTTTAAATCACTTGCCCCTTGGCTTCTTATATTTGCCGTAATAATGGGGAATGGCGGAATATTCTGCATGTACAGCTATATTAATCCTCTACTGGTTAATGCGTCAGGAGTTGAACCAAAATATGTATCATTTCTGATGGTACTGGCCGGAGCCGGCATGTGCTTTGGAAATACTTTTGGAGGAAAGCTTTCTGATAAATTTTCGCCGGCTTTAATTGCAGGAAATACCCAGCTTTTAGCAGGAATAGCACTTTTAATGATGTTTTTCCTGACCGGAAATCCGTTTTTGGCAGTATCTATAATGTGCATCTGCACAGCATGTCTTTTTGCAGTATCTGCACCACAGCAGGTGTTGCTGATAGAAAATGCAAAAGGCGGAGAGATGCTCGGAGCCTCATGCTCCCAAATTTCATTTAATCTTGGGAATGCACTGGGAGCATTCATAGGCGGACTTCCTGTTGCCCATGGACTTGGATATGAATACACCGCTTTGCCAGGTGCATTATTTGCATTTATAGGTTTTTCTCTTTTGTTTTACTTTTACAAAAAATATGAAAAGATTAAATATCAGCAGTCTAACTAATCACAAGTGCAAAAATTTCCCTGTCCGGATTTATTATATATATGATTAAACTTCTAAGCAGAGTAGGTCCTGAGGCAAAAATCCCTTACAAAGTCTGTAAAGGGTCAGTTAAATGCAGAAATAAAATGGCGCAGAGATTGTACAAAAAATTTTGCATTGAGCTTGATAAAAATGCAATCGAATCGGTATGTGCAACAGAGGATTTTACAACAGCATTAAAAAATACTCTCCATCCTTACAAAATAGCATTCAACGTCAATGCCGAAACCGGCTCTAAGAATAAGGGGACATTAACGCCTCAGTTTTCAGTAAAAAATTCCGGTGCAAACTCAGCAGTAATAAGCTGTGAAAGCTTCAATCTCAGCCTGCCGATGGATGATGATAAAAAAATTATCATAGATAAATACTGCGCTGCACATGAGGTACGGCATTTGTTTGACCACATTTTTAACCCTAAAATGTCGCTGGCTAGATGGACAAACCAATTCAATAATCAGCATTATGACACAAATATTAATATCGTTAGAGATAAACTTTTCAATGAATTTGATACTCCCTTAAATATACGGGAACTTGAAAAAGAGATAACAGGGCTTCTAAGTTCTGTTCCTGACGAAATTTCAGTAGAAGTTTTACAAAAAGCACGCTATCAATTAAAAACAGAAATTAATGCCTATAAAAACGAATTAAATTATATGAAAAAAGGCTTCGGATATTTTAAAAATTTCGAAAGAATTATCTATTTGGAAATTTCTCTTAAACAAAAGGCTAAGTTTCCGCAAAAACTAAAATTTATCAACAGACTTTTGAGGGAAAAATTGGCAAGCATTAGAAGTGCTAATAAAGAGCTTTTAAATTAATGTAAAGTTTTATAAAATTAAACAGCAAATAAGTTAATTTTATATTATCAGGAACATTATGAGAAATATGAATATAAATATACAGCAATTTAGCCCGAACTATTCCCGATATACACCCAATTTTAAAGGGAAATATGAAGTGGACACTTCTACTGCAATAAGCAGAAATCAAGTGTTTACACTCGGTATGCTGATGAATAATTTCTGGATTTTTGATGCACGCAGCACTTTTAACCGTATCAGATATAACAGCGTTTACGGAAAAGCAACCGTAAATGTTAATGTTGATAAAGAAGCACTTTTTGAGAGAATTTTAAAAATGAATAATATTAAATATACTAAACTTGACCAGACAGTTTAATTTTCAGTTCTTGCAAAAGTATGCCTGTCCAGCAGAACCATAAGCACTGAAATATCAGCAGGCTTAACCCCGCCTATACGAGAAGCCTGAGCCAGAGTTTTAGGTCTGATTTTATTTAATTTTTCTTTTGTTTCTGTTGAGATATGCTCCATTGACATATAGTCGATATTATCAGGTATCTTATATTTTTCAAGCTTCCCTGCCTGATCCACCTGAAACTCCTGCCGCTTTAAATAGCCGTCATATTTCGTAAGAACTTCAACCTGTTCATAGACATCTCTTGGAAGATTAAGTTCTCTGGTTGTTTCATCAACTTCCTGAATAATATTATAATTAATATTCGGGCGTTTTAAAAGGTCTGCAAGCTTAATCCCGCGTTCTATATGCTCGCCGTATTTTGCAAGAATAGAATTAACATCTTCAGAAGGTGACAATTTAGCCTCTTTCATTCTTGAAATTTCACGTTCGATATTTGCCTGTTTTTCTTTAAATACATTAAACTGAGCATCATCAATCAAGCCAATCTTATGTCCGGTCGGAGTAAGCCTTGCATCAGCGTTATCCTGACGAAGAAGCAGCCTGTATTCAGAGCGGGAAGTAAGCATTCTGTATGGATCATCAATATCTTTTGTCACCAAATCATCAATAAGAGTTCCGATATAAGATGAACTTCTCGGTAACTCAAGCATTTCTGTGTTATTGAGATAATTCATTGCATTAATACCTGCAATTAAGCCTTGGGCAGCAGCCTCTTCATAACCGCTGGTTCCATTAATCTGACCGGCAAAGAACAGACCTTTAATAGTCTTTGACATTAAAGAATGAGTTGTCTGAACAGCAGGAACATAATCATACTCAACCGCATAAGCAGGTTTTATAACATGAGCTTTCTCTAACCCCGGAAGCGTCCTGAGCATTTTAAGCTGAACATCGGCAGGAAGAGAACTTGAAAATCCCTGAATATACACTTCATAAGTATTCAACCCCTCTGGTTCAATAAAGATATGGTGTGAAGGATTTTCACTAAATCTTACGACTTTATCTTCAATAGAAGGACAATAGCGCGGACCAACTCCATGGATTAAACCTTTATACATAGGAGATTTATCAAGATTAGCTCTGATAATAGCATGGGTTTCTTCGTTTGTTCTTGTAAGATAACAAGGATATTGAGGTCTGACAGGTCTATTCGGCTTAAACGAATAAAAATTCAAAACCTCATCACCTGGCTGGATTGTCATTTTGGAGTAATCAATAGTCCGTTTATCAACTCTTGGAGGAGTACCTGTTTTTAATTTTTTAATGTTAATACCGAGCTTCATAAGTGAATCCGAAAGCCCTATTGCGGCTTTTTCACCTAATCTGCCTGCGCTGTATGATTGAAGCCCGACAAATATACGTCCGGACAGCGATGTTCCTGTTGTTAATATAATTGAACGGGCTTTGTATTCTATACCAAACTCATCAACTGCACCGCAGACAACGCCATCCTTTGTAATTAAATCAGTAATACAAGCCTGACGCAGAAATATATTTTCATTATTCTCAATAATATTCCGCATGCAGTCAATATATTGCTTTTTATCAGATTGTGCCCTGAGAGCCCTTACAGCCGGACCCTTTGAAGAATTTAGCATTTTCATCTGGATATAAGTTTCATCAGCAACCTCGCCCATCACACCGCCAAGAGCATCAATTTCGCGCACAAGTGTAGACTTTGCAGGACCGCCGATTGCAGGATTACAAGGCATCATAGCGATATTATCAACATTTAAAGTTGCAAGAAGAACCTTAGCTCCAAGTTTTGCACAGGAAACTGCAGCCTCACATCCGGCATGTCCTGCTCCAACTACTATTACATCGTATTCGTTATTCAAATATCCCATACCATCATTATAATACAAAGGAAAATAAATGCAGAGTATCTTTAAAACCGCTTATCAAACAATAAATAGATCAAATATTATATCACCCGATTATCTAATACATTTAGAGGATATTTTGTAGAAATAATAAAGATTGAAAAAAGATGATTCGATAAAAGTTATACACATATTTTATTTGGAGCTCACAAATGTCAGAACAGATTTTAGTACAGCCGGTAACGGCAGCAGACAGCGAAAAAAGTAAAAAGGCGCAGGAAGCACTTGAAAAAGCCCGTATTGCGCATGAAAAATATTTAATAAGACAGGATAATAATGATTTACAGGAAGCAATAACAAATTATATTGACGCTGTAAAATTTGATCCGTCAATTCCTGAATCTTATTACCGCCTGGCAGCATTAATGTGGGAACAGGGGCAAATAAGCGTCAACACTGCAATAGACCAGTGCAAAACCGCAGTTTCCCTGGCTCCAAAAAACATGAATGCACATCTATATACAGGTTTCTTCATGAAAATGGCAGAGAATTACCCGGAAGCCATGGATGAGTTTAAATCTGCAATAAAGATGGGCAGACTTAAATCTGCAAGACCAAGACTTGTCTTATCACAGACTATCTTGCAGAAAATCAATGCAGAAAACGGCTCAGTAGCAGATTATATGCAATTTTTATACTACTTCCTCTCCGGAAGCCTTATGCTGGCGTGGGACAGACCGTCTTTAAAAATGTTTTACAAAAATATTTCAGATGACTTTTCTGTATTCACATTTAATACAGTTGGAAAGTTCCTCGAAAAATTTAAGCTCTATCCAGTAGCTGAAAATATTTACAGAAAAGCAATAATTGAAACAAACCACAGTCAGATCTTTTATAATAAAATGGGAGATTTGGCGCTTAAAAATAATGAAATTGATTTAACAGTAGATTGTTACAAAAAAGTACTGGAAGCTAATCCGCTTAACAGGGAAGTACTTGTAAAATTAGCAACCGTATTACAGACATATTTCCCTGAAAACACAGATGAAACAATTGATTGTTACGAAAAACTTCTTGAATTTGATATAGATACAGCTCAAATTTACTATGAATTAGGTCATTTATATCTCAAAAAAGAAGATAAAATCAACTCAATCAGTGCATTTAAGCTTGCTCTTGAAAGAGATACAGAAAATCCTTTTTATAATAATTCTCTTGCATATGCGTTTTCTAAAGCTGAATTGTACGATGATGCTATAGAGTTTTACCAGAAGGCAATAGCGATAAATCCTGATAATGAATGGACCGCAATCGTATGCCAGGCACTCGGAGCAATTTACGGAGAAATAAAAGGAAATATTGAAGCCTCTGTCGCAACATATCAGGCTGGTATAATTTTAGATCCAAACAATTATGAATTACATATTTCCCTTGGTGATATTCACATGGCAGAGTATGATCTTGATAAAGCAATAAGAGCATACTGCGATGCAATTCTGCTTAATCCAGAAGATTACAGAGGATATTTTAAGGCTGGTACGGCTCTGTGGGAAAAGGATTACCTTGAAGAAGCCCTTGTTGCCTATCATAAAGCAATTGAATTAAATCCGGAAAATGCTTATGCCCAGAACAACCTCGGAATTTTATACCTTGACGGGCTTGGTGATGCAGAAGAAGCTCTGGAATATTTTGAAGAAGCAATTGCACTAAATGCAAATTATACACTTGCTTATTTTAATGCAGGCAGGGCAAGCCAAATGCTTGATTTTACAAATGATGCTGCTAATTACTATCAAATGGCAATAGACTTAAACAAAGTTACAAATGAACTGGATGAAGAAGATATAATAAGACGGCTTCATAAACTCTTTGAAGCGTAGAAAGGAATAATATATGCAAAACCCAAGCTATAACACCATTTTCCCTGAGGGGGGGGGGGCAAACTAATCTTAGTACCATAGCTGCAAAAGTTGTCAAAAGAAGTCAGCCGCCGTAAATAGCGTGCTGATTTTTTAGTGCAAAAACCTTTAAATAATATAAGTTATAACATATAATAAAAATAAAGAAAGGAACTTGCAGATATGAAGAAAGGATTCACGCTAGCGGAAGTTTTGATAACACTCGGCATAATAGGAGTAGTTGCAGCAATGACACTACCTTCTGTCATCAATAAATATAGAAGAAATGTTGTTGAAACAAGACTTGCTAAATTTTATTCTATTATGAATCAGGCATTAGCCAGATCCAAGTCAGAAAAAGGTGAATTATTATTTGAGCAGAGAGATTTAACAGATTCTAAATATCTGGAAAGCTGGTACAGGGAGAACGTAACAAAATATATAAAAACCATCTATGAAGAAGGATCTGAAAAAAATAATACCTATTATAAAGCAATATTTATAGATGGCAGCGGTTTTAACAGTTACTTTTCTGGCACGCTCCCGGATGGAACTCCAAGTTTAAATAATTTATATATTTTTTACTGTATAGACTACAAAAACTGCAAAAACGGGCATTTTGACGGAATAAACACCTTTTTATTTATAGGTGATATAGAAAATGCGAGAATAAATACGTATGGTACTAACCAATCACATGAACAGCTCACAAAAGATTGCGCAAACATTAAGAGAAGCTGGGGATGTGCAACTCTTATAATGCAAAACGGTTGGAAAATCCCCAAAGATTATCCTCACTTAAAATAAATTCAACTGTTTTTGCTTTTCAAAATGTTTTCTTAAGAACGATGGGCGGTGAAATTCGGTAAGTCCATACTTATCAATTGCCGCCATATGTTCTTTAGTCAAATATCCTGCATTCTTTGCCCAGCCATAATGCGGGTATTTTGCGTCTAACGCTTCCATATACCTGTCGCGGGTAACTTTTGCAAGAATACTTGCAGCTGCAATAGAAGCTGAAGTTCCATCACCTTTCACAACATACTCCTGAGGAGCTGTAAAGTCTTTAATAAGCTTATTACCATCTACCAGCACCAGAAGATTTTCATATCCAACCTTTTCAATAACCTCTTCACATGCAAGCTTCATAGCCTTTAAAGAAGCATTAAGGATATTTATCTCCTCAATTTCTGCAACCTCAATACAAACAATAGAATTTATTGTTTCGTTTTTAATTATATCGTAAATACTCTCACGCCTTTTCTTTGAAAGTTGTTTACTGTCATTTAGAACAGCAAGTCTTTCTATCAAACTGCCGGAATTTTCAGGAAAAGTTACAGCCGCAGCAAAAACTCCGCCGGCAGCAGGACCTCTCCCTGCTTCATCTGTTCCTATTATTTTTTTCTTAAAACTGGTATCGAACTCAAATAAATTTTTACTGCTCTTCAAAGTCATCTAAAATAAATTTCCCAATCTTTCCTTCTCTAAAATCTCTCAATATATAAACAGAAGTTCTTTCTATATCAGGCTGTCCGCCTGCAATAATCCAATTTCGCTTAAATGCGATATTCTCAACTGACAAATCCTCTGCGCCAATTCCATAGTATTCTCTGACCTGTGCTGAATATTTCCTATCCAAAATCTCAAGCAGTTCATGCGCAATAATTTCATTAGTATAAGCATTTTCGGATATTGAATTTACAAAAGCTAATTTTTTAGCAACCTCCTGATCATCCTGCCTCATCGGAATAATTCCCGGAGTATCAAGCAGTTCAAGCTGCGGATTAATACGGACCCACTGCTGCTGACGGGTCACTCCGGCTTTTGCACCGATTTTAGTTTTTGAGGATTTTGTAAGTTTATTAATAATACTGGATTTTCCAACATTTGGCATACCCACAACCATAACTCTTGCCGGACGCCTTAATAAGCCTTTTTTCATCAAAGCCTGAATTCTTGGCTCGGATAATTCAACCGCTTTTTTAACAATTATGCTTAAATCCTTTGAATTTTTGGCATCAGACAAGATAACCGGAGCATTAAACTTATCCTCAATAATCTTCGCCCACTTTTTCAATTCACCAGAATCTGCCAAATCAGCCTTATTAAGCAAAATTAATCGGGGCTTCTCACCAAGAAGCCCCGTAATATTTTTATAAATGCTTGATAACGGTAATCTAGCATCAATAACTTCAATCACTGCATCAACAAGAGAAAGCTGTTCTTTTAATTTTCTTTCAGCTTTAGCAATATGTCCCGGATACCAGTGAATATGAGTCTTATCTTTTTTCAATTTTTTCCTTGATACGAGTTGCCTTACCTGAACGTTCTCTTAAGTAGTATAATTTAGAACGTTTAACATCACCGCGTCTTACAACGTTAATTTTTTCAATTCTTGGAGAGTGGAGAAGGAACACACGTTCTACACCAACACCCTGGAATACTTTTCTTACGGTGATAGTTTTATTAATACCTGAACCATGCTTTTTAATAATAGTACCTTCAAAAGCCTGAATTCTTTCTTTGTTACCTTCAACAATTCTTACAAATACTTTAACAGTATCACCCGGGTTTACGTCCGGCACTTCTTTTTCCATATAAGGTTTTTCTAATTCATCAATAATAGGGTTCATTTCCAATTTCCTTTATAATTTTTACTTAATACTATTTGTTTAAATTCCTTAATCGGCTGTTAAATATTTTCCACAAAAATATACCGACGCACGTAAGTATTTTAATAGTAGGACAAAGTAGAAAATTTTGCAAGCAGCAATTAATAAATATTTACTTTGTGCTATCATTTAATTATGAAAAGTTTTATCGACAATATTTTAAAAAACAAAAAGAAGAAATTTACTGTCAATACAGAAACTATGGGGGTAAATATTGATAAAAACGAATTTTACGAAATAAAACTTTCCAATTCTGCACACCCCGAAAATTTTGACAGAAAATAGATTATGGAGAGCTGGATATGAAAAAAATTTTTATTGTACTTGTAAGTATGGTGCTGCTTTTATCGCCATGTATTGCTGCTGAAACCAACAAACGCCAGACAAAGGATGAAAATGTCATTCGCGGCATTATTAATTCTCCTTCCGGAAGGTTATCAAAACATTATGTATCGTTTAGGGAAGATTATTTTCTTTATAACAAAGGTGATAAGTCATCAGTTTATTATTCTATTGTAAAACTTGAAGAGAAATACAATAAAAAGAACGCAAAAAATGCAGAAGTAAATCTTGAATATATTAACAAGGTAAAAGATTTATATGAATTTCTTGTAAAGTATCCATCTGATAAATCAATGACCACAGGATTTGTTCAAGAATTTGACTCCAGAAAAATAATTATACCAGATAATGTGTACGACAAACTTGATGAAGATTTGGTGACATTTATTACTCTTGTCAATGTGTATAAATAAAATATTAAAATAAGGGAAAACATATGTTTCGTGAGATGCGACGTGCAAAACAGCAATTAACCAAGGAAGAATGTATCAGAATTTTAAAAGAGAATAAAAGGTGTGTACTTGCAGTACTTGGTGATAGCGGGTATCCTTATGCGATACCTCTGAATTACTTTTATGATGAAACAAGCGGAAAAATATACTTCCATGGAGCAAAGTCCGGACATAAAATTGATGCTTTGCACAAAAACAGTAAGGTTTCTTTTTGCACATATGATAACGGCTATATTGAAGAAGGCGACTGGGCTTATACAGTAAAAAGCGTGATTATCTTCGGGAGAATCCGATTTATTGAAAACCATGAGGAAACAATAAATCTTGTAAGGAAACTTGCCCTAAAATATTATCCCACAGCTGAAGAAGTCGAAAAAGAAATTGAAAAAGACGGTAAATTTGTCCAGGTTTTAGAACTTACTATTGAGCATCTTTCGGGTAAACGTATTCACGAAAAATAAAAATAGAACTTCTAAAAATCGCCTGCTAGAACTTAGAATTAAAGGCCAAGAAATTGGTCTTAACCCTTGCCCCGCCTTTTTCTCAAACTCCAAAAATAAATGGACAGAATTTGCATTCTGTCCACGTATCTGGGCCCGGAGAGACTCGAACTCTCACACATCGCTGCGCTAGATCCTAAGTCTAGTGCGTCTACCAATTTCGCCACAGGCCCATATAATATTTAATTTTCACTACCTGCGGCTCATTGCTAGACGGCGTCTATCACCTTCCATAATTTGATGCTTATTCAAATTATAGAGCCTTGCCACAGCCCCTTTTGCTTTATGCAAAAAAGTTACATTTATTACTCTATCTGAATAGAATAATAAAGTCAAGTGTAAGATTATAATTTTTGTAAAATTCATACCTAGTTTCTTGATTAGACAGAGTATTCCTGTTAAGTTAAAAAAACAAAAAGGATTTTTATGCGTGTCACTCAAGTTAGCAATGTTTCAAACAGAAAGTTTGCAGTCTGTCCAAATGTTGTAGAAAACAAAAATAAAACTTATATTAATAAAAATATTAACCCATCAGATACAGTTGTTTTTGAGGGTAAGCTACACTTAAAGCAGTATAATCCTGCATACAGATTTTGCATGAAACTCTTTGAGCGGTCGCAAATTGCATCAAGAAGACGATTTTCTCCGCCTATAGCTGAACTAAAAGGAAAAATAAACGAAATACAAATTCCGCTTACCGGGCGCAGAAAAATTACAGCCTATGATATTAACCCTGATAACACAGATAAATATATCATTTTTTTTCATGGGACATCACAGAATATATCAAACTGCCAGCAGATTTATAATGAATTTTTAAAATCAAAATATGCAGTCCTCGCACCTGAATACAGCGGCTTTGGCAAAAATAAAACCCGAATGGCTGATGAATATACTTTGGAAGAAGATATTGCCGGGTCAATTAGATATTTAAAGAAAAAGAAAATCAAACCTGCAAATATAGGAATAGTTGGACACAGTCTTGGAGGGTTTGCTGCTACAAGGGTTGCAGAAGAAATTCCGCAGGCATCTTTTCTAATTCTAATTTCTCCGGTAAATACACTAAGCTATGAAGTAGATAATATTGTCAATAATAAAAAATTCAAAATTCCAAAACTTTTCCAATACATATATAAACACTATCCAAGAATTTTAAACCCGCTTGAAAAAATTTTCAAAACAGAAGAAAGAATCTCCAAAACAAGGGTACCGTTATACATAATCCACTCAGCAAACGATAACCTTATACCGGTTAAGTCATCAAAAGCTCTTGCATTAAAATCAAAATCTCTCAGAGAATTAGTTATTCTTGATTCAGGCGGTCACAGGCTTGATGAGAGCAAACTGAAAACTATTCACGAGATTTTAAACAAAATTTAAAGCTTATTTACCTATGCAGTAATACTCAAAACCTCTGCGTTCCATTCTTTCAGGTTCATACTGATTGCGGCCGTCAAAAATGACAGGATTTTTCATCAGGCTTTTAATTTTATCAAAATCAGGTCTTCTGAACTCATTCCATTCGGTAAGCAGCAGCATACAATCTGCACCGTCCAAAGCATCATAAGCATTATCTGCATATGTTATCTCATCCCCCCAAAGACTGCGGGCAAAATCAAATGCCTTAGGATCATAAGCTTTTACTTTCGCACCGAGAGTAAGCAGTGCATTTATAATTGTAATGGAAGGTGCCATACGCATATCATTGGTCTTTGGTTTGAATGCCAGCCCCCATACACCAAATGTCATGCCTGCAATATTTGATTTAAATCTTTTCAAAATTTTATTTATAAAGATTACTCTCTGTTCTTTATTAACCTCATCGGCAGCCTCAAGAAGCTTATAGCCGCAGTTGTTGTCTTTTGCAGTTTTCAATAAAGCTTTAACATCTTTCGGAAAACAGCTCCCGCCGTAACCAAGCCCGGGGAATAAGAATTGTGACCCTATACGCTTATCGGCGCACATGCCAATTCTTACCATCTCTGCATTAGCTCCGACTTTTTCGCAAATATTTGCAATTTCATTTGCGTATGAAATTTTTACAGCTAAAAAAGAATTTGCCGCATATTTTGTCATCTCGGCAGACTTTACATCCATAATTATTACAGGGTTTCCGGTACGCAAAAACGGAGAATAGAGCTCTTGCATAATTTCGGTTGCTCTCTGGGAGTTTGAACCTATAACAACCCTATCCGGCTTTAGAAAATCATCTACTGCAGCACCTTGTTTTAAAAACTCCGGATTTGATACCACATCAAAATCGTGCGAGGTTTGCCTTTTAATTATTTCAGTAACTCTGTCTGCAGTCCCAACCGGAACTGTAGATTTGTCAACAATAACCTTATAGCCGTTTACAGCTTTACCTATACTTTCGGCAACAGCTTCAACATATTGCAAATCAGCTGCCCCGTCTTCACTCTGAGGAGTTCCTACTGCAATAAAACAAACTAAAGCCTTTTCAACAGCAGATTTTAAATCAGATGTAAATTGAAGTCTTTTTTCTCTGACATTTACCTTGATTAATTCATCAAGACCCGGTTCATATATCGGAACAATACCTTTTTCAAGCTTTGACAGCTTTTCCAAATCATTATCAACACAAGTTACATTATTACCCATTTCAGCAAGGCATGTACCAACAACAAGCCCAACATATCCTGTTCCAATAACACAAATCTGCATATATATATTCTCCTTAGGCTACTCTCATAAACAAATTGTAACACAAAGAAATAAATATTTTGGCAATTTAAAATTTTTATGGAATAATGGCTATTAGTTGATTAGTTTACAGAGGGCTTAAAAATAATGTCAAATACGTACAGATTAAAAGATACAATATCTAAGGACGCATTTAAATACGGTTACCTTTTAAAAAAGATTTTTCCATATATAAAACCGGTAATGCCAAGGGCAATTATGAACCTGATTATAGCTATCCCGCTGGGCTTGCTTGATGGTGTCGTGGCCCTGTCGCTTAAACCGTATCTTGATCTTGTAATTAACGGTGACCCGGCAAAGACTTATACAATTCTCGGGCATGATATTCATATTCAGGCAGCATTTGCTGCAATCATACCATTTGGTATTGTAGGGTTTGCATTATTTCAGGGCATTTTAAAATACGTAAGTAATTACCTGACTGACTGGACAGGAAACAAAATTTCCAACTCTTTAAAAATTGATTTATTTAAAAAGTTAACTAATCTTGATCCGCAGTTTTATGATGTAAACTCATCAGGTCTTGTTTTAACAAGATTTTTATCCGATCCTGATGCTGCTTCTAAAAATATTATTGAAAGCTTAAAATCATTTATTGCAACAGCATTCGGGCTTGTAGGGCTTGTCGGAGTTTTGATTTATAACTCATGGCAGCTTGCAATAATCGGGGTTACAGTTATGGGTATTGCAATTACTCCTGTAACCTTAATCAGGAAAAAGATTAAAAGCGTTTCCAATGCAAGCATGGTTGTCGGCGGCAATATGACAACAAACTTTAACGAAACATTTGCAGGAAACAAAATTATGACTGCTTATAATTTACAGGAAGCACAGAACAACAAGTTTGAAGATCAGATTCACCAGCAGTTTAATCTTGCCATGTCGTTAACAAAACGAGTAGGATGGATGTCACCTATTATGTATTTCGTTTGTTCAATAGGTATTGCACTCGTAATGGCTTATGGAAACCACCTTATACTTTCAGGTCAGATGTCAGCAGGAAGCTTTGCTTCATTTGTAACATCATTACTGCTGCTCTATAAACCTACCAAAACTCTCGGGAATACATTAACAAGCCTTCAGGGCACCTTCGTTGCTATGGGACGTGTATTTGAATTATTTGACTTGCAGCCTCATATTAAAAATGCACCTGATGCTGTTGAATTAAAAGGCTTTAATAATGCTATTGAATTTAAAAATGTTAACTTTGAATATGAAGAAGGCGTTCCGGTGCTTAAAAACTTTAATCTTAAAGTTAATAAAAACGAAACCCTTGCGCTTGTTGGAAATTCCGGCGGAGGAAAGAGTACTGTTGTAAGCCTTATACCTAGATTTTATGATGTAACCAGCGGTTCTGTTGAATTTGATGGTATTGACATAAGACATTTTGAACTTCATTCTTTGAGAAACCAGATTTCATTTGTATTTCAGGATAACTTCCTTTTCTCAGGAACTATCAGGCAGAATATTATGATGGGTAATGAAGATGCGACAGAAGAAGAATTAGAAAAAGTTGTCAAAATGGCTCACCTTGATGAGTTCACAAACTCTCTTGAAAAAGGTCTGGATACATATGTAGGAGAGCGCGGAACAACACTTTCCGGCGGACAAAGACAGCGTGTGGCTATTGCAAGAGCTATGCTCAAAGATGCACCTATAGTTATACTTGATGAGGCAACCTCTGCACTTGATAATAAATCAGAGGCTATTGTTCAAAAAGCTCTTGATAACCTTATTCAGAATAAAACAGTCTTTGTGATTGCACACAGGCTTTCTACAATAAAAAATGCAGACAGAATTGCAGTTGTAAACGAAGGTGTACTTGCAGAACTAGGAACGCATGACGACCTGATGAAGCTTGAAAACGGTATTTATAAAAAATTATACGAAATGCAATTCAAAAAACAGGAAGAAGCTAAAGAAACCGCAGGAGTATAATGTCACACATAATTATAAAAAAATGGATTGAACCTTATGTGCTTCTTGAAACAGCTAAAAGCTGCTACTCAATGAAAGACTTTACTTTTGACGGATTTTCAAAGAAAAATGTCATGGCAGAGTTTTTACAAGCGTTGGAAAAGCCGAATACATTCGGACTATATATGAAGAATGTAAATAAATTCTACCTCTTTTCCGGAGAAAAACCTGTTGACTTAAAAAGCTTGTATAACTTTACAGACAACGATTTTGAGCTAACTGAGGATATAGCCAAACCATTTTCTCTTGTTGATTTAGGTAAAGCAGAGGCTGGTATTATAAAAATTAGTTAATATTTGCGCAATTTTTTTAAAGAAAAAACGTTTATATAAATATACAGGGGATATTTATATAAAGGGAAAAGTTTTGTTTGGCAGCGCACTGGTAAAAATGAATACCTCATATATTAGCAATAATACGTATGGCAGCGGATTTAATATGTCATACGGATATTCTATGCCGGCATTCTCCTGTAACTCTGTATTCGGTATGGGTATGAGTTTTGCACCTGTGAGCTTTGCTCCTGTAATGCCTATGCCAATGTTTGGAGGCTGCTGCGGAGGTTTTGGAAACTTTGGCTGGTTTGGTGCAATGCCGTTCTTGCAGAATTTTATGGATATGATTACTGCATTCAGCACTCTTAACACAACAAATAAAATTATTAACAATAATACTAATTCAACACCGGCACCATCTAGTAATACATTTACATCCTGGATGCCGACATTAAATACAAATTACTCATACAAATCTAAAAAGAAAACTTCAAACTATACATTCCATACATCATCATTTAATACCAAAACAAATCTTCCGGCTTTGAAAGATGTAGGGTATAATTCAGAAAAAGGCTATAATCTTGCAAAATCCGCAGCAGGCAATGCAGTCGGCTTTACTCATAAATGCGCAAAATATGTAAGAATTGCGCTTGAAAACACCGGTCTGTCAAACGGACAAAGAGGTGACGGTTATCAGTATGCAGATATATTGAGCAATAACTCAAACTTTAAAGAAATATCTGCAAACAATATAAATCTTTCATCACTTCCTGCCGGATGCGTACTGGTTTATGACAGAGGTGTTGCCGGATATGACAGCAGTGCTGGTCACGTAGAGATTACACTCGGTAACGGACAGGCAGTCAGCGACGGCGTAACAAATAACATAAGGCAGGGGGCTCGTGTATTTGTTCCGGTTTAAGAATATAGCGCTAAAAAAGACTTAACCGAAATTTCAAGCTCCTCAATCGTACCATTATTATAAATCACATAATCGCAAAGCTCTTTTTTCTCATCCTGGGACATTTGAGCAGACATACGTTTATGTGCATATTCAACACTGAAATGATTCCTCGAAATTAAGCGCTTCTCGCGTAAATTATCATCAGTATAAATAAGAAGAGATTTGTCAAATATATTCTGCATACCGCTTTCAAACAAAAGCGGTATGCCTGTGAATACTAAATCTTCATTTTTATTTTCTTCAAAAAATTCTAAAATTTTCCTTTTAACCGCAGGGTGAATAATATCCTCAAGCTTCTTTTTTAGCCCCGGACTATCAAAAACAATCTGCCCAAGCCTGCTGCGAGAAACTTTTCCATTTTCGACAATATCAAAATCTGCAAAGGCTTCTTTAATTTCTTCAAGTTCATCCAAGAGAACATGAGCCGTCTTATCAGTATCAAGAACTTTGTATCCGTACCGTTCAAGTATAGACTGTACTGTTGTTTTGCCGCTTGCAATATTACCTGTTAGTGCAACTTTAATCATTTTGAAGCAATCCTGTTAAGGAAGTTCCGCAATTCTTTAATCTGCTGAGGCTTAATCGGCTTGAATTGTCCTCTTTTCAAACCATCCAGACTAATTGTAGCATGTTGTATACGTTTTAATGACTTAACTTCAAAACCCAAATGTTCAAACATTTTTCTTATTTGTCTGTTTAAACCCTGATAAAGCGTAACCTGCATCATAGTATGTTTGTTATCAGCCTCTAAAACCATAACATCGGCATAAGCAGTCTTGCCTTTTTCTATTTCTATACCGGCAGCCATCTGATCAAGCTGGTGAGGATGAATTCTGCCGTCAATAGACACCAGATATACTTTCGGAACCTTTACTGACGGATGGGTTAAATCATTAATTAATTCACCGTCGTTTGTCAAAATTAAAAGACCGGTTGAATCTTTATCAAGACGCCCTACAGGTTTCAATCCGTACAAAGTTTCCGGAAGAAGGTCATATATTGTTTTTCTGCCTTTTTCATCATCACTGGTTGTTATATAACCGGCTGGTTTATAAAATCTGTAATATTCATGCCTTGCCGGGTGAATAAGCTTCTTATCAACAAAAACTTTATCTTTATCCTGTACAAGAAAACCCAGCTCGGTAACTTTTTTCCCGTTTACAAAAACAACACCGCTTTCTATTAATTCATCGGCTTTTCTACGCGAACATAAGCCGGAAGATGCAATATATTTATTTAAACGGATACCGGACATTTCAACGCCCTTTCAAAAACCTGAGAAAGAACTTCAGGCATCCTTCTGTACAGCTTGCCGGAATTAGATATTGCAACAACATCAACTTCGGCTTCAATGAAGATTTTTCCTGTTTCTTTTGAGGTAATCTTTTGTGCAAATGTCACAGTTAATCCGTTAAACTTTGAAACGGTTGTTTCTATAACAAGTTCATCATTCAATCTGGCTGAAGATTTATAGCGTATATTAAGATTAACAACAGGAAGAACAATATCCATACGCTCAAGTTCGATAAGATTATGCCCTGTCATTTCGCACCACTCTACACGCCCCATCTCAAGCCATCTTAAATATGCCCCATGCCATACAACTCCGTAAGCATCAGTATCAGAATAAAAAACCTTTTGTTCAATAATATTTTTCATAAGACAATTGTAGCACAAAATTAGAAAAGTATATAAAATGCAAATTTTAGAAAAATTTTATTAATAAAATAAAAAAAAGCTATTGACTGAAAAAAATGTTTGGGTTAGACTTAAGAGGTGCGCTGAATAAGGTGAATATAAATTTAACCCTTTGAAGTGTTGATAATTTAATATAACGGGATGTGGCGCAGCTTGGTAGCGCACCTCGCTTGGGACGAGGGGGTCGCACGTTCAAATCGTGTCATCCCGACCATTTAAAAAAAAGCTTCACATTTAAGTGAAGCTTTTTTAGTTATTTAATGAACAGATAATTGTTATTTTCAAACTCTTTTTTTATCTTATAACCTAATGGTTTAAGAAGTTCTGTAACAGCATTTAAGTTCCCGGTTTCCACAAAAATTTTCGGGCTGTACTTTTTCAAAGTATTCATAGCTCCATTTAATACACACAATTCATGTCCTTCCACGTCAATTTTTATAAAGTCAACTCTATCTTCTTCAATTTTAATATTATCAAGCATATCAAGCTTTAATTTACCTAATGAGGATTTTTTAACTGAAATTCCTCCGATATTTGTTTCATAATAAGCTGAAACATCTGCATAGCAAATTTCATCACTCAATCCGATATTAAACAGTTTTACTTTGTTTTCAAGATTATTAAGACTTATATTTTTTGAAAGTATATCAAAAGTAGATTTCACCGGTTCAAAAGAATAAACCGTCTTAGCATCACATAACGCAGCCCAATACAAAGTGTGATTACCGATATTTGCGCCAATATCCAAAATTACGGCATCATGCTTTGGAATATACTCCAAAAGTTCAAGAAGAATATTTTGCTCAAAAAATTTATTTCTCTCAACAATATACCTTTGTATTAAATCCTTATCATATTGAGGTACAAAAAACAGGATACTTCCTATATTAGCAATTTTATCAATCTTAAGAAGTCTTTTTTTTAACAGCTCTACCTCATCTTCCAGCATTTTTCCTCCATACCTGATTTTAAACTTCATCTTTACTCCCAAAAAGTTAAAAATCATATGATTTGAAGCTTTAACTTTTTCAAAATAAAACAGATTTCTAAATTTCATATCTATAACTCCATTTAAACTACCTATTGAATATATTCTATAGATTATATTCAATACAATAAATTCAATATATTTTAAAATTAAAATATATGCAAGACCTTGATAATGATAATCAAAAATTTTATAAGGAAAAGATTTTAAACAGTCTTGGCTATATTGTTCTTGAAAATAGAAAGAAAACCGGAAAAGGCATAAATAAATTCTCGTTTGAATATGATATAGGAAATGGTCTGCTTTCTAAACTTGAAAAAGGCTATATAGATGCAAGACTTACAACGGTCTGGAAGCTTGCTAATGCTTTCGGAATGAAGTGCTCTGACTTTATTAAGCTTATTGAAGACAGGCTGGATAACGATTTTAACTTTTATAACTAATTAAATTCAACGGGAGCATTCATTTGACTTTACTCTTCTTTTATAATAAAGTTTTGGAAGAATGTTTTTTATTTTTAATGAGGATTAGGGAAATTGGATTTTGTAACTTTAACTATTGAAATATTAAAAGTGCTGGCTTCTTTTGTTGGAAGTTACGGGCTTGCTATTGTTGTATTAACATTAATTGTAAGAGCAGCACTATGGCCGCTTAATACATCACAGCAGCGTTCTATGAGAATGATGCAGACATTACAGCCTAAATTAAAAGCAATACAGGACAGATACCAGAATAACCCGCAGGTTATGCAGCAAAAAATGATGGAATTTTACAAGGAGCATAACTTCAACCCTATGGGCGGCTGTCTGCCTTTATTAATCCAGATGCCGATATTTATTCTTCTGTATTCTGCATTAATGAGCCCGCAATTCATCCAGATGGCAGGAAATTCAAAATTCCTTTTTATTAACCGCCTGGATACAACACTCAGAGCGAGTGCCGGAATTTCAAACGACGGGGTGATGGGAATTTCAAAATATGACGTATTTGTCCCTGGTAAAACTGCACGTGTATACCTGCCGAAAGAAGTTATTGATAATGTAAAAATTAATAACCAGAAAAAAGCGCTTGAAGTTCAGGGAGAAATTAAACCAGGAGAAAATCTTGATTTAAAAATGAGCCTGGACAATTTAGGTCTTAAGTTTAACCAGCTTGATCAGATACAAAAAGCAGAAATTACTGTTACAGACCAGAATACAAGAGAAAATGAAAAACTTACATTTACCAGAAACGGCGGTTATCTGATAACTTCAATGCCGACAGTAGAAGTAAAAAAATCATTCCACTGGGATGTATTTGCTCTGATAGTATTATTTGGTTTATCAATTGTACTTTCGCAAAAATTAATGATGGCAACATCCAATAAAAACAAGGATTCTATGGATCCTACACAGGCAGCCATCCAAAAATCAATGGGAACATTCATGCCGATTATGATTATCGGAACTTTCGTAATAATTCCTATTCCTGCCGGTGTTTTGATTTATCTAATCGTAAGCAACGTTGTTCAGGTGCTTCAGACTGTTCTTATCAACAAACAAATGGATATGGAAGAAGCCAACAAAAAAGTAAAAGCAACCGACGGTTCAAAAGTTATTGAAGCAGAGGTTGTAGTAGATGGTCAACCTCAGCCGGCAAGCCTGCTTGATAAGCTGAAACAAATTTATAAAAAATAACAGAGGCAGTAATGAAATTATCAGATTATGATTACAATTTACCCGAAGAACTGATTGCCCAGCTGCCTGCTGAAAAACGTGAAAATTCAAGAATGCTTGTACTTAACAGGGACAAGCATTCTATTTTGCACAAACATTTTTATGACATTGTTGATTTAATAGAACCAGATTCTATGCTGGTTTTAAATAATACGAAAGTCCTGCCTGCACGCCTCTACGGAATGAAAGAAACAGGTGCCAAAATTGAAATTTTCCTTTTGAAACAACTTGAAAATGATGAATGGGAAGTATTGATTAAGCCATCCAAAAGAGTAAAAAACGGCACAATTGTCAGAATAAGTTCCGAACTTTCAGTTGAAGTAATAAAAAGACTTGAAGATGACGGAGAATGGCTTGTAAAACTCATCTATGAAGGAAATATCCTTGAAGTTCTGCACAGAAACGGTAATATTCCGCTTCCGCCCTATATTGAAAGAAAAATGCAGAATGAAGATATTAAAAAACTTGACTTTGAAAGATACCAGACGGTTTATGCAAAAGATGAAGGTTCTGTTGCTGCACCGACCGCCGGACTACATTTTACAGAAGAGATTTTAAAGAAATTAAAGGACAAAGGTGTTGATATAGTATACGTAACATTAAATGTAGGACTTGGAACTTTCCGTCCTGTAAAATGTGAAAATATACTTGAACACAAAATGCACTCCGAAACTTTTGAAATTACACAAGAAGCCGCCGGGGCAATTAACACAGCAAAAGCAAACGGAAAAACAATCATAGCAGTTGGAACAACTACAGTGCGAACTCTGGAAACAGCTTACAGCAAATTTGGAGAGCTGAAAGCCTGCCACGATCACTCAGAACTGTTTATTTACCCTCCATATGAATTTAAAGTCGTTGATAAATTAATAACAAACTTCCACCTGCCAAAATCAACACTCTTAATGCTGGTAAGCGCTCTTGCCGGAAAAGATTTTATATTTGAAGCTTATAATGAAGCAATTAAAAATAATTATCGTTTCTACAGTTATGGCGACTGCATGTTCATAAATTAAAACAGGTGCAAACATGTTGAGTGAAAACATTTTGACTTCCCGCAAAAAATCATTAATTCAAATGATAACAGGGTAGTAGTTTAATTCTATAATATCATTATTGGACAAGGGAAGAGAATTATGTTTTCACAATTTATTCAAGGTTTATTATCAAGCGGCGGGAAATCTGCAGCAATGCAAAGATATGCAGCGTTAAATAATCAGGTAAATTATATAAACAGAAACGAACACCCTGCATCTTTAAATCCGATTGATACAATTTATCCCGCAAATAATCCTAACACCATAGAATCTTTTGAAAACATTCTGCAATCAACAACAAAAAGTAACTTTGGCACATTGCTGCTTGGTCCGCAGGCGATGAAAGTTAATGCAGATATTGTAAAAAACAATTCAATGAATTCCCTTACAAATGCCCTCAGTGAAATAAACGGTACAACAGCAGCAAATGCTTACCCTTCAGCATCAGGTACCGCAAACAAAGCGCAGATACTAGGGATGGTATCAAGAGTGGCTGAAAAATACGGAGTAGATGAAAAACTTGTAAAAGCTTTGATAAAACAGGAGTCAGGCTTTAATCCTAATGCAACCTCAAAAGCAGGGGCAATGGGGTTAATGCAGCTTATGCCTGCAACAGCAAAACATCTTGGAGTCAAAGATGCCTATAACCCGGTACAAAATGTAGAAGGCGGTGTTAAATATTTAAAATCAATGCTTGATAAATATAACGGAAATATTATTTTAGCCCTTGCAGCATATAATGCAGGTCCGGGCGCAGTTGACAAATACTCTGGAGTTCCTCCGTATCAGGAAACCCAGAATTATGTTAAAAATATCTTAGCTAATTATTTATAATTTTGCATTAATATCTTTTTTCTGCTACACTTGCTTTATAATCTGTTTTAGTAAGGAAAGGTAGCTAATGAAAATATCATCATCATTTAAAGTAGGTCTTTTAACTCTTATAGCACTGGTATTACTTGTCGGTGTTGTGTTCAGAGTTAAAGGCAGAGCCTTTTCTTCTGCTGACAGAATTGAAGTCCAGTTCAAGGATGTTAACGGCATGCGCCCGGGTTCAGGCGTCCAGATGATGGGGCTTCGTGTCGGTCAGGTTGAGGAAATTACGCCTGTAATTAACGGTGATAACAGCTACGTAAATGTAAAATTCGTTATAACCGAACCGGATATTGAGATTCCTACAGCATCAATGTTTTCAATACAACAATCCGGTCTTATCGGGGAATTATTCCTTGAAATTACTCCTCCTAAAACAAGAACTCTGTATATTCCAATGTATAACAAAGACGTTCTGTTTAAAGACGATGCTGTACAAATGAAACTAAGCGATGAATATTATGATGTAGGTAAAATAAATAATATAGAAGTTGTTCCAAGTGATGCAATACCTTATAGCTTCAGGGACAGAATTAAAACAAAATATGCCTATAAAGTTGATTATATTGTAAACCTCCCTGGGCTTATACTTCCTGATTTTATAAAAGGGGAAGCAGTTAATTGTAAAGATAATGTAAAAAAATTAAGGATCTCAACCCTTGATAACACTGTCCTGCCATACCCGCAGCAAAAATCAAAATATACAATTATAGAACCTATGAGAATTGCAGACTTTATGGATTGGCAGTATAAAGCAGCAGAATCCCTTACGGAAACAAACCAGAAAATTAACACTCTGCTTTCAGACCAGACTATTGCCGAACTTAAAGATACTGTTAACCATATAAATGATTTAACATTAAGCGCAAACTCTACAGTTGAAAAAGTAAATAAACTTCTTGATGATTCAAGAAGCGATATTGACCAGCTTATGGCTCTAATGGAACAGGCAACAGCCGACTTTAACAAACTTTCAGCAAATATAAATGCTCTTATAGGAGATCCAAAATTCAAGCAGTCAATATATACTACAGCAGATTCTGTTGATAAAATGGCTAAAAACTTTAATAAGATTATGGGTAATGAAGAAGAAGCTGAACAAATTGCAAAAGACATCAGAACAATTTCCCATAACATAAATGAAATAAGCACATTTGTTAATTCAATGACCAAAGATACACACCTGAAGCGTCAACTGACAGATACTGTTGAAAATGCTAACAAAGCTATGGTTCAGATAACAACAACACTTGCAACAGTGAACCAGGTAACACCTGAAAATAAAACACAATTGCAGACACTTCTGGAAGAAACAACTGCAACAACCTGCAATTTGAGAAAATTCTCTGAAAAATTGAACAAGAGATTTTTACTTTTCAGATTGATGTTCTAATTTGTTCCTTTTACTTTTAAACTACACATAAATTTTTATAGTGAAGGTGTTTGTTTTAGAAACAATGGCAAATGAAGGTTTAGAAACTAAACTTCACCTTACAACTTAAGAACGAAATAAATTTATGAAAAATCTAAAAACTGAAATAACTAAAATACATTATGACAAAGAAGCAAAGGGAGCTTTTGTAAAAATTTTGGAAATTGCCTCAATATTTTACGGCTTCGGAAGCGGTTTAAAAAATATGTTATACGATAAACATATATTGAAACCAAAACATGTAAAGGCTTTTGTTATTTCTGTAGGAAACCTTACAACCGGCGGGGTTGGGAAAACTCCTGTGGTTGCAGAAATTGCAAAATATTTAATATCATGCGGGCAAAAACCTGCCATAGTATCCAGAGGTTATGGCGGGAAACTCTCTAATAAACAGATAAACCTTATTTCAGACGGAGAAAAAATATACTATAATGCAAATCTTGCAGGAGATGAGCCGTTCTGGCTTGCAGAAAACGTAAAAGGTGCAGTTGTGGTAACTTCAAAAAACCGCTTCAAAGCTGCTATGTATGCTATAGATAACTTAAAAGCAAATTATATTATTCTTGATGATGGCTTCCAGCATAGAAAATTATACCGGGATTTGGATATAGTTCTTTCAGACAGTGAAAAAGGCTTTGGAAACGAAAAGCTGCTTCCGGCAGGACCGCTGCGGGAAGGTAAGGAAGCTTTTTCCAGGGTAGATAAACTAGTTGTTGTAAGTAAAAATACAGACCATACCCGCGCAGAAAAACTGGCAAAAATTATGGGGAAAAAATTAAAACTGCCGGTATTTATATGTAAAACAGAACCGGATTATGTTTATAACATAAAAGACGGAGAAATCCTAAAACCGGGCAGCAGTATAACAGCACTCAGTGCAATCGGGCAGCCTGAACAATTTTATGCTTTTTTAAAGGGTTATGAAATAAAAGATAAAATAACTTTTGATGACCATCATCAATATCAGCCTGCAGATATAAAAGACATTTCCGGAGCTATTGTTACTACAGAAAAAGATGCAGTAAAATTGAAAAGTTTCGGGTATGATAATATATATGCACTAAAACTCAAAACAGAAATAAATGTTGGAGAATTATTGAATGGCTGAACTCGATATAGATAAAGTTGTAACACTTTTAAAAGACGCAAAACAACAGCAAAGTGATTTTGTACATTTAATGGATACGTTTAATGACCCGTATCTGGTACTTATTTCGTGTATACTAAGCCTGAGAACAAACGACAAGACCACATATCCAGCAACACTAAGAATGCTGAAAATCGGCAGAACACCTGAAGACTTTGCAAAATGTGATGTAAAAACTTTGGAAAAAGCAATCTATCCTGTAGGATTTTATGCAAATAAAGCAAAACAGATAGTGGAACTGTCTAAAGAAATCGTTGAAAAGCTGGATGGAAAAGTTCCTGAAACAATTGATGAACTTATTAAATTTAACGGAGTTGGCAGAAAAACTGCAAATCTGGTAGTAGCAAGAGGCTTTAATAAACCTGCAATCTGCGTAGATGTTCATGTACACAGGATTTTTAACAGAATGGGATACGTGAAAACAAAAACGCCGGAAGAAACAGAATTTGCTCTTCGCGAAAAACTACCAAAAAAATACTGGATTGATATTAATACACTTATAGTTACCCATGGTCAGAATGTGTGTAAACCCCAAAAACCAAACTGTGAAGTATGTCCGGTAAAAGATTACTGTCCAAAATTAATATAAATATACAAACTAGCAAAAAAATTTATGATAGCTTTTTATCCTAAATAAAAAAGCTAAAGGAGAAATATGAAAATAGGAAAAATTATCAACAAAATTCAAAATAAAATTGCTGCTAATAAAATAGCAAGTCATCAAAAAACTATTAACCGTTTCGTGAATACAGAAGGAATGGATGCAGCATCAGAAGCATTTAACCAGGTAGAAATTGCAAAAGAAACTATCGCGAATTTTGCCAAAAAACATTGTGTAAGTGTAGATATTTTTGATACATCTAAGTCAATTTATTCTAATGATGAAGTTCAACAGAACCTGAAACAATCCTTAAAAGGGAATTTAAGTGTACGAGTTGCAAATATCATAAACGGGCGCTCAAAAGAAGCCATTATCTCTTCTGATGTAAATAAATCATATATACACTCAAAATCAAATCCAATGCTTATAACAGATCCTGAATCCGGAACTGACCATATCTTTACAAGCCATTTGTGTTCAGAAGACAACTTTATAAGATATTTATATAGACATATTGCTAAATTAACATCTGAAGTAACTTCTAAAAAATAAATCTTAAAAACTTGATTTTCTATTACCAATATGCGATAATCTCACTAAGATTGTATAAGTTTGTTTTTGGGTTAATAAAGATACAATCGTCGTATAAATAATATGTAATAGGAGTTCGAGATGAGTGTAGACAATCCTCAGAGAATCGACACATCCAAATTAGACGAAATTATTAATTCTTATGATTGTAAAAAGTCTAATTTAATTGCGATTCTTCAAAAAGTTCAGGAAGTGTATAAATACCTCCCTGAAGATGCAATGATTTACATCGGAACCAAAATTGAAGGTCTTTCACCTGCAACGGTTTACGGTGTTGCAACATTTTATGCACAGTTTTCACTGGAGCCTAAAGGTAAATATGAAATTAAAGTATGCGATGGTACAGCCTGCCACGTTAGGGGCTCTATGCCTGTATTAAACGCAATCAAAGCAAGATTAAGCCTTACAGACGGACAAATGACAACAAATGACGGAATGTTCTCTTTGGAAACCGTAAGCTGTTTAGGTGCTTGCGGTCTTGCACCTGTTGTTGTTATTAACGGTAAAGTTTATCCGCAGATGACTTCTGATGCTATCAGAATAGTTCTCGATACACTTTTGAAAGAGGGCAGATAATATGGAAAAAACAGCTTTGAATATTGATATAAAACAAGAGCAGCTAAAAGCTCAGGAAGAATTAAAAAAACAGGGACTTAGAGTTCTTGTTTGTGCAGGAACCGGCTGTGTTGCCAATGGTTCATTAAAAGTTATCGAAAAATTTAAAGAACTCGGAGCAGATGTTTCTACACTAACAGAATACGACAAAATGACAACCGTACCAACCGGCTGCCATGGCTTCTGTGAACAGGGTGTTCTGGTAATTATACCGGACAAACACGTTACATATGTAAAAGTTAAAGTCGAGGATGTTGAAGAAATCTACGAAAGCCATATAAAAAATAATAAACCGGTAGAAAGGCTTCTCTACACTGATCCTAAAACACATGAACATGTACATAAAAATGAAGATATAAACTTTTATGCAAAACAAACAAGAACAGCCCTTGCAAACTGCGGACACATTAATGCAGAATGTATTGATGAAGCTGTTGCCGTAAGAGGATATGAGGCGCTGGCAAATGTTCTTGAAGCCAATAATCCCGATGCGGTTATTGAAGAAATTGAAAAATCCGGTCTTCGCGGAAGAGGCGGCGGCGGCTTCCCTACCGGCAGAAAATGGAGATTTACAGCAGCAAACAAAGGCGGAAAATCTTACGTTGTATGTAACGGCGATGAAGGCGACCCGGGTGCATTCATGGATAGAAGTATTATGGAAGGCGACCCGCATAAGCTTCTCGAAGGTATGGCAATAGCAGCATTTGCTATCGGCGCTGACGAAGGGTATATATACGTACGTGCAGAATATCCGCTTGCTATTAAACGTCTGAGAAAAGCAATTGCAGATGCAGAAGAAAGACATTTCTTAGGTAAAAATATTATGGGAAGCGAGTTCTCATTTACTTTACATATTAAAGAAGGAGCCGGAGCATTTGTCTGTGGAGAGGAAACAGCCCTTATCGCATCAATTGAAGGAGAACGGGGTATGCCAAGACCAAAACCGCCGTTCCCGGCTAATAAAGGGTTGTTTGGACGTCCTACATTGATTAATAACGTTGAAACCCTGGCGAACGTACCTGTGATTATGCTAAAAGGTGCTGACTGGTTTGCATCTTTCGGTACAGAAACTTCGAAAGGGACAAAAACTTTTGCACTCACAGGTGAAGTTAATAATACCGGTCTGATTGAAGTTCCTATGGGTACTACATTAAGAGAAATTGTTTTTGACATAGGCGGCGGTATAAGAGGCGGTAAAAAGTTTAAAGCCGTACAAATCGGCGGACCTTCCGGCGGATGTTTAACAGAAGAACATCTGGATCTTCCTATGGATTATGACAGCCTTATAAAAGCAGGTGCAATGGTAGGTTCAGGCGGGCTTGTTGTAATGGCTGAAAATACTTGTATTGTCGAAGTCGCAAGATTTTTCATGAACTTTACCCAGCACGAAAGCTGCGGTAAATGCGTTCCTTGCCGCGAAGGTACAAAAAATATGCTAAAAATCCTTGAAAAAATTGTTGCAGGTAAAGGGGAAATGAAAGATTTAGACACCCTTGAAGAACTCGCTTTATCAGTAAAAGAAGGTTCTTTGTGCGGTCTTGGAAAAACTGCACCAAACCCTGTACTTTCAACTTTAAAATACTTTAGAGATGAATATATTGCACATATTAAAGATAAAAAATGTCCTGCTGGAGTTTGTACTGCAATGAAGAAAGTAGTTATTCAGGAAGAACTCTGCAAAGGATGTACAAAATGTGCAAGAACTTGTCCTGTCGGAGCTATTGAAGGTACGGTTAAGCAGCCTCATCATATTAATCAGGAAAAATGTATTAAGTGTGAAGCCTGCCTAACTAACTGTCCGTTTAGAGCGATAGTATTAGAGTAGCGGATTTGGAAAGTGCGCCTGTGAGAGTAAGCGAATCAGGCGCGCCCAGGTGAAAGACAAAGCGAACCAACGAACTGATGAGTTGTGTAAGCCTTTCCCCAATGGGAAACCGCCAATAATCCAAGACAAAAATTATAAGGAATTAAAATTATGACAGATAAAAAATCATTATTCATAGACGGTAAAGAAGTTGAATTTACAGACGAACCAAATCTGCTTGAAGTAATAAGAAAAGCAGGTATGAATGTTCCTACATTCTGCTACCGTCCTGACTTAACACCATTCGGCGCATGCAGAATGTGCGTTGTGGAAGTCGAAGGCAGAGGAATTCAGTCCTCCTGCACAATGCCGCCTGAAAACGGTTTAAAAATACACCTAAATACAGAAAAAACAAGACGAATTAGAAAAACAGTTTTGGAACTGCTTCTGGCAAACCATGATAAAGAATGCCTGACTTGTGAAAAGTCAGGAAACTGTGAGCTTCAGCAATATGCTGAAGAATACGGCATCAGGAAAATACGTTATGCGGAAAAACCGCTTGAAGAATATCTTCCTGTTGATGACAGCAGTCCTTCACTCGTAAGAGATCCTAACAAATGTATACTTTGCGGAGCCTGCGTAAGAGCGTGTTCGGAATTTCAAGGACATGCTGTTCTCGGTTTTGCTAACAGGGGCTCAAAAACTGTTGTTCAGCCTATGAACGGCAGACCGCTCGGTCAGGTTGACTGTGTAAACTGCGGTCAGTGTGCAGCAGTATGCCCTACCGGAGCACTCACAATAAAATCCGATATTGAAAATGTTTGGAGTGAAATTACTAACCCTAATAAAAAAGTGGTAGTTCAAATGGCTCCGGCTACCCGCGTTGCTCTTGGTGAAATGTTCGGACTAAAACCAGGGGAAAACTCAATAGGTTTGATGAATGCAGCACTTAGAAAAATAGGATTTGATAAAGTATTTGATACAAACTTTTCAGCAGACTTAACTATTATGGAAGAAGCAACCGAATTTTTGGAAAGACTTAAATCCGGTGAAAATCTCCCGCTGTTTACGTCCTGCTGTCCTGCCTGGGTAAAATACCTTGAAGATCAGCATCCTGATATGCTAAAACATTTATCAAGCTGCAAATCTCCAATGTCAATGCTCTCTCCGGTGCTTGTTGATTTAGTTCCTAACCAGCTTGGTATTGAAAGAGAGAACCTTGTGGTTGTTGCAATTATGCCTTGTACAGCTAAAAAATACGAATGCAAACGTCCGGAACTCGCACGAAACGGCAGACCGGATACAGATTATGTATTAACAACGCAGGAACTCGGTAGAATGATAAAAGAAGCCGGAATCAATTTTAATGCGCTTGAACCGGAGGATCATGATTCTCCGTTCGGAGAATACACAGGTGCCGGAACAATTTTTGGAGCTTCCGGAGGTGTTGCAGAAGCGGCTGTTAGAACGGCATATGAGTTTGCGACAGGCGAACCTTTAAATGATGTTGATTTTAAACCGCTAAGAGGAACCGAAAACCGCTCAAGAGATGTTGAACTTGACCTGAAAGGAACTAAACTTATAGTGAGAGTAGTTTCAACATTAAAAGAGGCTGAAAAAGCAATTCAGGAAATCAAAGAAGGCAAAGCACCTTTCCAGATGCTGGAAGTAATGGCGTGCCCTGGCGGATGTATCAATGGCGGAGGACAGCCAAGAAGCTGTGATGACAGCAGTATTAAAGGTGAACGTGCCGAAGGTTTGTATAAAGAAGACCAAGCTCTTCCTCAACGCAAGTCACATATGAACCCTTATATACAAAAGCTTTATCAGGAATATTTGGAACATCCTAATTCCCATAAAGCACACGAAATATTACATACAGTATATTCAGACAAATTTACTGGTTCATACAAAGACATTTAGCAAACCTAATATCGAATTCTCAGTCTTGCCATCGGCGGGGCTGCGAGCAACAGAAAAAGCCTCCTTGTTTAAGGGAGGCTTTTTAATAATTAAAATTAAATTTAAAAATTATTTTACTGCTTTAATAACATTAGATGTAATATCTGTACCGCCGTAAAGTACAACGCCTTTTGCAAGAACTACGTCATATCCGCCGTTTTTAGCTTCTACTGCAATTTTATCAGAAATACTTTTGTCAATTGCTGATAGTTTAGACGCATAATCTTTTTCTAATTTATCTCTTTTTGAAACAAGTTCTTTATTGTACTTATCTTCAAGAGCTTTCTTTTTCTTTTCATCAGTAACAGAAGCTACATCTTTTCTTGCTTTTTCAACATATTTAATAATTTCAGAAGCTTTAGCCTGCTGTTCTTTCTTCAAAGTTTTAACCTGAGAAGATGAAGCAACAACCTGCTGCACATCAACTACTGCAATTTTTGAAGGAACATCAGACATAGCAAAATGCTGAACTGACATACCAATAACAAATGCTGAAACACCCAAAACTGCAAATTTAATCTTGTTCATATTTTCTCCTTTTTAATATATGCGATTGTACATTCAACCTACAAAGAAATTCTACACTAAACATATTAAATTTTACAATTACGTACTTCATTAATGTGAACTTTTTATAAAAATCTTTACAAGGTCATGAATATACAATATAATAATAACAGCGGAATAGTGAATTTTGCTTAGTATTATAAATTTTTGTAAATTTTTTAGCAACAAAAAAATTTTCTAGGTTTTTATTATCAACAGAAGGTGAATAATGAAAAAGAACAAAAAAAGTATAAACTTTATAAAAGCAATACTCGGAATATCAGCCCTTTGTGTTATTGCTTTGCCTGCATCCAGCGCCCCTGACTTAGGAAATATTAATCCAACCAGTATTATACAAGATGTAAATTCTAATTATACACACGATATTAATTCTATCAGAGATAGACAGTATCAGCAGGAATTAAAAGAAGATTACCAAAGGTATGAACAAAAACGCGAGTACCAGAATAATCCGTCTAAAGAAAACCAGATTATAAAAAATTACAATCCTAACAGCTCTTTTATGCAGGCTCAGGTAGAAGATATTGACACAAAAGGTGTTTATATCGATTCCGTTGAAGTTGCACCTTCCCAGATTTTATCAAAAGAAGAGATTAACAAAATTGTTCAGCCGATTGTCGGTAAAAATGTATTTATGAATGATATTGTTAATGTCATAAATGAAATTAATAACTTGTATGCAAGTAAAGGTTTTGTAACAGCGAAAGCATTCCTTCCAGAACAAACTGTTACAAACGGAAAAATTTATATTGAACTGGTAGAAAGTAAAGTTGGTAATATAACTGTTAATCAGAACAGATGGACTAAATCAAAATATATTACTGACAGAATGCCTCAAAAACAAAATGATTTGTTTGATATTGTTGAATTAGAAAAGGATATTCTTGATTTCAACAGATACAATGAGGGCGTTAACTTAACAGCAAACCTCAAAGCAGGTGAAGAAGAAGGTACTACAGATATTGAACTTACCGCACACGAGAACTTCCCGTTCCACCTTGTAGGTATATTTGATAACGCAGGCCGTTACTCAACAGGAAGCCTTAGAGGCGGCGCAATGTTATATGCAGACAGCTTATTCGGACGAAGAGATAGAATGAGCATCGGTTCATACTTCAGCGGCGGCGCCATAAGCCCGTTCTTTGATTACAATATCCCTGTAAACAAACGCGATGGACGTATTGGATTTTTGTATTCTTCCAGCTTTGCAAAAATCAGATACGGCGATTTGGCTGATTTAGATTTGAAAAGTAAATCATACATGTATTCATTGTACTACTCACAGCCTCTTATCAGAAAACAAGGCTTTGAGTTAAAAGGTTATACAGCCTTAAACTACAAAAGAGCCCGTACAAGTGTATTTGATGATATTATTCAGTTAGGTACAGATGAAGTTACCAGTATTGATGTAGCATTAAATATGCGTAAAGATACTAAATATGGTATTTGGTACTTAAATCAGGGTGTAGGCTATGCAGTGCCGATTCTTGGAAAAGAATCCAATTATATAAAAATTTCCGGTGGAGCAGTAAGATTACACGACTTCTCTCATGGCGTTATAGGTCAATTGAGAAGCAGTTATCAGGTAATTCCAAACAACAAACATATTCCATACCTTGACCAGTTCCAGGCCGGCGGTCTTGCTACAGTTAGAGGTTATTCTGAAGGTTTGATGATTGGTAAAAACGGTTACTACTTAAGCGGTGAATTAATGTTCCCATTGCTTCCTAGAACAATAACAAGCCCTAGAAGCGGTGAAAAAGTTCCGTTTATCGGTAAATATGTAAAAGGTGCGGTTTTTGTTGACCACGGCGGTATATTCCCGTCAACCGGTGAAGACTACTATGATGATAATTACTTTATGACATCAATAGGTATGGGTTTAAGAGTACAATTGCCGGGTGATTTAAGCGCCAGATTATATTGGGGCTATCCGTTAATCAACCACTCTTGGGAAACTGACCACAAAATAGGTCGCTTCCACTTTGAATTAACAATGGAACCAAACTTCGATGCCTTGCTTCGCAACAGGAGTACAGTTGCCAGAGTTGAAGAAAAACACGTAGAGGCTGAACCTGTTAATAACTATGATGACATTAGACACTACGATTACTTTAACGATGGCGGCGGCGGATCGCTGTAATAAATTTAATTAACAATACTTGAAAAATAACACCTTTAGTTCTAAACTGGAGGTGTTATTTGTTGGAGATGAAAATGACTAAAGGGATATTTGTTACAGCAACCGGCACTGATGTAGGAAAGACATTTATTTCTGCATTACTGGTGAAAAAAGTCCGAGAGAGCGGTATTAACTGCGGATATTACAAACCTGCTCTCAGCGGGGCGGAGGTTATCAACGGGGAATTAATCCCGGGCGACTGCGCTTATGTTGTTCAAAAAGCCGGATTACGGGGAAAGCCAGAGGATTATGCCTCTTACATATTTAAAACTGCCGTATCCCCTCATCTTGCAGCAGAAATTGAAGGAGTAAGTATTTCAAAAGAAAAAATCAAAACAGATTTTGAAAAAAAGAAAGAAGAATTTGACTATATTGTTGTTGAAGGCGCAGGAGGAATTATCTGCCCTTTTAATCTAAAAGAAGAAAGAATTATTCTGCCGGATATTATAAAAATGCTAAACTTAGATGTAATTGTAGTTGCATCAGCTGAACTTGGCTCTATAAACAGCGCTGTATTAACAACAGAGTATTTAAAACAATCAGGTATTAATATCAGAGGTATTATTGTAAACCGCTGCAAAGAAGATGATTTTATGCAAGAAGATAATCTGAAACAAATAGAAAATTTAACAGGTATAAAAGTTATTTCAGTAGTCAAAGAAGACGAAGAAGATTTAAAAATTGAAAACAGTAAGCTTTTATCCATATTTAAGGAGATATAATATGACAGTATGTGAGAAAAAAGACTGGTCTAAAACAGATTTAAAATATATATGGCATCCTTGTTCTCAAATGAAAGATTACGAGGAATTTCCTCCGATAGTAATTGACCATGGTGAAGGAATTTACCTTTACGATACAGAGGGCAGCAAATATATGGATGTAATAAGCTCCTGGTGGTGCAACCTTTTGGGACATTGTAACCCTGTAATTAATGCCGCGGTAAAAAAACAAATAGATAATCTTGAGCACGTAATCTTTGCAAATTTTTCCCATAAACCGGCAATAGAGCTCTGTGAACGTTTAGCTCAGGTACTGCCGGAAGGGCTTTGTAAATTCAATTTTACAGATAACGGGTCCTCTGCGATTGAAGCTGCAATGAAAGTTAGTTTTCAGTACCATGAACAAACCGGCAACCCTCAGAAAACAAGATTTATGGCGTTATCAGAAGCTTATCATGGCGAAACTATAGGAGCGTTATCAGTCGGGGATTGCGATCTTTATACAAAGCTTTATAAACCAATTTTGATGGATGTGATAAGGATTCAAGGTCCGGATTGTTACAGATGTCCATACGGTAAAGACCGCGACCACTGCAATTGCGAATGTGCAGAAAAAGCTGCCGATACATTCAGAAAATATGGAAAAGAAACCGCAGGGCTTCTGGTTGAACCGCTGCTTCAAGGGTCTGCCGGTATGAAAGTTTATCCTCCTCTGTATCTAAAAAAATTACGTGAATTATGCGATGAGTATAATGTACACTTAATAGCAGATGAAATAGCCACCGGATACGGCAGAACCGGAAAAATGTTTGCATTTGACCATGCCGGAGTGTCACCTGATATAATGTGCCTTTCAAAAGGTTTAACCGGCGGCTATATGCCTATGGCTCTATTTGTAACTACACAGAAAATTTATGATGCCTTCTATGCTGATTACAATACCGGTAAAGCATTCATGCACTCGCACACATACAGCGGAAACCCTCTTGCCTGCTCAGCAGCAATCGCTGTTTTAGATATATTAAAAGATGGCACTGTACTCAAAAAAGCAAACGAGAATGCTGAATATTTTACCCGCATAATTAAAGAAAAATTCGCCTCACATAAGAATGTAGGCGACATAAGAACAATAGGATTGATAAATGCAATTGAACTGGTGAAAGATAAGAAGACAAAAGAGCCTTTTGATTCTAAACTAAGAACCGGATACCAAATTTATAGAAAAGCTTTGAAAAAAGGAGTTCTGCTCAGACCGTTAGGTGATGTAATATATTTCAACCCGCCGCTAATTATAGAAAAAAAAGATATGGATATTGCAACAGATGTTGCTCTTGAGTGCCTAAAAGAAGTACTTCCTTCTTAAAAATGAGCGTATTACACCGGAGCGCTTATGAATAAGCGTACAACTAACACTTTTAAGAAACCATACCCTCCTACCTGGCGGTGAAAAAAGTTGAAACAATTTCACACTTCACTACGTCTAAAATTTTAGTTAATTAAGATTCTGTGGTTAATTCTTCCCAGATACTTGGCACTACGATTAAAGCAGTGTACACAATGAACCCGAAAAGAATCAAATTAATAGCTTCCATATAAACTCTCCTATATAGTTTACATGTATATTATGCCCATAATTATAAAAAATGTAACGCAGTATGCTAATCTATTTAATGTAATTTTAACCTAATCTAATGTATAATAAGAAGAAAGAGGAAAGAATGGAAAAGAAATTAAAAGCACTATTTTCAAATCTATGCTGCTCTCATTGTAAAGCAGACTTTGATGAGAATTCTTTCATAATAAAACGCGAAGAACCTGGATTGACAGTTACCCATCTTGTATGCCGGCATTGCGGCAAAAATTTCGGCGTAGCTTTTCTTGGCTTTTCAGGAATTGAAGTAAAAAATGGTGCGGATCTTGCGCTTGAAGTACAGGAAGGTCCAGAACCAATTTCGTATGATGATGTAATTGACGCGCACAGGTTCATCAAAAATCTCGATGAACACTGGGCGGATCACCTTCCGAAATAGAATTTTATTTCCACTCTTCGGAAATATCACGCCTTAGGTAATCCATGTTACCTTTATTTAATACCCAAGCAGTACATCCTGTTCCGTTACCGCCGGAAGTTCCTTTATATTCACAAGTATACCCGTTAGCCCCGCCATCCCAGCCGGCAAGTCCCATAGGCGTTATTCCTTTAGTTGTTATAAAAAAGCCAAAATAATCGACTCCTGCCTGATTTGGCTTCTGATACCCATTTAAATCTACATACAAAACCCCGCAAATATTCTTATAAGTATTGTATTCATCTTCTAGATATTTACATCCTGTTCCATGAGAAGGCATAGCAAAAGCAACACCGTTAACAAGAATGCCTCTTGTGTACATTGTATGATTTTTAGGAGCATATTGATAAACTCCGCCGCTTAAGGTTTTATAGTCATCGACAAAACAGCCGTTTTCTCCTCGGCAAGGTTTTCCCTGCATAATATAAGGTGCAAATATATCATATAATTTTTCAGCCCCCTCCATTGTAACGGGTTCGCCTATATCCCATGAATCCGCAGGACCGTTCTCCTGTACGGCTCTCAAATATGCTTGCGAAAATATAGAATAAGTCTGCTTTAAACGTTCAACCAAAACTTTTTCCTGATATTTTGAAACAATAGCCGGTAGTGTCATTGCGGCTACTATTCCTATTATTCCAAGAGTTATTAAAACTTCAGCTAAAGTAAATCCGTAATTTTTCATTTATACCTCCTTATATCTATTTACATTATACAACAAAGTGGATTTAAAATCCATTTTGTAATAAATTATATAGGATTATTGTTAAATGAATGAAGAAATTCTAAAAAGATTTCGCAGGAATTTAGAACGCTTAAGGAAACGCTACGGATGTTCTTGTAAACAGCTATCCGAACTTATCGGATGCGATTCGTCCTATATAAGCAAAGTAGAAAACGGCAGAATTATTCCACCGTTAGACAAAATTATTTCTATTGCTGACTTTTTTGAAACTGAGTTTATAGAAATGTTTAAATAATAATTAATTGAACAGCACCCCTGCAATTGCAGCAGACATATAACAGGTTAAAGTTCCGCAGATAAGCGCCCTTACTCCCAATCTCGCCAGATTTTTACGCTGGTTTGGTGCAAGTTCGCCAATACCCCCGAGCTGTATTGCAATTGAACCAAAGTTTCCAAAACTGCAAAGCGCAAAACTTGCAATTAGGAAGCTTTTTGGAGATAGCATCTGAGGCAGGTGCATAAGGTCTACATATGCAACCATCTCGTTTAATACAAGCTTTGTTCCCATAAGGCTGCCTACTGTAGTTGCCTCATGAAGAGGAACCCCCATTAAAAAGGCAAATACCGCAAATAGCTTTCCTAAAATTAATCTTAATGAAAGCTGGTTCAGGTCAAAGCCTGCTGATGCAAAGTTTATATGCAGATATTTAACAACAGCCGCACCTAAACCGCCTAAAAACCAATCAATCATAGCAACAAGTGCAACAAGTGCCAAAATCATTGCAATAACATTTATCGCAACTTTCATGCCTTCAGATGCGCCTGATGAAATAGCATCAAAAACATTTATATAAGGTCTTTTTCTTTTACTGTAAGTTATAGAAAAGTTCTCGCTTGTTTCAGGAACATGTGTTTCAGGATAAACTATTTTAGTAATAACAAGCGCCCCGGGAGCCGCCATAATAGAAGCAGCAAGAAGATACTGTGCAGGAATCCCCATCCCTATATAAATAGGCATCGTAGCACCGGAAATACATGCCATACTTCCCGCCATAGAAGCAAGAAGCTCGGAACGTGTCAGCTTTGCAAGATAAGGTCTGATCATAATCTGCGCAGCAATCTGCCCGACAAAAGCACTTGCAACATTAGAAAGTGCCTCTGCTCCGCTTACAGACATCAATTTGTTCATAGCCCGCCCAAAGATAGGCACGACTCTCTGCATAATTCCGTAATAGTAAAGAATATTCACCAGAATCATCATGAATATCAAAGATGCAATAAGCTGCAACGCAAATATATTTGCCCCGCTGCCCCAAACAAGACTAAGCCTGATATTATCCATAAGCGGTCCAAAAACAAAAGCCCCGCCTTCTTTGGCAAAATCAAGAATTTTCTGGATAAACATCCCTATATTCAGAAACAATGCTCTTCCAAACGGCACTTTAAAAACAAATACTGCGAGAAGAACCTGCAATGCAAAGCCTGTTCCTACTGTTTTATAATTTATAGCTTTTCTGTTATTAGACATTAAAAATGCAATTAAAAATATAAATACTATCCCGAAAATTCCAAAAAATCTGTCCATTTGTTCCCTTTACTTAACTACAAAATAATTTTACTTTAAAGTAACAAAAAAAACTTTAATTATTGAAAAAAATTTACTTAACAAAACTTCACAAACAACCTCTTAACTGTTGAAAAATATTTTGTCAGCATTTTACTATATAGGCAGAAAACAAAGAGTTTCTGCAGCATGGTAAAAATAAAGTATAAAGTTTAATAACAGTCAGAAAAAGTAAAGGGGTTCACTATGCGTATTATGCCTGTCACACAGCAAATCCAGCTTAGAGGGGGGGGGCTTCACAGTTTAGCCGCAACAAATTCAATTAAACAAAACAACCAAAATACAGTTCAACAAAAACCGACATTAGTACATGTTTCATTTACAGGAGTTCCGGGGAAAAATGTCAAACAGGGTATTTCTGTTTCAGTGGAAGACGGTTATATAGGACTTGACATGTATAAATCAGGAGGGGCAGGCGGAGTTGCAGACCAGATGCCTACTGCGCTGAACAAAGACGGATTGGATTTTAGACATGTTGTTCCGCTGTATAGTTATAATAACCCTAAAGGACAAATAAAAGTTCTTGTTGTTCCGAAGGATGTTGAATATAACCCGCGTAAACCTATGCCGGAAAACTGGTTCCTTTCCTATCCGGAAACAATGACAAAAGAACAGATTTCTAAACAGCTGGGCACTACAGAAGACCGAATAAAATTTGTAGTTCAGGATACGCCGGTTTCGCCTAATGATGAACTAAGAGAGTTATATAACCTTACAGGTAAGAGTGAAACAATAAAAGTTTCTGAATTTAGAGAGCTTATTCCAACAGAAACAAAAGGGGTAATCCAGAGAATTGATGAAAGTGATTTAAGTAAGATAAAATCAATTCCATACAAGGTATACAGAATGGTAGTTCCTCTTAGAGACGGAACACTGGATGATAAGTCAGTATATTGTATTCATACACCTGACCTTGCTAAGTTTCAGAAAGCTTATACTTATTCACCGGACTTAAAAGACCATCCGCATGTAAATTTATTTACCCGCGACTTTGGTGATGCAGCAGCAGACATGCTCCCGAAAATGAATACTGCCGAACATGGCAACTTCAATCCTGCAAATGTTGTTGCACACTGTAGAACAGGATTTCCGATTACAGAGTCTATAATTAACCGCTCAGTCGACAATGAATATTACAGAGGCTTTAAAATAATTGATATATTCCACAATCCTATGCCTGATTATCAAGGTACAGTAGGAAACCCTATGGACTTTTTAAGATACAAAGCTACACTAGGGGATTATATGAAATTATCACAGATGCCGGAATTTCCTGAATTGATGGCGCTTGATAAACACAGATATAACCTTTCTTCAGAAGAAGCAGCCCTTGTGGATAGAATTATAAAGCCGTTCCTTCAGCACTATGTCGATGATAACGGTAATTATAACCAGTCAATAACACCTTTACTAGCACGTAAAGCAAATCCGGCTGCAGTTTCCGCAAACCATGTGTCACATACATTTGCAAATGAGGTTATTAAATATAACGACATGGCAAGAGGTTTAACGTCACTTTTCAGAGAAGCTGAAGCTGAAGGAGATAAAATTCCGGGCAGACCTAACGGCTGTAATATCCAGGGTATGCAAATAAACAATCCTAAAGGGAAAATGGGTAAAGATAACGGCTTATCTGCCGACATGAGCTGGTATACAGCATATGATCCTGCAGCAGATCCAGCGGAAAAAATAGTTGCTGCTAAGAGAAAAAATACCGAAGCATTCCTAAATATGGTAGGGGAAGCAACTGAAAAAAGACTGGATAAACTTGGAGATTATACAAATGCCAGTGTTGATGATGCACTTAACCAGTTACTTTATTCAAAAGATTTAATTGAAAAGAAAAGGTATGTTCTCGGTGGGCTTTCAAAATTTGACCCAAAAGATATATTATTAATGGGCTGGGGACGTTCTGATGCACAAAAAGGTTATCCTATAACATTAAAAGGGTTTTTGAAATTTTTAGAAAGACCAAATGTTCCTGCTGAGTGGAAAAAACATTTTAAAGTTGCCTTAGGCAGCGGTCCTGATCCTTGGAAAATGGATGATGGCGGTTCCGGAGATTTCCACTTAATAAAAGATATAATGTATAAAATCCAGCAGCTTGATAATGGGGCTTATAAGACAAACTGTATGTACGGTAACGGCTTCTTCCCTAACCGCCTTGTTACCTGTGCAACTTATGGCATCTTTACCTCAAGAGGCGAGCCGCAAGGGTTATCAGTACCGGAATCTCTTCAGTCAGGTACACCAAGTGCTTCCCTGAACACTGGCGGAGCAGGCGAAATGATTATAACTGTCGGCGAAAATGCAGAAAAAGCCAACGGATTTAAAACAGTTGATGCGTTTATGCGTGACGTAGAGGATTTGCAATGGCCGGAGGGTACTGACATTTCTAAGCTTACCGGTGATCAGATTGACAACAGGCGTATTGAATTAGCAGCAGAACAGGTTGCTGATATGTATGAAGATATGGCTCGTGTTTATTACGAAAATCCTGATTTATACGCAAAAATGGCAGAAAACGGCGGACGTTCAAAATTTGATTGGCATAATAACCATACACTTAACGGCGGACGTTCAACACTGCAATTATACACAGATAACGACCTGGAAATACCAAAAGGCTGGGCAGGCAGAGATAAAAATCCAATGAGAAGACTTGTAGGCGAATTTGGCGGCAAATTTGAAAAACTTAAACGCGTCACCAGAACAGCTGTTGAAAATGCAGCGGAAACTGCTCAAGAAACTCTCACAAAACCATCCGGTTCAAAATGGCAAAAAATTAGCGCGTATGTAATACTTGGCACTATAGCTGTTGTTGGTGGCGGAGGGCTCTATATTCACAGACGGAACCAGATAAAAAAAGCTTACAACGGCACTGAAAACAACCAGTTCAGAAAAGTTGGTTAATAAAAATAAGAAAAAACTATTGACAATAAAATTTGTTCTTGCTAAATTAATCTTACGGGGAATGAAAACCCCGTAAGAGAATAGCAAAAAACACTTTTTGCCGAAATAAAAAATCAAATAATATATGCGCTTGTAGCTCAGCAGGTAGAGCACTCCCCTTTTAAGGGATAGGTCGCGCGTTCGAATCGCGCCAAGCGCATATTTTTTCGCTCTATTGAGCTCAAATGCTCACATTTTTTATATAAAAATTTTAAGCATGCCTAACATCATATGAAAAAATTCTATTTTTCTGAACCAAAACTCTGCAATGTTTGCAAAAAATTTGCAAAAAAATTTATTGAAACAAACAATGAATTTATTTGCGAAGCTTGTTTTCTCAAACAGGCTGGCAGCAAGTTCCGCCAAGCTTGTTCAAGCAGAAAATCTCAATCCGAGAAAAAGCCAAGAAAATTGTTTGCAAAACTAAAAAACAATCAAAATCTTAATGGACGTAATATTTATGCAATTCATGGAATAACATCTGTTATTAACGGAGGATGTACCAATTAAAATAAAAAAAGAGCCTTATAAAAAGGCTCATTGGAATTAAGAATAGCTGGAAGTATGAAAAAGATTTAATTATATTAAACTAATTACGTTAAAAAAATACAATCACCCATTTGGATATATTTTTTATTGAAGATTAATATATTTTTTTGCGCAGTCAAACATCGCGTTAATTAACGCTGCATTAGAATAAATATTCATGCCGTTAGTTTCTAATACCTGTTTCATTCTGCGTTCCCACATGTTATAAATTTCGTCTTTATTAAGCTCTAAGACCTGTGCTATCATTGTTAATTCTTTATAATCTATAGGCAGCGGAAGATTACCGCGTAAAATATCAACTATTTCAAGCCGTTTTTTGCGCGGAAAGGCTTTCAAAAAATTAACAACTGACATATCTTTAGATTTCATTTCGTCTTTTAAGTATTCAACAAAATCATCAATTACCCTTGGTTCTTGTGGAATTTTGTATTCTTCAAACTCTTCCGGTTCAATTTCCATAACAGTAGCTATACGTTCTAATGTTGTACCGCGGGTGGAAAAAGGGATAGTATCATCTATAAGGTTATACACGTATGAAAGGGTCACACCAATCATTTCGGCAAAATCCTTTTTATGAAGTCCGTTTTTATCTAAAAACTTTGCTACTTTTTCGGAACTTTTTTCCTGAATAATGGGTTTGTCTTTTGCACACATATTTTTATCCTCACAATGTTTAAGTTCATTATCAAAATAAAGCTATTTTATCATTTTGTTAAGCCGATACCTGGCAAACTAGGGCGGTAATATTTATTTAGGTTAAAATAATAAATATAAAAGGTGAAAAATATGAAATTAATAGCAGGATTAGGAAACATCGGGGATAAATATTGTTTTACAAGGCATAATGCAGGCTTTATGGTGCTTGATAAATGGATGTTTAAAGAAAATATATCATTTAGACTGGAAAACAAATTAAGATGTCTTGTAGCGCGTTACAGATACGGCAGCGAAGATTTAATTCTTATTAAGCCGACAACTTTTATGAATTTATCAGGAGAAGCCGTAAGAGCTGTCATGGACTATTATAAAATTGACATAAAAGATGTCTTAATAATCTATGATGACATTGCACTTGATCTGGGTCGAATAAGATTTAGAGCAAACGGCTCTGACGGAGGACATAACGGAATTAAATCCATAATAAAACACCTTGGCACAAAAGACTTTGACAGGTTAAAAATAGGTATAGGACCGCAGATTGGACCTTCTGAAAATTATGTTCTGCAAAATTTTCCAAAAGAGCAGACCGATGAACTAAAAGAAGTTTTTACAAGAGCTGTAGAGGCTGTAAAATTCTATCTTGAAAACGGCATGGAAAAATCCCAGAACACATATAATTAGCCTGATTGGATAAGACATAAGCTGTTTTTTATATATAATAGTAAAAAAGGAGTATTAAATGAGTATACAGACTGCTGAACAATATGAAGAGAATGAACAATACGAACAAGCTTACGAAGAATACAAAAACTTATATGAGAAAAAACCTGATGATTTAAATCTTTTAGAGCGTCTTGGACATCTTTCAATGATGCTTGATAAAAAAGAGGAGGCTGCCGAATATTACACCAGAATGCTTGAGTTTGATGCGACCAATACTCTTTGCTATGAACAGCTTATGGACATATATGTAACCACTGACAAGTATAAATATTATATTTACAGAGGCAATATGCACACTGTAAGTCATCAGCTTGAACATGCTATTAACGACTATAAAAAAGCATTAAACCATGCTGAAGATGACCACCAGAAGGTTTGTACAACCCGCTTTGTGCTTGGAACCCTCTATGAGCAGACCGGAAATCCAACAAAAGCTATTGATGAATATTTAAAAGTTCTTGACTATGACCATAAACAGCAGGAAGTTTATATCAGGCTTGCAAATATATATGCCAGGGAAGATGCAGTTCCTAGTGCAGTAGAAACTCTTGAAAGAGCAATAAAAGAAGGCTTTGATACCGATAATATCCGTGAAAACCTTGCCAATCTTTATCTTAAAAATAATCAGCCTAAGAAAGCCGGCGAAATTACAAGAGATGAGCTTACAAAAATAAAATGCCTTTTAACAGAAGGCAAAACATCTGAAGCGTTTGAAGCACTAACAAAAGCTGAAGAGAAATATAAAGATAATCCAAAATTATATTCTTTGAAAGCGGAGTATTACTATCTTGAAAAAGATTTTGACAAAGCAGTGGAAGCTGTTGAGCAATACGATAAATTTCAGCCAAATACAGCACTGGCATTCCAGATGAAAGCCCTGATTTATGATGAAAAACATGACGAGTTCAACTCTTATCTTAACTGGGGAAAATATAATCTTGCGCGCGGCAACAAAGATATTGCTGTAAACGAATTTTTAAATGCTTATCAGCTTAAAGAAGATGACGTTAATCTGGTAAATACTCTGGCTGTTCTTCTTGAGCAGGTTGGTGATAAAAACCATTCAATTGAATTTTATGAAAAGCTATACAGACTGGAACCTGTAAATAAAACAGCCCTTGAAAAACTGGCTGATTTCAGAGAAAGTATAGGTGATGACAGAATGCAGGCAGAATATCTCGAAAAACTTGTTGAACTGGATAAAAGAAACTCAGGGTTAATAAAACGGCTTGCAAAGCTGTATGAAAAGTTAAAAGACAAAGAAAATGCTGTTAAATATTACCAGAAATACTTATCAATCGCTCCACAGTCCGAAGAAGCAGAGAAAATCCGCCAGAAATTAAATAAACTTGAAAATACTGAAATGGTTCAGGAAGAAGGATTGATTGATAAAATAATGAGAATGTTTAATAAAGGATAAAAGCCGGTTAAACCGGCTTTTATTTTGGAAGATTTTTCCAGTAATCTTTGTCAGTTAAGGCTCTATATGTACAGGAATATCCGTTTGCACCATTGTTGTTGTAGCGGCTGCTGCAAGTATTGCTGACATGACCATCCCATAACGAACCGCTTTCTTCAAGAGTAGAACCTGGTCCTCCGGACGGTAATAATTTTCCCTGATCATTTAGTTCAAAGACAAACAAATCAAAACCCGCGCGATTAGGTTTTTTACCAAATCCGTTAATATCAACTAAGATATAAAGCGGCTGCCCCCAGTATTGATGAATTCTTATAAAACTTCCGTCTGCCAGTATAAAAGAGCCCCATTCATAATAAGAAGCAAACATACCAAAACTGTTCTTTCCATCAAAAGTCTTATATGGATTATTACCTTCTTCAATACAAATTCCGTTTTGATAAAAGGAACCGCGTCCGCAGTCTTTCATAACTTTAAAATAAGGCATTATTGCGTCTTTAAAAGCTTTACCGGTCACAGTGAAATCCGATTTTTTTGCCCTATCACCATTGGCTGCCTGATACATGTCAAGAGCCTGAGAAATTGTTGAATAACTTTTTTTCAAACCCGCCTCCAGCTGCTTATTTTGATTATTGTTAACTATTGAAGGCAGGGTCATAGAAGCAACTACACCGATTATGCCCAGGGTTATCAACACCTCGGCAAGGGTAAAACCTGGTTTAATGAATGGGTTTCCGGCAGCGCGAAATGGCTTGAGGTCTGCGCCAATACCTCGTATGGTGCTTAAACTACCCCCCCCGAAAAGCCTTGTCTTTACTGTGTTTTGCATAACTTAATCTCCTTTTTTATTTGTAATATTACTTTTTCTCTTTTATTCTATAAATCTTTTGAGAGCACGCTCACGCCAGCAAAAGTCGTAATTAGCTTTGCAAAACTGAGTAGTGGCGTGCCTCTGGCTTTTTTAATTTGATTATTTCTTTTCGAAATGACTGTGACACCGCCGGTCGTCACCAGCCCCTTTTTCTTAGCCTATTACGAGGGTTAGCGCGAATGAGCGTGTCAAAAATGAATATCTGATGTAAGAATATCTTCCGTATGCTTTTTTTATTATAACATATGCTCAATCATCATTCAATCCTAGATTAAAGACTGAAACATGCTTCCATACAATTGCAGCATTGCAATTGCAATATATGCAACAACAAGTCCAATTATAACAGTCAATGCCGGTTCAAATGCCTTTGCAAGAGCATCTGTTACCAAGTCAAGCTTTTTATCTATAGCAACTGCAATATCTCTGAACATAATACCCAGCCTGCCGCTCTTTTCACCGGTAGCAATCATAACATTAAATGCAGGAGGAATAAACTCTGTGACACTAAAAGAATGTGATAAAAACTGCCCATTTGCAGTCATTAATTCAATATTTTTAGCCTGTCTACGGATTACAGAGTTTGATATTGAGCAAGCTGATAATTCAATTGCAGATGTTATTGGAATACCAGCCTCATAAGCAACATTCATTACTGCAAAAAATGATGACAAATTTACATATCTGACAAAATCAGCTACAAGCGGAATGTCCAAAAACAATTTATCAACAAACCGTTTTACAGCACTCTGTTCCCACATCTTGACCAGTGCACTTATACCCGCGCCAAGCATAACAATTACAAGAAGCCAGTTATGTAACAGGAAGTTGCAAGTATCAATTACCCAGGTAACAGTAAAAGGCACATCGTCTGCCGCAACATTAGCAGTTTCAATTATTGCAGGGAAAATATAAAAGCCGCACAATAAAAATACCGCAATAATAATCATAACAAGACAGGCCGGATAAATTGACATACTAATTATTTTGCCTTTTAAGTCACTCTGTTTTTTTAAAAGCTCCACCATACGCCCAAGTGTTCTATCAAGTTCACCCGAAGCTTCACCCGTTATACAAAGCCCTGTAAATACTTCACCAAACACTTTTTCATAAGGTTTTATTGCCTCAGAAAAAGCAGCACCTTTAGAAATTTTACTTCTTAAATCCTCAGCAAGAAGTTTTATCTTTTGCTTATGTGCATGTTCTGAGATTACATTGAGTGCCTCGAGCATTGCAATTCCGGCAGAAAGCATCACCTGAAGCTCTGACGTGAAGAAGATTTTTTCATCAAGACTTAAACGATTAACTGCAATATTTGAAACAGCATCATTAGCTTTAATTGGCGTAAAAGGCTCTTCTTCGTATATATTAGTAGGCAGGAAACCAAGCTGTCGGACTTTTTCTCTTGCCTCCCGGGGAGTTTCGGCATCGATATATCCGCTCACCTGCTTCATTTTTTCTTTTGTTAGAGCTTTGTAATAAAACTTTTTCATAACCAATCCTGATATTAATTACTTTAATCTATTTTGTAATAAATATCAAGAACTAAAAAGACCGCCTAAGCGGTCTTTTTTTTACTATTTTTAAGATTGTGTAACTTCTGCTTCCTCTTTTGCTTTTGAACGCTTTTTAGGAGCTTTTTCAAAAGTAATTTTATCATCAACAAGAGTTATTCTTATCGTGTCACCTGAAGCATATTTTCCTGAAAGAATTTCTTCAGCCAGATTATCTTCAATCTTACGCTGGATTAACCTTCTTAAAGGTCTTGCACCGTAAGCCTCTGAATATCCGTTCTTAGCCAGATGATCTTTAACTTCATCTGTCACTTCAACCGACAACTCTCTTTCTGCAAGACGCTTAAACAAATCTTTCAACATCAAATCAACGATTTGTCTGATTTCTTCCTGAGTCAGATGAGCAAATACGATTGTTTCATCAATACGGTTCAAGAATTCAGGTCTGAAAGCTTTCTTCATTTCTTCAGTAACTGTTTCTTTAAGTTTTTCGTACTTGTCTTTTGATTCATCATCAGAAGTTGAGAAGCCCAGCTTAGATGTAGTTGTAATCATGCTTGCACCAACGTTAGATGTCATAATAATTATTGTATTCTTAAAGTTGATGTGGCGGCCTTTAGAATCGGTTAAACGTCCGTCATCAAGGATTTGAAGCATTATGTTAAATACATCAGGGTGTGCTTTTTCGATTTCATCAAAAAGAACAACTGAATAAGGTTTCTTTCTGATAAGTTCAGTCAAATGTCCGCCGTCATCATAACCAACATAACCAGGAGGCGAACCGATAAGTTTTGCAGTTGAATGTTTTTCCATAAATTCAGACATATCAACTCTTATCATATTATCTTCAGAGCCAAATACAGCTTCCGCAAGAGCTTTTGCAAGTTCGGTTTTACCAACACCGGTAGGACCGCAGAATATAAAGCTTCCGATAGGTCTGTTAGGACTCTTCAAGCCAACTCTTGCACGTCTTATTGCTTTTGAAATTGCAACAACGGCATCGTTCTGACCAATTACTCTTGCATGAAGAGTTTCTTCTAATTTAAGAAGTCTTTCACTCTCGCCTTCAGTAAGTTTTGTCACAGGAATACCTGTCATAGTTGCAATAACTTCAGCAACATTTTCAGCAGTAACAGTAGGTTTGTTTGCCTCATGCTCTTCTTTGTACTTCTGTGACATTTCGCGGATTTTGTCTTTTAAATCAGCTTCATCGTCACGTAACTGGGAAGCTTTTTCAAACTCCTGGTTTCTAATAGCTTCTTCTTTTTCTTTAATCAGATCACGAAGTTCTTTTTCCAGTTCCTTTCCTTCCGGAGAAAGAGTAGAAACTTTCAAGCGGACTTTTGAACTTGCTTCATCAATTACGTCAATAGCTTTATCCGGCAAAAATCTGTCAGTGATATATTTACTTGACAATTTAACCGCAGCAACAATCGCCTCATCTGAAATAATCAGTTTATGGTGATCTTCATATTTAGGTTTCAACCCTTTAATAATTTCAATTGATTCATCTTCAGTAGGTTCTTCAATGATAACAGATTGGAAACGTCTTTCAAGAGCAGAGTCTTTTTCCACATATTTTCTGTATTCATCAAGAGTAGTTGCACCGATAACCTGAATTTCACCTCTTGAAAGCGCAGGTTTCAAAATATTTGCAGCATCTATAGCACCTTCTGCTGCGCCAGCACCAATAAGCGTGTGCATTTCATCAATAACAAGAATAATATTTCCTGCCTGACGGATTTCATCCATAATTTTCTTTAAGCGTTCTTCAAATTCTCCGCGGTATTTAGTACCGGCAACAAGCAAGCCCATATCAAGCTGAATAACCTTTTTGCCGTCAAGAATATCAGGAACTTCAGCATTAACAATTCTAATCGCCAGCCCTTCGGCAACAGCAGTCTTACCAACACCCGGTTCACCAATAAGAACAGGGTTATTTTTAGTACGTCTTGCTAGAATTTGAATAACACGTTCAATCTCTTTTTCTCTGCCAACAACAGGATCCAATCTTAATTCCTGGGCAGCAAGAGTTAAATCACGACCAAACTCATCAAGGCTTGGAGTTTTAGTTTTTCCGCCTGAAGAACCTGAAGAAGATGATGAGCCTGATGCTCCGGAAGCAGCAGTTTGCGGTTTTGTTTCGCCAAGCATTTTAACAACATTGCTTCTGATTTTATTTAAATCAACACCAAGATTTTCAAGAACTCTGGCAGCAACGCCTTCGCCTTCGCGGATTAAGCCTAAAAGCAGATGTTCTGTGCCGATATAGTTATGTCCAAGCTGTCTTGCTTCGTCCCAGGACAACTCAAGAACTCTTTTAGCTCTTGGAGTAAAAGGTATTTCAACAGCAACAAAGCCGGATCCTCTGCCTATAATTTTTTCTACTTCGGCTCTTGCATCCTTTAGAGTAACCCCCATAGACTTAAGGGTTTTTGCAGCAACGCCGGTACCTTCGCCGATAAGCCCAAGCAGTACCTGCTCTGTTCCGACAAAGTTATGCCCCAGCCTGCGAGCTTCCTCCTGAGCCAGCATTATAACTTTTATAGCTTTCTCCGTAAAACGTTCAAACATTAATTAGCTCCTATTCTCTCTTATATGATATATATTTTACATAAAAACTAAAAATCTTTCAAGGGGGTAAATGTATATTAGAAACTATTGAAAAATACTACTAAATATTGTAAAATTAAATATAAATAATTTAGACCGGCAAATTGAATTATAGAGCCGGGTTAATAAAAGAAAGGATTAAAAATGGCAAAAACCACTAATTTTATTGGCTTCCATACAGGGGGGGG